>Ga0209377_1003263_pt1 | contig 10476 bp, 5 predicted proteins | sample GraSoiAngelo_141_FD_185898 | JGI IMG/M metagenome (GOLD analysis project Ga0209377, IMG submission 185898) | Grasslands soil microbial communities from the Angelo Coastal Reserve, California, USA - 14_0929_12_40cm (SPAdes) (version 2) | ecosystem: Environmental > Terrestrial > Soil > Grasslands ...
CGAGGAGAATTTCGCCGGATTGCTGGTCGACGACCAGCGCGGCCTGGGATTTCAGCGCCGGTTGGCGCAGCTCGCGCGCAAACGCCACAGTCGAAACGACCGCCAGCGCAAGGACCCAAATCGCTAGGAACCGCACCTTTCCTCCCAGTTTGTTGTGGGGCCGGCCAGTGTAGCTTTGGCTAAACTAATTTGCAACGAAAATAACAGGATACACGTGACACTTCACACGAGGTCGCGAAAAAAGCCCATGACCGTGACGCCGTCCCAAGGGAGCGAGGTCCGCCTGCTCAGGCTGCAGCCACCTCGGCCTCCTCCTGGAGTTGCAGCGCCCACATCTGGGCGTAAGCCCCGTCTAGCGCCAGCAACTCCCTGTGGGTGCCCCGTTCCAGGATACGGCCTTGATCCAGAACGATAATCTGGTCCGCGTCCATCACCGTGGAAAGCCGGTGAGCGATGACTAGCGTGGTGCGCCCCCGGGCGATGCGGTCGAGCTCGGCCTGGATGCCTTGCTCGGTTTCCGAATCGAGCGCGGAGGTGGCCTCGTCGAAGATGAGGATGCTCGGGTTTTTCAGGATGGCGCGGGCGATCGCGACCCGCTGCTTTTCGCCCCCGGAAAGCTTCAGGCCGCGCTCTCCGACCCGCGATTCGTACCGGTCGGGGAGGCTCTCGATGAATTCGTGGATGTGCGCCGCCTTCGCCGCCTCGATCACTTCCGCCGGCGACGCGTCGGGCCTGCCGTAGTGGATGTTGTAGAGAATCGTGTCGTTGAAGAGCACCGTGTCCTGCGGCACGATGCCGATCGCGGCGCGCAGGGACGACTGCGTCACGCCGCGGATGTCGGTGCCGTTGACGGTGATGCGGCCCGCGTTGACGTCGTAGAAGCGGAACAGGAGCCGCGCCAGGGTGGATTTCCCCGAGCCGCTCGCGCCCACCACGGCAACCTTGCTTCCGGCAGGGATCTCGAAGGACACGTCGAACAGGATCTGGCGCCGCGGCTCGTAGTAGAAATCGACGCGCTCGAAACGCACTGTGGCGCTTCCTTCGCCTTTTCCAAGAGGCAGCGGCACCGCATCCGGCCGGTCCTGTATCTCCCGGTCCTGGGTGAGAAGGCGGAACATGCGGTCCATGTCGGCGAGCGCCTGTTTGATCTCGCGGTACACCATGCCCAGGAAATTGAGCGGGATGTAGAGCTGGATCAAGAGGCCATTCACGAGCACGAGGTCGCCGAGCGTCAGGGTCTTCGCCACCACGCCCTCGGCCGCGAGGATCATCAACAGCGTCACCGCTACGGCGATGATGCAGCTCTGCCCGATGTTGAGCAGCCCGAGCGAGGCTTCGTTCTTCACCGCCGCCGACTCGTACTTCTGCAGGTTCTCGTCGTACCGGCGCGCCTCGTATTCTTCGTTGTTGAAGTATTTCACCGTTTCGTAGTTGAGCAGGCTGTCGATTGCGCGCGTGTTGGCCTTCGAATCCAGCTCGTTCGCCCGCCGGCGGATTTCCATGCGCCACTCGGTGATGGCCACGCTGAAGGCGATGTAGAGGGCCACCGCGACAAAGGTGACCGCCGCGAAGCGCCAGTCGAACTTGGTGAGGAGGATGACCGCCACGAGGCTGAACTCGAGGAGCACCGGGACGATGGAGAACAGCATGTAGCTCAGGAGCGTCGAGATGCCGCGCGTGCCGCGCTCGATGTCGCGCGACACGCCGCCCGTCTGTCGCTCAAGATGAAAGCGCAGGGACAGGCTGTGCATGTGCCGGAACACCGTGAGAGCTACGCGGCGGATCGCGCGCTGTGTCACGCGCACGAATACGACGTCCCGAAGCTCCGCGAACAGCGTGGTCGAGAAGCGCAGGATGCCGTACGCGGCGAGCAGAGCGAGCGGCAGCACCAGCACGGCGGTCTGCGCGTCCAGCGAATCGACCACTTCCTTGAGCACGAGCGGCACGCCGACGTTGGCGATCTTGGCGGTGGTCAGGAACGCGAGCGCGATCCCCACGCGGGCGCGGAATTCCCATAGATAGGGGACGAGCATCCCGAGCGCACGCCATTCGCTGCGCCGTTTCGCCGCGGCGGGATCCTTCATCGGGGCGGGCAAGACGAAGCTGCGGTGATCGTGGGCCATGGAGGAGTGCCATGTTACATGGAGGCGGGCACCCGCGGATCAAGTGCTGCCGCGCTGCGCCGTAGCAGCGTATCATGCTGTATTGCGTTGAAAGTCCCAGAGAACATTCCGGAGGGCCCATGCCGCTCGCTGTCTGGATCGTCGCTGTCATTGCCGTTTCATTCGCGCTCGCCTACCTGAACTCACCGGGATGGATCTGGATCGCCGCGGGTGCGGCGGCGCTCCTCGCCGGCCTGGGCGGGGGAGCGCTCACCATGGACGCTTTTCTCGTGCTCGGCGGGATATTCGCCTTCGGCAGCGTCGTGCTGGGCGTTGCGCCCTTGCGCCGCTTGCTCGTTTCGCGCCCCCTGCTCACCTGGTACCGCGGTCAGCTTCCCGCCATGTCCCAGACTGAGCAGGAAGCGATCGACGCCGGCACCGTGTGGTGGGATGGCGATCTTTTCTCCGGCCGCCCCGACTGGGGAAAACTGCTCGCGCTGCCGCGGCCGAAGCTCACGCCGGAGGAACAGTCGTTCCTCGACAGCGAAACCGAGCAGCTGTGCGCGATGGTGAACGACTGGGAAACGACGCAGGTCTATCAGGACCTGCCGCCGCACGCGTGGCAGTTCATCAAGGACAAGGGCTTCCTCGGGATGATCATCCCGAAGAAATACGGCGGCAAGGAGTTCTCAGCAACCATGCACTCGCAGGTGATCCAGAAGCTCGCGACGCGGTGCAGCGCGGCAACGGTGCACGTCATGGTGCCCAATTCCCTGGGGCCCGCCGAACTGCTGCTGCACTACGGCACCGAGGAGCAGAAGAATCATTACCTGCCGCGCCTCGCGAAGGGCCTCGAAATTCCCTGCTTCGGCCTGACGAATCCGCATGCCGGTTCCGATGCGGCGGCGATTCCTGATTTCGGCATCGTGTGCAAGGGAATGTGGGAAGGCCGCGAAGTGCTGGGCATGCGCGTCACCTGGGAAAAGCGTTACATCACGCTGGGTCCCATCTCGACGCTGCTCGGGCTCGCTTTCCGCTTGCACGACCCGGACCATCTGCTCGGGGACAAGGAAGACATCGGAATCAGCTGCGCGCTCGTGCGCACCGACACGCCGGGCGTCAACATCGGCCGCCGGCACAACCCTCTGAACGCGGTGTTCCAGAACGGGCCGAACTGGGGCAAGGACGTGTTCATGCCCCTGGACTGGATCATCGGCGGGCCGAAGATGGCGGGCCAGGGCTGGAGGATGCTAATGGAGTGCCTCGCGGCGGGCCGCTCGATCTCGCTGCCCTCGTCGGGGACGGGCTACGCCAAGCTCGCCGCGCGCGCGACCGGCGCCTATGCTCGCGTGCGCAGCCAGTTCAAGACGCCGATCGGAAAATTCGAAGGCATCGAGGAAGCGCTCGCGCGCATCGGCGGCAACCTCTACACGATGGACGCGGCGCGCTCCATGACCGCGGGCGCGGTGGACCTCGGCGAAAAACCCTCGGTGATCTCGGCGATCGTCAAGTACCACCTCACCGAGCGCGGGCGCGCGGTGGTCAACGACGCGATGGACGTCCTCGGCGGCAAGGGAATCTGCCTCGGCCCCAACAACTTCCTGGGGCGCATCTACCAGCAGCTGCCCATCGCGATCACGGTCGAGGGCGCCAACATCCTCACGCGCAACCTCATCGTCTTCGGTCAGGGGGCGATCCGCTGCCATCCGTACGTGCTGAAGGAGATGAACGCGGCGCGCGCGGGCGACCTGAAAAGCTTCGACGCCGCCTTGTTCGGTCACATCCGGCACGTCCTCTCGAACGAAACGCGCGCTTTCCTCATGGCGATCACCGGATCGCGCTTCGTTTCCGTTTCGCCCAAGGCTTCGCCCCGGACGCGTCGCTACTACCGGCAGCTGACGCGGATTTCCTCCGCGTTCGCCTACGCGGCGGACATCTCGATGCTCGTGCTCGGAGGATCGCTGAAGCGCCGGGAAAGGATCTCCGCGCGCCTGGGCGACGTCCTCTCCATGCTCTACCTCGCCTCGGCAACGCTCAAGCGCTTCGAGGACGAAGGCCGGCAGGAGGCCGATCTTCCGCTCCTCGAGTGGTCGCTGCAGGACGGCCTGTCCCGCGCGGCCGAAGCCTTGCACGGGGTGCTCGCGAACTATCCGGTGCGGCTGGTCGGTTCGTTCCTGCGCTTGGTGACTTTCCCGCTCGGCCGGCACTTCGCTCCGCCGAGCGACGCGCTCGGGCACGAAGTCGCGCGACTGCTCATCGCGCCGTCGGCGGCGCGCGACCGCCTCTGCGCCGGCATGTACTTGCCTACGGCTGAGAGCGAACCGCTCGGGTGCCTCGAAGCCGCACTCGAAGCGGCGATCAGGGCCGAAGCGGTCGAGAGCAAGATCCGCGCGGCCCAGAAATCCGGGACGATACGCGGCAAGAACCCCGATGAGCTCGCGCAGGCCGGGCTTGCGGCGCGTGTCATCGGCGCCGAAGAGCAAGCCCTGCTCAAGCGCGCGGCGCAGCTGCGCGACGAGGTGATCCGCGTGGACCATTTCCCGCAGGATCTCGGGCTGTCCGAAGCGATCCGGCCCGCGCAACCTCAGCGCGCCGCCGCCTGAAACCGGGGACAGACCCCTATTTCCCCCGGTTTCGCCTTCACCTTCATACAGTACGAAATCAAGAACAGGGGTCTGTCCCCGGTTTTAGCCGCGGCTGAGACTTTCCCGTCATCGGAGGCACGATGCCCAAGGACATCTACATCATCGACGGCGCGCGCACGCCGTTCCTGAAATCGCGCAACAGGCCGGGCCCCTTCTCCGCGAGCGATCTCGCGACCGCCGCAGGCAAAGCCCTACTCGTGCGCCAGCCCTTCGCACCGACGGAGCTCGACGAGGTGATCCTCGGCTGCGCCGCCCCCTCGGTGGACGAAGTCAATATCGGGCGGGTCGCTGCGCTGCGCATGGGCTGCGGGCAAAAAGTCCCGGGCTGGACCGTGATGCGCAATTGCGCCTCGGGCATGCAGGCGCTCGATTCGGGCATAGCCAACATGCTCTCCGGGCGCTCGAAGCTCGTCCTGGCGGGCGGGGTGGACGCGCTCTCGCGCGTGCCGCTCCTCTATTCGGAAGCCATGGTCATCTGGTTCTCGAACTTCATGGCCGCAAAGACGCCTTTCCAGCGCGCCGGCATGTTCCTGAGATTGAAACCCGCTCAGCTGCTCTCACCCATCATCGGCATCATGAAAGGGCTGACCGACCCCTACGTGGGTCTTCTCATGGGCCAGACGGCGGAGAATGTCGCTTACCGTTTCTCGATCGGTCGCCGGCAAATGGACGAATTCGCCGCGGAGAGCCACGCGCGCGTCATCCGCGCGCAGGAGAGCGGCGCATTCAGCAATCCGCATGACGGTCTGGCGCCGGAAATCGCGCCGGTCTACGACGACAAGGGAAACCTCTACCGGGACGACGACGGCGTTCGAAAGGATTCGACGGCCGAGAATCTTGCGAAGCTCAAGCCCTTCTTCGACCGGAAGTACGGCAACGTTACCGCCGGAAATTCCTCGCAGATCACAGACGGTGCGGCGTGGCTGGTGCTCGCGACCGAGGAGGCCGTGAAGCGCCATGATTTGAAGCCGCTCGGCCGGGTCGTCGATTCGCAGTGGGCGGGCCTGGACCCGGCGCAGATGGGTCTCGGACCGGTGCACGCGGCGACACCGATACTCAGGCGTCACGGCCTTGAGCTCAACGACCTCGATGCCTGGGAGATCAACGAAGCGTTCGCGGCGCAGGTGCTCGGCTGCCTCGCTGCGTGGAAGGAGGACAAGTACTGCCGCGAGGAACTGGGCCTGGACGGTGCGATGGGCGAGCTCGACGGCGGAAAGCTCAACGTCGACGGCGGCGCTATTGCGCTCGGCCACCCGGTGGGAGCCTCGGGCGCCCGCATCGTGCTGCATCTGCTGCATGCGCTCAAGCGCGCAAAAGGCAAACGCGGCATGGCCTCCATCTGCATCGGCGGAGGCCTCGGCGGCGCGATGCTGGTCGAGGCGCTGTAATCGTCATGGCGGGCAAATACCAGCACTGGAAGCTCGAGACGGACGGCGACAACATCGTCTGGCTGTCGTTCGACAAGAAAGGCGCGTCCGCGAACGTCCTGTCCGCCGACGTGATGGCCGAGCTCGACCGGATTTTCGACGAGCTGCGCGCGAATAATCCGCGCGGGCTCATCATCCGCTCCGCCAAGGACTCCGGGTTCATCGCGGGCGCCGACGTCGAGGAGTTCACCCGGATCAAGGACGCGGACGAAGCGATGCGCTTGGTCAAGCGCGGCTGGGATCTCTACAACAAACTCGACGCCCTGCCCTTCCCGACGCTCGCGCTCGTAAACGGCTTCTGCATGGGCGGGGGCGTCGAGCTCGCGCTCGCCTGCCGCTATCGCGTTGCGGTGGATCAGCCCGGAACTCGCTTCGCGCTTCCCGAAGTCATGCTCGGCATCCTGCCGGGCTGGGGCGGCGTCAAGCGCCTGCCGCGCCTCGTCGGCCCGACTGCGGCGCTCGACATGCTGCTCACGGGCCGGGCCGTCGATGCGCGCCGCGCGATGCGTTTGGGTCTCGTCGACGAGGCGGTGCCGCCCCGTATCCAGGAGAACACCGCGCGCATGATGGTGCTCGAGGCGCCCCGCCCGAGAACGCTGCCCCTCTTCCAGCGGCTGATGAATTCCGGCCTGATGCGTCCGCTCGTCGTTTACCTGGCGAGAAAGCAGCTCGCCTCGCGGGCCTCGCCGGATCACTATCCCGCGCCTTACGCGATCCTCGAGCTGTGGCGGAAATACGACGGCGATCCGTTCGCGCCGCGACCCGAGGACCCGGCGTCGGTCATCGGGCTTCTTGAGGGCGATACCGCACGCAACCTCATCCGTATCTTCTTCCTTCAGGAGCGCCTGAAGTCACTCGGGAAGGACAGCGACTTCAAGGCGCAACACGTTCACGTGGTCGGCGCGGGCGTCATGGGCGGAGACATCGCCGCCTGGTGCGCGATGCGCGGCCTGGCAGTGACGCTGCAAGACCAGTCGCCCGAGCGCCTTGCGCCGGCGATGAAGCGCGCGGCCGAGCTTTTCAAGCGCCGGCTGCGCGACAAATCCCGGATTCGGGACGCGCTCGACCGGTTGATTCCCGACGTCGCCGGGGACGGAGCGCGGCATGCGGACGTGGTCATCGAGGCGATTTTCGAGAACCTGCAGGCCAAGCGCGAACTGTTCGCAAAGCTCGAAGCGCAGGCTAAGCCCGAGGCTCTCCTCGCCTCGAACACGTCGAGCCTCAAGCTCGCCGACATCGGCGCGAAATTCGAGGATCCGTCGCGACTCGTGGGAATCCATTTCTTCAACCCCGTGCCGCAGTTGCAGCTGGTCGAAGTTGTCAGGGGCACGGTCACCGGCGCGCAGATCGCGAAGCGGGCGGCTGCGTTCGTGCGGCAGATCGACAAACTGCCCCTGCCGGTCAAAGACTCGCCGGGCTTTCTCGTCAATCGCGTGCTCGGCCCCTACATCGACCAAGCGCTGCGCATGGTGGACGAAGGCGTCGCGCCGGAAACGCTCGACGCGGCGGTCACGGCGTTCGGCATGCCCATGGGGCCGATCGAGCTGGCCGACACGGTGGGCCTCGACATCTGCCTCGCGGTGGGCAAGGAATTGGCGGGCGAAAGCGCAGAACCCCCGAGAAAACTCGCGGAGCTCGTCGCTGCGGGAAATCTCGGCAAGAAAACCGGCCGCGGCTTCTACGTCTGGCAGGACGGCAAGGCGCGCAAAGGCGCCGCACGCGGGGTAACACCCGAGCTCACCGAGAAGCTCATCGAACCCTACCTCAAGGAAGCGCAGGTGGTCGTCGCCGAAGGCATCGTCGCCGACGCCGACCTCGTCGACGCGGGGCTCATTTTCGCTACCGGTTTCGCGCCTTTCCGCGGCGGGCCGCTGAACTATATGAAGAGCAAGCGCGGGAATTCCTGAGTCTTCGCGTGAAGCGGCCTATCGCGTATCGCTTGCCCTTACGGGATGGGCCGTGGGAGAATTTCCGTTCCTGGCCAGGGAGGGTCAAGGTGGCTGCAATACCAACAGCGGGCGCGCTGCGCCGCCGCTTGCGCGTAGCGGCGTCAGGATTGATGCTCGCGCTGTGCGCGAGCCTTGCTACGGCGCAGGCGCCGACGAAGCCGCAGCCTCCCAAGCCGCAGTCCCAGGCGCCGGCCGCGCAACAATCTCAGCCACCGATCGCAGCGCCCTCCAAGCCGCCGGCGCCGCCGCGATTCGAGATCCAGCGTTTTCTCGTCGAGGGAAATACGATCCTTTCGCAAGGGGAGCTCGACGGGATTCTCGTGCCCTTCTCCGGAAAGGACCGCGATTTCGGCGATATTCAACGCGCGCTCGAAGCGCTGCAGGACGCCTACGCCGGCCGCGGCTACAACGCGGTGCGCGTAAGCGTTCCCGAGCAGGACATCCGCGCGGGTCAGGTGCGTTTGCGCGTGGTCGAGGCGCGGATCCGGCGGGTGCGGGTACAGGGCAACCGCTTTTTCGACGAGAAGAACGTCAGGGCCGGCCTGCCTTCGCTGAAGGAAGGCAGCTCCCCGAATACGCGGGCGATCGGCCAGGACGCGCAGCTCGTCAATGAGAACCCGGCCAAGCAGGTGAGCGTGGCGCTGCAGGCCGCGGACGACCCTGGGCAGGTCGATGCAAGCGTACGCGTGACCGACGAAAATCCCTCCAGGATCTCGGTCTTTGCAGACAACACCGGCACTCCTTCGACCGGAAACTACCGCACCGGCGTCGGCTACCAGAACGCCAACCTCTTCAACGGCGACGACGTAATCAACGCGCAGTTCATCACCTCCCCGGGGCACGCGTCGGACGTGAAGGTCTTCGGTGCCGGGTACCGCATTCCCATATACGGATGGAGCGGGGCCGTCGATGTCCTTGCCGGGTATTCGAGCGTCAACTCCGGCGTCGTGCAGGGTCTTTTCAACGTCTCGGGCAAAGGCGACGTGTTCGGGCTGCGCTACACCCAGCTTCTGGGACGGATCGATACCTACGAACACCGCTTGGCGCTCGGATTGGACTACCGGGCCTTCAAGAACAACGTCACCTTCGCGGACACCGGACAACCGCTCGTTCCGGACGTAACGGTCCGCCCGGTTGCGCTCACCTACAGCGGCCGATTCTCGCCGGTCGGGAGCGATCTGTCCTTCAACCTCTCCTACTCGCGCAACATTCCGGGAGGCGACAGGGCTGGCCAGGCGGCCTTTGATGAGCAGCGCCCTGGCGCCTCGGCCAAGTATTCGATCTGGCGCGCGGGCATCGCGTACTCGCAGCTGCTGCCCTCTGATTTCGTCGTGCGCGTGGCCGCGAACGCGCAGCAGACCCGCGACCTGCTCGTTCCCGGCGAACAATTCGGGATGGGCGGGTCGGACAGCGTGCGGGGCTACTACGAGCGCGAAACCGCGAGCGACATCGGCCGGCGGTTCTCGCTCGAAGGCTACGGCCCGGATTTCGGATTGCGGATCGGCAGTCCCTGGCGCGCACGGGCGCTCGTGTTCTACGACGCTGCGCGCGGCCACGACAACATTCCGGAGCGCGGCCCGGAAAACGGGCTCGGAAGCTACGGCTTCGGTTTTCGCGTGAACCAGGGCAAGTCCTTCGCGTTCCGGCTCGATGCGGCACGGGTCACCAAGGATGCGGGCACCCGTCTGAACGGCGACTACCGGGCGCATGCCGCTGTCGCTTACAGCTTTTGACGTCGGCCGCCTGTGCGAAAAGTCACATGTCCCGCCTGCAACCGGGGTCTAGAATGAGTTTCCCGTTTGCTGCGGGAACGAAGTTTGCTGCGAGAATGAAGTCTATCGGGGGGTAGCCATGTCCAGTTCCAGTGCCAAGTCCAGGCGGCGAGGCGAATTCAAGCCCAAGCTGATCGCGCTGTCGGTGGCAGCCTGCTTCAGCTTTTCCAATGGGCAGAGCCTCGCCAATCCCACGGGCGGCACGGTCGGCTCGGGCAGCGCGACCATCGTCAGCTCGGGCAACACGCTCACGATCACCAACAGCGCCAACGCCATCATCAACTGGCAGAGCTTCTCGATCGGCATCAACGAGATCACGCAGTTCCTGCAGTCCTCGGGATCCTCGGCGGTGCTCAACCGCGTGGTGGGCGCAAACGGCGTGATCCCGCAAAGCGTGATCGACGGGATACTTTCCTCGAACGGCCGGGTGTTCCTGATCAACCCGAGCGGCGTCGTGATCGGTTCGACCGGCCGCATCGACGTCGCAGGATTCGTCGCTTCGAGCCTGAATCTGTCCGACCAGGACTTCCTCAGCGGACGGCTGCGCTTCACCGAGACTCCCGGTGCGGGTGCCGTCTCCA
>Ga0209377_1003267_pt1 | contig 10474 bp, 8 predicted proteins | sample GraSoiAngelo_141_FD_185898 | JGI IMG/M metagenome (GOLD analysis project Ga0209377, IMG submission 185898) | Grasslands soil microbial communities from the Angelo Coastal Reserve, California, USA - 14_0929_12_40cm (SPAdes) (version 2) | ecosystem: Environmental > Terrestrial > Soil > Grasslands ...
GAACCCCGATCACAAGGAGGCCAAGGCGCTCCTCCGGACGCTATAGGCAGATCTTGGGCGAGCTGGTCATCGGCATCGATCTGGGCACCACCAACTCCGTCTGCGCCACGGTGCAGAACGGCACGCCTACCGTCATCTCCAACCGCACCGGCTACCGGATCACCCCCTCGGTGGTGGCGATGGCGCGCAACGGCAAGCGCCTCGTCGGCGCGCTCGCCCGGCGCCAGGCCGTCACCAACCCCGAGCGCACCGTCGTTGCGGTCAAGCGGCTGATGGGCCGCCGCTGGTCGGCGAAGACCACCCAGGAAGCCATCCAGCGCATGCCCTATTCGGTCGTGGCCGGGCCGCACGACGACGTGCGCATCTCCCTCGGCGAACAGCAGTACTCTCCGCCCGAGATCTCGGCGATGGTGCTCACCGAGCTGCGCCTCGACGCGGAGGCCTTCTTCGGGGCGCCGGTGACCAAGGCCGTGATCACCTGCCCGGCGTACTTCAACGACTCGCAGCGCAACGCCACCAAGGACGCCGGGCGCATCGCCGGGCTGGAGGTGATCCGGATCATCAACGAGCCCACCTCCGCGGCGCTGGCCTACGGATTCGGCAAGGCGCAGGGCGAGCGGCAGGTGGCCGTGTTCGACCTGGGCGGCGGCACCTTCGACTTCACCGTGCTGCACATGTTCAAAGGAGTCTTCGAGGTCGAGGCCACCGGGGGCGATTCGCTCCTCGGCGGCGAGGACTTCGACAACCGGATCATCGACTTCCTCTCCGAGCCGTTCCGGCAGAAGCACGGCACGGATCTGCGCAAGGACAAGATGGCGCTGCAGCGCCTGCGCGATGCGGCGGAGAAGGCGAAGTGCGAGCTCAGCTCGCTCAAGCAGGTGGAGATCAACCTCCCCTTCATCTCCGCCTCGCAGCAGGCCGGTCCCCTGCACCTGCAGGCGACGCTCTCGCGCGACCAGCTCGAGCAGATGACGGCCGACCTGGTCAAGCGCTGCATGCAGGTCTGCGAGCGGGTGCTCGGGGAAGCCAAGGTGCACGCCGCCCAGCTCGGCGACGTCCTGCTGGTCGGCGGGCAGACGCGCATGCCTAAGATCCAGGAAGAGGTGCGACGTCTCTTCGGGAAGGAGCCGGCGAAGAACGTCAACCCCGACGAAGCGGTCGCCCTGGGCGCGTCCATCCAGGGCGCGATGCTGCTGCACGACGAGCAGGAGATGCTGCTGCTCGACGTGACGCCGCACAGCCTGGGCATCGCCATCGCCGGAGGGTTCTTCCAGAAGATCATCGCCAAGAACACGACCGTGCCGACCAGCGCGCACCACGTGTTCACCACCGTCAAGGACGATCAGACCTCCGCCAAGATCACCGTGCTGCAAGGGGAGAGCGAGACCTCCGCCGACAACGAGCTGCTCGGCGAATTCATGCTGACGGGCCTGCGTGCGGCGCCGCGGGGCGCGGTGGACATCGACGTCATCTTCGACATCAGCGCCGACGGCATCGTCTCCGTCTCCGCCATCGACATGCAGACGGGGACGCGGCAGAGCATCACCGTCACCGCCTCGTCCGGTCTCACCGAGGACGAGATCAAGAAGGCAGCGCGATCGAACGAGGACTGGATGCTCGGCCAGAAGGAAGATCCCGAGTTTCAGGACCGCAAGAACCGTGCGGAAGAGCTGTTCCGGGAGTTCGAGACCCTCTGGCCGCGACTCACGCGCGCCGCGCACAACGGCCTCGGACAGGAGCCGCTGCAGCGCGCGCAGGCGGCGCTGTCGGTCGCCCGCCTCCAGCTCGCCCAGCGCGAGAGCGACGCGCTGGCCGGATCGCTCGAGCGCCTCGAACGCATGTTGCAAGCCCTGAGGGGCGCGTTGGAGCGCAGCCAAGGGGGGGCCTAGATGGCCATCCAGGGCGGCGGAGGCCGGTTCTCGGCGCTCCTTCTCGAGGGGCTGGACCACTACCGCAAGGGCCGCATGCTCGATGCGGTGAAGGCGTGGGAAGAGGCCTACCTGCTGGAGCCGACCAACCTGCGGGCGCGGGAATTCCTCCGCTCGGCGCTGGAGCGCATCCACGCGGTGATGTCTCCGGCGAAGGCCGCCGCGGATGCGGCGCCTCCACATCCCTGGCTGCCGGCCCAACCTCCCGCCGCTGCGCAGAACGCCCCGCCCTCCGCCCCGCGGCAATCGCCGGCTGCGCCGGTCCAGGCGACCCCGGGCAAAGCGAAGCCCGCGGCCACTCCAGCTCCGGCGAAGCCGCCCGCGGCGCCGCGCAGCCCCTGGGACGAGGGACCGTCGCTCGCGATTCCGCAGCCGGAGACCGGCGACAGCGGGGGAGGCGCCTGGTCGATCCACGCCGACACGCTGCCGAACGCATCGGTGTCCGACGACGAGACCGACGTCTGGATGCGAGGGGCGCGCGAGCTGGTGGCGCTCAACGACTTCTCGGGCGCCCTGGAGCTGCTGAACAAGGTGCTGCAGCGGAAGGCGAACGACAAGGACGCGCTTCAGCTCTACGAGATGTGCGAGCAGAACCTGACCCTCATGTACGAGAGCAAGATCGGGTCGATGGACGCGCGCCCGCGCACCGCCATTCCCCCGGACGAGATCATCTGGCTGAACCTCGATCCGCGGGCCGGCTTCGTCCTCGCGCAGATCGACGGCGAAGTCTCCTTCGACGACCTGTACGCGATCTGCGGCCTCAAGCGGCTCGACACCGCCCGCATCCTCTGCGAGCTGCTCGAGCAGGGCGTGGTGCAAGTCCAGGGCCGCGACCAGGCGGTCGCCAATCGCGCAGTGCCGCGCAATTAAGCGCACGGGAGAGTCAATCAGCAACACCATTTGCCCCGTTTTTCGGGGAGTCCGCTGGACTTTGGTCTTAACTTGGCATAAGCCCTTAGTCTTAACGGGCGTGAGGCGTGAGAAAGGAGGTGGGCGCTGTTGCGCCACTAATCAATGTTTCGCAAGGGGGCTGTCATGGACAAGAGGCAGATTGCTCTTTGTGGTCCAGGTATTCTCCTGCTGTCATGGCTCTTCGCATTGGTTCCAGTTGCGGGTTGTGGAGAGCCCTCGTCTGCCGCACCGCAGTTCCGAGCTGAAACGTCGCGATCGAGCGGCGCCGCCGAACAGAATCGGGTCCGCGGCACATTCTTCAATTCGCACACGTTCTACGTGGATTGTCTCGGTGAGGATGTCCGATTCTTCGGCGATGTGGAGTACACGAGCCACGAGGTCACCACCGGATCCGGGAATTACGAAGTCCACTTCCATTACGGGCCATTCACACCGAATAACACGCCGTTCGTTGCGGAGGGACAGTCGAGCGGTACCATCTTTTCACTCAGGTACGGCGTCAACGTAAAGGCCATGGTCCGCTCGGGACCTGGCGAGGGTCAGGCAGTCATCGAGAAGGAGGTCTACATCGCTGCGGACGGACGCCGACTGTTCCTTACTTATGTGTTGCATCTGACCGTCAACGCCAATGGCGAGCTGACCGTGTTCAACGAGGAGCCGTTGTCGATCACGTGCGCGAAGTGAACTCGCGTCCCCGGATCGAACCGGTCAAAGAATGTACCGGGAGAGGTCTTCGTCCTTGAGCACCCGGTCGAGCTTCTCCCGGACATAGCCGACGTCGACACGGATCGATTTTCCCGCGAAGTCCGGCGCTGCGAAGGAGACGTCCTCGAGGACCTTCTCCAGCACGGTATGCAAACGGCGGGCGCCGATGTTCTGCGTGCGGGTGTTCATGTCGTGGGCGACGCGCGCGACCTCTTCTATGCCGCTCGCCTCGAACACCAGCTCGACGCCTTCGGCGCCGAGCAGCGCCGAGTACTGCCGGGAGAGCGCGTTGCGCGGCTCGGTCAGGATGCGCATCAGGTCCGCTTGCGAGAGCGCCTCCAGCTCGACGCGAATGGGAAAGCGTCCCTGCAGCTCGGGCAAGAGGTCGCTGACCTTCGCCAGATGGAAGGCGCCGGCGGCGATGAACAGGACGTGGTCCGTCTTCACCGGTCCGTACTTCGTGTTCACCGTGCTTCCTTCGACGATGGGCAGCAGGTCGCGCTGCACGCCTCCGCGCGACACGTCGGGGCCGTGCGACTGGCCCGCCGGAAGCGCCACCTTGTCGATCTCGTCGATGAAGACGATCCCGTTCGACTGCACCCGCTCGAGCGCGTCCCGCGCCACGGTGTCCTTGTCGACCAGCTTCTCCGCCTCGTCCTGCGCCAGGACCCGCCGCGCCTCGGGGACCGAGAGCTTGCGCTTCTTGCTCTTCCTTCCGAACGGCAGGTTCCCGAGCATCTCCTGCAGATTGAGGCCCATCTCCTCCATGCCCTGCGACCCGAAGATCTGCATCGTCGGCGCCGCCCTCTCCTGCACGTCCACCTCGACCGTGCGATCGTCGAGGCCGCCGGCGCGCAGCATTCCCCGCAGCTTCTCGCGCGTCGAGTCGCGCGAGCCGGGCAGGAGAAGATCGAGCAGGCGTTCTTCCGCGAGCTCGTCGGCGCGGGGCTGCACCTCTTTCTGCCGCTCCTCCCGCACCAGGGAGACGCCCGCCTCCACCAGGTCGCGGATCATCGAGTCCACGTCCTTGCCGACGTACCCCACCTCGGTGAACTTCGAGGCCTCCACTTTGACGAACGGAGCGCCGGCAAGCCGCGCCAGCCGGCGGGCGATCTCCGTCTTTCCCACGCCGGTCGGCCCCACGAGGATGATGTTCTTCGGCATCACCTCGTCCCGCATCTCGGGCGTGAGCCGGAACCGACGCCAGCGGTTGCGCAGCGCGATGGCGACGGCGCGCTTGGCGGCGGCCTGCCCGACGATATAGCGGTCCAGCTCCGCGACGATCTCGCGCGGGGTCAGGTCCTTTCCGGCGGTCATAGTTCCTCGATGGAGATCTGGTCGTTGGTGTAGATGCAGATGCGCCCGGCGATCCGCAGCGACTCCTCGACGATCTGCCGCGCGCCGAGCTGCGAATGGTTCAGCAGCGCGACCGCCGCCGCCTGCGCGTAAGGCCCGCCGCTGCCAATGGCGGCGACGCCTTCGTCGGGTTCCACCACGTCGCCGGTCCCCGAGAGGATCAGCGTGCGCTCCTTGTCGGCGACCACCAGAAGCGCCTCGAGCCGGCGCAGGAAGCGGTCCGTGCGCCAATCCTTCGCCAGCTCCACCGCTGCCCGCGCCAGGTTCTTGTTGAAATCCTTGAGCTTTCCTTCGAAGCGCTCGAACAGCGTGAACGCATCGGCGGTGGCGCCCGCGAAACCGGCCACGACCGAGCCGTCGCCGAGCCGGCGCAGCTTCCTGGCGCCGTGCTTCAGCACCGTCTTGTCCAGCGTGACCTGGCCGTCTGCGCCCAGGGCGACCTTGCCGTCCTTGCGCACGCAGATCACCGTCGTCGAACGGATCTTCATCGGGGCCCCCGATGCTAACGCTGCGCTCCAGTGCGTGCGATGCTACCTTGGCTGCCAATGTCCGGCTCCGGCGTGATCATCCTGTTCGGCGGCACCAGCAACGAGCGGCGCGTCTCGGTGGCGTCCGCCCAACACATCGCCGCGGTGCTCGACGAGGCGGAAGCCTGGTTCCTCGCTCCCACCGGAGCGGTGCACCCGGTCACCCGCGACGAGCTCGCGGCCTTCGAGCGCGCGTTCGAGCGCGATTTCAAGCCGGCGGCGGCCGCTGCCTTTTCCTCGGTGGTCTCGGCCTTCGAGAGCCAGCCTTCGCGCGTGTACCTGCTCGCGCTGCACGGGGGCGAAGGCGAGGACGGCACCATCCAGCGCAGGCTGGAAGCGCGGCGCATCGCGTTCACGGGGCCCGGAGCGGAGGCGTCGTCGCGCGCCTTCGACAAAGAGGTGGCGAAGCAAGTGGTGACCGGCGCCGGCGTGCGCATCGCCCGCTCCGTGCATCTGTCGAAGGACCCGAAGGTGATGCGGCGCGAGATGGCGGAGATGCTCGCGATCTACCGCCGCATCGTGGTGAAGCCGGTCGCCGGAGGCAGCAGCGTCGGGCTGTACCACGTCGCATCGGCGCCGGACGCCGACCGGGCGGCGAGCGGCATCGAGGAATCGGGCGAGGCCTATCTCGCCGAGGAGTTCGTCTCCGGCACCGAGCTGACCGTGGGAGTGGTGGACGGGCCGGCGGGATCGCGTGCGCTGCCGCCCAGCGAGGTGCGCCTCGAGCAGGGGCGCGCCTTCGATTACGAGGGGAAGTACCTGGGCAAGGGGACGAAGGAGATCACGCCGGCGGAGGTTCCGCCCGCGGTGTCTCGCGCCGCCCAGGACCTCGCCCTCGCCGCCCACCGCGCCCTCGGCTGCGAGGGCTACTCCCGCACCGACGCGATCTCCTCCCCGCAGGGGACCGTGTTCCTCGAGCTGAACACCCTCCCCGGCCTGACCCGCGCCTCCTTTCTTCCCCAGCAGCTCGCCGTGGAAGGCACCTCGATGCTCTCGTTCCTCGAGGGCCAACTCGCCATCGCCCGCAACCGCCGCGACCGCGGTTGATCTGAAGAGTCGCTATTTCTTGTGCGCTCTCGGGTGGGCGTCTTCGTATGCCTGCAGCAGGTGCTCCGCCGAGACGTGGGTGTAGCGCTGGGTGGTGGAGAGCGAAGCGTGCCCGAGCAGCTCCTGGATGCCGCGGAGATCGGCCCCCATGTCCAGCAGGTGCGTCGCGAAGCTGTGTCGGAGCGCGTGCGGATGGACGTGCCGGCGGGCGCCGGCGATCAGTGCGTACCGCGCCAGGTGCCGGGCCACGCTGCGGGCGGTCAGGCGCCCTCCGTGGCGATTCACCAGCAACGCGACCCCCCTCGGTCGCAGCTCGGGACGGCGGCTGAGGTACGCCCGGAGCGCGGCCCGCGCTTTGCTCCCGAGCGGCACGATCCGTTCCTTGTTCCCCTTTCCGCGGACGCGGACCGACTCGTGCGCGACGTCGCCGAGGTCGAGCCCCACCAGCTCGGATACGCGCAACCCGGCGCAATAGAGCAGCTCCAGCGCCGCCCGATCGCGCAAGCCCGCCGGCGTGCGCGGCGAAGGGGCATCCACGATGGCGAAGCAGTCGTCCACCGCGACCACGTTCGGCAAGGAGACCCGGCGTCTGGGAAACATCAGGCGCCGGGCCGGGCTGTCCTCGAGATGGCCCATGCGCACGCGGTGCTCGTAGAACGCGCGCAGGCTCGCCTGCTTGCGGGCCAGCGTCGCCGACGTGTTGGCGGCGAATCGCGAGGCGAGGAACGCCCGCAGATCGTCGCGGGTCGCCGCATCCAGAGCGGTGCCGCGTTCGCCGAGGAAAGCCGCGAGCTGCCGCAGATCCGAGACGTACGCCCGCCGCGTGTGCGCCGAGGCGCGCTCCACCTGCGCGAGGTGCGCCGCGAACGCCTCGATCTCGGGGTACATGCGCGGATAGTGCCGCCCTCAGGGCACGTCCGCCAGAAACACGCCTCCCTTCGCGGCCGCCACGATCGCGTAGACGACGCGTTTTCCCTCGTCATCGGCAAAGCGGGAGCTCGGGTCTACCTCCTCCACCAATGATTTCACCCGGCCGGGCGCGGCGCCGTCGGCGGAGAGCACGGCGAGATCCACCGCGCGCGCCGCGCCGTGATGCGGCTGCTGCAGGAGGATGCGCCTCCCGTCGCGCGAGAGATCGAATCCGGATACGTTGGCGGCGAGCATTTTCACCCTCCCCTTCGCGGAAACGCCAGCGCGCGAGAAACGCCAGATCGCTCCCCCGGGGCGAGAATGCGTACGCTCCCTCCTGCACCGAGACCCCGGAGCCTGCCTTGCGATCGTCGAGCCAGAGGTCTCCCGCGAGCAAGTCGTCCGGGACTGCGGGATCGTCGGGGTGGCTCGCCTCGAGGAGGAATGCGACCGCGCCGTCGCGCGCGATCAGGCCGCGCGCCAGGCCGGACGCGAGCTTGCGGCCGGGCGGCGGCTGCGTGCAGGCGGCGCGAGGAGGACCAGAACGCATTTCACCCGAGCCGGCCGGTGCACGCCACGAGCGTAGTCGGCATCGCCGGCGGCGGAGGCCGTCCTTACGGCCGCAGTTCGTTCGAAGACCTTGTGGCCGGTTCGGGACCGAGCGGCATGCGCTGCTCCACCGCCCAGGCAGTGAGATCGCGCCGCGCCCGAGCCAGCATGCGCGGCTTGCGCTCGTGCTTCTTGTGCCGTTCGCCGAGCGGTGGGAACAGCGCGTAGACGACGTTGGTCGGCTGGTACTCGTAATCGTCGGGGTGGGCCTCGCCGCTGACGTGCCGGAGAAGGGCGCCGATCGCGGTGGTCCCGGGCGGCGGCACGAATTCCGTTCCACGCAGCCGCGCGAGAACGCGGCGCGCCGCGACGTGTCCGGAGGCGGCGCTCTCGACGTAGCCTTCGACCCCGGTGATCTGCCCGGCGCAGTACACGTGCGGCAGCGCTTTCAACGACCCGTCCGGCGCGATCACGCGCGGGGCGTTCAGGAAGGTATTGCGGTGGACCTGCCCGAGCCGCACCCACTCCGCCTTCGCCAACCCCGGAATGCGGCTGGAGAAGATCCGCTTCTGCTCCGGCCAGGTGAGCCGCGTCTGGAAGCCGACGAGGTTCCAGGCCGTACCCGCCTTGTCCTCGCGCCGCAGCTGCACCACCGCATGCGGACGCCGTCCGGTGCGCGGGTCCGTGAGCCCGACCGGCTTCATCGGACCGTAGGCGAGCGTGTCGCGGCCGCGCTCGGCCATCACCTCGATGGGCAGGCAGCCCTCGAAGTACCGCGTCTGCTCGAACTCGTGCGGCGCAACCTTCTCTCCCCGCAGCAGCTCGTCGACGAACGCCTCGTACTCCTCGCGCGTGAGCGGGAGGTTGAGATAGTCCGCTCCTTCGCCTTTGCCGTACCGGGACTGTGCGAACGCCACGTCGGAGTCCACCGAGTCGCCGGCGACGATGGGAGCGATGGCGTCGTAGAACGCGAGCTGCGAGGCGCCGACGGCCTGCGCGAGCGAGCGCGCCAGGGCCTCGGAGGTGAGCGGGCCGGTAGCGACGATGCAAGGCTCCGGCCCCGCAGGCAGCTCGCGCACTTCCTCCGAGGAGAGGCGGATGCGCGGATGCGCCCGCACCTGCGCCGTGAGGCCGCCGCTGAATGCAACCCGATCGACCGCGAGCGCATCGCCGGCCGGAACGCGCGCCCGGTCGGCCTGGGCCAGCACGGGCGAGCCCAGCCGCCGCAGCTCCTCGTGCAGGAGCCCGATGGCATTGTGCGGATTGTCCGACCTGAGCGAGTTGGAGCAGACCAGCTCGGCCAGCCCGTCCTCCTTGTGGGCAGGCGAGCGCCGCTCCGGCTTCTGCTCGTGCAGGACGACGTCCGCTCCCGCATCCGCGAGGAGAAGCGCCGCTTCCGTCCCCGCCAGTCCGCCACCGACGATGTGCACCGGGTGCTGCATCCGCGCGGGGTGCTACACGCCTGCGCGAGCGATCGCAAGCGATGCCCCGCAGCCCGGCCGGATCACGCCCACGACCCGTCGACGGCTATGACGCACTGCGGCCCGTCGGGACAAGTTGGCCGGAGACGCTGCCTGCCGAGTCCACCGCCTCGAACTCAGGAAGCCTGCGCCTGCGCGGAGACGGTGCTGGGGTCCGGAGCTTCGCGCCGGTACCCGCATGTCTTGTCCGGGCAGGCGATGAACGCGCCGTCCCGCTTCGTGTACTTCTGGAGCAGGTACGGCTTGCCGCATTGCGGGCAGGGGCCGGGGATCGGACGGTCCCAGGCGGCGAACTTGCAGGTCGGGTAGTTCACGCAGCCGTAGAAGCTCTTGCCGAAGCGGGACTTGCGCTCGGCGAGCCCGCCGCCGCAATCGGGGCAGACGACGCCCTTCAAGGTGATGGGCCTGGTGGTCTTGCAGGTCGGATAGTCCGAGCAGGCGAGGAACCGGCCGAAGCGGCCGCGCTTGTTCAACATCGGCTTGCCGCACGTGGGGCACATCTCGTCGGTAGGCAGATCCTCGACCACGCGGATCTTGCCCTCCTCCTCGACGAAGTCCTTGGTGTTCTTGCAGTCCGGATAGCCCGAGCAGGCCAGGAAGCGGCCCATGCGGCCCCACTTGATCACCATCGGGCTGCCGCACTTCTCGCACACCAGATCGGTGGGCTTCTCCTCGCGCTTCACGTCGCGCATCTGCGCTTCCGCCGCCTCGAGGCTCTTCTTGAACGGCTCGTAGAACTCGCCCATCACGGACTGCCAGTCGATCTTCCCTTCCTCGATCTCGTCCAGCTCCTCCTCCATCCGCGCCGTGAACTGCACGTCCATCACGCGCGGGAAGGCGCCGAGAAGCAGCTCGGTCACGATCTTCCCCAGGTCGGTGGGGAAGAAGCGCCCCTCCTTCTTCTCCACGTATTCCTTGTCCTGGATGGTGGAGAGGATCGCGGCATAGGTGGAAGGACGGCCGATGCCCTTCTCCTCGAGCTCCTTCACCAGGGACGCCTCGGTGAACCGCGGCGGCGGCTGAGTGAAGTGCTGCTCGGCGAGCAGGTCGATCAGCTCCA
>Ga0209377_1003269_pt1 | contig 10472 bp, 9 predicted proteins | sample GraSoiAngelo_141_FD_185898 | JGI IMG/M metagenome (GOLD analysis project Ga0209377, IMG submission 185898) | Grasslands soil microbial communities from the Angelo Coastal Reserve, California, USA - 14_0929_12_40cm (SPAdes) (version 2) | ecosystem: Environmental > Terrestrial > Soil > Grasslands ...
TCCCCGCTGCTACTGCTTTACCGCGATGACATCGATCTCGACCCGCGCGCCCTTGGGCAGACCGGCGGCCTGCACCGTCGAGCGCGCCGGCTTGTGCGAGCCGAAGTGTTTGGCGTACACGTCGTTCATTTGCGCGAAGTCGGCCATATCCGCGAGATACACGGTGGTCTTCATCACATTGCCCAGCGTCGTTCCCGCTGCCGTGAGCACCGCCTTCAGATTGGCGAACACTTGCTCGGTTTGCTCGGCGGTCGTACGGCCAACCAGCTCGCCACTCTTCGGATCCAGCGCGACCTGGCCCGCCGTGAACACGAAACTATCCATCGTGATCGCCTGACTGTAGGGGCCGATCGCTTTAGGCGCGCCTTCCGTCGCGACGACGCCCAGTCCACTCACTTTGCCCATTAGAAGAGTCCCTCGATGGTGCCATCCGGATGAATGCGAATCCGCTCGGCCGCAGGGCTCTTGCCCAGGCCGGGCATCGTCAAGATATCGCCCGCGAGCGCTACGACGAACCCAGCACCGGCCGATGGCAGAATGTCCCGTACGTGCAGCGTGAAGCCGCTCGGCGCACCGAGCTGCGACGCGTCGTCGGAGAAGGAATATTGCGTCTTGGCCATACAGACCGGCGTCTCACCCAGGCCGAGCTTGGGCAGCAGCTCGAGCGCGCGCTCGGCGGCCGGCGCGAATGCGACGCCGCCTGCTCCGTAGATCTCGCGCGCGATCGTCTCAATTTTCTCGCGAATCGGCCGGTGCTCATCGTAGAGCGGCTTGAAGGCAGCCCCCCCGCCCCCCTTTGCCGTCTTCAACAACCCGAGCAAGGCCTCGGCGACAGCGACTCCGCCTTCCCCGCCCTTCTCCCACACGTCGCAGCGCACGACCTCGACGCCCTCGGCGGAGCCGAGGGCGAGCACCACTTCGACCTCTTCGTCGGTGTCGGTGATGAACCGATTGAGGGCGACGACCGCGGGAAGCCCGAACTTCTTCACGTTGCGGATGTGGCGACGCAGGTTGTCAGAACCCCGCTGCACCGCAGCGGGGTCTGCCAGTGCAAGCCGCTCCTTCTTTACCCCGCCGTGCATTTTCAGCGCACGGACTGTGGCGACGATGATGGCCGCCTCGGGCTTGAGGCCGGCAAAGCGGCACTTGATGTCGAAGAACTTCTCGGCGCCGAGATCGGCGCCGAACCCGGCCTCGGTCAGCACGATGTCGCCGAGCGCGAGGCCGAGCTTCGTCGCGACGACGGAGTTGCAGCCGTGCGCGATGTTGCCGAACGGACCGCAGTGCACCAGCGCGGGCCCGCCCTCGAGTGTCTGCACCAGGTTCGGATTGATCGCGTCCTTGAGCAGCAGCGTCATCGCGCCCTGGGCCTTCAAGTCGCTGGCGCGCACGGGAGTCTTGTCGCCGCGCAGTCCAACGATGATCCGCGCGAGCCGCGCTTCGAGATCCTGGAGTCCCGTCGCCAGCGCGAGAATCGCCATGATCTCCGAGCCGGGGATGATGACGAAGCGCTCTTCGCGCGCCGGGCCGCCACTCAACCCGCCCAGACCCACGACGATGTTGCGCAGTGCGCGGTCGTTCATGTCGATCGTGCGCGGCCACGTGATGCGGCGGACGTCCAAGCCCGACGCATTGCCGTGGTGCAGATGCGCGTCGAGCATCGCGGACAGCAGGTTGTGCGCGCTGGCGATGGCGTGAAAATCCCCGGTGAAATGCAGGTTGATGTCTTCCATCGGCACGACCTGCGCGTACCCGCCGCCCGCGGCGCCGCCTTTCACGCCGAACACGGGCCCGAGAGAGGGCTCCCGGATCGCGAGGATGGCGTTCTTGCCGAGGCGCCGCAGCGCCTGCGTCACGCCCACGGTGACCGTCGACTTCCCCTCGCCCGCGGGCGTGGGGTTGATCCCGGTGACGAGCACCAGCCGCCCCGTGTGCGGGCGCGACTCGAGCGCGCGCAGCGAGATCTTCGCCTTGTACTTGCCGTAGAGCTCCAGCTCGTCGTCCGACAGCCCCAGCTCGGCCGCCACGTCGCGAATCGGCCGCAGCTTCGCCGCCTGCGCGATGGCGATGTCCGACGGGACTTTCTTCACCGCGGTGGTCACAGCGACGACTCCAGGCGCGCGCCGAAGCAGCGGCGGGCGTTGTCGGTGGTGCGCTGCGCCAGCTCATCGAGGGCGTCGCCGCGCAGCGCCGCCGCGCGCTCCGCGACGTCGCGGACAAAGCCCGGCTCGTTGCGCTGGCCGCGATGCGGCACGGGCGCGAGGTAGGGCGAATCGGTCTCCACCAGCAGGCGGTCTGGCGGGCACGCCGCCAGGCAATCGGAGCGAGTCCAGTTCTTGAAGGTGATCATACCACTGAAGGAAAAATACGCGCCGACGCCGAGCCCCGCGTCCCAGACGTCGTCCCCGGAGGAAAAGCTGTGGAGCACGACGACCGGAGGCCGGTCGCCCAGCGCGCGCAGCATCGCCGCCATGTCGTCGTCGGCATCGCGCGCGTGCACGATGACCGGCTTGCCGAGCTCCGCCGCCAATTGGAGGTGCGCCTCGAACGCGGCGCGCTGCGTTTCGCGGGGGGCATGCATGTAGTGATAGTCGAGCCCCGTCTCCCCCACCGCTACCATTTCCGGCGCCGCGAGCAGATCCCGAATCCGCTGCGCGGCGTCGCGCGACCAGGCGCTCGCTTCGTGCGGATGCACCCCCGCGGTCGCCGAGAGTCCCGTGCGACGGCGCGCCAGGCCGGCGGCGCGCTCGCTGGCGGGGAGGGACTCAGCGATCACGACGACGTGTGACACGCCCGCCGCGCTCGCGCGCACGAGCACCGCGTCGCGATCGGGATCGAACGCGGCATCGCCCAGATGACAATGCGTGTCAACCAGGGAGGGGCGCATGGTGCGCCCCCACTAACGCGTCGGCTGCGGCGTGCGCGGCGACGGGGAGGACGTGGGCGTCGCCGGCGCGAATTTCTCCGTCCCCGCCGGGACCCGAGTCCCGAGCGCCCGCGCCCCGCGCGCATCCTCGCCCGGCCAGCGCTTCTCGATCCAGAGCAACACGGGCGCGGCGATGTAGATCGACGAGAACGTACCCGTGAAAATGCCGAACGACATGACCCAGGCGAACGGCCGGATCACCTCGCCGGCGAGAACGAGGAGCGACAGCGTGGTGGCGATCGTGGTCCCGTGCGTCAGCACCGAGCGCGGCAGCGTCTCGTTGATCGACAGGTTGAGGATCTCGTAGAGATTCTGTCGCCGGTACTTGCGCAGGTTTTCGCGGACGCGATCGAAGATGATGATCGTGTCGTTGAGAGAGTAGCCGACCACGGTGAGCACCGCCCCGACCACCACCAGGCTGACCTCCAGGTGCATCACACTAATGAATGCGATGGTGGCAACGACGTCGTGCGCCGTCGCCACGACGGCGGCGAGGCCGAAGCGCCATTCGAACCGGACCGCCAGGTAGATGAGCGTGACGAGGAAGCTGACCAGAATCGCGATCAGGGCCTTGCTCTGCAGCTCACGCCCCACCTTGGGTCCCACCGCCTCGCGCCGGGCGAGGCGGTACTGCCCGGCACCGACGCTCTGGTCGAGCGCCCGGGCCACGGCGTCGGCTACCGCCTGGGTGCCAGCTTCTCCCTGCGCCGCCTCGGCGCCGAGTCGAGCGCGCACCACATAGGAGGTGTCGGCACCGAAGTTGTAAATGTCCGCGCCGCTGAGACCGACTTGATCGAGCGCGGCGCGGATGTTACTGGTCGGCACCTTATGCGCCACCTCGAACTGCACCAGTGTCCCGCCGGTGAACTCGATGCTGTAATTGAGACCCCGGGTCAGGAGGAAGGCGAGGCCCACGAGCATGATGGCGCCCGTGATCGAGAACGCCCAGCGGCGCCATTTGATGAAATCGTAGTTCGCGTTTGCAAAGAGTCGGATCATCAGATGCTCAGGGTGACCATGTTGGGGCGTCGATTCAGCCAGATCAGGAACATCGTCTTCACCACGAAGATCGCCGAGACCATCGAGGCGATGATGCCGATAATCAGGGTGATCGCAAACCCCTGCACGGGTCCCGTCCCGACGGCGTAGAGGATCAGCGCGGTCAGGATGGTGCTCACGTTCGAGTCGACGATGGCGTTCATCGCATGGAGGAAGCCGTCGTCAACCGCGAGGCGCAGTGACTTGCCATGCACCAGCTCCTCGCGAATGCGCTCGAAGATCAGCACGTTCGCATCCACCGCGATGCCGATCGACAGCACGAACCCGGCCAGACCCGGAAGGGTCAACGTGAAACCGAATGCGGCGAGCCCCGCCAGGGTGAAAAGGCAATAGAGCGTCAGCGCGGCGACCGCCAGCGCGCCGGAGACGCGGTAGTAGCCGATCATGATCACGACCACGAGCAATATGCCGACGACGCCGGCCAACACGCCGTCGTGAATCGAATCGGCTCCCAGGGTGGCGCTGATCGAGCGCTCGTCGACGATCGTCAGGGGCGCCGGCAGCGCGCCGGCGCGTAACACCAGTGCCAGATCGCTCGCCTCCTGGAGCGGCTTGTTGCCCATCTCGATCTGCCCGTTCGCGCCGATCTGGCTGCGGATTACCGGCGGCTCGCCCTGCACCCGACCGTCGAGGATGATCGCCATGAAATCCCCGATGTGACGGGCGGTCTCCTGCGAGAAAATGCGTGCGCCACGGCGGCTGAGCTGGAATGGCACGACCGACTGGTTCGTCACGGGATCGCGCCGCGCCGTCGCCTTGATCAGCTCCTCACCCGTGATGATCGGCCGGGAGTCCACGGCATATAGCGCGCGGTACGGCCGCGCGCCGTACGCTTCGGTTTGGGCGCCCCACTTGAGATCGAACCCCCGCGGGATCAGCGCTTGGACGTCGGGCCGCTGCAGCAGACTGTCAACGAGCGGCCACTGCTCTTCGGGCACGAGGTACTCACCCGGTACGCCCTGCGGCCGCTGATTCAGCAATGAGGAGAGGATGCCGGGCGCATTGGCGTCCGCCGCGGAATCGCGGGCCGCCTTGCTCGTATCGCCACCGAACAGCTGCGACACCGCCGAGGGCGTAGCGGCGCCGGTGGGCTTGATCCCCGCCTTGCGCAGCGCCGCGTCGATCGCCGGCAACGCGTCCTTGAACACGCCTTTCATGTCGGTGATGCGAAACTCGAGGAACGCCGTCCGCTGAATCACGCCTCTCGCGCGCGCCGGATCCTTTTCGCCGGCGAGCTCGACGATCAACCGGCAGCGCCCCTGGATCTGCACCACGGGCTCCGTCGTGCCGAACTCGTCGATCCGCGTGCGCACGACTTTCTCCGCGCGCTGAATCGCGTCGGCGCAGTCGGGCACGGGCCCTTTGGTCTGGTCCACCTCGAGCGCGAGGTGAATGCCGCCCTGGAGATCCAGGCCAAGATTGACCGGCAGCCGCCGAACCGTGGTGTCCTTCATCCGCCCCGACGCCGGATCGATGACGCGTTGCTTGGTGTTGCGGGGAATCAGCGACGCGACGCTTCCCGCGATCAACACCGCAATGACCCAGAGCCGCCCACGAATCTTCTTGTCCATCACGTCTCTCTATCGGTTGAGGGTTGCCCGCGCCGCCTGACGATCGCGCTCCAATTGCGCGACCAGGGCCTCACGCGACGCAAATGCCTGCACATCCCGCAGGCGGCGGACCCATTCCACTGCGACGGTTTCCCCGTACAGCTCGCCAGCGAAATCGAACAGATGAATCTCCAGAGTGCGAGCCGGCTCTCCAAAGGTAGGGCGCGGACCCTGATTCATCATCCCGCCGTACCGCTGCACATTCCCCGTTTCCGGGGTCCCGATCGTCACCGATACGGCATATACCCCATCTGGCGGCAATAGCTTGCGCGGATCCGGCGGCTCGAGGTTCACGGTCGGAACGCCGATCGTGCGTCCCCTTCCCGCTCCCCGCACCACGCGACCCCGGATGCCGTAGGGTCGCCCCAACCACCGCGCCGCCGCGTCGAGGTCGCCGTGCGCGACCCTGGTGCGGATCAGCGTCGACGAAATCGGCTGGCCGTCGTCCCGCACCGCCGCGACGACGCTGACGCCGAACTGCTCGGAGCTCCCCAGGCGCTGGACCAGCTCCACGTCGCCCGCCCGGCCGCGGCCGAACCCGTGATCGTATCCCATCACGAGCTCGCGCATCGCATACTCATCGCATAGCCGGCGAACGAACGCCTCCGCGTCGAGCTGCGCCATCGCGGGAGTGAACGGCAGCACCACGAACTGCTCGATCCCCTGCGCCGCCACCAGCTCCCGCTTCTCATCCGGCAACGTCAGCAGTTTCGGCGCCGCTGCCGGATTCACGACCGCGAGCGGATGCGGGTCGAACGTGACGAGCACGCTCGCCAACCGCTTCGCCCGCGCCCGCTCCTTCACCTCGGCGAGCACCGCCTGGTGCCCACGGTGCAGACCATCGAAGGTCCCGAGCGTGACGACGGCGCCGGGAGCAGGGGGGGCCATCAGCCCTCCACCACAACGACGCGCGGCTTCACCTGCTGGCCCACTTGCTCCGCGACCGCCAGCAATTCATCGCCCGAGAACAGCGCGATCTGGTGTTGGCCCTCGGCTACCGGGTCGCTCTTCAGCGGCCTTCCATGAATGACCGCGTCACGCTCGTCCTTCGCTACCTGCCGGCGTGGCAAATGCGCCACCAGGATCGATGCATCGCGCAGCAGCGCCGGAGTCACCGCCTCGGGCGCCACCGCATCGGCGAGTTTCAGCGGTCCGACTGCCGTGCGACGCAGCGCCGCGAGATGCGCGCCGCATCCCAGCTTCGCGCCAATGTCGCGCGCGAGGGACCGCAGGTACGTCCCACCGCTCACGGTCGCCCGAAATTGCAGGTCGGGAACAGCCGCCTCTACGATCTCGAGCTCCCGGATCTCGACGGGACGCGGCGCCGGCTCGACCGTTTCGCCGCGCCGCGCGCGCGCGTACGCCCGCTCGCCTTCGATCTTCACCGCCGAGTAGGCCGGCGGCCGCTGCTCGTACCCTCCGCGGAAGCTCCCGATCACCGCGGCGAGCTGCGCCGGCGTGATGGTGGTCCAGGGCGCCGTCGCGACCACAGCCCCCGTGAGATCGTCCGTCTCGGTGGTCACGCCGAGGCGGATGACGCCTTCGTACGACTTGGGCCACGCCGCGGCGAAGGCCGCGAGCCGCGTCGCGCGCCCCACGACCAGGACCAACAACCCCTTGGCGAACGGATCCAGCGTCCCCAGATGGCCGACGCGCCGTTCGCCGAGCGCGCGGCGCACGATATCCACGACATCATGGGATGTGGGGCCGGCCGGCTTGGCGACCAACACGATCCCCGCAATCAGTCTTGCGGCTCCTTCAGCTCCTTCAAGACCCGATCGATATGCTGCGCGTGCTCGATGCCTCGGTCGAGATGGAAATGCAGCTCGGGGCTCGTGCGCAGATGCAGCTCTTTCGAGAGCTGCGCCCGCAGGTAGCGCGCGGCACTCGCCAGCCCTTCGAGCGACTTCGCCTTCTCGTCCTCGGTGCCCATCACGCTGACACGCACATTCGCGTGGGATAGGTCTGGCGAGACGTCCACGCCGATGACGGTGACGAACCCGATCCGCGGGTCGCGCACGTCGCCGGTCAGAAACGCGCCAACCGCCTCCCGGACCATCTCGCTCACCCGCTCGGGCCGGTGACTGCGCCGCTTCATCAGAGATAGCTCGTGCTCGTATCGACGATCCGGGCCCCGTCGGCGCCCGCGACCAGCTTGTCCGCTTCCCGCAGCACGCTTTCGGCGTGCCGCCGGTCGGTGCTCACCACCGCGGCCGTCAGCTCCGCGCGCTGCCACAGGTCCTGATGCGCCGTCTCGCCGACCGAAACGTTGAAGCGATTGTGCATCCGGTCCTTCAGGCTCTTCACGATCATCCGCTTGTCCTTCAGCGACTGACACGCGGGCAAGTGCAGCTCCCACACCATCACGCCCACGATCACGACTCAGTGGCGCTGAGGGAGCGCGCGACCTCCTCGATGCGATACGATTCGATCAGGTCGCTCACCTTCACGTCGTTGAAGTTCTCGATGCCGATGCCGCACTCGAAGCCCTCGCGGACTTCGCGCACGTCCTCCTTGAAGCGCTTCAGCGACGCCAGCGTGCCGTCGTACACTTCCACGCCGTTACGAATGATGCGGACGCGGCCGGTGCGCGGGATCACGCCGCTGCGCACGAAACAGCCGGCGATCGTGCCGATCTTCGCGATCTTGAAGATCTGGCGGACTTCGGCCTCGCCCAGCACCACTTCCTTCTTCTCGGGGGCGAGCAGGCCTTCCATCGCCAGCTTCACCTCTTCGACGGCCTCGTAGATGATGCGATAGGTGCGGATCTCGACGCGCTCGCGGTCCGCCGCGGCGCGCGCGTTGGAGTCGGGGCGCACATGGAAGCCGACGATGATCGCGCTCGACGCGCGGGCCAGCAGCACGTCCGACTCGGTGATGGCGCCGACGCCGCGGTGCACCACTTCGACCTTCACCTCGGCGGTCGACAGCTGGGCCAGGGCGTCGGCCAGCGCTTCGGCCGGCCCGCCCTGATCCGCCTTGATGATGATGCGGAGCGTGGCCACGCCACCCTGGGCGGCCTCGGCCATGAAGTCTTCGAGCGTCTTGACGCGCCCGGAGCGGCGGTGCTGCGCCTCGCGTTCGAGGCGCTGGCGCTTTTGCGCGATCTCGCGCGCCGCCGCGGCATCGTCCATGGCGAGGAAGCTGTCGCCCGCTTCCGGCACACCCTCGAAGCCGAGGATCTGCACCGGCGTGGACGGTCCGGCATCGGCTTCGGTGCCACCCCGCTCGTCGTACATCGCGCGCACGCGCCCTGAGTACTGCCCGCAGATGAAGTCATCGCCAACCCGCAGCGTGCCGTTCTGCACGAGAATCGTGGCGAGCGCGCCCTTGCCCGGATCGAGCTGCGCCTCCAGCACGGTGCCCTGCGCCTTGCGGTCGGGATTCGCCTTCAGGTCGAGCAGCTCCGCCTGGAGCAGGATCTGATCCAGCAGCGCGTCGACGTTGGTGCCCTTCTTGGCGGAGATCGGCGTCATCAGCGTCGTCCCGCCGAACTCTTCCAGCACGACGCCGTGCGCCAACAGATCTTGCTTCACCTTCTGTACGTTCGCCGTCGGCAGGTCGATCTTGTTGATCGCGACGAGGAGCGGCACGCCGGCGTTCTTGGCGTGCGAGATCGCTTCGATCGTCTGCGGCATGATCGCATCGTCCGCAGCGACGACCAGCACCACGATGTCCGTGACCTGCGCGCCGCGGGCCCGCATGGCCGTGAACGCTTCGTGACCCGGCGTGTCGAGGAACGTAATCTTGCGGCCGTCCTTCAGCGTGACCTGGTAGGCGCCGATGTGTTGCGTGATCCCGCCCGCCTCACCCGCAACGACGTTGGCTTTGCGGACGTAGTCGAGCAGCGACGTCTTGCCATGGTCGACGTGACCCATGATCGTCACGACCGGCGGCCGCGGCTTCAGCGTCTCGGCGGCGTCCTTCGCTTCTTCGGTCTGGGTGGTGGCGTACTCCTCTTCGCGCACCGCCTGGAATCCGAATGCGGATGCGATCAGCTCGATCATGTCGAAGTCGAGCCGCTGGTTGATCGTGACCATCTGGCCGAGCTCTTTGAACGCGAACGTCACGATCTGCGTCGGCGGGACCTTCAGGGTGTTCGCGAGCTCGGAGACGGTGATGAACTCCGTCACGCGCACCAGCGTCTTTTCGCGCTCGCGCTCCTCGCGACGGCGTTCCTCCTGGACCTCGCGGAACGTCGGCCCTTCTTCGCGGCGATGGACGCCCTTCTTCCCGACGGGCGCCTTCAGCGTCGCGAGGGTGCGAGAAATGTTCTGCGCCACCGCTTCCTGATCGACCAGCGACTTCTTGCCCTTCTTCCGCTTCTTCCCTTTTTCCCGGCGGCGCTCGTCGAGCGGCGGAGCGCCCGGCGCGGCCGACGCGACGGGGCGCGGCGGCACCGTTCCCGGCCCGCCTCCCCCCCCACCCGACGGCGTCGCACGCGCAACGGGCCGCGGGCGCACGGGTGTTGGTATGAACGGCCGCGGCGGCGGTGCTGTGGCGGCGGCGAGAGGTGGCGCCGATGTGGGTGGCGGCGCGAACGTGAGCGTCGCGGCTGGAGCCATCGGTTCGGCCGGCTCTGCCGGCGCGAGATCCTTGAACAGCGCGGCGGCACGCTCTTCGAGTGAAGGAGCGGCTTTCTCCTCTTCCTGCTCACGCACCGCGGTCTCGAGCGCGAGACGGGCGCGTTCGGCTTCGGCGGCCTCGGCCGCGGCGACTTCCGCGGCCGCGGCGTCGGCGGCGGCGACTTCGGCCGCGGTGCGGCGACGACGCTTGGGACGGCTGTCGATCCCCACCCCCCCGCCCCCCGCCCCTGCCCCCGCCCCCGCCCCCCCGCCCGCCGTCACCGGCTCGGGCGCCGGCTCGGCGGCCTTCGC
>Ga0209377_1003273_pt1 | contig 10462 bp, 7 predicted proteins | sample GraSoiAngelo_141_FD_185898 | JGI IMG/M metagenome (GOLD analysis project Ga0209377, IMG submission 185898) | Grasslands soil microbial communities from the Angelo Coastal Reserve, California, USA - 14_0929_12_40cm (SPAdes) (version 2) | ecosystem: Environmental > Terrestrial > Soil > Grasslands ...
CCAGAATTTCGCCATCGGCCGTTCCGACCGTGACACTGTCGCTGAGCGCCAGGTTGATCGCGTTCGGCACGCCGATGTTGTCAACGATCACGCCGATCTCCTTGGCGGGGATGACCTGGCGGATATAATCCTCGACGCGCTGGAAGTACTTTTCGGTCTCTTCGATCCGCGTCCCGGCCGGAGCCCTCACGTGGAGGCGCAGCTGTCCCGCATCGACAGTCGGGAAGAAATCCCGTCCGACGAACGGGTACAGTGACAGCGAGGAGAATGCGAAAGCGAGGAACACGACGATCACCAAGGGCTTGTGCTCGAGCGCCCAGTCGAGTATGCCCTCGTACGCGCGGGTCAGCTTGACGAAGCCAGCCTCGAACGAGTGCGAGATCCGTCCGAACAGTGATCTCCGTATGGGCGCATCGTGGCCAGCGTCGCGGCCGTGCCGGGCCCGAGCCTCGGGGGCCAACAGGTACAGCACCATGGTCGGGACGAGCGTCCGCGAGAGAAAGTAGCTGGCCAGCATGGCGAAGACGACGGACATCGCCAGCGGCGCGAACAGCGCCCCGCCGACGCCGCCCAGGAACATGATCGGCACGAAGACGATGCAGATCGAGAGCGTCGCGACGAACGCGGGCGTCGCCACCTCCGCCGCTCCGTCGAGGATGGCCTGCCTCAAGGGCTTGCCCAGGTCCATGTGGCGGTGATTGTTCTCGATCTCGACGGTGGCGTCGTCCACCAGGATACCCACCGCCAGCGCCATCCCGCCCAAGGTCATCACGTTGAGCGACTGGTTCAGGATCCTCAGCACGATGACGGAGGTCAGGATCGACAGAGGGATCGACGTGGCAACGATCAAGGTGCTCCGCCAGGAGCTCAGGAACAGCAGGATCATCAGCGCCGTCAGTAAGCCGGCGATCGCTCCTTCATGAAGCACACCGGTGATGGCCGCCCTGACAAAGACGCTCTGGTCGAACATTAAGTCGACCTTGAGACTCGAAGGCAGGCCGGCCAGAATCTTGGGCATCAGCTGGCGCGCCTGGTTGACAACCGTCAGGGTCGAGGCGCTGCCGTTGCTCAGGATCGGCAGTAGCGCGGAGTGGCGCCCGTCGCGCCGGACGAGGTTCGTCTGGGGACTGAACCCGTCGTGAACGAACGCGACATCGCGGACGTACACCATGGCCCCATTCCCGTAGCGGATGGGGATGTCATTCAGCTCGTTCAGGAACTCCGGGCTGCTATTGGTCGCGATGTCGTACTCGCGAGTCCCGATCTTCGCGGTGCCGGCCGGCAGGATGACGTTCTGAGTCAGGATCGCGTTGGTGACATCCTGCGGTGACAGCCCCCGTGCATAGAGCGCGTCAGGGTCGATGTCGACGTTCACCACGCGCAGCTTGCCGCCATAGGGCACGGGCACGGAGGCGCCCTGAATGGTGACGAGCTGGGTGCGGATGAAGTTGTTGCCCAGATCGTTGAGCTGCTCCTCGGGCAGTTGATCGCTGCTCAAGCTCGCGAGTAGAACGGGGACGCTGGCGGCGTTGTACTGGATGATGAGCGGCGGGAAGATGCCCGGCGGGAGTACGCGCACGATCTGCTGCGCCTGGGCGTTGACCTGGGCGATCGCCGCCTCGATCGGCACATTGGGATGGAAGTAGAGCCTGGTGATGGCCACACCCCGGAGCGACACCGATTCGATGTGCTCGATCCCGTTGACTGTCGTGGTGAACGCTCGCTCGGTGACGGTGACGATCCGATCTTGCATCTCGGTCGGGGACAGTCCGGAGTAGTTCCAGATGACGGTGACGACCGGGATATAAGATCGGATCGTCACCGCGACGGTCATGCTCACGATGGCCACGACGCCGAGGACGGCGATCAAGAGGGCCATGACGACGAACGTGTATGGTCGTCGAAGGGCCAGTCGGACAATCCACATGCGCTGGGTTCTTCCTCCTCCCTTCTGACGCTTGCTGTCGGGCGCTCGACACGCTCGATATCACTTTTGTGCGATGAACCCGCCGGCGAAGAAGCGGCTATAGCCCGAAAGGCCCTGGAGGTAGGACAGCGTGTGGAGCGAGAGACCGCGGACAACAGTAACGCTGAAGGGACGGGCAGTTAGCGCGACTACGAGAGACCCATGTCAGCCTCCGGCAGTGCAGCAGGTTGATGCCAACTATTGGGAGGACGGGCCGGGATGGAAAGTTACATCATCGCCACTACACCGCGTTGCGAGCCCTAGAATCCGGGCCAGGGTTCCCAGAGGTCCCAGGCGAGGGCGTTCAGTTGCTGCCCGACTGCAATCGACTGGTCGCTTGCGTAACTCTTCTGAAGCGCTTGTTGGTACTGCGTCGAGGTCCCCACATACAGGCATTTGCAGAGATCGGGGTCGGCATAGACGTAATACAGCCGGTTGTCGCGCTCCTGGGGGACAAGCGTGCGCTGCGGTGTCATCGTACTCAGGTTGGCAAGCTTCTCCGGGGTATCCGCGAGCTTCATCTCGAAGCCGGCGGCCGCCAGGAGATGCTCCGTACTCTGCGTCGTCCAATCGTCCATGAAGCCGAAGGACTCCACCTCCACCTGATAGGACGGGCTCGTGTTCGGCACCTGGAGGTCGAAGAAGGCTCGGCCCGCCGCCGGAACCGGATCACCCATCGGCTTGATCACGCTCCTGACCGTGCGGCCCGACGCGTCGAGCGCGCTGATCCGAAGCTGGACATTCGCCGCATCGTGGTCAGACTCGTTGTAGACGTAGCCTATGATCCGCGTCTGGCCCTGGCCGCTGGCTCCCGCGGTCCACTCCACGCGAAAGAGGCGATCGGCGAGCGGCACGTCGTCGGCCGCCGCGACAGGTCCGGCCGGCCACGCTGTCGCGAGTGCCGCGCCGAGTAGCAGTGTTATCGCAACGATCATCGATCGCCATGGATTCATCGGTATCCCTCCTGTGCCCTGGGGCGTCACCGGCTCAACGGTGCCCGCCGCCGCCGTGTCCACCGCCGCCGTGGAAGCCGCCGCCGCCGTGGAAGCCGCCCCCGCCGTGAAATCCTCCCGCGACTCCGCGGGCACCGAATCCCCGGTTGAAGTTACTGAAGCGCTGCTGGCCCATCTCTCTGGCCTGATGCGACAGCTCGTGCTCGGCGGAAGGCCCGCGGAGGCCGGCCCAATTCCCGCCTCTGTTGTGTTCCTGCCAGTGGCCCCCAGCGTCCCGACGGTACACGTGGCCGTCGCGACCCGCATATACGTCGCCTCCGCCGAAACGCCTACCTCGGATGTTTCCATGATCGATGAAGTGATTCCGGGTGATGTGAACGTGGTCGCCCCAGTGGTGGTAGACGTTCACGTGACTGATGCCGTGATGCCAGCCCCAGCAGCAGCCGCCATGCCACCCCCAGCCGTGATGCCAGCCCCAGTAGGGACCGAGGGCGAAGCCGAACTCGAACCCGGTGAAGACGTCGACCCCGAAGCCCAGGTCGAACGGGCCCCAGCCCCAGGTCACGGGCCACGGATACCAGAACGTGCCGGCCCAACCCGGATAGACGTAGCCGGTGCCATAGACCACGACTGGTCCGGGCGCCACCACGGTGCCGAGATAGCCCGGCGTGTAGCCCGTGTACACCACGTCCGGCGTGGCGCCGTACACGTACGCATACGTGACGTAGTGGAGCGGGGAGCTCGCCGGGATCGTATAGATCACGGCTGGGACGCTCGTCGATATCGCCCACGGTCCGGTGAGCGACGAGGCGACAAACCACACCCCGTTCTGGAGCGCGTAGTACGACGTCGCATCGACGCGGATCACGGGAAATGATGCGTTCACCACGTACTGCAGCGGCGTCCCCTCGATCGGCTGGAGCTGCGGCGGGCCGTCGTAGTGCACGGCGAGCTTCGCGCCGTTCCGGCTGATCGTCGCGGTCTGCGGGATGTCGTTCGCAATCACGGCCTGTCGTGCCTGGGGCGTTCCAGGAACGGAGGCGAGGACCGCTCCCTTCGGATGGCTCTCCGGAATTCTTGCAAAGTCCCCAGGAAGCCCGCTCGCCACATACTCCCATGAGCCCTGGAGCGACTTGGCTCGGAACCATCGGCCCGAAAGCAGCACGTAGTAGTCTTGCTGCGGCGTATAGAGGAAGAGGTCGTCGTCGGTGTTCGTCACCTGGAGGATGTCGGTGTCGGTAATCGGCGCCATGGCGGGCTGACCCCTGAGCACGATGAGCTCCGCCGGAACCGTGCTCACGTAGATGGCCGGGATGGCTCCTGTCTGGAGGAGCTGCTCCAGTTCGGGGGCCGGCTTGTCGAGCAGATCAACCTGCCCGCTCTGGACGGCCGCCTTCTCGGCTACTCCCAGTGAGGCCGGCGGATTGGCGAGGACTGCCCACGGCCCATCGAGCTTGGGAGCCGCGAGCCACCGGTTCATCAACCAGAAGTAGTAACGCCCTTCCGACCGGTCGAGCACAAGCAGCACCCGCGTGTTGATCACTCGAAGGAGGCCGGTGCCCCCAACCTCCCGCAATACCGGCTGGCCATCGATCCGCACGAGCAGCGCCGGTCCCTGGCTGACGATGATCCGCGGCGGGTCGTTCTTGACCTGGACGACCCGGCCTGGATCCTCTACTCTGTCCACTTCCAGCTCGGCCTGAAGCCGATCGAGCGCGATCGTCAACGGCTGACCTGACAGGATCTGCCGCAGCACCGCGAGATAGGCGGCCCCGCCGTCCGGTGTCGTCGGGAAGTCGGCCTTCGAGACGGTCACGTCCTCGAGCGTGACGATGCGCGCCTCCTTGTCGACCTCGGTCCGGGCGGTGAACCAGATCACGCCGTACTTGGGCTGCGACGAGACTGGGTCTTCCACCGCGACCGCCGCCCGGCCGCTGAGCCGGCCTTGGTTCCAGCTTTCGTACTGAGGCTGGAAGACCGAGAACGTGTTGTCTCCGCTCGTGAGCTGCCGGGGCCACGGGTCGACATCGACGTCGGAGGCAGCCGGCGACTCGCCCAAAGCCGACATGCCGGACGTGCACGCGGCCAGGCCCGGCAACACCAGCAGCACGAAGAAGAGCGCGAATGGCGCTCGCCGCTTCCATCGATCCAAACGATTCGTCACTTGCCTTCTCCCTGGGCCATTGCCGGTGTCCGGTACTGCGCGCGCAAATCCCCACTCTCATCTGTTTCGAGGAGATTGGCCGACGAGGTGACGAGCGGGCGGCGAAGTTTGCGCAGGAATGCGCAACGGCGGGCCACCGGGCCTTTCGCGTTCTTGCCAAAACAGGATGACCCGAGCAGCGTGCACCGGAGCGGCGTCGTCAGAACACCGAGGACGACGACAACATGACGACGAATGCCGAGCGCCATCTCGCCGACTCGATCGTGTACCTGTGTGCATTGCTGGCGGATCGACCGCGGCTGATCGACCGGTACATCGACTACTTCGGCGAGACGCCACAATGTGCCCGAGTCGCCGACCGGGGGTCCCACACGAACAGCCTCCCGCGCGAAAGACGCAGGGTTCTCCTCGTGTGATCTCACGAGCGTGACGGTCGCGCCGTCAGACTCCCCTCACGCCCGCCCGAGGGGCGCACCGCTGCTCCCGGCCTCGGTCGCGGCGATCAGCTCGACGAGCGCCGCCCGATCGATGACTTCTTGCTGGATCAACCGCTTGGCCAGCGCCTCGAGCGTCGGCCGCTTCGCGTCGAGCGTCGCGCGCACCCGCTCGTGGGCCGCGTTCAGCAGCTGCTGGATCTCCGCGTCGATCGCCTCGGCGGTCCGCTCGCTGTAGTCCTTTGGCTGGACTGACGGCACGGGGAGGAAGAGGGCCTGCCGGGGCTCCTCGAACGTGGCCAGGCCGAGCGTCTCGCTCATCCCGTATTGGGTGATCATGTGGCGTGCGATGTCGGTCGCCCGCCGGAGATCGTCGGAGGCGCCGGTGGAGACGTCGCCGAAGATCACTTCCTCGGCCACGCGGCCGCCCAGCAAGACATCGAGGCGATCGGCGAGCTCGGCGCGCGTCATCAGATAGCGATCCTCGACGGGCAACTGCTGGGTGTACCCGAGGGCCGCCACCCCGCGGGGGATGACGGACACCTTCGCGACCCGGTCGGCGTGCGGGCGCGACTCCGCCACCAGGGCGTGTCCGGCCTCGTGGTAGGCAACGATCTCCTTCTCCCGGGGACTGATGACCCGCGACTTCCGCTCGAGGCCCGCCACGATCCGGTCGATCGCCTCGTCGAAGTCCGTCATGTCGATCGCGTCCTTGTCCTGGCGGGCGGCGCGGAGCGCGGCCTCGTTCACGAGATTGGCGAGATCGGCGCCGACGAACCCAATCGTCCGCGCGGCGATGGTGGCCAGATCTAGCCCGGGCGCGAGCGTCACCGTGCGCGTGTGGACGCGCAGGATCTTCTCCCGCCCGTTCAGGTCAGGCCGATCGATCGCCACCTGCCTGTCGAAGCGGCCTGGCCGCAGCAACGCGGGATCCAGGATCTCGGGCCGGTTGGTGGCGGCCAGGAGAATGACGCCCTTCTGCGTATCGAACCCGTCCATCTCCGCCAGGAGCTGGTTCAACGTCTGCTCGCGTTCGTCGTGGCCCCCCATCACGGGGCTCACGCCGCGCGCCTTGCCGATGGCGTCCAGCTCGTCGATGAAGATGATGCTCGGCGCCTTGTCCTGGGCCTGCGCGAACATGTCGCGGATCCGCGCGGCGCCGACGCCGACGAACATCTCGACGAAGTCCGAGCCGCTGAGGCTGAAGAACGGCACCCTGGCTTCTCCGGCGACCGCCTTGGCGAGCAGTGTCTTCCCGGTGCCGGGAGGCCCGACGAGCAGGACACCTTTCGGGATCCTTCCTCCGAGACGCTGGTACCGCTCGGGCTGCTTGAGAAAGTCCACGATCTCCATCAGCTCGCCGCGCGCTTCGTCGATGCCCGCCACGTCGTCGAAGGTCACGCCGGTACTGTGCTCGACGTAGACCTTGGCCTTGCTCTTTCCGATGGCGAGAAGGCCGCTCTGCGCGTTGCCCATCCGCCTCATCACGAGCGCCCACAACCCGACGAACACCAGCGCGGGCACGACCCACGAGAGCAAGGCCGTGAGCCAGGTGTTCTCCACGCTCCCGGTGAAGGTCACGTGCGCCGCCTCGAGCTCGGCGACGAGGCCAGGATCGTCGACGCGCGCAGTGACGAACCGGTGCACGCCCCCGCCGTAGCGCTTCAGCTCGTCGATCTTCTCTTTGGCAAGCAGTCCCTCCAGCCCGTTGGCCGCAAGCGTGCCGGTGATGACCTGCTTGCCGATCACGAGGCTACTGACCTTGTCCTTCGCGACGAGCGACTTGAACTCGCTGTACGAGAGATTTTCCACGTGCGGGGCGAGCAGGAGCGCCTGGACCAGGAACATGATGAGAAGGGCGGCGACGAAATACCAGGCGGTGAAGCTCTGTTGTTTGGGTTGCATCGCTAGCGCTGTGCCGTGCCCGGAATCTGGTTGCCCTTGGCATACATGCACTGTCCGTATGCGTTGTCGTATCGCCGTTGCGCCTGGTGGCCGGCGGCCTCTCCCCTGCTGGCGCCCACCCCCGTCCCCGCGAGCAGGCCACCAGCCGCACCGACCGCCGCCCCGGCGCCCGGATGGCCCGCGGCGGCGCCGATGGCGGCCCCCAGTCCGGCGCCCAGGAGCGTGCCGAGGCCCGCGCCCTCGGCGGTGCTCACTCCAGCCGCGCGTTCCGGCGTCGTTCCCGTTTGCTGGGACGCCCACTGGCGACAGACCGTGTCATCGATCTGGAACTGCTCGAACGACTTGCCGGTCCCTGGCAACGCCATCAGCCCGGGACCGGCCGGCACCGTCGCGCAGGCACCGAGCAAGAGGCCGCATATCGAGACCAGGGCGGCAGTCCGACCCAGGCAGGTTCTATGGATCCCGGTCTTCGTCATCGCTCCGTTCCCTCACCTTTCATGTCCGCCTTCCCACGTCGTCCACCATTGAGAGAGAACGGAACGGTGAAATCGGTGCGCGCGAAGATCGTGTAACCCCGACGGAAGGACCGCCATCCAAAGTGGGCGATGCGACGGCGCCGGGCCGTCCTTCGCCGGGGTGGCTTGCGTATTCTTGCCGAGGACTTCCGCGACCGCCGTCGGCAGCGAGGGAGGGCCCTTCGCCAGCCGGCGGCCGCTCTGGGACCTCAAGCACCCCGACGATCCCGACGGACCACACGAGTGAGAGGGAGAGTGAGATGACAAAGCTCGTCGCATTGACGCTTGCGTTGATTGTCACCATCGCGGTCAGCGTACCTCCGACCCGCGCGCAGCAGAGCGAGGTCACCGCCGAAGAGGTCGTGGCCGCGCTCGAGGCCGCCTACGGTGTGCACCGGGGCCAGCGTCGTAATCACGCCAAGGGCACCTGTGCGGTCGGTTCGTTCGTCGGGACGGCCGAAGCGGCTGCGTACTCCCGCTCGGCCCTGTTCTCGGGGTCACCGGTGCCCGTGGTGGCGCGGTTCTCGTTGGCCGGCGGGGACCCCCAGGCCTCCGACGCCGAGCGGAGCCCGCGGGGCATGGCGCTGGAGTTCAGACTGCCGAATGGCGATCTCCAGCACATCACCATGATCAACACGCCGATGTTCTTCGCCGCGATGCCGCGGACGTTCCTCGACAAGATGCGAGCGCTCAGACCCGACCCGGCGACTGGCAAGCCGAACCCGGAAGCGCTCGCGGCGTTCGGCGCGAGTCATCCCGACAACCGGGGCCAGGCGAAGTTTCTCGCCGACCACAATCCGCCCGCGAGCTATGCCACCAGCGCCTACTTCGGCATTCACACGTTCAAGTTCATCGATCGAGCGAACAAGGTCACGCTGGTGCGCTGGCGATTCGTTCCCGGCGACGGAGAGAAGGCGCTGACGGACTCGGAGCTGAAGTCGGCGCCGAGAGACTTTCTCGAGCGGGCGCTGATCGACCGGACACGGCAGGGGCCCGTGCGCTGGGCCATGCTCCTCACCATCGGCGAACCGGGGGATCCCGAGAACGATCCCACGCTTGCATGGCCGCAAAGCCGGAAGGAGCTGAAGGTCGGCACGCTGACGATCTCGTCCGCGATGACGCAGAAGGGCGCCGCGTGCGAGAACATCAACTACGACCCACTCGTCATGGCCGACGGGATCGCGCCGACCGACGACCCTGTCCTTCTGTTCCGTTCGCCGTCCTATGTCCGGTCGTACACCAAGCGACTGCAAGGCTTGTAGGACCGGGGACCGCACGAATGATCTCCCGTGGACGCGTGGGCATGGTCAGACTGGGCCGGGCCCGGCGGCCAAGCGGTTGATCTGTCAGCGGCCCCGATCAGCGCTCGATCACGCCGCAAGTCACCCGGGCGCCTGAGTTTCCTGCCGGATCGGTCTTTTCGTCGTCCGGATCGGCGTGGATGATCAGCGACGTGCCGCCCGGCCGGATCAGCGAGTTCGGGCCTTCCTTCAGCGTCACTAGCGAGTCGATCGTGTCGAGGGAGCCCGTTCCATCAGCTCCCACTTTGAGGTTCGGGAAATCCCCCGCATGGGGACCCTGGGGATTGGCCAAACCGTGGTGCTTAGCGTACGGATTGAAGTGGGCCCCCGCCGACATGAAGTCGGGGGGCTCGCACTTCCCGACCGCGTGAATATGAAACCCGTGCTCACCCGGCTTGAGCCCGTTCACCCGGAGGGTGACGCGCACGCCGCCCGGGACTTCGCTGAGCGTTGCGGTCCCGACAACTTTGGCCTGGGCGTCCTTGAGCTGAGCCCGGGCCGACTGGGCGTGGACGATCGCCGGCAGCCCAAGACCCAGCATCGCGAATACAACCACGAGATGTCGTCGCCTCATCTTCACCAGTCTCCTTTCAACGCTCGGCGCGCTGGTTCAGTGCCGCGATATACGCGGCGAGTGCCGACACTTCGGACGGAGAGAGCTGCGCGCCGCCCAGCGGCGGCATCACGCCCGTGTGCTCCTTCGGCTTCGCGACGCCCTGAGTGATCGTCCGGTTGATCGCCGCGAGGCTGCCGTCGCCCCACAGCCATTTGCCTTTCGTGAGGTCGGAGCCGAGTGGCGTGCCCTCCGCGTTGGAGCCGTGGCATCCGACGCACGAGTTGGTGTGAAAGAGGCGGTCGCCCTGCGCGACCATCGCAGCCGTCGCGCCCTTTGGCGTCGGCAAGCCCGCGGCATCGGCGCCGGCGTCGGGATGGATGCCCTCGGGCGGCCCGACGCGCTCGGCAGAGGCCGCGGGCGTTGAGGCTGCCGCGCTCGCGGATGGAGCGGATGCCGGCGCGCCGCGAGCCGCCACAACCTCACCCGTGTAGACGATGCGCCAGATCCGGCCGTGCGCATCGTCCGCGACGTAGAGCGCGCCATCGGGACCGACGGCGAGACCCGCCGGTCGGTGCGCGGCGCGGCCCCGCTCCTTCACGGCCCCAGCAAAGCCGTCGGCGAAGACCTCGTACTTCCCGGTGGGCTTGCCGTTCGCGAGCGGCTGGAAC
>Ga0209377_1003276_pt1 | contig 10452 bp, 12 predicted proteins | sample GraSoiAngelo_141_FD_185898 | JGI IMG/M metagenome (GOLD analysis project Ga0209377, IMG submission 185898) | Grasslands soil microbial communities from the Angelo Coastal Reserve, California, USA - 14_0929_12_40cm (SPAdes) (version 2) | ecosystem: Environmental > Terrestrial > Soil > Grasslands ...
CGGGGACCGCGAGAAGCAGGACGGCACGGTCTCCGTGCGGACTCGCGGCGGGGGCAACGCCGGCGCGATGACGGTCGCGGCCTTCCTGACGCATTTACAGCAGGAGGTGGAGGGGCGGGCGCTCACCAGCGCCATGCCCAAGGCTTGAACCTGAAGGAGAGAGGTGCCCTATCGCCGTTCCAAAACTGAGGATCAATAGAGAGATCAGAGTATCGCCAGTACGCGTCATCGGTCCGGAGAGCGAACAACTCGGCATCATGGCGACGATTGATGCCCTGAAGAAAGCGGAAGAATTGGGATACGATCTTGTCGAGATCTCGCCGACGGCTCAGCCGCCGGTCTGTAAGATCATGGACTTCGGCAAGTACAAGTATGAGCTGAGCAAGAAAGCCCACACCGCCAAGCAACACCAGAAGGGTACGCATCTCAAGGAAGTCAAGCTGAGACCGCGGACCGATCAACACGATCTGGAGACGAAGGTGCGCCAGATGAAGGGGTTCCTGGCCGACGGGAACAAGACCAAGGTCACCGTGATGTTCCGGGGCCGCGAAATGGCGTACCAGCAGATGGGCAGGGCGATGCTGGATAAAGTGCTGGCTCTGGTGGGGGGCGGCGCGCAGATCGAGCAGCCCCCGCGGCAGGAAGGGCGGTTTCTCTCGATGGTCCTGGCGCCTCAGAAAAAATAGCGTGACGGGCAGCGAACGCAGGAAGGAAAACGGACATGGCTGGGCAGAAACTGAAGACGCACAAAGGCGTGAAGAAGCGGTTCCGGAAGACGGGGACGGGGAAGCTCATGCACTATCCCGCCAACAAGCGGCACATTCTGACCAGCAAGAGGCGGAACCGCAAGCGCAGGCTCAGCGCGCCGACGCGCGTAGCTCCGGGGGATGTCTACCGGATCGCCGCGCTCCTGCCTCACCCATGACCTGATGAGCACTGCTCAAGGAAGGAGAGTCCACTGCCATGCCACGGGCTAAAGGCGGGACCAAGACCCGCGCACGTCATAAGAAGCGACTCAAGCTGGCCAAAGGGTACTACGGGGCCAAGAGCCGGCTGTTCCGCACGGCGACCGAAGCGGTGGACCGGGCGCAGCAGTACGCCTATCGCGACCGCCGCAACCGGAAGCGTGACTTCCGGCGACTCTGGATCGCCCGCATCACCGCCGCTTGCCGGTCCCATGGCCTGCTTTATTCCCGGTTCATCCATGCGCTCAAGCAAGCGGGCGTCGGGCTGGATCGCAAGGTCCTCTCGAACATGGCCATTGCAGATCCCGGCGGCTTCACGAGGCTCGTGGACACGGCCAAGGCGCAGATGGACACGGCCAAGGCGCAGATGGCCAAGGCCTAGATGTGGAGTGAGCCGATGAGGATGGGGATCACAGTCTGGATCATGGTCATCGTCCTTTCAGGTGCGGCGGGTGCGGCGTTCGCGCTGGAGCCCGCTGGGGCTTCGCCGACGGCTCCATCGGAGCGGGGGGGAACTCCCTCAGGCGTGCAGGGTACGGGCAAGGCCCCGTCTTTGACGGGTTGCCGCATGCGCCTGTATCGTGAAGATCTCATGCAGGCGCCTTTCCAGCTCATTGTAGAAGGCCCGATACCTGGTGCAGGTTCTGAGCGTCCGCTCACACCGAGTGAAGCGAAGTGCGTCGAAAACTTGCGCAAGGCCGGTAAAAAAGCCATCGTAGGGGGCAAGATCAACGAAGCTATTCTTCACTACCTGAGCGCCGCGGATACGGCTGTGGCTCAGGCTGGAGAAACCTATCTAGAGCTGGCCAGTGTGCTGGACGGGGCTTCCTACCCACAACCTGCGGTGATCGCGTATCGCAAGGCCTGGATGGCGTTCGAAGCGGGGTACAATCTACGAGGCGTGAAGGCCGAAGGGACCGGCCTGCTCACCCTTGCCAATATCCGGGACTCCATCGTTCGGCTCGGCGGACAAGTGCCGCCTGCGACCAGCCTGCCTGGAAAGATCGTGGAGGCCAATTCGACCCGCAGAATCCAGGAGGAGTATTTCGAGAAAGCCTTACCGCGTGTGACTCGGTAGGGTCCTACCGGAACAGTCCGAAAAATCCCTTCATGGAGCGGTATGACACGGTTGGATCGTCGGCCGGGCCTCGCACATCGAAATCCATCCCGAGCGCAGTCGCGACCATGGCAACCTGTCCATCCTGCAGACTGACCGTGCCCTTGAAGGCCACGTCGACCGCTGGGCCTTTGAGGGAAAGATTGTTGGTTGTCATCCGTCCGTTCTTGAATCGAAGGGTTCCTGAGATGCGATCAAAAGGCACGCCTTCGCGTGACATGTCCGGCAGCCTGCCGGTGAAGAGGCGCTTGAGATTCAGGACCATGAGAATCTTGCCGAGGGTTTCCATCTTTCGGATGGTCCCGTTCTTGATCTCGATGCGTGCTGTCCCCGTCAGGCCCCGTACGAGTTCGTCAGGGGTGGTCCCGAGAGTTGAAATGGTCTGTTGCATGGATGCGGTGCCGCTAATGAGGCCCGGTGGTAGTCCCAATGCAGTGTAGAGATGACGCATCTGAGCCATTTGGAGTCCTTCAAATTTGAGGTCTGTCGTGTGCCGTGGGGGCTCTCTCTTCAGGTTGGCGATGAGGGATCCGGTTGCCGTGCCTCCCAAGAGCTTCACCGAAAGATCATCCACACGCACCACGCCCTTCTTGACCGATAGGTCTCCCCTGAGATCCTGCACTGTGAAGATGTGGGCGGCAGTCCGATAGGTGCCCTCTCGAAGCGCCAGGGAGCCGTCCCCGTTCAGGCGAGCCATGAAGGACGCGAGCGAAGTTGTCGGCTTTCTCGCCTTCTGAGGCCTTGGCGCCAACGACACGTCATCCAGCTTGATGTCCAGACCTTGGAGGCGAAGGAAAGGAGGGGCTCTCGGCCGTGTCCGGTCCCGGATCGTCACCTCTCCGTTCTTCACACTGGCCTCTTCCAGCGCCAGTGTGATCGGAGGAAGGCTTTCCAGGCCTGGAAAGGTGCGGAGTGCTGGAGCGACGGGAGCGATTGACGGGAACGGCAGATCCAACGATCCGTCTGCGTTGCGGATCAAGGTAATCGCAGGCTCTTTGAGGGTCACGCTATCGACCGTGACCTTTCGCTCGAGCAGGGGCAACACTTTGACCTCGACGATGAGTTGCCCCACGGCAACGAGCGGAACGCCGTTGCGCTCGGCGATGGTGAGGTCCTCGACCTGGAGGCCAGGGCTTGGGATTGCGCGCAGACTCAAGCGCTCCAGTGTGACCCTGCGCTGAAGCATGGCTGAGGCGACCGTGGCCACCTGGTTGCGGGCGGCTTCAAGATTTGTGATGAAGGGGAGGTTCCAGAGGACAAGCGCCAGAGTGGCGGTGAGGAGCACCAAGCCGATAAAGCCTATAAGCAGCAGATTTTTCACAGGAGTTACGACTGAGGCTTGCCCGGAAGGGCGATCACCAGTTCGAAGGCACTGCACGGCATGGTGATTTGCCAGCGTTCCAGCACTTCCGGATGGAGCTCGCCGATCCAGCCGACCGCGTTGCCGTCTCGCTCGACCAGCCCGACCCTTCCCTCCAGGAACGACGGGTGGTCGGCCGGCGTCAGCATGTAGGCCCAGCCCAGGTAGAAGCACAACAAGTCCAGGAACGAGTGTGCCTCGGAGAAGTTCGCGTTGGCGTGGGCCAGCAGGGCTCCCAGACGAACATCGGTCCGCGTGCCGGTCTCGGCCTGCGGATCGGGAACGACGACCTCGCCCAACTCGAACAGGAAATGCGGGTAGAAGCTCCGGGAAGAGGTGGTCTCGACGCGCAACAGCGACGGCAGGACCCACTGGCGCAGGCACTCGTAACTTTGGGACATGACGTTCTCGATCTCGACGCAGCGGGCTTCGGGATGTCCGTCGGGCAGGCGCATCCGGTGGATCAGGTCGCCGCGGGAGCCCAAGATGTTCGAGACGATCTCCTGGAAGCCGAAGCCGACCATCAGCTCGCGCACCTTATCCGAGAGCTGCTCGATCCGGGACAGGCCCCCAACGGTGAAGGTCGAAGGCATGATCGGGCCAAACGTGTGGTACCCGCGGCTGATGGCCACATCCTCGATGACGTCCACCGGGTGCATGAGATCGTTGCGGTACGACGGGAGGCTTACAAGGAGTCGCGAGCCGCTGCCGGTTACCGTGTAGCCGTACGCGGCGAGGCTGGCCCGGACGTCCTTGGGGGAAAGCGCATCGCCAAGGGCCTTGCTGATGTCGCTGAGTTTGATCGCACGTGGCCGGCTGAAGGCCTGCGGCATCCGCACCGCGCGCCCGTACGCCGTTTTATGGGGATAGACGACCTCCACCGGTTCGATCGACGCCCCGCGGTCGTGCAGGTTGGAAGCCAAGATGTTCACGGCAAGCATGACCATGCGAAGGTCCGTTCCCGTGACTTCGATGAACAAATCCGCGTCGCCCGCCCGCACTTCGCCGACGTCCCAGCTGTTGATGATGGGCGGGAACGAGAGCACGTCCCCCTTGGCGTCGCGGAGCAGCGGCAACTGGTCGTGTCCCGACAGAATCGCCCCGTACTCTTGCCCCTTGGGGTGAATCTCCAGGATCTCCCGCAGGCTCATTGGCTCGGTATAGCCGAGCGGGCGGAATCTGGTCTGGTCGGGGTCCGCCAGGGCGTAAGTGACGGGAAACTTGATGGAGGGCAGCCGATAGAGCCCGATGGAGACCGTGCGACGTTTCCGGCCGAAAACGTCGGCGAGTTTTTCCTGTGTCTGGATGAGCTGGGCCAAGCCCTCCGCGGTGACCGTATAGCCGCGCGCTTTGCACCCGCCGATGAACGGACGCACGCGCTCCAGGCCCTGCTCGACCAGAATCTGGTGGGGCCGACTCTTGGCGGCGCGTAAGTATGGGTAGGAGTCCGGCCGGCCGTTCAGCTTGATCCGGATCTGGCGCGCGATGCCTTCGACACACCAGAGGTCCGGGCGGTTCGAGTCCTGCAGCTCCAACCGGAGCTCGCCGGTGGCGGCGTCAACCTCCTTGATCTCGGCCTTCACCAGCGGCAGCCAGGCTTCGAGTTCCTTGTCCGTGGGGTGCCGCCCGAGGAGCTTGTCGAGGTCCTTGCGATTGACGGAAATGTTCGGCATGGCGTCGGGTCAGTATTGCACCCGCTTGGAGCGGATCATCTCCAGATCGGCGGAGAAGAGATCGCGGATGTCGTGGATCTCCAGCGCGACCATCGCCATGCGGTCAAGGCCCAGGCCCCAGGCGATCACAGGGACCTCCACATTCAGCGGGAGCCGGACTTCCGGGCGGAAGAGGCCGGCGCCGCCCAGCTCGATCCAGCCCAGGCGGGGATGGCGCACGTGCACTTCGACCGACGGCTCTGTGAAGGGGAAGTAGGCCGGGGCGAAGCGGATCTCCTGTGCCTGGGCCATCTCGCGCGCAAAGAGGGTGAGCAACCCGAGCAGGGTCCGGAAATTGATATCCGGTCCCAGGACAATGCCCTCGATCTGGAAGAAGTCAGGCGCGTGCGTGGCGTCCACCTGGTCGTATCGGAAGCACCGCGCGATCGAAAAGTACTTGCCCGGCACGTGCGGCGTCGCGGCCAGCGTGCGTGCGGAGACGGCCGTGCCCTGGCTACGGAGGACCAGGCGGCGCGTCCGCATGCGGTCGAAGGTGTAACCCCAACCGCTCGATCCCGTGTGGCCGCCGTTTTCATGCACGGCTGCGACCTGGGACAGGAACGGCTCGGGAATCGGGGCGGAGGAGCGCGGGTCCTTGACGAAGTACACGTCGTGGGTCTCGCGAGCCGGGTGGAACTGCGGCATGAAGAGGGCGTCCATGTTCCAGAACTCGTTTTCGATCAGCCCGCCGCGCATCTCCTCGAACCCCATGCTCACGAGCTTGACTTTGACCAGATCGAGGAACTCCCGGTAGGGATGCTTCTTGCCGGCCGCGATGCGGGCCGGTTTGAGGGCGATCGTATACTTGCGAAAGCGCCCCTGGCGCCAGCTCCCGTCCTTCAGCATCTCGGGAGTCAGGCGGGTGGCTTCTTCCCGCACGCCTTCCTTCCGGATCTGGAGCGCCACCGCGTGTCCGAGTTCCTGTAGGCCGTAGGTGCGGATGACTCGATCGTCCACGCGGAATGGCTCCTTCGGCTTGCCGCGCTTCTGGGCAAACTTTTCGATCAGGGCCTGATCGGACGGGGGAAACTCGGAGAGCGGCTTGGGTCCTTCGTGGACCAACCGGATCAATCGCTGGAGCGAGTCGGCCGTGACGGAGGCCGCGCTCGTGGTTTGGACCACGCCGCCGGCGCCAATGGTGAGGACGCCTTCCCGCTTCAACTCGCCGACTGCAGTGCTGATTTCGCCCGCGTCCAACCCTTCGCGCTTCTGGATGTCTTTGATCGCCAACTGCCCGCCGGTCTCGGCGGCCGCGCGCAAGGCCGACATGACGCGGACCATCGGAGCGTAGTGCTGGAAATAGTGCTTGCCGGTTTCTGTGAGGGAGACGATCGGCCGGAGCGTTTCGGAGAGAACGGCGACCAGTCCCTTGACCTGCAAGCGGCCGAGGGCGGCGCTGACCTGGGCGACCTCCAGCCCGGTGGCCTTGGCCAGGTCCTCTTCGGTCAGGCCCTCCTTCTGCGCGGAGGCCCTCAGGGCCGACGCGACCTTGACTTCGTGCGGGTGGAGGCTCTCGGCGAGCTGCGTCACCTCGCTCATCGGCGAGCCTTGCGGGAGGACGCCGCGGCTTTGCTGTGCGCGGTCGGTTTGCCGTTATCGCCGGAGTCAGAGGCGGCGGCGCCGCCCCTACGCAGCTGGGCGATCACCCGGCGGTAGTCACGCCCGGGCGCTTCGAAAATGGCGGACCCCGCCACCAGAATGTCGGCGCCGGCGGCCACGATCGCGGCGGCGTTGTCCACTTTCACTCCGCCGTCTACCTCGAGCAGCACCAAGTGGCCGGTGCGGTCGATCATGGCGCGCGCCTGCTTGATCTTCTCCAGGACACGGGCGATGAATCGCTGGCCGCCGAAGCCAGGATTGACCGACATGATCAACAATAGATCCACGTCCGGCAGAATCTCCTCGACGCTGGTCAGCGGCGTGGCGGGATTCAGGGTGACGCCCGCCTGGACTCCTTTCTCCTTGATGGACTGGACCGTGCGGTGCAGGTGCGGACAGGCTTCGACATGGACCGTGAGATAGGTCGCGCCCGCTTCGGCGAACTCCCTGATGAAGGCGTCCGGGTTCGTCATCATCAGGTGGACGTCGAGAGGCAGGGCAGTGACCTTGCGGAGGGCTTCGACGATGGGCGGTCCGACGGTCAGGTTCGGGACGAAGTGGCCGTCCATGACATCCACGTGCACCAGATCCGCGCCGGCTTGCTCGACGGCGGCGATCTCGTCAGCCAAATGCGCGAAGTCTGCGGACAGGATGGACGGCGCGATTCGCACCTTGGGCATAGGAGCGCCTCCCGGAAATCAGAGGTCAACTATAGAGCATCGGGTGAAGGGTCGCAAGGGCCGGGGCCGAGTCTGCTGCCGACCGTGACCGGATGACCCGCTACGTATTGCTTCACGCTCAGGCGCTTGCCCGACGCAGGCTGCAGTTCGCGGATCAGAAGCGCGCCTTTCCCGGCCGCGACGCGGATCGTCTCTCTCGTCACTTCGAGGATGACCCCTGGCTCTGCCATGGCGCATCCGGGATTCGCGGGCTCGGCCCTCCAGAGCTGCCAGCGCTCATCGCCATAATACGTATAGGCGCCCGGCCAGGGCGTCAGCCCGCGGATCCGGTTGGCCAGCGCCGTCGCCTCCTCGTCCCAGCGCAGCATGCCATCCTCCTTCTTCAGCAACGGCGCGAGCGTGGCGCGACTGTGGTCCTGGGGGTTCGGGGTGAGGGTGCCGTCCTTTAGCCCGCTGATGGTCTTCACGAGCAGCCGTCCGCCAATAGGCGCCAGGCGGGCCGCCAGCTCGCCGGCCGTCTCCATCGGCAGGATCGGGACCGGCTCTTGCAGCAACACAGGGCCCGTGTCCATGCCCGGGTCCATCAACATCGTGGTGATGCCGGTCTCGGTCTCGCCGTTGATGATCGCCCACTGGATCGGGGCGGCGCCCCGGTACTTGGGAAGCAGCGAACCGTGCACGTTGACGCAACCCTTCGGCGGCAGGTCCAGGACGACAGGCGGCAGGATCCGGCCGAAGGCCGTGACGGCGATCAAATCGGGCGCCCAACTTTTCAGGGTCTCCAGAAAGGCCGGGTCTTTCATCTTGAGTGGCTGGAGGATCGGCAGTCCGGCCTGCTGGGCCAGCACCTTGACTGGGGACGGGGTCAGTTGCTGCCCGCGGCCCTTCGGACGGTCTGGCTGGGTGACCACTCCGACCACGCGGCCGATCTTTTCCGGATCGGCTTCCAGAAGCGCCCGCAAGGAAGGCACGGAAAACTCGGGGGTCCCCATGAACACGATCCGCACCGGCGTAGACATGCTGTCAAAACGCAAGGAGCGTCAGGGAATTCAAGCTCGAAAGCATGGTCATGCGCGCCATGATACCGCATTTCGGTCGCCTTGACAGTATCACCTCAAGTTGGTAGCATCCGCCTGCGGGGTGGAGCAGTCTGGTAGCTCGTCGGGCTCAATCCGCAGGAGTAACGTGAGCACAAAGCTCAAAGGGGACATTTCAGAGCAAGCGGCCATTCTTCATGCGTTGAAGCGTGGCTGGGGGGTTCTGAAGCCCATCGGAGACCGTCTGCCATACGATCTGGTCTTCGATGTGCGAGGAACTTTCGTCAAAGTGCAGGTTAAGTGTGCTTGGTTTGACGAATCACGCGGCAATTATGTCGTGGACAACCGTCGAACCAAGACGAACCGGCGCGTCATGGTCCGAGAGGTATACACTCCCTCGGATTTTGATTTTGCGCTGGCCTACCTGCCTGACCGGGACCTGTTCTACGTGTTCCCCGTCGAGGTGTTCATCAGCTACGGCAGTGAGATCCACTTGGTCGAGGCTGACAAGCGTCAACGAAAACCACGATCCGCCGATCATCGTGACGCTTGGGATTTAATCCTGCACTGGGCTGCACGTGGGGAAACTCGCGTGCGACAACCTGTCAAAGTCGGGGAAGCCGTTGGTGGGGTAACCCCGAGCCAAGCTCTGCGGCCGGTGAAGCTGGCAGAGAAGGTGTAGAGACTTGACGGCAGGCACCCTAACGGCGGCAGAAGCCGGCCGAGGGTGAAGGGAAAGTCCAGACCACGAACTGGTACACCCAGGCAGCGAAAGCTGTAGTGGTAAGCATAACCCGAAGGTCAAGGGTTCGAATCCCTTCCCCGCAACCATCCTGCTTTTCCCAGATGCTCAAAGAGGGGAACTGACCCTGCACCAAATCTCCGGTTGCTTGCCTTTCCTAGCCTGCTCCGCTAATCTGACTTCTAGCTTCTGCTACCTGAGGCTCCCATGCCGCGCCGGTCGATCTTCCTGCTTCTTTTAGCCATCCTCGCGCTCTTTCTCGCTTCGTTGGCGATGCAGAAGGGCAACGAAGAGGCAGTCTATATGTTGCTGGTTAGACTAAGGCGGGGGAACTGACTTGGAGGCTCCCATGCCGCGCCGGTCGATCTTCCTGCTTCTTTTAGCCATCCTCGCGCTCTTTCTCGCTTCAACGACAGCCCAACCCTACGGTGGCGGCGGTGATCGCTACGGCTGCCGCCCCGACGTTAAACAGGGCGGTCATCGCTGTCCCCAAGGGCTGCTTGCGGGTCAGCTATTTGCTTCCCAATCGGACATGCTTGCGGCTCTCCAGCAGGGTCCGGTAAAGGCTGCGAACCCACCTGCGATGGCCGGAGAGTTTTCGGGAAAGGTTGTCAGAGTCATAGAGGGGGACACTCTCGAGGTGATTCATAAAGGTGTGGCGGAACGGGTTCGACTGAATGGGATTGATTGTCCTGAGAGGGGGCAAGCGTATGGGCGCCGCGCCAAGCAGTTCACATCTCAACGAGTCTTCGGCAAGCAGGTGACCGTGAAAACATACGGCCTGGATAAGGGTAGGCGGACCATGGGCGAGGTGATTCTGCCGGGCGGGATGAGCCTTAACAGTGAACTCGTCAAAGCGGGCCTTGCGTGGTGGAACCGGAAGTCTGCGCCGCATGATGAGACGCTGAAACGATTAGAGGAGGAAGCTCGCAACAAGAAGCGAGGGCTCTGGGCTGATCCTACGCCGGTACCGCCGTGGTGCTACAGGAACCGGCAGAACGCGCCGGACTGTCCATGACGAAGACTCACCACCGCGTCACCATCATCGAGCTTGTCACAGCGGCTTGATCCTTACTCCTGCCTTATTCTTCCAACTCCTTGACCGAGCATCCCGTCAGCCTGAGGGTCAACAATCCAAGGAATGACGATCCACTATACGTTCAGCCTCCGAGTGATTCGCCGGGGCGGTAGACCTGCTTCACAGCTTGACAGGTCCCCCAATGGGGCCTGGCCTTTCTTA
>Ga0209377_1003279_pt1 | contig 10450 bp, 8 predicted proteins | sample GraSoiAngelo_141_FD_185898 | JGI IMG/M metagenome (GOLD analysis project Ga0209377, IMG submission 185898) | Grasslands soil microbial communities from the Angelo Coastal Reserve, California, USA - 14_0929_12_40cm (SPAdes) (version 2) | ecosystem: Environmental > Terrestrial > Soil > Grasslands ...
GACAGGTTGAGCTCGGCCTGGCGAAGATTCGCCTCGGCGGCCTGGAGCGTCGCGTCCGACAGCTTTTGCGCCGAGGTCGCGTCGTCGAATTCCTTCTGGCTGATCGCCTTCTCGTCGGCGAGTGTCTTGAGCCGCGCGGCTTCGCGCCGCGTCTGCTCCTGGCGAGCGCGCTCCTGCGCCATCTGCGCGTTGGCTTGGGCGAGGGCGATCTGGTAGGGGACGGGGTCGATCTGGAAGAGGGGGCTGCCCTCGCGCACGAAATCCCCTTCGTTGTAGAGGCGCTTGAGCAGGATTCCCGAAACGCGAGCGCGCACCTCGACTTCCTTGGAGCCTTGCACTTGGCCGACGGCCTCGAGAACGATACGCACGCGCTGCGGCGCCACCTGGAGCACCCTGGCCGGAACGCCGGCCGCGGCAGGACTGGATGCCGGAGTGTTTGCCCCGCCTTGTTCGCATCCCGCGAGCAGGGCCGCAGCGAGCAATCCGCCAAGAACCGGCAGCGATGAGTGCAGCGGGCCGCAGCGGCCGCGGAAGCCCGGCCGAGTGTGAATGGAGGCCATGCGGAGATCGTCTCTTGTCTGAGAAATTCGATTCGAGCGCGCGAGTATAATATACAATCACGAATGTATGCCAAAGATGCTGCGTCTCCGACTTGCGTAGAACAAAACGGGAATCCCAGCGCACCCGGCGGCGCATCCTGGCCGCGGCGCGCAAGGTTTTTGCCAGCCAAGGCGTGACCCGCACGACGCTGGAGGAGATCGCCGACGCGGCCAGCGTCACGCGCGGAGCGATCTACTGGCATTTCGCCGACAAGAACGAGCTGTTCTTCGCCATGCGCGAGCAGGTGGCCGTGCCCATGATCGACCAGATCGATCTTGCGCTGCGGCGCTCCGACGGGTTCGATCCTCTGGCGGGAGTCGAGCGCTTCTTGCTCGGCATTCTGGAAGCGCTCGAAAGCGACGCGACGGCGCGCCAGACGTTCCAGATCATGGGCTTCAAATGCGAATACGTCGGCGAGTTCGAGCGCGAGTTGGCGCTGCAGCGCTTGCGTTGCTCCGAGCTCATCTTCAAGCTCACGCAGGCCTACGGGCGCGCGCAGCGTGCCGGACGGTTGCGGATCGGACTGCGTCCGCCGATGGCTGCCGTTGAAACCTGCAGTTTTTTGATGGGTCTGACGCGGCTATGGCTCCTCGACGCCAAGCGCTCGCTCGTGCGCCGGGTCGCTCGCGGATTGGTCTCAGCTCACATTGCCGGCCACCGGCGCGGCGCCAAGGACAGGAATCTGCGAAACCTTTGATTTATTTTGGCGGGGACGCTACTCTCACCGGGCAGAGCTGCGCGTTTGCGGCGTGGAAAGGCGAGAGCCGATGCGAAGTGTCGTCCTGGATACCGAAACCACGGGCCTCAACGCGGGTCTCGGTGACCGGATCATCGAACTAGGCTGCATCGAGGTCCTGAGCCGGCGCGTTACGGGAAACCATTTCCAGCGCTACATCAATCCCGAGCGCGAGAGCGAGGAAGGCGCGCTCAAGGTGCACGGCATCGACCACGAGTTCCTCCAGGACAAACCCAAGTTTCGCGAGATCGCGGCCGAGTTCCTGGACTACATCCAGGGCGCCGAACTGGTGATCCACAACGCGGCCTTCGACGTCGAATTCCTGAATATAGAGCTGGGCAGGCTCGGGCTCCCGCCCATCGAAGCCCACTGCGCGGGCATCGTCGATTCCCTGAAGATCGCGCGCGAGCTGCACCCGGGGAAAAAAAACTCCCTCGACGCCCTGTGCGAGCGCTATCAGATCGACCACGCTCACCGCACCCTCCACGGCGCGTTGCTCGACGCTGCGCTCCTCGCGGAGGTCTACCTCGCAATGACCCGCGGCCAGGACAGCCTCGCGATCGAGCTCGATCGGCCACGCCCCGCTCTGGAGAGGGCTGCGGCGACTGAGGGCGAGCGGCCCCCGCTCATCGTCTTCCGGCCGAGCGCCGAAGAGCTCGCCGAGCACGCGCGCCTGCTCGCCGACATCGAGGCCGAGAACAAGGCGCAATGCGTATGGCGCCGTTTCGAAACTGAGGTTGAGATGCTCGACCGGGTATGAAAACGAACAGCCGAGCACGGCAGGGTCGAACGGCGACGTCGAGCGCGGACAAGGCGAATCCCTACGAGCTCGATCTCGGCAAGAATCCGGCCAACTACGCGCCCCTGACGCCGCTGGGATTCATCGAGCGCGCCGCCACCGTCTATCCGGGGCGGCTCGCGGTCATCCACGGCGCGTGCCGCGCCACGTGGGCCGAGACCTATGCGCGTTGCCGGCGCCTCGCCTCCGCGCTTGCGCGCCGCGGGATAGGTGCCGGCGACACGGTTGCGACGATGCTCGCGAACACCCCTGAAATGCTCGAGTGCCACTTCGGCATTCCCATGGCGGGCGCGGTCCTCAACACGCTGAACACGCGCCTCGACGCCGAGGCGATCGCCTTCATGCTCGGGCACGGCGGGGCCAAGGTCCTGATCGCCGACCGCGAATTCTCGGGCACCGTCGCGCGCGCTCTCGCCGCCCTGGAGGAGAAACCGTTCGTGATCGACGTGGACGATCCCGAGTACTCGGGGGCGGGCGAGCGTATCGGCCAGGCGGAGTACGAGCGCTTCATCGCCGGAGGCGATCCGGAATTTCCGTGGAAGCCGCCCGCCGATGAATGGGACGCCATTTCGCTCAACTACACCTCGGGCACCACCGGCAACCCGAAGGGCGTGGTCTACCATCACCGCGGCGCCTATTTGAACGCGATCTGCAACATCGTGACCTGGGGCATGCCGCACCACGCCGTATATTTGTGGACGCTGCCGATGTTCCACTGCAACGGCTGGTGCTTTCCCTGGACCATGGCCGCCAATGCGGGCACCAACGTGTGCCTGCGCAAGGTCGAAGCGAAGCTCGTCTTCGACGCGATGCGCGAGCACGGCGTGACGCACTATTGCGGCGCGCCCATCGTGCATTCGACGCTGATCAACGCAGACCCCGCGCTGCGCGAAGGCCTAAGCCACAAAGTGCACGCCATGGTCGCGGCCGCCGCGCCGCCCGCGGCCATGATCGAGGGCATGGAGCGCATGGGCTGGGAGCTCACCCACGTATACGGTCTGACCGAAGTCTACGGTCCGGCGACCGTGTGCGCGAAGCAGGAGGAGTGGAGGAGCCTCGATATCGGCGCTCGCACCGAGCGCAACGGCCGCCAGGGGGTACGCTATCTCATGGAGGAAGGCCTGACCGTGATGGATCCGCAGACCCTGAAACCGGTTCCCGCGGACGGCGAAACCCTGGGTGAGATCATGTTCCGCGGAAACATCACGATGAAGGGCTACCTCAAGAACCGCAAGGCGACCGAGGAGGCTTTTGCGGGCGGCTGGTTCCACTCGGGCGACCTCGCTGTGATGCAGCCCGACGGCTACCTCAAGATCAAGGACCGCGCCAACGACGTCATCATCTCCGGCGGCGAGAACATCTCGTCGCTCGAGGTCGAGGACGTGCTTTACCGGCACCCGGCGGTGCTCGCGGCGGCCGTGGTCGCGAAGCCCGACCCGAAGTGGGGCGAAACGCCGTGCGCCTTCGTCGAGGTGAAGCCCGGCGCGAAGGTGACGGAAAAGGAAATCGTCGAGCACTGCCGGGCCCACCTCGCGCATTTCAAGGCGCCGCGCCACGTCGTGTTCAGCGTGCTGCCGAAGACTTCCACGGGCAAGATCCAGAAGTTCGTGCTGCGGCAGCAGGCGCGATCGGCCTCGGCGATAGAGTGACGGAGGACGCATGAACGCTCCATCCAAGACCGAAGTCGAAGCACCCTACGTTTTGCGCGAGGACAAGGACGGCGTGGCGACGCTGACGCTCAACCGCGGCGATCGCATGAACCCGCTCTCGAGCGCGATGCTCTCGGCGCTGCAGGTCGAGCTCGACCGGCTCGCCAAGGACACGGCGGCCCGCGTGGTCGTGCTCGCCGGCGCGGGCAAGCACTTCTGCGCCGGTCATGACCTGCGCGAGATGCGCTCGCATCCCGACAAGGCCTGGCAGAAGGCGCTTTTCGAGCAGTGCAGCGAGACGATGCTGTCGCTCGTGCACCTGCCTCAGCCGGTGATCGCGCGCGTGCAGGGCGTCGCGGTCGCCGCAGGCTGCCAGCTCGTGTCGATGTGCGATCTCGCGGTGGCGGGCGAGGCCGCCCAGTTCGCGCTCCCCGGGATCAAGAGCGGCATCTTCTGCACCACCCCGGGCGTGGGCGTCGCCCGCAACCTCGCGCGCAAGCACGCGCTCGAGATGCTCTTCACGGGCGACCTGATCGACGCGAAGACCGCGCTCGCCTGGGGACTGGTGAACCGGGTCGCGCCGCTCGCCGGGCTCGATGCCGAAGTGGACAAGCTCGCCCGCAAGATCGTCGCGCACAGCGGCGCCGTGCTGAGTCTGGGCAAGGGACTCTTCTACGAGCAGGTGGAGAAAGGACTGGCGGACGCTTATTCACTTGCGTCCGAGGGAATGGCCTGCAACATGATGCTGGAAGACGCCGGCGAAGGGATAGACGCCTTCATCCAGAAACGCAGGCCCGACTGGCGCGGGCGCTAGAGGTAGCGCGCCGGCAGGGAAAGACATGCTGACGGCGCAATCGCGGCCCCGCGATGCCGCACTCGACGCGGCGGCCGACAGTCGCGCCCTTCGCGCCGCGTTGGGTGAAACCGCGTCGTGGAGAGCGCAGGCCGAAGCGCTTGCGCGCGGGCTGGTGGGAGCGACGCTGGATTCGCGCGGGACCCTGTTCGAGGTGCAGCGGGCCTTCGCGATATTTCCGCCGGGATCTCCGGCGGGCGACTCGCTTTTCCGGCTCGCCGAGGCCTTGCCGCGAATCCCGGACCGGCGTTCCCGGATCGCGATGCTTGCGGACCGTGTCCCCGGATTGCGCGGCTGGAAGGCGGCGGCCGCCCTGCCATTCGCGAGCGTTGCAATGAATGCGATCGGGCGGCAATTCGTCTACGCGGAGACCGTCGCCGTAGCGCTGCGGCGCGCCGAGCGCGCCTCGCCGGCAGGGCGCTTCTCCTTCGACATGCTGGGAGAGGGCGCGCGCAGCGCTGCGGACGCCGATCGCAATTTTCGGCGCTATATGGACGCAATCCGCGCCATGGAGCGGGCCGTCGGCGCGCGCGAAGGAGTTTGGCGCGAACGCCTCGAAGTTTCCGTGAAGCTCTCCTCCATTCATTCCCGTTACGACGCAGCGAGCTACGCGCTGGTTCGCGGCGAGCTGCTGGATCGCCTGAGGCAAATCTCCGGCCGCGCAGCCGCGGCGGGTGTCGGGCTCACGATCGACGCCGAGGGATCGGAAACCTTGTCGCTTCAGCTCGATCTGTTCGAGGCGCTGGCGTCGGACCCGGCGCTCGACCGCTGGGCAGGGCTCGGCCTTGCGCTGCAGGCCTATCAGCCGCGGGCGCCGCAGACGGTGGAGGCATTGCTGGAGATCGCGGGTCGCCGCCGCAAGCGCGGCGGCATGCCGATCGCCGTGCGGCTGGTGAAGGGCGCCTATTGGGACGCCGAGATCAAGCGGGCACAAGAGTTGGGGCTTGCGCGCTATCCGGTATTCACCGACAAGCGGCTCACGGACCTGTCGTATCTCGCCTGCGCCCGGCGTCTTGCGGCGGGACGGGACAGCGTCTACCCGCAGTTCGCCACGCACAACCCGGTGACGCTCGCGTGCGTGCTCGCGCTTGCCGATCGGCTCGGCGGGGTTTCCGCTTCGCCTGCGCGGTTCGAGTGCCAGCGCCTCCACGGAATGGGAGAAGCGCTGTACCGCGCGCTCGCAGCCACGCATCCGCACCTGCCGGTGCGTACCTATGCGCCCGTCGGCGAGAGGCGCGAACTGTTCGCCTACCTCGTGCGCCGCCTGCTCGAGAACTCGGCGAGCACTTCCTATGTGCGCCAGGCGGCACGCGCGAAACGACCCGACGATTTGCTGCGCGCCGGTTTCGAATTTCTCGCCGCGGGCGAGCGAGCGCCCGATATTCCCTTACCAACGGAGCTGCACATGCCGCAACGACGCATTGCAAGGGGCTACGACCTCGGGGATTCCGCTGTGCTCACCGCATGGGCGAAATCGGTGAACGAAGCGCCGCGCACATGGGCCGCGGGACCTCTCGTGAACGGCGAGCGCCGGCCGGGTCCCGCGCGTGCGGCCGTGTCGCCCGCCCGGCCCGACGTGACCATCGGCGAGGTGAGCGAAGCGACGCCGGACACGGTGCGGTCCGCCGTCGACTGCGCGCAGGCGGCGCGGATCGCATGGTCAGAGGTGAGCGTGCCCGAGCGCGCCGCGGCCCTCGATCGGCTGGCCGATCTGCTGGAAGCCGACATGGCCGGCCTCATGGCCCTGTGCGTCTGGGAGGCGGGGAAGACCTTGCCCGACGCCATGGCGGACGTGCGCGAAGCAGTGGATTTCTGCCGTTACTACGCGCAGCAGGCGCGCGAGCAGCTCGGCAGGCCGATTGCGCTGCGAGGCCCGGTCGGCGAGAGCAACGAGCTGACGCTGCACGGCCGGGGCGTGTTCGCCTGCATCAGCCCCTGGAACTTTCCGGTTGCGATTTTCACCGGGCAGGTCGCTGCCGCGCTGGTCGCCGGCAACACGGTGGTCGCGAAGCCTGCGCAGCAGACGGCGCTCACCGCGTACGGTATCACCGAGCTGATCCTGAAAGCCGGGATCCCGCCCGGCGTCTTTCAGCTTCTGCCGGGGGACGGCGGGGTCGGGCGGGGTCTCGTCGCCGATCCGAGGATCGCGGGCGTCGCCTTCACCGGCTCGACCGCCACCGCTCGCGCCATCCAGCGCGTTCTCGCGGAGCGCGAGGGCCCCATCGCGCCGCTCATCGCCGAAACCGGCGGCCTGAACGCCATGATCGTCGACTCGAGCGCGCTTCCCGAGCAGGTCGTCGACGCGGTGGTGGCGAGCGCGTTTCGCTCGGCGGGCCAGCGCTGCAGCTCGCTTCGCGTCCTGTACCTGCAGGAGGAAATCGCGCCCGCGGTGCTCGACATGCTGCGCGGTGCGATGGCTACGCTGCGCATCGGCGATCCAGCCGATCCGGCGACCGACGTCGGACCGGTGATCGACGCGCAGGCACGCCGGAAGCTGGTCGAATACATTTCCGATCTGCGCTCGCGCGCGAAGCTGATCGCGGAGTCCGGCCCCGTGCCGGCTACCGGTACCTATGTCGCTCCGGTGGCGTTCGAGATCGGCTCGATACGCGAGGTGCCCGGGGAGCGCTTCGGGCCCATCCTTCACGTCGCGCGGTTCCCGCTCGAAGACCTCGACCGGATAGTCGACGACATCAACGCCACGGGATACGGGCTCACGATGGGCGTGCACACCCGCGTGGACTCGCGCGCCGAGCGCATCCGCGCGCGCTCGGCGGTCGGCAACCTCTATGTCAACCGCAACATGATCGGAGCGGTGGTGGGCGTGCAGCCGTTCGGCGGCGAGGGGCTGTCCGGCACCGGGCCGAAGGCCGGCGGCCCGAATTACCTCGTGCGATTCACCACCGAACGCGTCTTTACGGTGAACACCGCGGCAGCGGGCGGCGATCTTGGCCTGCTGGCCGGGACGGCCGGTGCCGCGACCTGAGCTCCTTTCGTGGCGCCGCGCGCGTGCTATTCTCGCCGCATCCATGGCGGAAGACATCATTCTCGAAACGCGCGGCCTGAGGAAGGAGTTCAAGGGCTTCGTCGCGGTCAGCGACGTCAGCCTCAAGGTCAGGCGCGGGCGCATCCACGCGCTCATAGGCCCCAACGGCGCGGGCAAGACCACCTGCTTCAACCTGCTCACGCACTTTCTTTCCCCGACCCGCGGCCAGATCTTCTACAACGGGCGCCAGATCACCGGTTCCAGCCCCGCAGCAATCGCGAGGCTGGGGCTGGTCCGGTCTTTCCAGATTTCCGCGGTGTTTCCGCATCTCACGGTCCTGGAGAATGTGCGCATCGCGCTCCAGCGCAAGCGCGGCCGCTCATTCGATTTCTGGCGAACCGACCGGAGTCTGCGCGACCTGAATTCGCGCGCGCGCGAGCTGCTGGACGCGGTGGGCCTGTCGGCGTTCGAAGAGTCGATCGCGGTGGAGCTGCCCTACGGGCGCAAGCGCGCGCTCGAGATCGCGACCACGCTCGCGCTCGATCCGGAAATGATGCTCCTCGACGAGCCCACGGCCGGCATGGCGCACGCGGACGTGGAGCGCATCGCGGCGCTCATTCGGCGCGTCGCCGCCAACCGCACCGTGCTCATGGTCGAGCACAACCTCGGCGTCGTGGAGAACCTCTCGGATCACATTACGGTGCTCTCGCGCGGCGAGATCATCGCCGAGGGCGACTACCGGACGGTGTCCGCTCATCCGGAGGTGATCAAGGCCTACCTGGGTTCCGAGCATGCCTGACGCGCCCCTGCTCTCGATCCGTGGCTTGAACGCCTGGTACGGCGAGTCGCACATTCTCCACGGCGTCGAGTTCGAGGTGCCGCGCGGCGAAGTGGTGACGCTGCTCGGGCGCAACGGCGCGGGCAAGACCACTACGCTGAAATCGATCATGGGAATGGTGGCGCGTCGCAAAGGCTCGGTCCGGTTCGAAGGCGCCGAGACGATCGCTCTCACGTCATCACGCATCGCCCGGCTCGGCGTCGCATTCTGCCCCGAGGAGCGCGGCATCTTCGCAAGCCTGAACGTCCAAGAGAACCTCTTGCTCCCGCCCGCGGTCCGCGCGGGCGGCCTCACGGTGGAGCAGGTGTTCGAGCTCTTTCCCAACCTGAAGGAGCGTCTCGCGAGCCAGGGCACGAAGCTCTCCGGCGGCGAGCAGCAGATGCTCGCGATCGGCCGCATTCTGCGCACCGGGGCGCGGCTGCTGCTTCTGGACGAGCCGACCGAAGGCCTCGCTCCGGTGATCGTTCAGCAGATAGGCCGTACCATCTCGCGGCTCAAGGCGGAAGGGTTTACCATCCTCCTCGTCGAGCAGAATTTCCGGTTCGCCTCGCGCGTCGCGGACCGGCACTACGTCATGGAGGGCGGCCGGATGGTGGACATGATCCCGAACAGCGAGCTAGAGTCCAAACTGGACAAGGTTCACGAATACCTGGGCGTGTAGCCCGGTTCCAATACAACCCCAACAGAAGAGGAGCCACCATGTTTTTCAAACCCAGCTGCTTCGCGGCGGTATCGCTCGCGTTCGCCGCTTCGCTCGCCCAGGCGCAGATCTCGGACGGCGTCGTCAAGATCGGCGTGCTGTCCGATATGTCGAGTCTTTACTCGGACATCGGGGGAGGCGGATCGGTGGTGGCTGCGCGCATGGCGATCGCGGACTTTCCGGCGAAAGGCATGAAGGTGGAGCTCGTTTCGGCGGACCACCTCAACAAACCCGACGTCGGCTCGAGCATCGCGCGCCAGTGGTATGACGTCGACAAGGTGGACGTGATCGTGGACGTGCCGACCTCGTCGATCGCGCTCGCGATAAGCCAGATCACGCGCGAAAAAGGCAAAGCGTTCCTGGTCTCCGGCGCGGCGACTTCCGACCTTACCGGGAAGGCCTGCTCGCCCAACACTATCCACTGGACTTACGATACCTGGATGCTCGCCAACGGAACGGGCAATGCCATCGTGAAGACCGGCGGCGACAGCTGGTATTTCATCACGGCGGATTATGCTTTCGGACTCGCCCTCGAGCGTGACACCGAGGCCGTGGTGCTGAAGCACGGCGGCAAGGTCCTCGGCAAGGTTCGGCACCCCCTGAACGCCCAGGACTTTTCCTCGTTCCTTCTCCAGGCACAGGCCTCCAAGGCGAAGATCATCGGCCTCGCCAATGCCGGTGGTGACACCACCAACTCGATCAAGCAGGCGGCCGAGTTCGGCATCGTCAAAGGCGGACAGAGCCTAGCCGGTATGCTGGTGTTCCTCTCCGACATCCACGGCCTGGGCCTCGACAAAGCTCAAGGGCTGATCTTCACCGAGACCTTCTACTGGGATCTGAACGACCAGACGCGGGCGTTCGCCAAACGCTTTGCCGCCGCCAACAGCGGCAAGTATCCGACCATGGTCCAGGCGGGGGTGTACTCGGCGATCACGCACTACCTCAAGGCAGTTCAGGCGGGCAAGACCGACGACGGCACCAAGGTGATCGCCAAGATGAAGGAGCTACCCACGGATGATCCGCTGTTCGGCAAGGGCACGGTGCGCGCAGACGGCCGAAAGCTTCATCCCGCTTATCTCGTCGAGGTGAAGAAGCCTTCGGAGTCCAAGGGTCCCTACGATTACTACAAGATCCGCGCGACCATCCCCGCCGATCAGGCTTTCCGGCCGTTGAACGAAGGCGGTTGCCCGCTGCTGAAATAGGGCCGGAGCGGACGCTGAAGCGCCGCTCATGGAAATATTCGGAATCCCGACTCAGGCGCTGTTCGGCCAGCTGCTGATCGGGCTGAT
>Ga0209377_1003280_pt1 | contig 10447 bp, 9 predicted proteins | sample GraSoiAngelo_141_FD_185898 | JGI IMG/M metagenome (GOLD analysis project Ga0209377, IMG submission 185898) | Grasslands soil microbial communities from the Angelo Coastal Reserve, California, USA - 14_0929_12_40cm (SPAdes) (version 2) | ecosystem: Environmental > Terrestrial > Soil > Grasslands ...
GCGCATCGACATAATCACGGGGCGAGCCCCGCACGACGCAGACGTCCGGCTCTGGCTCGGACCGGTCGTCGAGGCTGATCGGACTCTGTGTCTGAACGAACCAGCCCTCTCCGAACGCTCGCTCCACCGCCCTTGCCACGAGCAGCACGGACGTCCTGTGCCGGCTGTGCTGCGGCTCCTTGACGAGCAACAACCCATCGAGCAGCTCGACAGGGTCGTCCTCATCGAGGAAGCCGTGGTCGATCAACCTCTCGTACTCGTCACGCGTCCAGCGATGCAGGCCAGGACGCTCCGCTTGCTTCATGGGATTCAGGGCAGAAGCTGCGAGACGGGGATGCTCGATCCCGGCGCGGCCAGCGGGGTGACCCGCGCGGAGGCGTCGAGCACCTCGCTGCGAGCGTAGCGCCAACCGAACGGTGCTGCGGAATCCGGGACCGGCCCTCGGTACACCTCGAGCACGCGGTCGATCAGGTTGAGCACCCAGTAGTCCGGCAGGCCGGCCCGGGCGTAGAGACTGCCCTTGCGCTCACGATCGAGGGCGAGGCTCGACTCGGCCACTTCCACGGTGAGAGCCGCACGCGAGGGATGCGCGCGGGCATAGTCCTCCGGCGCCCCGGGTACGACCGCCACGTCGGGCTCGGGCTCCGACTCGTCGTCGAGCCCGATGGGCCCCTCCGTCCGCACTTCCCATCCAGGCCCGAACGCCGCCTCGAGCGCCTTGGCAGTTTTGCGGATCGCCGTGTAGTGTGGGGCGCCTTGCGGCTCGGCGACCATGAGCTCGCCACCGATGAGCTCGATCGCCTCGCCGGGCTGGAACACACCCAGGTCGATGAGCCTTTCGTACTCCGCCCGGGTGAAGCGTCGGGTCCGAGTCTCGTAGTCCGCCATCGCGCAATCGTATCGGCGGCCTACGGGATGCGTCAATGTCCTCGGAAGGATACTCCCGTATAATCCACCTCATGGCCACGCTCGAGTTCCACGATCCGTCAGGCGCGATCGAGGTGAAGCAACCGTTCGCACCACGCGTCAGCGCGCTCGCCGGCAGGCGCGTCGGTTTCGTCAGCAACGACCAGTGGCAGGCCTTCCGCATGCTGCCGCTCCTTAAGAAGCTGCTCGAGGCGGACTTCCCGGGGATCGAGGTGCTGCCGATCGATGCCTTCCCGCAGGGCAATGCCGTGATCGGCTCGGAGGAGACGGCGGCGCTCGTCAAGCAGAGCGGGGTCGACGCCGTCATCATCGGCAACGCGGCCTGAGGGTCCTGCGCCACTGCATGCGGCCGGGCGGCCGCTAGGCTCGAAGCACAGGGAATTCCGACCGTCACGTTGACCCGCGCGGACTTCGTCGGGGTCATGACGAATGCCGTCGCCGGGCTCGGGCTGGCGCCGGACGCGGCGATGGTCACCTTCCCCATCGAGATGTTCCTGCCGGGCAGCGACATCTCGCCGGTCGAGGCGCGCAAGCGCGAGTTCTACGAGGGGCTCACGCGCTGGCGCTCGGCGATCGCGACCGATGCGGCGGGCGAGGCGCCGATGATCAAGGTGCAGGGAGCGAGTGTCGAGGACGCCTTCAGCCGCGCGAACCATCTGATGCTCGCGAACCGCTGGGGCGATGGTCTCCCGCTCTGGCCGCCGACCCGCGAGCGCGTCGACTGGATCCTCCGCGGCTCGACGCAACCGCGGCGACGCCGGATCGGCATCTTCCCGCCGCGCGGCGGTGTGACTACAGTCGAGACGTGCGCGATCGCGCTGGCGATGGCGGGTGGACGTCCCGAATACTTGCCGGTGCTCGTGGCCGCGGTCGACGCTTTCCTCGATCCCCAATCCGGAAGCGCGCAGCTCCAGGCGGCGTCGGGCAGCGCCTTTCCTGTCGTCATCGTCAACGGGCCGATCGGCGCCCAGATCCGGCTGAACTCCGGCTTCGGCTGTCTGGGGCCTGATCCGCAGCGACCGGCGGGCGCCAGCATCGGCCGGGCGCTCCGCCTATTGCAGCAGAACGTCGGCGGCGCCCTGCCCGGCATCGGCACCATGGCCAACTACGGCGGCGTGCGCTACACGAACGTCGTCTTCGCCGAAGATGAAGCGAACCTGCCAGCGGGCTGGTCGCCCCACGCCACCGAACGCCACGCCTTTGTGCCCGGCCAGAACTCGATCTCGCTCGCGTTCGCCAACGGCGCCACCAACATCCGCCGGCGCGGCGCGAAGAAGGAAACGCCGGAGGAGGACGCGCTGCAGGGCATGTATCGCATGGCCGACTTCATGCGCGTGCCCAACATGCCCGGCCTGGCCGGCTACGAGCACGGCACGCCGGGCATCCTGATGATTCCGGGCGTCGTGGCGAACACGATGGCCGGCCTCGGCTGGACCAAGGCATCGATCCGCGAGTTCCTGTGGGAGCACTCGCGCATCCCGACCGAACACCTGCGGCGTGCGGGATGCCCGGCGTGGATCGAGATCGACTCGAGCAAGGTCGTGCGCGAAAGTATCGCGCTCGACCCGTGGCCGATCACCGCGAGCCCCGATAACTTCATGGTCGTCGTCGCCGGCGGCGGCCACCCGACCAACAGCTACTGGCTCCAGGGCTACAGCCCCGGCGTCGTCGGCCGCACGATCCAGCTGCCGTCGGGCTTCGAGGCGCTCCTCGACGACGCCGAGCGCGACCTGGGACCGCGCTAGCAGCGCGAAATCGAGGGGCTCTACCTCGAACTCGGTTACATTGCCAGCCTCGCGCGGCCCGGCGGGAACATCACCGGGGTATTGTTCCTCCACCGCGAATTGACGGGTAAACGGTTCGAGCTTTTCAAGGAGATGTTGCCCACTGTCGCGCGCGTCGCCGTCCTGTCCGATCCCCTCGCGGCCGAACAACTCGCGGCAGCGAAAGCGGCAAACGGGTCAATGGGTCTCAAGCTTCAAGTCATCGAGCTCCAAAATCCGTCGTACGACTTCGAGAGCGCGTTCCGCGTTGCGCTGCGTTCTAAGGCCGAGGCGCTCCTCGTGTTGACGACGCCAGTTATCTTTCGGGAGCGTTCGAAAATCGCGCAGCTCGCCTTGAAGAACCGGCTCCCGACGAGCTTCGCGCATCGCGAGCACGTCGACGCCGGCGGGCTCATGTCATACGGCCCGAACTTCGACGACATGTGGCGGCACGCTGCCGTCTACGTGGACAAGATCCTCAAGGGCGCCAAGCCTGCGGACCTCCCGGTCGAGCAGGCGACCAAGTTCGAGCTAATCATCAACCTCAAGACTGCGAAGGCACTCGGGCTCAGGATCCCACAGACATTGCTGCTACGGGCGGACCAGGTGATCGAGTAGGCGTGCTCGACCAACGCGGCCGACTCCTGCGAGCAGCACTCGGGTTCGCCGGTGCTCGATGCCCTCGTACGATCGCGCGCTTCACGCGCTCCGTACCTGGCTCGACTCCTGGTCTGGCATCGGGCACGTCGCCGTCGGCATGGCGCGCCAGGGCGCTACGACCTCGGACGGGCACCGGATGGGATCGCACGCCGTGGCATGCGACGCAGCGGGCGGCGTTTGGCGTCGTGCAGTATAGTGTTCACCGTAGCGCCATCGCAGAGTAACATCTCGAACGAGACCAACCCCTGCTGACGGCTGCGAGGGAGGCGACTGCATGGGACACCGGGTCATCCATCTCATCAACCCCAAGACCGATTCGTTGACGACCAGGCCTCAGTACTTCAATCGCGCCCTCTATTCGCCGCTCGCGGGCCTGCTCGCCGTGGCCGGGGCCATCCCGCGCGACCGACACGAGGTCGTTCTGACCGACGAGAACATCGAGTCGATCGACTTCGACCTCAAAGCCGATCTCGTCGGCATCTCGGCGATGACGTGCTACGCGAATCGCGGCTACGAGATCGCCGACAGCTTCAGGGGCCGCGGAATACCGGTCGTGATGGGCGGCGTGCACCCGAGTTTCATGCCGCGGGAGGCGCTTCAACACTGCGACGCGGTCGTGATCGGCGAGGTCGAGCTGGTCCTGCCCAAACTGCTCGACGATCTGGAGCGCGGCCAGATGCGCGGCACCTACAAGGCGGACCGATTGTTCCCGATGGAACAGCTGCCGCTGCCCCGGTACGACCTCCTCAAGAAGCATCGCTACATCAACCGCACGTTCGTCCAGACATCCCGCGGATGTCATCAAGGCTGCACGTTCTGCGCGGAGCCGTTGATGAACGGGCTCAAGTTCCGCTTCCGGCCGGTCGACGATGTCATTCGCGAGGTCGAGATGTGCGGCTCGCGCATGATCGCGATCAACGACGCGGACTTCTGGGGCACGAAGGATCATCCCAAGAGCGTCATGCGCGCGCTGAAGGGGCGCGGCATTCGCTGGCAGGCGGGCGTCACCTCGAAGCTCGCCCAGGACGACTCGATGCTCGAGCTGGCCGCGGAGAGCGGCTGCACCCTTCTGAGCATCGGCTTCGAGTCGATCACGCGCTCCACGCTCACGAGCGTGCACAAGCACGTCAATCGACCGGAGACCTTCGCGTCCCTCGTCGAGAAGGTGCATTCCTACGGGATCATGGTGTTCGGGCTCTTCATGTTCGGCTTCGACGGCGACGACCCGTCGGTGTTCGAGACCACCGCGCGGTTCAACATCGACGCCGACTATGACGCCTGCGCGTATTCCGCCCTCACGCCCTACCCCGGGACGCTCACCTGGTACGAGATGAAGAAGGCCGATCGCATCATGTCCTACGACTGGTCGAAGTACGACCAGGCGAACGTCGTCTTCAGGCCGGCAAAGATGACGCCCGACCAGCTCCGGCTCGGTCACGACGCGGCTTACGACGCGTTTTATGCGCCATCGTCCATGATCCGACGCTTCCCCCTTCGCGGTGAGCGTAGCCGGCTCCAGTGGTCGATCTATAACCTGTTCATGAAACGGGGCGCGGCGACCGATCGCAAACACACCCTCCCCGAGCCGACGGCCGCGCCCCACATGGCGCCGATGCCGCCTATCCTTCCCCTCAAGCGGGAATGGCGCGAAGCGGTCCTCGGCGCGTCCGGCGCCCCGGATTCAACGATGTAAGTGGACTCGCTGCCGCTCACGCGCGTTTCCCGCGCTTTTCTCGAGCCAACCCTCCGGCGACTCTGACATCGCGGGCGCCGGCGTAATGCGCACCCAAAAGCAAATCGGGCGCTCCGGCTGTCGCCGAAACGCCCGATCAGATTGGTGGGCCGTCAAGGACTCGAACCTTGGACCCGCTGATTAAGAGGTCACACGGATGTTCTAAGCCCTCAACAACTCGACCTTTGGCCTCGAAGCGAGTGACGCTCCGTGTGCTAGTTTGCATCCGGGTGTGGCACCACCGAGCGACGTCGAACGCGGGTCTACCTGATCGTTCTCGCACTCTCTCTGAGATTCCTCGTGGGCGTCAGCCGTCCGTACCTTGGGGTTCATTATCCAACGGATTAGAGTCGAGGGCGATCGCCCTCGACGATAACTCGCCAGAGCACCCGACTCTGGCTGCGATCGTAGTCGCCGTGCGCCCGGTGCATCGTCGCGCGGTCGTCGATGACCAGCACGTCGCCCTTGCGCCAGACGTGGTGATAGACGATCTCCGGCCGGATCATTCGCTCGATCAGCTCCGCCATGTAGGCGTGACTCGCCTCGGGGGTCATGCCCTCGATGTGCGTGGCCTTGGAGATGTGGAAGTACACCGCCCTCGATCCGTGCACGGGATGCGTGCGGACCATCGGGTGCTCGATCGGTTTGCCGTACTTCTCCCGATCTTCCTGTCGCGTGTCAGTCTTGCCGCTATCGAGGCTGTTGTACGTCTTCAGCGAATCGAGACGCCGGCGCTCGTCTTCGGGGAGCGCGACGTAGGCCGCGCGCATGCTCGCCACGCTGGTCCCGCCTCCCGCCGTTGGAATTTCCACGCCGTACAGGATGGTCGCGGCGGGCGGACGCTCGCGATTGGTGTGATCGGTGTGCCACTGCTCGGCGGGTTGCTGGCCGTTCCGATGCCAGATCATCCCGATCAGCGGGAAGTCCGGCATGTTGTGCTGTGAGTAGTGCTGCTCCATCGGCGGGCCGAACGCCGAGGCCGCGGCCAGATACTGAGCCGGCGTCAACGCCTGTCCGCGGAACACCAGCGCCAGATGCTCGGCCAGCGCCTGCGACAGCGCCTCACGAGTCGGCGGATCGATCGGGCGGCTGAGGTCGACGCCGGTGACCTCGGCGCCGAGCGACGGATGCAGCGGTGCGATCTCGAGTCGTGTCATGAAGACGCTCCTCAGCGGCTGAGGCCGGGGCTTCCGGCCGGCACGGCATAGAGGTTCATCGTCAGCGAGACGGCCGTGTAGTAGCCCATCAGCACGATCATGTCCGTGATACTCTCGTGCCCGAGCGCCTTGACCGCGCGGTCATAAAGCCCCTGAGACACGAGCCGACCGTCGGCCAAGGTCGTCGCCACCTCGTAGACCACCTGCTCTCGAAGATCCGCGAACGAGGCGGGAAGGCCCGCGATCATCGCCTCCACCGTGGACGCTGGAATGCCGACTTCCTTGCCGCGTTTTTCGTGCGCGGCCGTGGGGTAGGCCGAGTGCCACTTGCTGGTGATGACGATCACGGCGATTTCGCGCTCGCGCTCGGTCAACGACGATTGGCCCGGCGTGAAATGCTGCCCGAGCGGCGAGGCGGCACGCAGCAGCTTGGGATTGTGCACCCAGACTTTGTAGGGGCCCGGCAGCCGGCCGCGCGGCCCCTCTACCAGGAAGCGATATCCTTCCTTCTGCTCGGCCGTCATCTGGTCGACGGGGATCTCGGCATAGCGTCCAAACGTCGGGGGGGCGCTCATCGTGCTGCCTCCTGTTGTCGTTTAACGGCGCACCAGCCGAGCCACGGCGCGAACGAGCTCGCTCGGATCGACCGGCTTCGTCACGTAGAGGTCGAAGCCCGCGGCCAGCGCTCGATCTCGATCTTCGGCACGAGCATAGGCGGTGAGCGCGAGCGCCGGCAACGTCACGCCGGCCTCCGCCGCCCACGATTTGACCTCGCGCACGACGGCGAGGCCGTCCTGGTCGGGCATCGCGAGATCGCAGACGAGCACGTCCGGACGAACTCGAGGGGCCATGCTCACGCCGTCTCGTGCGCTGGCGGCCGCGAAGGGCACCGCGCCGGCCTGCGTCAGGACCGCCACGACGAGGTCCCGCGAGTCGGCGTCGTCCTCGACCACCAGCACTCTGACACCATCCAGGCGCTCTCCGCCACTCACACCGGAGACGCGCTGATCTACGGCCGCGACGCCATCACCCTCCGCGGCGGCTATCGGCAGGACGACGGTGATCGTCGCACCCTGCCCCGCGCCCGCGCTCTCGGCGCGCACCCGTCCGCCGTGGAGCTCGACCAGATGGCGGACGATCGCGAGCCCGAGCCCGAGACCGGCGTGAACGCGTGTGCTCGTGCTGTCGGACTGTTGGAAGCGCTCGAAGATATGCGGCAACAGGTCGGCCTCGATACCCCGGCCGGTGTCGCTCACGATGAGGCGCGCGTCGGCATCGCGGACGAGCCGCACGGTCACGGCGCCATCTGGCGGCGTGAACTTGATCGCGTTGCCCAGGATGTTCTCGACGACCTGACGCAGCCGATCGGGATCGCCGCGCACCGGCCCGGCATCGCCGTCGAGCTCCGATTTCAGGTTGATCCCTTTGATCTCAGCGGTCGGGCGGGCCGACTCCACCACCCCGGCGACCAGCGCCGGCAGATCGACGCGCTGCGGGCTGAGCTCGAGCCGCCCGAAGACGATGCGGCTGGCGTCCAGCAGATCGCTGATCAGCCGGCCTTGCTGGTTCACGTTGCGCTCGATCACCTCGAGCGCGTGCGCGGCGGCTCCGGCGTCCAGGCGACCTGACCGGAGCATCCGCACCCAGCCGAACGTCGCGTTCAGCGGAGTGCGCAGCTCATGGGACAAGACGGCCAGGAAGTCGTCCTTCGCGCGGTTGGCGGCCTCGGCTTCCCGGCGCGCGGCGTGCGCGAGCTCGACCCGGCGCCCCGCCATCCTCGCGTCCTCGAGGGCCAGGCGCAAATCCTCCACCTCGGACACTCGAGACTGGGCCGGAGGCAGCGGCGCCGCAGGCTGAGCCTTCAGCGAATTGGCGAGCGCGACGATCGGGGCGGCAATGCGCTTGCCGAGCACGAACGCGAGGCCGCACCCGACGGCCAGGAGCAGCAAGCCGCCGCTCGACAGTGCGAGGAGCGAGTGCCGGATTCCCGCATCGACCAGCTTGATCGGTGCGGCGACGCTGACGGTCCACCCGGTCGCTTTCGAGCGCTTGTAGGCCGCATAGACCGGGGGCCCCCTGAGCACCTCGCCCTTGATGAAGCCTTCGTCGGCCCCGGCGGTCTGCGTCGTCCACTCCGGTCCCTCTTTTTTTCCGACGAACGTCGCCGCGTCCGGCACTCGCGCGACCACCCCGCCCTCGCGATCGGTGATCACGGCGATCCAGCCGCGCGAGAGCGACGCTTCCCGCAGCAAGTCGGTGAACTGCGTGGGCGGAAACGGGAAGTCGAGAACGTAACGCACCTGGTCGTCGCGGATGACCGGCACGGCCACGATCACCGCCGGCTGTCGGCTGACGGTGCCGATGAAGATGTTCGACACGAACGTCGTTCGGCTGGCCGCGACGCTCTTCATCATCTCGAGGCTTGCGAGCGTGGGGATCGGAAGCGCGGAGCCCAGCGGCCGGCTCGTATTGAGAACCTGTCGGCCCGAAGGATCGGACAGCACGGCCCAGGCGCCGAGGCCCTTGGAGATCGTGGCCGCCTCTTCGTAGAAGTGGGCCAGATCGACGCGACCGTCCAGATACTGCGAGCCGGCCAGAGTCTCCACACCCGTCTTGATGTCGTTGACGTCGCGATCCAGCGCCAGCGCAAGCGCGCGCGCCGTGTCGCGCATGCCGCGCTCGAGCGACGACCGCTCCAGCCGCGTGTGGTAGATGATCAGCCCGACCGCGAACAAGACCACGGGAACGACGGTAGCCAGCGTCAGCAAGATCAGATGAGTACGCAGTCTCATTGCGTCCTGATCCTGCACCCGTTGGAAGGCCATGACAACCTACCGTCGCGCCAGCACCTCGTAGACGAGGTCGATCATGTGGCGCACGTGCGTGTGTTGCCATCCGCCGCGCCCCTGATTCATCGCGTAGCCGAACGCGAGCCGTGAATCAGGGTCCGCGAATCCGAGCGAGCCCCCGGCGCCGAAGTGTCCGAAGGCGCGCGGGCTCGGACCGAGCCGTCGCTCGGCCATCGTGAGCTGGAATCCCAGGCCGAAGCGCGTCGGGCGCTGCAGCACGATGTCGTCGCCGTACACCTGCTCCGCGCTCGCGCGCGCGATGAGCTCGGGGGAGAGCAGGTGCACTCCATCGACCTCGCCGTTGCCGGCCAGCGCCGAATAGAACCGGGCCACGGCACGCGCGTTGCCATGGCCGTTCGTCGAAGGCAGCTCGGCCGCGCGCCATGATCGACTGTTGACGACACCCATTCCGGAGATCTCCGGAGGATTGCGGTAGGCGTTCAGGCGCATGAGGGGCAGGCCGCTCAGTCCGCCCGGATCCACGCCGAGCTGGCGCTGAAGCTCGGCGGCCTCGGGGCTCGGTCTGACCGGCAGCACGTCGGCGCAGCGCGCATCGAGCTCGGGCCCGAACCCGATGAAGAAGTCGACATCAGCGGGCCCCGTGACACTTTCGCGCAGGTACGCGCCGAGACTCTTGCTCGTGAGGCGCCGGACGACCTCGCCGATCAAGAATCCCTGCGTGTTGACGTGATATCCGTGGCCGGCGCCCGGCTCCCACCAGGGCGCCTGCGCGGCGAGATTGTTCGTGATCGTGTCCCACGAGCTCCACGAGCCAGAGGGTAATGGCCGGGCGATGGCCGGCAACGCCGCCTGATGGGTCAAGAGATAGCGCACGGGCAGGCGCCCCTTGCCCGCCTGGACGAACTCGGGCCAGTAGCGCGCGACGGGCGCGTCGAGGTCGAGCAATCCAGCATCAACCAGGCGCAGCGCGCAGACCGCGCTGATCGCCTTCCCGACCGAATAGAGGTTGACGATCGTGTCGCGCTGCCACGGTCGAGTCCGCGCCGCATCGGCGTAGCCGCCCCATAGATCGACGACGGCATCACCGTCGACGTAGACGGCCAGCGCCGCGCCCACTTCGAAACCGGAGGCGAGGACTTCGGCGAGCGCGGTGCGCACCCGCTCGAACGCGGGGGCGCAGTGTCCACCGACGATCGCGTCACCTACCTGGACTGATTCAGCGCGGCTCCTTGGCCTTCAGCTCCGCGTCGTGCGTCTTGATGAAGGCGCGGATGTCGTCGGCCAGGTCGAGCAGCTTGGTCCACTGCTCCTTGTAGAGTGTCACCGGGAACCGGCCGAGCCCATACACAGAGACTCCGCCCTTCTCGCTGACTTTGATCGAAACGCCGCGCGTGGCCT
>Ga0209377_1003285_pt1 | contig 10440 bp, 8 predicted proteins | sample GraSoiAngelo_141_FD_185898 | JGI IMG/M metagenome (GOLD analysis project Ga0209377, IMG submission 185898) | Grasslands soil microbial communities from the Angelo Coastal Reserve, California, USA - 14_0929_12_40cm (SPAdes) (version 2) | ecosystem: Environmental > Terrestrial > Soil > Grasslands ...
TGTACTCTTTTTTATACGTGGTCAGCGGGATGACAATCCAATTGTCTTGCGAGCTTCCGAGCGCCGAGCCCAGCTTCTTTCCGACGCCCACGACCTGGCAGGGAATATTGTTCCATTGGATTTCTTTTTCAAGTGGGTCCACTCCCGGCAAGAGATTTTCCACGAGGTCCCAGCCGATTACGCAGACGGGAGCGGTGCTTCGGAGATCGGAGTCCGTGATGTGCCGTCCGCCGACGAGATCAACGTCGTAGAGCCGCGGCATCTCGGGGGTCCACGCGCGCAGATTGGTGTCTTTCACGGAATTCAGGCCGGATTTGGTCTCCACGCGGCCTCCGAGCGCGGCACCGACCTCCTTGCAAGTCTTGCAAAGATCGCGAACGGCCTCGTAATCGTCCCAGAGGATCTTCTTGCGTTTCTGGAACTCCACGAAGTCGTCCACGTTGGTCACGATGGATGGTTGCTTGGACAGGCCGAAAACATCCGCGCCGAGGTTGAAGACTTTGGTGGCCACGTACTGGTTCGCGCCGTTGATCAGGCTGACCACGGCGATCACGGAGGTGACGCCGATGACCACGCCGAGCAGCGTGAGGACGCTGCGCAGCTTGTGCGCCCAGAGACTCGCGGTGGCGATCTCTACGGCCTCGGTGAGATTCATCGTGGAGCGGCGTGCCATGTACTGTGATGCGCGGTTGCCTCATCCTACCATACGCACCCGCGCCTAACAGGATTTCATTCCCGTGCCTGCATTTCATCCGTTGCGCCCTGAATTAGAAGAATTTAGGGAAGGATTTCCGTGCGCAACTGCTTCGCCAGCTTCTCGATGCGCTTCACCCGCTCCGCGAGATCCTTCGGGATCTGTCCCTGGTTGACCCGGTCGATCTCTGCCGGAATCGCAGCAGAGAGCTTGGCAAGTTCGACGGCTTCCTGGCTAAGCTTCTCTGGATCCACGGATTTGCGAACCCGCGGCACCGGCGCTCGGTCCCGGATTCAGCTCTGGTGCCGGATGCGTTCGGCGAGATTCCGCGCGCGCTGGCGCGCGATGTCGACAAACCGGGAATCGCTGGCGATCTGGTCGAGCGCCGGCAGCGCTCGCCGAGGTTCGGGCAACAAGTTTCGATTCAGGTCGGACTCGAATTGCAGGAGCGCATCATTGACGCCGAGCCGGTCGTATTTCATGCGCCGCTGGAGCACGGCGAGGTTTTCCTGCTGCCGCGCCAGGCCTTCGAAAAACTGCATCAACTGATTCGCCGTATTGTTCAACGTGTAGTTGAATTTGACCTCGTGGGATTCCGTGTCGCGCGACCAGCGGAACGTCTTCTCCCCGAGATTCGCGATCTTCCGGTGGACGTCAAGGTCCAGACCGCGAAAATAATTCAACTGTGCGGCCAAACCGAACATTTTGGCCCGGAGCGGCGCGCTCACTTCAAACGGTGACGCACCCGGTTCCTCGTCAAGCTGCCGGATTTCATAGGTGGCCGCGTCCGAATCTTCTCGCAGCACAATTTCAATGAGTTCCGGCGAGCTGGATTTGAACACGCGGCGGTAGGTGAGCTTTGCTCCTGCCGGCTCGGCAGCTACGCCCACCGAGGCCAAAGAGAGCCCGGCGAGGCAGAAAAGCAAAAGCGTGTGGGTGCGAAACCTTCTCATCGTCTCATCGTCGGGTTGAGATGGGGAGCGCGCGATTGTGGGTTGCGCCTCCCGCGGCCCGCGCCGCGTGCGTGCTTGGCGCTTCGGCTGGAAACACGAATCGTCGCCGCGTGTGCTCGGCCTGTAGGTGACATAATGCCACAGCCAGCGCATCGGCGGCATCGGCGGGCTGCGGAGTCTCCTGCAAAGCCAGGATCGCGCGCACCATCAACTGAATCTGTTCCTTCGTCGCCTGGCCATACCCCGCCACCGAAGCCTTGACCTGGCGCGGCGAATAACTGTGCACCGGAATGCCGTGTTGTTCCGCGCACAGCAGCACCACGCCGCGCACTTCGGCCAGGCGCAACGCCGTGTTCAGGTTCAGGGCCGCGAAAACGGATTCAACGGCCATGGCGTCGGGCTCGTATTCAACGATGAGCCGGCCGAGCAGCTCATGCACAGCGCGCAACGTCCCTCCGGCTGATTCCCGCCGGCGTTTCTCCGGCGGGCACAGAGCCCCATAATGCAGCATCCGGCATTGCCTGCCGTCACCCTCGATAATGCCGTACCCGGTTGGCCCGGCCGCAGCGGGATCAACCCCCAATACGCGGATCGAGGGAAGTTCGCGTTTCACGCGCAATAGTTTACGTCGTCCGGGAAAGCTGAGACCACAATTTCTTCTCGCGGCGCGCCGGTTCGATGGCGCCCAGTTCTATTTGAGGAACCTAGTACCGCTCCAACTATTTGGGCCGAACGCTCAATTGGTATTGGCGCACCGAGTCCGGGAGAACTATCTCCTAATACTTGGTCGAAGAAGTTGGAACGGCACTAGTCGTAGGATTAGAAGTGAAAAATGGCGCTGACCGCGGCTTGCGCGCTGTTTTGCGATTGGCCGAAGAAGCGGGTGAACACCCAGTCTGCGTCCAGCCGCAGTGAAAGCCGCGGATTCACGCGGTAATCAACCCCGCCGCCCAATTGGATCGCAAGAGCGTTGCTGCTTCCGGCAGTCTGTGGGCGAAGGTGCGCGCCACCGATTATGGCGTGCATCCACGGTTCCCATTGGCGCTGCCGCCAGGCAATCTTGGGCCCCGCGCCATAACTTACGAATCTAACGCTCTCGTTCGCGAAGACGGTTGGCCCGAATGTCGCTGTTGCATCCCCCTCGATCCCGAGCCACTCGTTTGTGAAGTAGACCAGCGAGGTGTTGGTACCCACGCCGGTCGCGTAGAACTGCGCGGAGCGAAACCTCATGACAGCCACGCCGAACCCGAGTTGCCAGCGATAGTCGTCCCGCGAGCCGTAAACAAACTTCGGGCGGGGATCCGGCTCAGGGACCGGGGCAGATGGCGCCGAAGAGGTCGTCCCGGGAGAAGGCCGAGAAAAAGACCCGGCAGTAAGCTTCGCATTCTCCGGCGCAGCTGCATTCGTGTCCGTCAATTGGGTTGCGGGAGGGAGGTTTCCGTCTTGAGTAACCGAAGAGCAGTCGGCCCTGCCGCCTTGCTGTGCACTGCTTGCCCCTGCCGTTCCCAAGAGGAGACAGACCAATACCAAGCACTTCGTCATTTTGCGTCCCTCAGTGGGGACTCTTCGACCTTCGGCTGGAGGAAAGCCTTCGGACGAGAGCAAGACCCCCACACAATCCTCGTTCGCGGTTACGGTAACGAACCATCCGCGCCTTTGTCCACCAGCTTTCGCGTTCTGTGCCGCGAGAAACACCTGAGGCTTCGCGCGCAGGTTGACTATAGATTTTGATCGGTAGCGCCCGAAGCCCCGGGGCACTCGGAGTGGAGGCATCCCCCAGCGGATGATTGCTGAGGAGGAGTTTGCCGCCACTCCGAGTCACCACACATAGCCGTGGGTTTCCCACCAGCTTTTCCAGACGCGGGACAGCAGAATGATCGGTCACGATGTAGTTCCGCTCCGGCGAAAACCACAGCGCCTTGAACTGCGAATCGTCTATGAACACGCTCGGCGCGCCGGGAGCATAGGAACCGTACTCGAGGTTGTTAACGCGCCCATTCAGCAGGAGCGCGGTGCGATTCGTGTAAAAGAAAATGGATGAGAATGTGTAGTACTGATCGTCCACGATCCATTTGCCGGCCGGAGCGGCCAGCAGTGCCGCCGCCAGCGGACGCGAGGACATGTAGGGATCAAAGACAACGAGCGCGAGTCGCGCGGCGTGAAAAAACAGCACCATCATCAGAGCGACGGCGATGAACGCGCGCTGGCCGAGGAAGCGAATCGTTCCCAGGGCGCCGAGAAGTAAGGCGAAGGCGGCGACAGCGAGCGGCAGCCGCAGATAGGCGAACGAATGGAGAGTCAAGTCCCGCATGTGTCCGAGCGAGAGCGTGTAGGCTTCCGGATGTTCCGTAAGCGCGGCGGAAATATCTCCTGGGGCGGGAAGATTTCGGACGAGAAAGAAAATCGAGCCCACTGTGAGTGCGGCGCACCCGGCGATGGCGGAAAGCGCTCGTGTTCCCCGCCGGACCCAATCGCCGCCCGCGGCCATTGCCGAGCCTAGCAGCAGGGCAAAAGCCGGATAGCAAGGCATGGAATAGTATTCTTGCGTGGTTGAGAACGTGAAAAAAACGAGCAGGAAACCGATCCAGCAGAGCGATAAAAGTCGGGCCCTTCCCGCGCGATCGGCCGGCTTGAAGGAGAGTTTTCCCACAGCGGGGAGAAAGACGCTCCAGGGAAATAGCCAGACAAGGTTGAGCAGCCAAAAATGCAGGCGCGGGACGGTGTTGTAGTCCCGCGGATAGCGCAAGTTGAGAAAGCGCAGGAATTGCTCGTTGATGAAATAAAACCACAGAAAGCCGTGATATTCGCCGGGACCGCTATGGAGCGTCGCCGCGAAATAGGGCGGGTTGCGCAGCGTGGCCAGGATGTGCCAGGGCGCTGCAATCAATATTACGACGATTGACCCGCTGAGGACATGAAGGCGTTTCCAGGTTCTGGGCGAAAAGAGCCCTCCCGTAAAGTAGAGATAGATCGCCCCAGCCGCAATCGGAAACACCACCCCGATCAGGCTCTTCAAGAGCAATCCCACGCCCAGGCCCACCGCCAGCAGGAAAGCCCACAGGCGCGGACGTGGCTCTTCTTCATCCAACGCGCGGAGGAACGACCACAGGGCCAAGGTGACCGCAAACGTTAGCATGACGTCGGGGATCAGAATGCGCGTGAAGAGAAACAACCCGATGCAGGTGGCCAGGCAGAGGCCCGCATAGAAACCTGCGCGTTTGCCGAAAGCCCAGGCGCCGAATGCGGCGGTGAGCCAGCAGAGTGCAATCGCGGACAAAGCAATGGGAATGCGCGCGACCCAATCGTGGACGCCAAAGATCTTGTACGAGATGGCGATGGCCCAATAGATGAGCGGCGCTTTTTCGAGATAAGGCACGCCGTCAAGCCGTGCGGTGACCCAGTCGCCGGAAGCCAGCATGTTCCGCGCGATCTGCGCCTGCACGGCGTCCACATCGTCCATCAGCGAAGGCGGCGAAAGAATGCAGCCGAGATAGACCGCGCTCGCAACCAGAACAAGCGTTACGTAGAGGAGGTTACGCTTTCCGGAACTTGCCGGCTCGGGACGCGCGCCGGCGCCGTTTGAATCCCCCATTTTTCCATCCACAAGAACAAGATCATCAAGCCCCAGAGGTGATATCCCAGATTTTCGCGCCGTTCCAGGTGGCGGCGCACCGCGGATTCGATCGCGCTAGGATGAAAGAGATCAGAATGCTTTGCGGCTCCCGCCGTCAAGGTGTCGAGCAGCAGCGGCCGGAGCGGGCCGCGCAGCCATTCATGCGCGGGGATGTCGAAGCCGACCTTCGCGCGGCGCAGAACGCATGTCGGCAGCTTGCCCTTCATCAATTCCTTGAGAAGAAATTTCTGGCTCCGGCCGCGAATCTTGAATTCGGCGGGCAACGAAGCGGCAAATTCCACCAGCCGGTGATCGAGAAACGGAGGACGCACCTCGAGCGAATGCGCCATGCTCATGCGGTCCACCTTGGTGAGAATGTCGTCCGGCAAATAATACTTCTGGTCGAACCACAGGTACGATGCCAGATCGCCGTCTGCCGCGGTCTTTTCCCGAAGCTCGCCCAAGACGGAGCTGAGCGCGTTCGAGACCGTACTCTGGAGAAGCGTAGATTTTTCGGCGCAGGAAAAGGTGCCGTTCCAGTAGACATGCGCCTGCTCGGGCGGCAGCCGGCAGCCTTCCACGAAACGTTTCAGCTTGTAATCGAAGCCGATCTTTTCGTCCGAGACGGGCCAATGGCGGACTCCGCGGAGTGCAAATTGAAAAAGATGCTTCGGCATTCTCCGTGCCATGCCGGCAAGCCGATTCGCCCGATAGGTCAGGTAGCCGCCGAACAATTCGTCGGCGCCTTCTCCGCTGAGCACGACGGTCGCTTTCCCGCGCGTCAGCCGGGACAGGAACCACACCGGGATCGCCCCCGCATCCGCGTCCGGTTCGTCGCAGTAGTAGACGAACTGCTCGATTGCATCCTGCAAATCCGCATCGGAGTTCAAATCGAACTCCGCGTGATCGGTGCCGTATTGCGCCGCGACCCGGCGGATATAAGGCGTCTCATCAAAGCTCCGCCCGCGGAAGGAAATCGAAAACGTCTTCAACCGCGAACCCGCGGCTTGAGCGGCGTAGTGCAGAATTGTGGAGGAATCGATGCCGCCGCTGATCCAAACTCCCAGAGGAACATCGGAGAGAAGGTGCTCGCTGATGGACTGCCGCAGCAACGAATCGAATTGCTGCTTGGCCGAATCCATTGTCCAGCGCCGGATCGCACCAAACGGCAGATGCCAATACCGTTCGAGGCGTGTGACGCCCTTACGCCATTCGAGCCAGTGACCGGGCGGAAGCTTCTCGATACCCTCGACGAGCGTCCACGGGCACGGGACATAGTTGAGAGTCAAGTAACAATCGAGACCGGCCATGCTTAGCCGCCGCTCTACCTCGGGATGGAGGAGGATGGCCTTCAATTCAGAGCCGAAGAAAAGGTCCTCCCCGCGGCGGGCAATGTAGAGCGGCTTGATGCCCATGCGATCGCGCGCAAGGATGAGGCGTTGGCTGGACTCCGTCCACAGCGCTATCGCAAACATGCCTCGCAGCTTCGAGAAACAGTCCGTGTCCCACTCGAGGAACGCTCGCAAAACAGTCTCGGTGTCGCTCTGCGAGCGGAATCGATGGCCGCGGTTTTCCAATTCGGCGCGGAGTTCCCGGTGATTGTAAATCTCTCCATTGAACGCAACAACCGAATCGCCGCACTCCGAGACGATGGGCTGGTCGCCCGATTGGAGATCGATGATTTTCAGACGCGTGACGCCGAGGGAGACACCGGGCGACTCAAAGACACCCTGCTGATCCGGCCCGCGGTGAATCAGCGCAGCAACTGCGCGATGGATGAGATCGAGATCGGGGACCTGACTCTTATGCGTGAAGCCTACGATTCCACACAAGTTGCAGCACCCTCCGTCCGGGCACTCGCGCACTCCCCCGCCGGCTTGGTGTAAAAACCGCGTTCTTGCGATGAGCATCATCTCACCGCAAGGCCGATTTCCCGGTCCCGTATCCGCGAAGATTCCCTGCGATTGCACCGGAGCCGCGAGAGAACAGACGCTGCGTGCCCGAGCACTCGAAATTCGGCCCGCCCGCTGAGTTCGGGCTAGCCGACCTGGTCTGATGAGAGGATGCCACAAAACGTTGCGGAAGTTGCCCATTATTTGTGCCTCGGGCCATTTTGTAGGAGGGAAACGCGTCTGGGCGGCGACACGGCCGCCGTCTTAGTTCACTTTGCGGGAAAGTACACGAGTAAATCGCTTTGCCGAGCGGGGCACATGCACACTCGCACACAGAAGGGCTTTGCTACAAGCAGGACACCTGACAGGAAAGATAGGTGCGCCGCGCTGACGCAGACTCAATGGGCGGCCACAGCGGCCTGGATTTCGGATTCGTCGATGTCGAAATTCGCGTACACGTGCTGGACGTCGTCGTGTTCTTCTCAAAGCGTTGACTAGTGGAAATTCAGTTTGCGCCGACGGCGGCTTGTATTTCGCTTTCGTCGATGTCGAAGTTTGCGTAAACGTGCTGGACGTCGTCGTGTTCTTCGAGCGCTTCCACCAGCCGGAGCATTTGCTGCGCCTGCGGACCGGTGAGCTTGATGTAATTCTGCGGCACCATGGATAGTTCCGCGGAAGTAGGTTTGATTCCCGCCTTTGTAAGCGCCTCACGCACCGATTCCAGCGCATCAGGCGGCGTGACGATGTACCAGCTCGAGCCGTCGTCCTTCAGGTCTTCTCCGCCGGCATCCAGAACGATACCCAGGAGGCTGTCTTCGCTGGCCGCTTCCTTCGGGACCACGATTTCGCCCTTCCGATGAAACATCCAGCCGACCGCGCCCGCTTCGGCCATGTTCCCGCCGTTCTTACTGATCACATGGCGCATCTCACCAACGGCGCGGTTGCGGTTCGTGGTCACCACCTGGATCAGCATTCCTACGCCGCCCGGCCCGTAACCCTCGAACATCACTTCCTCGTACTGTTCGCCTTCGAGCTGGCCGGTACCGCGCAGGATGGCGCGCTCGATGTTCTCATTGGGCATGTTCTCGTTCTTGGCGGTGGCAACGGCGGTGCGGAGGCGGGGATTGGTATCGGGATCTCCGCCGCCACTGCGCGCGGCGATCGAGATTTCTCGGATCAGCCGCGTGAAGACGCGGCCGCGCTTCGCGTCAGTGGCCGCCTTTTTGTGTTTGATGGTGGCCCATTTTGAATGCCCGGACATGACAATTCCTCTTCTTCTATGTGACCCGAAGCGGTCGGCTTGTGGAATCCATTCGCTTCGCAGCGCGCTTCTGGCGGGCTGCATCGTCCCTGCGGAGACCAACGGTGAACCGAAACCCCTAGTGCCGTTCCAACTTATTCGGCCAAATACCCGCTGTTCATTCCTCCCTGCCGCTTCTTCTCTGCGGAGAAAAGGGTTAGCTTGAAAAAGTTGGAACGGCACTGGTTAAGCAGAGATAGTGTAGCACAGCGAAACGACCCACGGAACCGGCATGCCGCCCCGCTTATCAATGTTGACTGCTGTTCGCACGCATCGCCTCTGCGTACTTGGCAGCAATCGCGCTCCAGGAGAAATACTTTTCCTGCGCCCGGCGGCTGCGCTCCGCCAGCGACGCGCGATACGCCGCATCGCTCAAGACGCGCGCCAAGGCCGGCCCGAATTCCTCTCGTCTCTCCTGCGGCACCAGCACTACCCCGGCCTCCGTGATGGGGGGTGCCGTCTCCCAGCCCTGGCACGCGATGACCGGCAGACCGCAGGCAATCCCCGCGATCGCGCTGCTTCGCCCCGTAGAGATTGGCCCCCGCGCGAAAAGTAAGACATCCGCGGAACGCAGAACGCGGACGACCGCTTCGCCCTCGAGTAGCCCATAAGCATCGATCTTCACCCGCGTTTCGTCCACACGCTCGCGAAGCCTCTTCTCGGCCCTCTCTGAATTTCGCCCCAACAGAGCCACTCGAATCGCCCCGACTCGTCCCGCTGCGCAGCGCACCGCTTTCGCGATACAGTCCACCTCTTCTTGCCCTGCGCGGTCCTCGTTTGCATCGCCGGTTACAGTGAACACCGCGACTGTAGGCAATTCGTTCCTCAAGTCCGCATTCTTGCGCCAAGCATCTTCAGGTGATGGCAAGTTAGCTCCTACAGGAATGAAGACGGTCTTCGGGCAATCCGCAGGCAGCCAGGAAATCTTTTCCGCTGGGAGGGTTGTAACGGCGAAATCAGCCAGGCGAAGCGCCTTCCGCATTGCACGAAGCTGTACCATCCGCCGCAAATAATCGACCGCCCGATTTCCTCCGTAAGGCTCTGCGTCATGAAACACCACGGCGGTGCGGGCACCACTCGTTCTCAATTCCCGCAGGACGCGCAACACAGCCAGCGGAAATCCTCGGCGCGACCACGCCAGCGCCGTGTATTGCAGGAAGACCCATCCGTCACGCCACTGCTCAGCCCGCCGGTGCAGCTCCCTTCGCGCTCGTCGCCAGCCCAATTCGCTCCAGCATAGGCGCTCAATCGACATGGAAAATCCCAGCGGCTGCAACGCGGCGCCGAGATATCGGCAATAATCCTCGACGGCGTCAGTTGGTTCATCACGCCGCCCGAGAAGCGCCACGCAGTGTTTGTTCATCCTCGAAGAAGTAGCTGCCGGTTCTTTCCGGCAGTATGGTGGGTGATCGCGGTAATCCTCATGGCAGTCGAGCAAGCTTAGCATGGCCACCCATGTCGCAAAACACGGTTATACTCTTCGCGTCATCCATGACAGCGACCCTCTTGCCTCCCTTGGGCGTGTCTTCGGAGGCCGACTCTAAACGGCACCCGTATCGCGTCTTAGGTATAGCCGCTCACCCGGTACAATACGCTTCGCCGGTGTTCCGGCACATGGCATTGCGGCCGGAACTGGATTTTCAGGTTGCCTACTGCAGCTTGCGCGGCGTGGAACCCGGCCTTGACCGCGAATTCGGCAGAACCGTGCAGTGGGATGTTCCACTGCTCGACGGTTACCGTTGGACGCTGGTGCCGAATCGCGGGCCCCGTGGAGAAGGATTTTTCGAGTATTGCAACACCGGATTGTGGAAGCTGATTCGCGAAGGGGAATTCGACGCCATTCTGTGCTGGACGGGGTATCTGAGAGCCAGCTTCTGGATCGCGTATCTTGCGGCGCGAGTGAGCGGAACGGCTTTTTTGTTTGGAACGGACGCGACCACGCTGCGCCCCATGACCGGGCCCGCGTGGAAGCAAAGCGTGAAGCGGGC
>Ga0209377_1003294_pt1 | contig 10417 bp, 20 predicted proteins | sample GraSoiAngelo_141_FD_185898 | JGI IMG/M metagenome (GOLD analysis project Ga0209377, IMG submission 185898) | Grasslands soil microbial communities from the Angelo Coastal Reserve, California, USA - 14_0929_12_40cm (SPAdes) (version 2) | ecosystem: Environmental > Terrestrial > Soil > Grasslands ...
CAGCTCTAGGTCGGCAACACATCGTATGTCGGCGCGATGGCGATGTAGGTGAAGACGCAAGTGTCCAGCGTGTTTAGGATTGGAGAGATCGCGTCTACCTGGATAATGTTTGCGATTCCGCGACAGGTGAACGCGGTCATATCTCCGATAGTGATTAGTTCTATCTGTTCCTTATAGCCGTCAACATTGGTATATGTGAACGGGGTAGCTCCAGCGGTCAAGGGGCCCCGAACTGGTTGCGGGTTGTATCCCGGGTTGTCGCTTATGATCCAAGACTTCGACGGTGCAATTTGCAGGTTGATCGTGGTTCCTGACGAGGTTCTTCCCAAGGAGTTCCCGGTGATTGTCACGTTCGAATAGCACTGGACGGTGGCGCATGTCGAGATTCCGAAAACGTGGATGTCATAAGTCTGAGTGGGCGTGACCTGGGTATCTTTGATTGTTACGCCGGTTACCGACACTGTGTCCCAGCCAGTTTTCGCGGCGCGAAGAATTATTCCTGAGCAGTGCAGACTATTACAATTGCCGTCATTACCCGGTTCTTGTGCATTGTCCGTGATTGTTCCTCCTGAGATCGAGACTGGACCTGCGGTGCATGAGCCGATTCCGATGGTTGTTAGAAGGATGCCCCCGGCATAGTTGTTATGGATGTTGTTCGCCTCCAAGGTCAAGAACTTACCGCATGTGGACGAGATTCCGAAACTGTTCTGGAACAATTCATTAGAACTAACGCTGACATAGGAGGCTCCGGTTGCCATCTGTATTCCCGCAACGTCCGAACCGTTGAATTTGGAAATGGTGTTTAGGAAGAGTCTGATCCGACTTCCTGTCGCCCCGATCAAGACACCGAAATTACCGCCTGCAATGTGAGGCAGATAGGATATTAACGTACAAGTTGTCACTATGTAGTTTACGCCTTGGATGCTGATTGCGTTACTCGAAGCGTTTTGGATCGTCATTGACTGAATAAGCCCCGTGTTGGCTGTTGACTCTACGGTTATCACGTCTCCTGCTACGCCTACCACGTTGATCCTGTTAGCATCGTCAATGGTGAATCCGGTAAACTGCTCATTGACCCCTGTCACGTCGAAGGCTGAATGGAATGTTCCCGTGAAGACCGTGTTCTGAGTGACGACTTTCGCCGCTGGCGAGCCGGTTATCAAGACATTGTTTTTGTCAATCACGGTTCTCTGAGTCTCATTATACATTCCTGGGTTCAACGTCATACTGCATCCAGCATTACAGAAGCCTCCTCCTTCAACGTCATCATGGATTAGCTTGGTAAAGTTTGATTCTGTGTAGAAAGGCGAACCGTTGCCTCCGGCGATGAAAGCCCGGTAGATGCTGGGGCCACCGACGCTGATTATGAAGCTGAAAGAGAGAGGAATCGTTACTGCTGTACCCCCTCCACCACCTAGTGCTGTGAACGGCAGGATGGATAGTATTGCGAGTACTACTAGGAAGATACTGCTGGGCTTCCGGTACTGGCTCAGATTATTCTTGCTCCCAAAAGAACCCCGAGGATCAGCATGAACAGTGACCATGCGATGAAGCCGTCGCGTCTGACCCTGCCCAAGTAGGGAATATCAAGCATGGGAATTGGGCGTTTCGCGCCAACTATCAGTTCTGTGCCTACGCCCTTGATCTCGACAACATGGAGCTTGTGGCCGCTTTCGATATGCTGGGGATAGAAGGCTTCATCAATAAACTGGTCGCATCCAGGACAACGGATAGTAGTCGTCTTGGCAGAACTCATGTTTTCGTCACTGTTTCCTCATCTTCTTAAACCCTTTACTGATTGGTTCCTCCCTTCCAAGAGTCTGCATTAGATGAGCTCCGGTGAAATACATCAAGACCACATTCCACCACAATAGATTGACAAGTAGCGCGGTGGGTAGCCAACTGTTCAAGACTCCAATCGTGCAACAGCTCGAGTCGTCCACGATGCTGACTAGTGGAGATAGCCATAGTGGAAACATGAAGATACTGGATAGGACAGCGAAAAACTGTCGTAGTTCTTCGCCTTCCCAGCCCCAGATGATCCCGAACAGGAAAAGCACTGCCAAGAAGATGTTGACGGGTAGAAACGCCATCTTATCGCTCTCCAAACAAAATATTGCCCCACGTGGCAATCCAGCCGATTGCGAAAAGCAATAGGAGTAATGACCCGAGAATACCGTTTGGGCTTCCTGCAAATTTCACATCGCAATATCGATAGAGTGTCGAGTTGGGAGTGATGCAGACAAATATTTTCGATTGTACATAGAGGCAGAATCCGAAGAATAGAACTCCCGGCCATCCAATCCAAGCCATTTTCAAATATGTGATCTTCCTCATCTGGTCTAGTCCACCCATTTGCCGAGAATCAGGAGTAGAATGTAGCAGACTCCACCGACTAGGCTTGTGCCTGCGGTCATGTAAGGTATTGGATTTGGGCTTTTGAGAAACCCGTCTGCAATCGCTGACATGAAGCCGAGAAGGATACATGCGATCATGTATGGTCGAAAGTTCAATCTTCAGCCCTCACCATTGCCACATCATTGTAGAGGGGGAAGAAAGTCGAGGCTGGGGGCCCAGGCGGGACACCAATCCATCTTACCCGGCTCTGCACGTTACCATCACCCTTCTCGTCAGTCGTCAATTCTAACCGTATCGCTTTTAACGGTTTTTTCCAGTCGTGAGGGTAACGTTTAGAGTAGATGATCCAGTCAGGATTCAATCTGACACGGTTATAAATGTTCTTGGCTCGGACAGTATCATAGTGCCATGCGAGAAGCCGTTTCTTGGCTTGGTATCCGAAATATCCCATCTGCCGGACAGCTTTGGTCGGCGCGGTCGCATCCATGAACTGTTCAGCCTGGTCAGTCATCACATAGACCGAGCGTAGGCCTAACTGCATCAGTTCGCCCGGAACATAGTCAGTATGGGGAAAATTCAAGATATGTTCCACCTGTTCTGTGAACGGGTTCGTGGAACAGTTCGCATAGACCTCTATGCCTCTCCGATACGCCTTCCACGCTTCAATCGCCATCGTCATCGACTTTCCTGACCGGTTCGGGCCGACGTGCTGGAAGATACCCCAATCCTGGAAGCTCATGGAGGGCACGCTCTTGAGTGTAGGGCGCAGTTTGCATTTAGACCGAAATAGTACGAATACCACAGAGAGATGATTCCGAGTATGACGATGAGTAGGATTGCGAAGCCGAACATTCCCCAGCGGAACTTGTCCGGCTTCTTGTTCAACCCGTTGAAGGCTTCTATACTCTTGTTCTCGAAAGCCGAGTGGATCAGTGTTGGATCAATGATTTCTCCCTGCTGTTTCAACGGTAAGGGACGTGCATCATCATAGCGGTAGACCCAGTTGGGGGCACCAAAGACCCGGGCTGTCTGGTCGGGGCCGCCTGTAAACCAGTCTTTTCCCTTGTAAGTATACATCGGTATCGAATGCGACTTGACCAGCTTCATCTTTAGCGGTACTCTTAACGCGTTGCCATCTGCCGCGATCTCTGTCCGCATAAACCATCGTGTGCCAAGCAATCGCCAGAACACGATCTTTGCTCCCCCCTGGCTTCCGATAATCTTGGAGAGAATGATCAATCCTCCGAGTAGACCGTACAGTGTGGTTTCGTCTATCACAACCATTACTGAAGCATCTCCATAATTCTAACCCATACGTTCAGCACGCCGGACATGGCCTGGGGCAGGTGGAACCTTGAATCCTCGTTCACGCGCCATCGAAAACGCAATCGCTACGGATTGTCTTTTCGGCACGCCCTCTCTCTGTAACAGGGCGATCTTCCTGCTCACAAACTTCTGAGCCTCCTCTGTCATCTTAGCCATATTTCAACCCTTCTCTGCACGCTTGATATGGCCCGGTAAAGGTTGCATTCTAGCCACTGATTTACGCTCGTTCTCAAGCATCTTGATCTCGCTATTTGTCCTCTGCTTCTTCTCGACGGTTCCACCATGTTTTATCTGGAAAGCGTAACGGTGGGCCACCTGTCCAAGCCTCCGGTCTAGACGGTGGAGAACATCCTGTTTCTCGGATGAGCTGATTGTTGCAGGGATCGAGTCCGGCTTCTTCGGCAATTATCGCATCCTCTCCGCGCGTCGTACATGACCGGGTATTTTCGACATGGCAACTGCAAAGCTGGTCTTATGCTCCAAACGCTTCTGTTCCTCTTCCAACTCTCTATATTTGTCTGGGGCGCGCACTTTCAAGTCGTCAAAGTTCTGGTTGATACGATCACTCGTCTCTCGATGTGTCATCCTGCGGCTCCCTGTTTCTGCTGTTTCAACTGAGCATCCCTCGCCTCCAACGTCTTAGTCCAGCTTGTCAATGCCTCAATAACCTCTTCACGGCTTGTTCCATGGCCAAGCTTGCTTGTGACGCTGACCTTTGCCCGCATATAGTTGACGACGACCTGGGCGATGTAGGGCATTGGCCGATCCAGTGATCTGGGTGTTCCGATACCATGCTCTGCCAGTCTCATCAAGTCCACGACGACCCGGATTTCCTCGTTGGGAAGATTTGTACGCTCAATTATCGAGTAAACATCCTTGTTCTGTAACCCGATTAGGCCTCCAAACACGGCTGGGAGGGTTGAGGATTGGTCGTCGAACGCGCTGTAGATGCTGTGATCGTCTGCGGGTATTGTCTGTTCCATCTGTTTAACCTTGTCGTTTTCGGTCATGTTTTAGTCTCTTCCGCATCTGGAAAGCGCACAATATAAGCGTAAAACTGAGGTATCCCGCAACCGGGTCTGAAGCAAGATAGACCATGCCAAAACATTGAGAGAGAACCAAGCCGACTGAGCAGATGATTGTGAAGATTGTGAGTGTTTCCACATTTCTTAGACGCCTGTGCTTGAGCCTCGGAAGATACGGATAGCCTCGAAGATCACATAGGTTTGGAGCCCGAAGAATACTAGTCCAAAGAAGGGTATTCCTTTCACTGTCAGATTGGGCGAGAACGCGATTCCTAATACGATGTCTGCAAAGGTGACGGTTACGATGAGGAAGTAGACTACGAGAACTGGCATGTTGACTATGGCCCATCCGACGTAGGCTGTGGCTGTCGCAACATCCTTGGTACCTGCACAGATAAAGTCGAGAGGACTACAGTGTATCTGCCCGGGGAGGGGCGCGAGTGTGGGCTGGGGAATTGTCTGGAATGCTCCGAAGCTGGGGCCACTACCTGTTGAGAAGCCGAATGCTCCGAGCAACATGATGAAAATCACGTCGAAGAATATGACGTTTTCTGCCTTGCTCAAATCCCCACATATCCCCTGACTGTCTTGGCTGAGAGTGCGGCGACGACGAAGAAGACTAGGAGGAGAACATAGATGCTGAGCAGGTTGAAGGATGTGAAGATGACGATCCAGCCGACAAAGAATAGGATAGCGAGTTCGCCGATGCCCATCCGTCCAATATTTGACGAGGGAAGGATCTCGCTGAACGCCATTACAACAGTCACGATTGAGATGATTGTGAGAATAATCACCCAGAACAGTGCGGAGCCAGTCTGACAGGCGGTTGTGACGTTGGTACAGAAGCTATTTGTGACCTCTGTCAGAATACAGTCGAGCCCTGCACATCCCGAGAGTCCTGGCGTAGTTGGAGGCTGTGACGTTACTACGTTTCCGACTATCCAAGCCCACAAGCCCATCTTGAACGATGACGAATAGACAACTGCCTGGGTGATCGTTGCGGGCGGTGGACAGGCGCATCCTCCCCCCTGCGTCTGGAACACGTTCAACGGCGTGTTTGTATCGTTCAGGTCGAGAGGCGCAAAGACTCCGCTGATAGAGACGGCGGCCCATTGACCGTTAGCGATTGGGATTTGATAGTTGCCATTGGCTATCCTGCCTTTTCCAGGGTTTCCGATCACGTTCCAGCCGCTAGCCAAGTATCCGGGACACTGTGCTGTAAAAGGCGACTGTCCTAGTGGACAGGTTGGGACAGTGTAGATTGCTTCGACAATGCCCTGTCCATTATTGTAGTTCTTGGCCACGTTGGTTGTGACGTTGATTAGGAAGCCGTTAAGGTTCGACTGGAACTCGTAGAAGAGTGTGATAGACTGGTTAAAATTGACCGTGTGGGTCGAGTTGGTATTTGCAAGTGTGACGGCTGGGGTTCCACAGTTTCCATAGCACTGTGTAACTGTGACTGTCTGCCCTGATGTTCCGGTGGCGCTGAATGTTGCGCCTGTGAACATTCCTACCCCACAGAATCCACTATTCTGTCCTGCTGAACTATAGCTTGAGCCGACTGTTGGAGAGGCGGTTGTAAAATCAATGCACAAATCCCATACGCCTGTTGCCACTATTGCCCCGCATCCTGTTCCAACACCGTTACTACAGACTTGTTGAACAATGCCGAAAGTTGTCGCTCCAGTATTCGTAAACTGTACGGCGATAAACTGGCTCTGAGTTACGGTGACGGGGCTGGCGAGTGCGACAGTAGTAATAGTCTGTGTAAGTAGGCCGCTTAGACCCTCAACATCCCGTACAGTGAACGATTGTCCATCAGTCACTTGTTGGCAGTTGTATGATCCACAGTTGAGAGTTGTGGATGCGGGCGTTGTTCCGGCTGGGAAAGTGGCGATTTCAACCTGGTTTGGAACTGAGCTTCCAGTCATTAGAGTAACACTGGTCAAGGTTCCGGTTAATGGTGACTGTATCGCGCTTCCAGTTCCACATTTGACTCCGGGAGTGCCATCTGCACTACATTTCTCGCAGTTGCCGAATGTGTTGCAGGTTAAGGCTCCTGCCTGCGTCGCAGTATATCCGACGTATGTTGCGGCGTGGGCTAGCTGTGGGATAAATCCAAGAAGACTAAGAACCAGAACAAGTAGAGTGCTAACAAGCCGACGATGATGCTTTTGTCCAAGCCGCATCCACTATAAGCCCCTGCTTTCCGCACGGAAATGTTTGGCCAGATAGATGAGTCCGAGGAAGACGAACACGAGAGGATAGAGAGTTAGAACAGAGGATACTCCCGGCGATCCGGTAATGTTCACGTTCGGAGTAAAGCCTGTATGGGAAATAGTTATCCCGGTTGTCACATTTGCCACTTGTCTCACCAATGATGCGATTACGAACAGGACTAGTCCGATGATCATTATCTGTCCCAGGATGCTTGAGTCTCTTCCGACGACAAGCCAGACCGGGGTCAGGCTGAAGATGTGACTGTAGGGGCGTACAGGGATTACGTCCTGGAATACTATGTCAAAAATTCCAGCGCCTACTGTAGCCGTTACGAGGACGGCTATCAGTAGGAGCCGGATATGGGAACTTTGGAGCCGCGCAGAGGTTCTCCTCCGCGCTGTTTTAGATACCTCGGGATTCTTCCGAGAAGTGCTTGGCCAAGAAGATCAACCCGATGAAGATGAAGAACAAGGGGTATAGTTGCAGTATCGGAACTAGACCCGGTGTCTGCGTCACGTTCGGGTTGGGCGTAAAGCCGGTGTGGGCGATTGTTAGTCCAGTAGTCAAGTTGGCTACCGGGGCTACGAGGGCGGCGATGAGGAAGATGGCGAGCACTGAGACGATGACCATGCCGAAGATAGAGGCATTGGTCAGCATTCGGATATACTTGCCGAGTACCGTTGAGAGGTCTGGAAGCGGTAGGTTGGGCGATGCACTGTTCCGTAGCTGGCGAATCTGGGCGAACCCAGGGCTTCGATAGGGGCCTAACATGTTAGTCCATATGTCCCTCGCGTGGACATATAAGCTTTGTGGTAAATCGCCCAAAATATTCTCGGAACCACGAAAAAAACGCGGAATGGGGGAGTTTAACGCTTCTGCGTGGCTAGTTTCTGGTATCTGGCCCGGAGAGCGACAAGAGCAACTTCGATCTCTTTGATAGCAGTCAATGGATCTTCACGCCATACGCTACTGTTCTTGAGAATGTCCTGGTTCTCATCGTCCACTCCCGTTTTGACTGGTCGAGTAATGACTAGTCCGTTCTCGATTTCCCAGAGTTCAAACTTGAACTGCATACTTCAATAGCTCTTATCGGCATGTATTAACCATTTGTGTCGAGGCCGTCGCGCGGGCCATGTTTGTCACGGCACAGGGGGTCACGTCCAACAACGATCATTCTCTCTCTCCCCAGACGGCTTTCTCGCCTAGACGCATGATGCATCTGATGTCAGTGTGAATGTGTAGTCGCCGGGCGGCATCGTTAGAGTCTGATTCGCCGTATAGCTTGCCAATATCCCGATTGTCATTCCAGGCTGTAATGTGAACGGGGAATAGATGCTGGGTTGTTGGGGAACATTTCCGGCGTTCACTGTCAACGTCACGTTTTCTAGACAATTCCCCGTATTCTGGATTGTAACTGTGACATTTGCCGGATCGCCTACCGTGACGTTTCCAAACTCGATTGTTGAAGGGGTCACTAGTAAACCTGCCCTGTTGCCTTTGAGGATTCGCACATGGCCGGGATTGTTCATAGATATGATGGGCAATGCGGCGACGATGCCAATGAGCATGAGCATGAGTAGGACGACCAATACTGTGGATTTGCCGATCATGGTTTCCCGCCCCTAGCTCTCTTATCCTATAAAAGGCTGTTCAAGACAGCATTTTCCCAATCTTCCATTCTGGCCCCGCGTACAGGTTGAGCATCGTACACCGCAGACAGAGCAGATTCTCATTCTCTCAATCTTTCTCGCAACCTCTAATTTTCGGCGATCCTCGAACAACAAGGCTTAATCGACTCCGACAGCTTCAGATAGCTTCATGGTTCATCAGACTACCTATAGTCGGAGTCTTTGGGCCCTATCATGATCATCGCCTTTCGGCTCTGTGACGAACATACCCCCGCATAAAAGCGGGTGGTACTCCCATCCACGCCACGATGAAGAAGCCAGTGGGGAGTCGTATGCTCCTACAATTAATTGGAACGGTCATCTTCATGCTCACAACAGGGACTGTAGTCTGAGCCACGGTGCTACCGTGAGCTATCAAAGAGTAGGCTTGCCCCGTACCGTCCGGCATGGCTGACATAATTATCTTCAGAGGTACCTCTTTAGCTTTTCGACAATGACGATGGTAACCCCGAGTATGACCAGGTTGATTGCTATAATCAATGGAGTCATCCCATCACCATCGCATCTTCTGCTGAATAGTCTAAGCCTTCCTTTGGATTCGCCAGCTTATGCTCTTTCAACATATGGCGTGTGAATGCTTCAGGTAGTCCAAGATTCTGAATGATCAGAGACGATTCCTCGACGGTGAAGCCGTCACTGAGACAGCGAAGCTTCTTAATCGGCAAATCTGAACTCCTTCTCATGTTTCTTCTCCCAGAACAGCGCGTCCACGATCAACCGGACATACTCTTTCTCTGTCGGCTGAGAAAATCCTGAGACTTTGATGATCTGCGCCACCTTATCGGCCAATGCGGGAGTGCGATGATCCAACTGGTTCTTGTGGCAGGTGTCAAGAACGTTATTCAATAGAAAGATTTTCTCGCGCCGCGTAGAAGTCGGCATTATTCCTCAACTAAGGCCGTGATTGGATCAGACATCCCAATTTCGTCTTGCGTCGTAAATTCCTTTAGATTTGTGAGGTTTCGGTAGATTTCGTGAGCTATCTTATAGGAGAGCTTGTCGTGAGAGGGTATTTCACAAAAGTCGCCCGCGTGTCGTCGGATTGCAGGCTCATCATGATCGTCTTTACCGATGTGATGTAGTTCGTGGACGATGATTCGCGTCTTTTCTAACGGTGTTGCGCTGTCGAAGGTTGGCTTGTGGACTAGTATGATGAAATCGTTTGACCAGAGGAATCTTACTGCCCCATCAACACGGGTACATTTGCCAGCAACTTCTTCATGCCCTAGTGTCTGGTTGGTGAAGATGACGCGCCACTGAAACGCTTTCGCATCATTAAGCTCTGCGCCCCGGTAGCTGTCGAGAACTTCTTTGACGAGAACTGGGAGTTTGCCATCTTCCTCGTATCGAGAAACCATGCTTTGTCCACACGCACACGGTTGCATATTAGCTTTTACGCTGTCGTCCCTGCCGTGACAATGCCCGGCGTAGCTCAGGAGTAAAAGATGTTCTGCAACGATGTTGCTGAGAACCCTCGAAAGCTCTCCAGACTCCTTGACTCTCAATCATTATGATCCAGACTCCGCAACGGTCACAGCGTTTCGGGTACTGCGAAACCATATCGAAAGTCTCTTAAGAGCTGACCTTTCAACCTCTCGGCCCTTCCATGAGTGCTTTCCAAACCTGGCAAGCAGAGCTAGACTGGTCGATGAGTCTGTGCAGTAGTAGGTTCTCGGCAAGCAGACGCGAATATCGTCCCCCTCCATCTTCAAGGACAGTTCGCGCGTCGATGCTGTTGAGAAACCTAAAGCTATCCCTGGCTATTAACCACTAAAGATAGCTCTAGGTCCGAACGAGCCG
>Ga0209377_1003303_pt1 | contig 10399 bp, 12 predicted proteins | sample GraSoiAngelo_141_FD_185898 | JGI IMG/M metagenome (GOLD analysis project Ga0209377, IMG submission 185898) | Grasslands soil microbial communities from the Angelo Coastal Reserve, California, USA - 14_0929_12_40cm (SPAdes) (version 2) | ecosystem: Environmental > Terrestrial > Soil > Grasslands ...
GTTCCCGAAGCCAGGCTTTCAACACGGCGAGTGTGGATTGGGCAAGAGGTGTGCAGCGTTCTTTGCGGCCCTTGCCAACCACGCGCAGGTGAGCGCCAACGATAAAATCCTCACGTTTGAGTCCGGTCATTTCCGATAAGCGCAGGCCGGTCTGCACCGCCACGAGCAGAAAGGCGTGATCGCGCCGACCAGACCAGGTGAACTGATCCGGAGCAGCAAGCAAGGCAGCGACTTCGGGACGAGTGAGGAACTGGACCAAGGTACGGGTGAAGCGCTTGCTGGGGATGGCGAGCACGCGCTGGATCTGTGCAGAATGGGCGGGTGCCTCGAAAGCCGCGTATTGAAAGAAGGAGTGAATCGCGGTGAGGCGCAGATTACGACTGCGAACGCTTACGCCTTGGTGTTTCTCCAGTTCATCCAAGAAAGCCACGATCAACGGAGCATCGATCTCCTCGAAGGTCAGGCGTGACGGCGGCTTACGCAGCCGCTGCTGAACGAACTTCAGGAATTGACGGAAGGAATCGCGATAGGAAGGTGTGTGGGCTCGCCTGGCGCTGCTGCATCAAGCGCTGGGTAAAGAAACGCTGCAGAAGCGCAGCCAGGGTGACTGGGGTGATCATGGCCGATCCTCCCAGTGATGCTCGAGCCGGCGGATGGCTTCTCGCATCAACTCCGGAGAGCTGCTTAAATACCATTGCGTGTCCGCGACGTGGACATGACCGAGGTACGCGGACAAGATCGGCAGGAGGCGTTCTGGATCTAGGTTGGACCGATACCACGTTACCAGCGTGTTGGTTGCGAATCGGTGGCGATAATGCCGATATCGGCATTATCGCCATCGCTTTGCGGTCCAAACCCTGATCCAGTGGTATCGCTCCGGACAAGATGCTGAGCGGCGCCTACCGATCTTGTCCGCGTATCTCGGGCATGTTCACGTGAGCGATACCTACTGGTATTTGACAAGTTGCCCCGAACTGATGGGTTTGGCTGTGAAGCGTCTGGAAGAGCATTGGGAGAAGCCGATATGAAACCCACCGCGACTCTCGCTGTTCTGCTTGAGGGCTTCTTTACGCAGCGCTTAATGAATCAGAGACAAGCCAGTGCTCACACTCTGCGCTCCTATCGGGATACCTTTCGGCTGCTATTGCGCTTCGCCCAGCAATATCTGAACAAGCCGCCTTCCGCTTTGGCTTTTGACGAGATCGACGCACCGCTGATTACTTCTTTCCTGGAAAATCTGGAGAAGAGCCGCGGTATTACCGCACGAAGCCGAAATCTGCGGTTGACTGCCATTCGCTCGTTTTTCCGCTACGCCGCCTATGAAGAACCATCCCGTTCCTCGCAAAAAGTGGCGAGACGAATCGGCTCCCATATTAATCATTGCCGAATCTCCTTTTCGGCAGCATTTTCGCGGCATCCATGAACCCGGCGTCAATTGGTCCATGGGCACGCGGGCGAACGTACCCCAAGTCACGTTTTTCTCCGGGCGCGAAAGGCCCGAAGGCGGGGATCGTTGTCTTCGACGGAGGCTCCGGCAATCTGTCACTGTCCGTCGGCGGATGTGCGTTCGTTTACGAAGAACCCCACGAAGCCCAACCAATTGTTCGGGGAGAAGCTGAGTTTACGACGATATCGGCACTCTCGATCGTCTTTCCATCGAACGAAGCATTTGTCGCCTACGCGTTGCGGGAATAGCTAATGATCCGGATTGAGTTAGAGTGTATGACGAAAGAAAGGAGGTAAACTTAACCGATCTTCTGGACCACGTTTGTCGAAGGCTCCTGCTGCTGAAAATGAGCAACTCAAGCGACACCACCTCCAAAGATGTGGCGGTACCCGGCCTCCTCAGGCCCCCGCTCGTGCTCCTGGCCGCGATCGCTCTGGGAGTTGTACTGAACTTGATTTGGCCTCTCCGCTTCATCACATCGGCACTCGTGAAGGCGGGACCGGTTATCGTTTTCGCGGCGGTGCTCCTCTTCGTCCTTTCGCTAAGGGAATTTCGAGCTCATGGGACTTCCGTGCGGGGAACGGAACGCACCACCACGATTGTCCGCACCGGTCCTTACCGATTCAGCCGCAATCCTATCTATGTGGCTTTCGTTTTGTTCCTTCTTGGATTGGCACTTTGGTTAAACAACCTGTGGCTGCTCGTGGCTCTGGCAGCGTTCGCCAGCTTCATCTCTATCATGATCATCCCGCGGGAGGAACGATTCCTCGAACGCAATTTCCATGTTCCGTATTCTGAATACAAAGCTGCTGTCCGTCGTTGGCTATGAAGGAGAACAATCGCGGACATGACGATGACCTTGTCTGAGGAGACAGCCCACCCATGAAGAGGCGCAGGAAAGTTATCGTGGAGATCGCGACCAGCGCAGACGGCTACATAGCCCGCTCGGATGGAGATGTCGCGTGGTTGGATCGTCCGCAGCCGAAGGACCACTATGGAATGGGCATTTTCATCAAGACGATCGATACGATCCTGTGGGGACGGAAGACGTACACCAAAGGTGTTGAGATGGGCATGAAAGACGGAGGGTTCGGCCCAAAGATCAAGAACTATTTGTTCTCCCGCCAGCCGCAAGGGTCACTGCTGCAGGGATTCGAGTTTGCGAGAGAGCCTATTAAGCCATTCATGCAGCGATTGCGCGGGCAGCCGGGTAAAAATATTTGGATGATGGGAGGCGGCGAGATCATTGGACGAAGGAGAGATCGACGAGTTCAGCATCCATGTGATTCCGATCTTCATCGGCGCCGGCATACCATTGATTAAGCCCCAGCCAAGGTCCATTCCGCTCAAACTGCTTTCGACGAAGAAATTTCCGGACGGCGTAGTCCATTTACACTATCGTGTCCTGTGAGGCACCGCCCATGAAGATGCCGTACTGTTCACAGTGCACGATTGGCGAGGATAGGAATCCATCGCACGCAATCACAAGCCGTCAACGGTTAGCGAGGGTAGTCGTCGGGCTCGGATGGCTCACGCTGATGTGGGTTTTTCTCCGTGTGCCGGTTCGTGTAATCGCGTGGCCGACGTCGCTCATAGCTGGATGGTTCGGAGCCTCTCATGTCGTTGCTGCTTGGATTGGCTATCCCGATTGCCCTGAACTGGGCGCCATCGCGAGTGTGTTGAGTCGGCGCTATATCCCGACGCGATGCGGTCCATGGCTGGCGCTAGATCGTTGGTTGGAACCGCGAAGCTGAACCCTCACGCTGGCTTTTGAGTAGGCTGAAGTCTGTTAGGATCACTTGCCGCCCAAGACTATTCCTCAAGTTCGGTATCTTCTGGCGTGTCAGTCGGGCTCGAAAACTCCATGCGATAGCCGTCAGGATCAGTCACCGGCACAACCCACAAGCGGTTTCCCACCGATGGGCGTGTCCGAGTCTGAATTCCGCGCGATTTGAACTCGCGATACAGCGACAGCGCGTCTTCGCACTGAAAGCAGACGTTGACTCCTGTTCCCAGCGTTTCCTTCGGTTGGTGTTCGGGCAAAAACTCCTGCAGCATGATTGCAGCCTCGCCAAGCTCCAGCCAACACCAGCGAATCTTCCCATCAGCCTTGTAATGATCTTGACCATCAGACTGATCTGGAATCCACCAGCGCTTCATTTTGAACCCAAGCCCGTCCACATAGAATCGCAGCGACGATTCCATGTTGCTCACGGCGAAAAACGGCACCGCCTGCTTTACATTCGCGCTCGTCACGGTTTCGACAGGCATCGGTCACCTCCATCGGCCTCACGCCTCATTATGAAATGGAAGCTGTGGCGTTGCAAAATCTCTATGTCACTCATTGACTTCACTGAGGTTTCTATCGGTGCTAGGCGTACAGAAACAGAGATTGTAGCCATCTGGATCGGTTACCGCAAACTCACGCAGTCCCCAGATCTGACGAGGCAGTAAACCCAATCAGTATCATTGCGGTCAGTTTGTTGGCCGGCATGCGCAGCACCAGCTGGGAAAGCTGCTCAAAACCCAAGCCCGGGCGCACTTTCGTTCAGGAAGCCCGATCCGCGCTTCTGCACGCCGATCGCGCCATCATCTGGCGCGTGCGGCTCATCATGGATATGACAATGTCTTGTTAGTTGGTCATGCGCACCATGCTGATCAGGCGTGGGTCTCGATACTGCTGACAATTCGGCTGCCGCTGTTTCCCAAGCTGAAGGTGCGCTTGACGACCCTCTTCGCGATGGAATTAGTGCGAAGTGTGCTCGCGAACGAACTTCATATGGCGCTTGTTACGGCTCCAGTCTCTGACGCCAAGCTGACGGTCGTTTCTTTCGCGGAGACTCAACTCTGTGTCGTTTTGCCCGAGGCGCACGTGGCGGCTCACAATGAGCGACTTCAACTTCAGCATCTCGCAAGTGACGAATGGATTCTGTTTCCAAGAAGTGTCAATCCGGTGATCCACGACTCGATATTGGAGACGGCCGGGCGAGAAGGAATTCCTACAAGGCAGGCCCATGAGATCATCACGGCGCAGCAGGCGTTTCACTTGGTATACGAACGTGCGGGAGTGGCAATCTTGCCTAAGCCAAGTACCTTGGGCCTTCGCGCCGAAGGGGTTGTCATTCGCCCGCTTTCCGATCCGTCTTTATCGTTCGAAACTTGCTTGATTATGCGATGCGATGACGATTCTCGACTTGTGAACGAATTCGCGCGAACGTTCCTTCGCAAGCAGATGCCGAAGCTCTGGCGAGGACGGCAAATGGACTTGCCATTATCCGCGTAAAGATTGCGACTAGGCTTGATCGCGAGCTGCCGATTGTCCACGTCTTTTTCGAACGGATCAGCACCCTGGAAGTTGCGATGACACAAAACGATCCAGTCGCGATGCACTACGCAACCTTTGTTACCTATTCACGATGGAAAGCAGCGCCCGAATGCAAGCAGCAACTTGGGCGACCCTTGAATGCGAATCTTCCGCCGGAGCAGCGCCCATATGAGATTGGTTTCCTTGCGCAGAAAGCGCAGCCAGGTCTGGCTGTCGGCAGTAAGTCGGAGATCGGCTTGCCCATTGTGGCCCTCGGAAACCTGCAACTTTTCGTCTCGAATCGCGACTGTTGCTTTCACTTCGTCGTGACCCGTGAACGTGAAGTGATAGACAGCGTTAAGACCTTTTGACTGACCTTTCTGAAAAACGAAGTTCAAGCCTCGCAGGAAGGCGCGAATGGTTCCTTGGCCGGCGAGGCCGTTCGACACACGCTTGGTCTTTTTGTGGGGAAAGCGCCGCGCTACGAACTCTTCCGCGTCAGAATTGGGAACAACATAGACGGTCTCTGGCTTGTTCTGCAGGGGGCGAACGACATCGTCCAGAAACTGCTTGCGGTTCGTGAGGAAGGGGGCTATTACGTCCTCACCCGCAGGGCATACCGCCATGCAATAAGCGGCCTTGTAGTTGGCGCCGAACGACAAGCTCTGCCACATGGACACAGTCTCAGCCCCTGAAACATTTTTGCGGTAATCGTGTGCATTTCTGCTATCCGCGATCTTCTCCACCCAGTCGTTGAATCCGCCCATGAACTCGCGATAATTGTGGGTGTAGCAGGCGGAGAAATTGAACTGACCGTCTGGGCTGATCGCACCTGTCGGGCAGGCTGCAACGCATAGCTTGCATTCCAGGCAGGGGTTATAGACGACCGGATGTGAATATTCGGAGACTTCTGCATCCACCAGTACCGTTGCCAACAGAATGAAATTCCCGAACTTGGGATGAATCACGTTGCGATGAATCCCCATCTGTCCGAGGCCGGCCGCCACCGCTACGGGCTTGTGGGAAATCACCCACATTTTCGATCCCCAACGATCAGCCTCCATAGGGAACCCAACGGCTCCGCCATTGATCGCGCCAATCCCAACCTCTTCCAGTGCCGAGACGATTCGGCGCGCCACTTCGTTGGTCTCGTCTGTCGTGTGATGGAATTCGAGATTCGAGACGGAACGAGCCGGCGTCCGGATGTTCTCCCGGTTCATGCGGCAGACGACACTAATGAGCGTTCTCGTTCTGGGAAACACGTTCTCAATGTCAGCCTTCTGATCGGCAATTTCTGGCCGGTCCCGCTCAACAAAGCCCACATCGTCTGCGCCCGCATCCAGGCACAACTGCCGAAGCCAAGCTGCATCAAGGACGTGATCCCTGGGGACGTCACCCCGGTTCGCCCTCTCCTGGTAAAAATGCTTCACACTTGGGTGTTCAGACAATTGCGCCACGAACATTCCTTCTTTGTTCCAACTGGCAGCGGCGTGCAAATTCGTCAGCTGCAACCGGCCTCTATACGCTGACCGGAACTAGCTTCTTAGACGCCTTCCAGAGCTGCCTGTTGATGAAATTGGGGGCGAGGCGACGCATGAATGCGAGCTGTTTGGACTGCCCTGGCCGGATCTCGAGGGCCCCGGCCTTCAACAATGTAAAGGATTGCTTCACCAGTTCATCGGTGCTGATCACGCTGCCGCCGCCCTCAGCAAGCTCCGTCGTCATGTCGGTCTTCACCGCAGGAGGCATGAGCTCGATGACCTCCACTCCGGTTTCTTCCAATTGGAACCGCAGCGACTGGGTGTAGGAGTGGATCGCGGCCTTCGTGGCGGAGTAGATTGGCGCTGCTGGCAGCGGCACAAAGGCGAGCCCGGAGGACACGTTGATCACTGTGCCCTTATTGCCCGTGAGGACGTCAATGAGCGCGGAGGTCGTTCCAATGACACCGCCCACGTTGACGTTCATCTCCGCCATTAACCCGGTCAGGTCAGCGGCCGGGGACTTGAGGTTCTTGTAAAGGAGGATGCCCGCATTGTTCATCAGCACGTCGAGCTTGGGGAAATCCGATTTCACGCGTGCCGCAAGGGCGGCGATTTGCGCCGGGTCCGCGACATCGCTCTGGATCGTGTGGAGCTTCGGATATTTCGACTTCACCTGACCGAGCGCAGCCTGACGCCGACCAGTAACGATGACTTCATTACCGAGTTCCAGGAACTTTAGGGCGAAAGCCAGCCCGATGCCGGCTGAGCCTCCGGTGATAAGGATCGTGCGACCAGTGAGTTTCATGAGAGTCCTTTCGTAACTGCGTATAAGATTATGGGTATAATCCAACCGATTCACAAAAAATCAAAAGGTGCGTAAAAGATGAGCTTGCATATCGGCCAGCACCTTCTGCCTGTCGGCAGGGTCGGTAAGAATGCGCGCAACGGACACGGCACCCGCCATCGCACTAAAAATGACAGAAAAGTTTTGCTGACGCTCAGTGGCAGTCCGTCCCGGCATGAACTCCACCCACCGCTCCGCGCGGTCTTTGATCAAGCCGGAAATTCGCTTCCTAACACCGAGCTTGGCGCGCGCCATCTCAGGCGCTAAAGCCGCCACCGGACAGCCGGAATCGGGATGGTCACAGTGCTCGGGTGAGAGGTACAACCGAACGAGCTCTTTCCACCTGTGCTCGCGCGGTACGTTTTGCAGAGAGGAGTAGATCTTCTCGCCAGATTCCGAGAAACCTTCCGCAATTGCATCGGCGAGAAGCTCATCCTTGCTCCGAAAGTGTTTGTAAAAGCCGCCGACGGTGAGGCCCGATGCCTTCATTACACTGGCCACGCCAGGACCTCTCAGCCCTTCAGCGCGAAGCTTGCGAGCGGCGTTTCGCACGATACGATCGCGGGTTCGCGTCTTGTGTTCCGGTTCGTAACGCATATCAGCTTATTGGATTATATACATAATCCACGGGCTCAAAATGTTTCGCTCAGAAGCAAGCCACTCCCGGCTGTATCTAGGGCCATCTTTTGATGGGAAGGCGCCGTTTCCGAGGCGAATTCGCCTTCGAAACAGAAGTATTGCCCGCACTACAAGGGAAGTGCTAGTCTAGGCGAATAAAAGGCGAATACTGCCGGAGTCCCTCATGTCCGCTTTCCCGTCCTTAGCCCCGCCAGCAAGTCTTGAAACCGTTCACAACATCCTTGGAACGCTCGTCGCCCGTCATCGCCAAGAGGAAGTGCTCACTACCGTGCGGCAGATTCCGGCCCGAGATGCCAACTTTCGTCCCGTCCCTGCTTGGGTGACAAGTGCCTTGGCTGAGGCATATCGGGCTAAGGGAATCCGCGATTTGTACTCGCACCAGGCATCGACCGCGGAACGCGTGCGCGAAGGCAGGAACGTCGTTGTTGTGACGCCAACCGCATCGGGCAAAACGCTTTGTTACAACCTTCCGGTCTTGAATGCAGTCCTGGAGAATCCTGATACTCGCGCTCTTTATTTGTTCCCAACCAAAGCGCTGGCCCAGGATCAGTTGGCTGAATTGCAGGACTTGGCGAAACGTCTCGACAACAGTTTCGGAGTGTTCACCTACGACGGCGATACTCCCAGCGATGCCCGAAAAGCAATTCGGGAGCGCGGGCACATTGTTCTGACCAATCCGGACATGCTGCACACTGGCATCCTTCCGCACCATACAAAATGGATGCGCCTGTTCGAGAACTTGCGCTATATCGTGCTCGATGAGTTGCACACCTACCGAGGCGTATTCGGAAGCCATCTCGCCAACGTATTGAGGCGGCTCAAGCGCATTGCCAGGTTCTATGCCTCCGATCCGCAGTTCATCTGTTGTTCCGCCACGATTGCGAATCCAGGCGAGCTTGCCTCACAGCTGATCGAGAATGAAGTGAAAGTTGTCGAAGAAAACGGAGCGCCCGCGGGCGAGAAGCTATTCGTGTTTTACAACCCGCCGATCGTGAACCGAAATCTCGGGATTCGGCGCAGCTACATCAATGAAGCGACGCGGGTTGCGAAAGAGATTCTCGCCCGGAAGCTGCAGACGATTGTCTTCGCAAACAGCCGATTGCATACCGAAATCATTCTGACCTACCTGCAGCAGGCGAACCCTCCAAAGCCAGGTCAGCCGGAAGCGATTCGTGGCTACCGCGGAGGTTATCTGCCGGGAGAACGGCGCGAGATTGAACGCGGTCTGCGCGACGGGCGCATTCTCGGTGTCGTTGCTACGAATGCACTCGAACTTGGGATCGATGTAGGTTCGCTCGACGCGTGCGTTATGGCTGGGTATCCGGGATCGATTGCGTCCACTTGGCAGAGGGCGGGTCGCGCCGGACGACGGACGGGAAGTTCGTGCGCGGTGTTCGTTGCGTCATCAGCTCCGCTCGATCAATTCATCGTGCAGCATCCCGATTACTTTTTCGGCAGCTCGCCTGAACACGCCCACATTCAGCCAAACAATCTTGAGATTCTCGTCAATCATTTGAAGTGCGCGGCATTCGAGTTGCCCATCTCGCCTGATGAGACATTGGGCAATGTCGATCTTCCAGGACTCTGTGAACAACTCGGTGAAGCGGGATTTCTGCATCAGAGCGGTGGTGATTGGCACTGGATCGACGAAGCCTATCCAGCGGACACGGTCAGCTTGCGTTCAGTCACGTCAGACAACTTCGTCATCATCGACACAACCGGCGAGGACAAGGGCAAACCGGAAGTAATCGGCGAGGTCGATTTCTCTTCTGCGCTCACCACTGTCCATCCGAAGGCGATCTACATCCACCAGGGCCAGCAATACCATGTCGAGCATTTGGATTTCGAAAAGCGCAAAGCCTACGTGAAGCCGGTCAACGTGGACTACTTCACGGACGCGATCCGCTATACGCAGGTCCGCGTCCTTGAAGTGGCCGAAGAAGAGAGCATTAGTGGTCCGGGAGCTCGCGCATATGGCGACGTGCTCGTACGGTCGCAAGTCGTAGGATTCAAGAAAATCAGGTTCTTTACCAACGAGAACGTCGGCTCGGGAAAACTTGAACTGCCGGAGAACGAGATGCACACGACCTCATTCTGGCTAACGCTTGGACACAGCCTGCTTGCCGGTTTGCCGTTCAGTCTCTCCGAACGTCAGAACGGGATCTTTGGATTGCTTTACGCGCTCGGGTCAATGGCAACCCTCCTGATGATGTGCGATCGCCGTGACCTTGGCACAGCCGTTGGTGAACGGCCTCCCAGTGCAATAAGCGAGATCAACTGGGAAGACTTCGCAGGGCCGGCGGATACCTCAGAGGCCAAGGAATTCTTCGAGCCCAACCTTTACATCTACGACGCTTACCCAGGCGGAATCGGAATCAGCGAGCCCCTGTACCGCGCTTGCGACGCGTTGTTGAACCGCACCCTCGAACTGATCAGGGCGTGTCCGTGCGACAACGGGTGTCCGTCCTGCGTCGGGCCTACCGTTGATCGTAGCGAAAGAACTAAAGAGGTCGCTCTTGAAATGCTTGGGCGGCTGTGCGGAGACATTCAGTTCGTGGCCGAGAGGACGGCAGAAAGCGCATGAGCGTCCGCTACGTCAGTTTGAAGGCGCTGCGGAGGTCTCATTCGCAACGCTCAGAAACCCCGGAGAGCTCATGGCCTCACCGCTTGCAGGCGGATGAAGG
>Ga0209377_1003308_pt1 | contig 10392 bp, 5 predicted proteins | sample GraSoiAngelo_141_FD_185898 | JGI IMG/M metagenome (GOLD analysis project Ga0209377, IMG submission 185898) | Grasslands soil microbial communities from the Angelo Coastal Reserve, California, USA - 14_0929_12_40cm (SPAdes) (version 2) | ecosystem: Environmental > Terrestrial > Soil > Grasslands ...
CCCCGCCTTCAGGAGCTCACGCAGCGGCCCACCCGTGACGCCGGCGGCGAGCCGGACGGCGAGCACGTGGTGCGCGAACCCGCCGAGTCCCGGGATATGGGCGTACAGGCCGACCCGCGAGCGGGCTTCACTCGACCAGCGGGTGCCTCCCAGCTCCTCGCGTCGACGGTAGAACGCCGCCCAGCTGAAGCCGTCCTGGCGGGACACGGCGAGCGGTGCCGACACGACGTGCGCCAGCGCCAGCGTCACCGATCCTCCCACGAGATCCCGGCCGTTGCACGCCGGGCAAATCGTGGCGAGCGAGGTGTCCGGGATCGCGACGAACTGCGTCCCCTTGAACTCGGCGGCCAGTCGCACGCTGGCGAACGTGCGCCAGCGCCGCGCCACGAATGTCGCGCCGAGGGCGCCCTCCTGCGTGCGCTCGGAGAGCGTGACCGGCGCGCGCAAGTCGTCCCACTCACTCGACGCCGACACGTCGAGCGTCGGGTTCCCCAGCCCACTCCACTGCCCCGCGAACCACCCGATCGCGCGGACCGGCTGCAGCGCCACGAGCCCCGCCCCGATGTAGTTGAACCGCCCGACCGCATCGCTCCCCGCCGTGGCGCCGCCCCAGAACCGCCCGCTCGGCCCCGCATCCAGAAACAGCGGCAGCCAGAAATGCGGCCGCAGCGACGGCCACGCCGCGTAGCCCGTCTCGCGCATCGCGACGGGCGGCGCGGCGGTAAACGGGGCGGGTCGATCGGCCGCGACAGGGGGCCCCGCCGGTCCAGCCCCTCCCGCCGCGCGCCGCAGCTCCCAGCCCCGGGCCGCGAGTGTCACGTACAACAGGGAGCCGTCGGGCAGCGCGGCCGGCGCCCGCGCACCGAGCGGCTCGGCCGTGACCGGCTCGGCGCCTGTCGCGTCGCGCCAGCGATAGACCTGCGGGAACCCCGTGGGGTCGGTGACGAAGAGCAGCGCGCCCGCGGGGGTCCACGTCGGGTCGGCGATCACGCCCGCCGACTCCCGCAGCACCCTGCCGGCCTCGGGCGAATCGGCCGGCCAGCGCAGCAGCGCCCAGTGGCCGTTCGCGTTGCGCGTGCCCGCCACCCAACGCCCGTCGGGCGACGGCACGACCTCACCCCAGGTCGCACCCGCCCCCCCCCCGTCAGGCGCGGGCGGGACGGGCAGCGCGGGACGATTCCCCCCCGGCACCAGCGCGATCACCGACAGCCTGCCCCCGCCCACCCGGGGCGCCACGAGCCTGGCCCCGTGGGTCACGCGGTGCCACTCGCCCCCTGCGACGGGAAGCCACCGGTAGAGGTCGCTGGACACACGCCAGCGCGATGTCCACTCGAGCTGGGCCACGACGAGCGTGTCGCCGAGCCAGTCGTAGCTCACTTCGGCGTTCACGCGGTGGGTGCGCAGCACCCGCAGCCGCGCATCGAGCACACGCAGCTCGCTCGGTCCCTTGCCGTCGTCCCGGACGTACGCGATGTACCGGCCGTCGGGCGAGACCTGCGGCACGGGCTCGGTGCGGAGCGCGTGGTCGATGACGCGCGCGTCCGAGGCGGCCGCCCCCGTCTGGGGCAGAGGCCGGGTCCCCTTGGGCCATTCCGCCTGCAGCGAGCGTCCGGAATCCGCGCGAGCAATCTGCCGCCCCACGCGATACGGGATCAGCTGCGCGGACGTCGCCTCGACGAACCGGGGCACCACGGAGTCCTGCCCCTGCCCTGCCAGGTAATGGAAGAAGCGGCTGCCGTACGCGTAGGGCACCAGCCCGTCCGCCCAGCGGGTGAAGAACACTGCGCTCGAGGGCGAGCGCGACGCATCTGCCGCGCGGTCCGCCGCGAGCAGCTGGGTGTGCAGGCTACCCGTGACCCGCCCGCCGTTGGTGAACCGCGACTCGTAGTAGGTCGCCAGCCCCTCCGTCACCCAGCTGGGCTGGTACGTGTTGGGAAACAGCCCCGGGGCGCGGCCGAACACCTTCTGCAGGCCGCTCCACAAGCCACGCACCCGATCGAGGTGGAACACGTGCGTGAGCTCGTGCGTCGTGACGAGCCGGAGCCAGCTGTCGTAGTGCTGTAATCCGGGCTCAGTCGCCGGCGGCGGGAGGAACACGAAGATCCGGTCCGAGGGGAACACGAGCGTCGCGCCGTTGGGGGAGTCGATGTCGTCGACCAGCGTGAGGTCGACCACCTGGCGCGGCGGATGCAGCTCGGAGGCGAGCAGCCCGTAGGCGCGCTCGGCCTCCCGGGCCGCGACCTGCGCCACGTCGCGATACAGCGGGCGGAAATGAACGCGGAAGTGCGGCGTGTGCAGGGTGCGCCAGGGGCCAGAGGGGTCCTGAGCTTCGGCGCGGGCGGCGAGGAGGAGGAGTAAGAAAATGCGGAATGCGGAATGCAGAATGCGGAATGGTAAAGTGAGCGTCGCTAGGCGAGCGACCTTCCCTTGAAATTCCGCATTCCCCATTCCGCATTCCGCATTCATGTTGCTCACGGCTCCCTCGCCCGCTCGCGCAGGAAGTCCTCGATTCCCCGCACCAGCCCCCGGGCATAGCGCCACTGCCCCTCCTCGCTCCGGAGCAGCGCCTCCTGCTCGGGGAGCATGATGAACAGGCCTTCGGTGAGCGCCGCGGGCATCCAGGTCGGACGCACCAGCGCGTAGTCCCCCCGCCCCATGCCGAGGTCTCGCACGCCCAGCTCCGCGACCAGGGCGCGGTCCAGCGCCCGGGCCAGCGGCGCGCTGCGGGGGTGGAAATAGTAGACGCTGGTGCCGTTGTTCACGAACGGGTTCACGCCGTCGGGGAGCGCATTGGCGTGAATCGAGACGAGCACGTCCGCGTCGTGCAGCTCGGCAAAATGCGTGCGCGGGAAGAGGTCCACCGGCAGGGAGTCGGTGCGGGTGAGCAGCACCGTCGCGCCCGCCCGCTCGAGCAGCGCCTTCGCCTTGAGCGCGACCGCGAGCGTCGCCACCGGCTCCCACAGGCCGGTCGGGCCGGTGGCCCCGACCGGTGGATGGCCGGGGTCGAGCACGATAGTGCGTCCCTTCGAGGGCCGGTCCGGATCGATCGGCGGTGGACGGCGTATCTCGAGCAGCAGGTCCCGCCCGTCGAACCGCGTGCGATACCCCCAAACGCGCCGCGCCAGCTCGAGCGTGATCGTCACCTCGTCCACAGCGGGCTGGGCGTAGCTCATGCGCGTGACTAGCGGATCGGTGCCGCCGTACTGCATCCAGTTGATGTCCGACGCCACGCCGTACAGCCGGAGCGTCAGAGCGCGTTCCTGCTCCGACACTTGGAACGGCAGCTTCTGCGGCAACGGCACGCGCAACGTGATGGACGCCGGGCCGGGCTGCATTCGCACCGAGCCGACCACGCCCCCCGGCGGGGGCGTGCCCACCGGCAGCGGCACGACGTCGGCCGCATTCACCCAGACGGCCGAGCTCTTCGAGAGCTGCAGGCGCGCCTGGTCGTTCCAGCGTCCCGAGAGCACGGCGGTCGTCCCCGTGGGGAAGAACCAATTGTACGTCCCCCCCGGCACCGACTTTCCCACCGTTAGACTGTCGGTCGTACCGGTGTGCGCCGTGTCGTCGTTGAGCACGACGACCGTGGGGAACGCCAGGTCTATGGGCCCGACCGTGAGCGGCCACGGCGCCGTCGCCGTGTCCTGTCCCACCACGGCCTCGAGCGTGGCACAGGCGCTCTTGCCGTCCGGGCAGAGTGGCGCGGCCGGGAGCCACGCCACGTAGCGATCGGCCGTAGGCGGAAGGCGGTACGCCGTCGCCGTCGTGGCGAACGCCCGGACACCCCAGGCGGGCTCCCCGGGGAGCGTGTCGGGAATGAATGGAATCGTGGCGCCCCACGGCAGTCGTAGCCGCACGACCGCGCCGGGCGTCGCGCGCGCGGCGAGCCGTATACCTTCCCCCAGCGGCAGCGCGAGCGTGCCGGAGGGGGCGAAGCTCGTCGTGTCGATCCAGGCGGCGCGGCCAGGGGGAGGGCGGTAGCGTGGCGCGATGCGCGCCGTCACGTCCTGTACCACGGAATCGCGAAAGGCGGCGATCGTGTCGTCGGGCAGCGGCGCCCAGGCGATCCACGCTCCGTTGGCGAGGAGTGGCACCGGCGTGCCGCCGACGGTCAGGCTCTCCCGTCCCACGCCGCCGCGCACCGCGCCGAACAGGAAGGTCGAGTCGCGCGCTTGAATGACGTCCGTCGGTCCGGGGTACTGGACACTAACGTGGAGGGACTCTCGCGCGGGTGCCGGCGTCGCGCCCGCGCGCGCGGGCACGCCGCGGGGGTGCGCACTCGCGCATCCGGCGGCGCACAGCAGCGGCAGCGCTCCACTGAGCCAACGCACAGGCGCGCAAGCTAGCATTGACCCTTTCGACGCGTCAATTTGCCCAATAGATTGGGCAGGCCGTGCTTTTGCGCTCTGTGGAGCACTTCCTCTAGTGACCGTCTGCGCCTACTGCGGCCGCGAAAACGACGCCGGCGCGCAGTTCTGCATGGATTGCGGCAAGCCCATGGGCAAAGCCTCCGGCGTCAAGGCGGCGGCGGTCGGCGCAGTGCCAGGGACGCGGATCGTCGCGCCGCCGGTGGTCGCGCCGCCCCGGCCCGAGGCGCTCACGTGTCATTTCTGCGGGGGCCGCGCGAGCGGCCTCCTGCCGTTCTGCCCGCATTGCGGGCGGCGTCTCACCGCTCCCGGCTCGGGCCCGAGCTGCGGGCGCTGCGGCTCGCCGGTCACGGCGGGGACCAAGTTCTGCCCCACCTGCGGCGCGCCGCTCGTCGAGGGGGCTCCCGGGCGCCGGTCCTCCCCGGCGGCAGGAGGTCCCCCCGCCACTGCCCCGCCACCCATCGTCCTGGTGCTGCTCGACGACAGCGGCGCCCCCGTGCAGCGCTTCGAGCGCCGCACCCCGGACACCACCGTCGGTCGCCAGGACGGCGACATCCGGTTTCCGGAAGACGTATTCCTCTCGCCGCTGCACGCCAAGATCTCCTGGGAGCACGACGCGCTGTTGGTGCGCGACCTGGGCAGCCGCAACGGCACCTGGGTGTTCCTCGAGGCGCCCCATCGCCTGGCGGACGGCGACCTGCTGCTGATCGGCTCGCAGGTGATCCGGTTCCGACGCCTCGGCTATCCCGGGCCGCATCCGCCCGATGCCGACGCCACGCGCCGCATGGGGAGCCTGATCCCGAGCGCCGACATCGCGAGCCTGACGCAGCTGCGCTCGGACGGGAGCGCGCGTGACGTGATCCAGCTTTCCCCCGGCCGGGACGTGGCGATCGGCCGCGAGCACGGCGACTGGACCTTTCCGTACGATCCGTCCATGAGCGCGCGCCACGCCATCATCCGCTCCGAGGACGCCGATTTCGTCGTGGTCGACGCCAACAGCCGCAACGGCGTCGCGCTCGCCGCCCGGGGTGACATCGAGCTGCGCCACGACTCGCGCGTGCTGGTCGGCGACAAGCTGCTGCGCGTCGAGATTGCAACGTGAAAACCTGCCCCCTCTGCTCGACCGAATACCCCGACGACCTGCGGTTTTGCCCGAACGACGGGCAGACGCTGCGCTCGTCGTCGCCGGGGCAGGATCTGGTCGGGCAGGTGCTCGCCGACCGCTACCATGTCATGAAGAAGCTGGGCGAAGGCGGCATGGGCCAGGTGTACCTGGCCGAGCACGTGAAGATGGGACGCAAGAGTGCCATCAAGGTGTTGAACCCCTCGATGGTCTACGACCCGGACGCCGTGGCGCGCTTCAACCGCGAGGCGGCGAACGCGAGCCGCATCAGCCACCCCAGCGTGTGCGCCATCTACGACTTCGGCGAGACACCGGAAGGCCTCATCTACCTCGCGATGGAGTTCGTCGAGGGACAGCCCCTCACCGAGGTGCTCAAGCGAGAAGGAGCCCTTCCGGTGGCCCGGGCGGTGGGCATCTTCGCCCAGGTGGCCGGCGCGCTCCACGCGGCGCACGACCTGGGGATCGTGCACCGCGACCTGAAGCCGGACAACGTCATGATCGCGCGGGCGCGCGACGGCACCGATGTCGTGAAGGTCGTGGACTTCGGGATCGCAAAGTTGGTGGGCAGCGACGCCAGCCAAGAAGTGACCAAGACGGGGCTGGTCATCGGCACACCCGAATTCATGAGCCCCGAGCAACTGTCCGGGGACAAGCTCGACGGCCGGAGCGACATCTACTCGCTCGGCCTCGTGTTCTTCAAGATGTTGACCGGGAGGCTGCCGTTCGAAGCGGGCACCGTGCAGGAGACGCTGATCCAGCGACTCACCGAGGAGCCCGCGAAGCTCGCGGCCGCGCGCCCCGACCTGCGCTTCCCACCCGGCTTGCAAGAGACGCTCGACTCCGCACTCGCGCGCACGCCGGTGGCCCGCTACCAGTCGGCCGCTAAGTTCGCCCACGACGTGGCGAGCGTCACCGGACTGGCCCGCCGCAGCTCCCCCACGGCGATCCCGTTGACCCGCGGGGACGTCGAAGATCGGACGCGGCTCCTCGACTCACGGGCGGTCGCGGCGTTGTCGATGCCGCGGCGGACCCCGGTGCCCCCTGTGAAGCGGCGGTCGCTCGTGCCCGTCATCGTGGGCGCCGGCCTCGTCCTGGGCGCCGGCGGGGCCGCCATGATGGTGTTCGGGCGCGGCCACCGAGCCGACCGCGCGGCCCGCCTGGACACGATACGCGGGGCGCCGCCGCCCGTTGCCGCGGATTCGACGTCCCGGGCGGTGCCGCCGCCACCACCCGCGCCGCAGCGGGCAACCGATGCACGCACGCCGCGTCGCCAGTCCGGCGGCGATGCCGGCGCGACCCACCGGGTGCCCCCCCCGCCCCCCCCGCCCGCTCCGCCCGCTCCGCCCACCGTCCTCGTGAGCGAGATGCAGGTGCGGCGGACGCTCGAATCGACCGCCTTGGACCTCGCGGCAGGCAACCTCACGGCCAAGGCCGCGCGCGACACGGCGGACTACTACTATGCGATGACGGCGCTCCCAAAAGTGTACCGTGCGGCAGCGGCCAAGATCATTTGTGATTCGTACATGGGCGAAAACTCTCGTTCCAGAGCCCTGCAGTGGTGCCAGGCGGCCTTGGTTCTCGCGCCGGACAACACCACGTACCAGAAGCTCGTGAGACTGCTGAAGGGGGAGTCGCAGCCCTGATGCTCTGGCGCTCCCCCAAGCCCGTCCGGATTCAGGTCTCTGCCAAGACCGACCTCGGCAAGACGCGGGACCACAACGAGGACCGTTTCCTCGTGGCGGATCTCACGCGCGGGGAGGCGCCCCTGCAGGCCCCGGTGCGCGAGCACGATGTAGGTGAGCGGGGAACGCTGCTGATCGTCGCCGACGGGATGGGCGGCGCCGCCGCAGGCGAGCTCGCCAGCCAGATGGCCGCCGACACCATCTACGACCAGATGATCCGGACGTGGCGGAGCGAGAAGGAAGCGACGCCGCAGCGGTTCGCCTACCGGCTGAAGGAATCCGTCGAGGTCGCGAACGGGCAGATCCATGGGTACGCCAAGGCGCACCCCGAGGTGCGGGGGATGGGCACCACCACCACCGCCGTCGGCATCCTCCACGACCACGTCTACCTCTCGCAGGTGGGGGACAGCCGCGCCTACCTGATCCGCAACGGCCAGGCCGTGCAGCTCACCAAGGACCAGTCGTTGATGCAGCGCCTCGTGGAAGCCGGCGAGCTTACCGAAGAGGAAGCGGCGCGGAGCGAGCGGCGCAACATCATCCTCCAGGCGCTCGGCCCGGACCCCAAGGTGAAGGTCGACCTCACGTACCAGGAAGTCCGTAAGGGCGACATCCTGGTGCTCTGTTCCGACGGTCTCTCGGGTCAGGTCAAGAAGGAGGAGATCGCCGAGATCGTGACCCGCGAGCGGGACCTGCAGGCGGCGTGTGACCGCCTGATCGCGCTCGCCAACGAGCGCGGCGGACCGGACAACATCACGGTCGTCATCGCGCGGTTCGACGGGGACGGACTGCGCTCGGCGGCCGCCGGCGAAGAGGTGGGCCATCAGGTATACCCGCTGATCGACACGGAGACGAGCACCGAGCCCGTGCCGGTGTATCGGGGGAGCCGGCCGCCGCTGCCCGCACGCGAGAGCCGCTGGCGCGTGGTCGCCGCGGCCGTGCTCGCGGCGGCCGCGGTGGCCGTCGCGCTCTATCTCGCCACCCGGAGCCAGTGAGCGCCCAGTTCCGGTTCCTGTCGGGCGCCCGCGCCGGCGAGGTCGCGACCTTCCGCAAGACCTATATCGGGCTCGGCCGCCATCCACTGTCGGACGTGCGGTTCGACGCCGAGCGCGATCTCGACGTCTCCTCCCGCCACGCCGCCATCGTGCGGCACGGCGCGACGTTCAGCGTCCGCGACCTGGGCTCGAAGAACGGCACCTTCGTCAATGGCGAGCGGATCACGGGCGACGTAGTGCTGCACGATGGCGACGTGATCGGCTTCGGGCCGCAGGGGCCCTCGGTGGAATTTCGCGTGCTCGCAGCGGAAGGCGAGAGCGACGCGGTCAGCGGAGCGCGGGCGCGCCGCGCCAGCGCCGCCCTGCGCGTCGTGGCGGAGCTGGCGCATCTGCGCCGCACGACCAAGCTGTTGATCGGACTGCTCGGCCTGGCGCTGGTGGGGTTTGGGTGGAGCCAATGGGCGGCGGCGCGCGACGCCCGCGACCTCGTCGCATTGCAGGCCCGGGCCGACAGCCTGAATCGCGAAGCCCGGCGGTTGCTCTCGCGGTTCCAGTCCGAGCTCGAGAGCGTGCGGGACGCGCTGCGCGAATCGCAGGCCGAGGTCGCCCGGCTGCGGGGCGAGCTCGCGAGGGCGGGCTCCGGCAGTGGCGCGCCTTCGGTGGCCCGGCTGCGGGCGCAGCTCGATACCGCCGAAGCCCGGCAGCGGGGCCTGGCGGGCGCGGCAGCCGTCGATTACCGCGCGATCTCGCGCAACAACCAGGACGCGGTCGCGCTCCTCGTCGTCAAGTACTCGGACGTTGAGGTGTTCACCGGTACGGCGTTCGCGGTCGATTCTCAAGGCACGCTGGTCACCAACAAGCACGTTCTCGTGGGCGAAGCGGGAGACCGCCGACCTCTGGCGATCGCCGTCAAGTTCTCGGGCTCGAAGCAGTGGTTCCAGGGCCGATTCGTCGGCGTCGCCGACACGGCAGACGTCGGGGTACTGCGCGTCGACGTGCGCGGTGGCACGCCGCGGGTGCTCGGGCTCGTCGACCGAGCCGGCGGCCTGCAGCGAGGCGACCCGGTCGCCATCATCGGCTATCCGCTCGGGGAAGACCTGCCGATGGAGCGCCAGGGCCAGGTGGCCGACCCGACCCTGACCGTGGGCACGGTGAGCAAGGTGCTGTCGCACGTCGTGCAGGTGGACGGCTACGGCGCGCCGGGCTCGTCGGGGAGCCCCATCTTCGACCGCGGCGGCTACGTCGTAGCGGTCCTGTATGGGGGGAATCGCGAGTCACAAGGAAAAATCATCTACGGCGTCCCCGCAACCGCCGTCATCGCGTACTTGACTCAGCTCGCGACGAAATAAGCACCGTCCCTCTCACTTCAACCAGGTTTTGATGCGCCGCGCTGCCGCCCTCTGCATTAAGGGCTGGCCATGCCAGCAGCACACGACGGGCGCGGAGCCTGGAATTTGGCGGACGAGTCGCGGATGCGCGAACAGCACCACGAGCTGCGCTCCGGGGGAGAGCCGGCGCAGTTGAGCCAGCGAGCGCTGGCCGAGATCCGCTCGGCCTTTCCACGATCGTGGCTCGGCGTACACAAGGATGAGGCGTTGCCCGTTGCCTGTTGCCCGTCGCCCGACGGATACGCCGGCGTCCCGTAGCGCGTCGATGAACACATCCCGCGGTCCGACCGTGTACGGACCGCCCACGTCGTCGTCCACGATCGAGACGGCGAGCGGGGCGCGGAGCGCCGGCGGCTCGCCGCGTAGCAGCTGCACCGCCCGGTCGGCGAGCCCAGCGGCGAACGCGCCGTGGGCCGCGAGGTCGGGCAGCCCCTGATCGGCGCCCGCGTCCCACCGCGTCGCCACCTGCTCGTAGCGGGCCAGGGCTTCGTCCGCCCGGGAGGTCGGGATCTCGGACCCAACGGCGCGGTCCAGCGCCGCGATCACGCCCCGGAACTCCTCGGGATACAAGAGCGCGTCGCACCCCGCCGCGACGGCGCTGACCGTGGCGGAGGGTACCGGCTGGGCCGCGCTCGCGCCCGCCATGATCAGCGCGTCGGTCACAACCAACCCCGTGAAGTTCAGCGTGCTCCGGAGATAGCCGAGGATTTCCGGGGAAAAGCTCGCGGCGCGCCCTGACGGGTCCCATGCCGGATACGCCACGAAGGCGCTCATCATGCTGCCCACACCCGCCCGCAGGGCGTGCGCGAACGGGGCGACGTCGACCTGCTGCAGCTCGGC
>Ga0209377_1003310_pt1 | contig 10390 bp, 8 predicted proteins | sample GraSoiAngelo_141_FD_185898 | JGI IMG/M metagenome (GOLD analysis project Ga0209377, IMG submission 185898) | Grasslands soil microbial communities from the Angelo Coastal Reserve, California, USA - 14_0929_12_40cm (SPAdes) (version 2) | ecosystem: Environmental > Terrestrial > Soil > Grasslands ...
AGCTTTGATTGAGACTTTAAGAGGAGTCGAGCTTGAGATACCGATCGGGTCTCTGCTTCGTGATTGCAGCGGCCCTGCTGGCCGGGTGCGCGTCCTTCTATGCTCCGGACACTACGCTTGCCGACCGACTCATGCAAGAGGGCAATTGGGAGGGGGCCATGGCGGCCTACCAGGAGGCCCTCAAAGACGATCCGTTCAGTCCCACCATTCAGGCCAAGCTGAACGCGGCCAAAGGGCGGGTCGCGGCGGCGTACCAGGAACGGGGCCGGGCCGCGCTCAAAGAGCGGAATGTCCCGCGGGCGATTGAAGCCTTCAAGCGGGCGCTCAGCTTGGAGCCATCGAATCCAGACCATCAGGCCGCCTTGGCCCAAGCGATCCGGTACAAGGAAGCCCAGGACCGGCTGACCATTGGACAGAAGATGCTCAAAGCTGGCCGGCTGGAGGACGCGGCCGAGGCTTTCGAGCGTGCGCTGGAACTGGACCCGGACCTGAAGGCGGCGCAAGACGGCCTGGTCCAGCTCGCCGAGAAGCAAAAGAGCGTTTCGTCGCCGCTAACTGGCTCCAAGCAACCCATCACGCTCAAGTTCCAGAACGCCCGGACCAAGGAGGTTTTCGAAGTCCTGGCGCGCGCAGGCGGAATCAATGTCCTGTTCGAAAAGGACATGAAGGACGATCCCATCACGATCTTTGTGAAAGACGCCTCGTTTGAGGAAGCCCTCAACCTGATCCTGGCCACGCAGGGCCTCTTCGTCCGCCGGTTGTCGGCGGACACGATCCTTGTCATTCCCAAGACGAAGCAGAAGCTGGACCAGTACCAGGACCTCCTCATCAGGACGTTTTACCTCTCGACCGCCAAGGCCAAGGACATGGTGAACCTCTTGCGCACGATGCTGGAGACCAAGCGGATCTTCGTGAACGAAGACTTGAACGCGATCGTCATGCGGGACAGCGCGGACAAGGTCAAGCTGGCCGAGCGCATCATACTGGCCAATGATCGAAAGCCGGGCGAGGTCATGTTCGAGATCGAGGTGCTGGAGGTGGATAGGACCCTCTCCGACAGGTTTGGCGTGAACATCGCCAAGCAAGCGAGCGCGGGGGTCGTCCCGTCTGGCACCACGCCATTACCACTCCCCGGCGCGACCACGCCCTTCACGTTTCAGGAACTCACGTCTATCGGAACCGGCAGCTACCTCTTCACCTTGCCGACCAGCGTGCTGCTGGATTTCCTCAGGTCGGAATCCGCCACCAAGACTCTGGCCAACCCACGGGTCCGCGTGGTGAACAACAAACAGGCCAAGATCAATATCGGTGACAAGGTACCCATCCTGCTGTCCACCACCAGCACGATTCCCGGCGTCGTGCCCGGCACCATTCCCACTCAATCCACGGTGACCTCGATTGAATTCAAGGACACCGGGGTCAAGCTCACGGTGGAGCCTAACATCCACCTGAACCAGGACGTGACCATCAAGCTCCAGCTCGAAGTGACGCGCCTTGGCGATCTGGTTGTTCTCCAGACCAATCCGTTGATTCAGCAGTTCAAGTTCGGGACTCGCACCGCGGAGACTTCGCTCTCGTTGAAAGACGGGGAGAGCGTGGTGCTCGCCGGCCTGATTCAGCCCGAAGACCGAACGACCGTCCAGAAGGTGCGGGGGCTGGGTGACATCCCGGTGCTGGGGGAGGTGTTCAAGACCACCACCCGCGATGTGGTCACCACCGACGTGATCCTGACCATCACGCCGCACATCGTCCGAGCCCTGGAACTCCCTCCTGTGGATGATCAAGCCTTCTGGTCAGGAACCGAGGAGGCCTATGGGCTGAAGCAGCTGTTCCCTGACGCCGGTGCAGGCAAGGGAATTTCTGGCGCGGCGCCCATAAGTCCGGCGCCTGCGCCTCCCGGTGCGCCATCCTCACCTAGAAGCCAAGTCCCGCGGCAGCCCCCTCTGGGAGTGCTTTCCCTTCTCCCGCCGGACAGAACGGCATCAGTGGGCGAGGAGATCAGGCTGGATGTGTTGGTTACCAACATCGAGGATCTTGCCGAAGGCACGCTGACCATCAGTTACGATCCCAAGGTCTTGGAGTTCCGCCAGGCGTTCGAAGGCGAATTTTTGAAGCGAGAAGGCACGGCTTCTGTCACCACAGCCGCCAATCCGGCGACGGGTACAGTGGCCGTCCGGCTCACGCGGCCGGAGGGATCAAAGGGGGTGACCGGCACCGGTGTCCTGGCCACGCTGGCGTTTGTCGCGAAAGAGCCCGGTGCCTCGCCGGTGGCGATCCAGACATCACAGTTGCTGAGCGCGGCGAAGGCTCCGCTTTCGGCAACGGGCGGGCAAGGCAACGTGAGGGTCCAGTGATGGGAAACGAGGCTGAGATCGGCCAGTCTGGCGCCACGCTCCTCGAACTGCTGATCACGATCACCATCATCATGGTGCTGGCGTCGGTCGCCATGCCGCTCTCCAAAGTGTCGGGGAAGCGGGCGCGCGAGCTCGAGCTGCGTCAGGAGCTTCGGACGGTCCGGGCGGCCATTGACGCGTTTAAACTGGATTGGAACCGGGAGGGCGATGTGTCGCTCGGTCCTCTGTGCGTCAAGAACAAGCTTTCGTGCAAGGAAGCGTCCGGTGTGTCCGGGTATCCTAAGACCCTTCAAGCCTTGCTGGAAGTGAAGCTGACGGGTGAAGAAGCGACCGTGAAAGGGACGACGATCAAGCGCTACCTGCGGAGGATCCCGGTGGACCCGTTGACCGGGAAGGCCGACTGGCGGTTACGGTGCTTCACGGATCCCCCGGACGCGTCGTCCTGGTGCGGAGATGATGTGTATGATCTGGCCTCGACGAGCCCGGAGGTCGCGTTGGATGGGACGATGTATCGTGACTGGTGAGCACGGCTTCACGCTCCTTGAGCTGATGTTCATCGTCACGATTGTCGGGATTCTTGTGACCATGGCCGTGCCGTCCTATCAAACGTCCGTGGTGAAGGCCCGCGAAGCGGTCCTCGTGCGCGATCTCTTCACGATCCGGGACCTGCTGGACCAGCACCGGGCCGACAAGGGGAAGTACCCGGACTCGCTGAATGATTTGGTGAAGGTCGGCTATTTGCGCGCCGTCCCGATGGATCCCCTCACGCGATCCACCTCCACCTGGCAGGAAATTTATGAGGCTTCAGAAGGCGGTGTCTTTGATCTCCACTCCGGGTCCGACCTCGTGGGGACCAATGGCGTGCCGTATAACCAATGGTGAACCGATGACGAAGCATGGCCACGCGGTCGATGCTGTATTTCTCATTGGACTCTTCCTGTGGGCCGGCTGCGCGGGGCCCCAACCCTCGGCCCGTGATCTCCAAGTGATCGAGTCCGCGAGCAAGGCGGAGTCCATGCAGGCCCAGCGTACCATTCTGGACCTGCACGCTGAGATCCAGGGCCTGCAGCGTGACCTGGGCGCCGCCCGAGCCGCGCAGGCGCGACTGGAAGGCGAACTACGGGAAGCTCAGCACCGCGTGCAGGAAGCGCAGCATCAGGTCGACGCGCAGCGCGAGGAACTGACGCGAGTGCGAGAAGAACGTGACCGGTTGGCGCAGACTGGGCGCGAGGTACAGGGACAACTGGTCGAGCTGGGCCGGCTCCGCCAGCAGGCGGCCGATGCCGAGGGTAGCCAGGCCCGCCTGCAGGCCATGGAAGCGGCTGTCGAAAAGCAGGCCAGGGAATTGGCCGAACTCAAGGCCGGTGCGCAGAAGTCAGCGGCGAGACTCAAGCGCAAGCTCTCCACGGTCGAGCTCGCCGTGTCCAGCACAGAGGGCGCGCTCGATCGGCCCGTTTCGACCGGGGCGCCGCCGTCCTCATCGCTTCGCACGGTGATCGTGCGACCTGGCGATACCTTGTGGGACCTTGCTCGGAAGCATCGGGTGCAGTTGGCGGAGCTGATGACGGTGAACAAGCTCGCTTCCGACCGCATTCGCCCGGGGCAGGAGCTCATCCTTCCTGAGCCGTAACCTTTTTCCATGCCTTCGTATCTCTACAGGGTGGCCCGGGCTGACGGAACAACCATAGAAGGCCGGGCCGAAGGGGAGGACGAGCAGACGGTCCGGACCGAGCTCGAGAAGCAGGGGTTGCTGGTGTTCCACCTGCGGTCCCTGGACGCGTGGGGGATGTGGCCGGCGCTCGTGGGGTCCGGGCTGAAGGGGAAGCGCGGCATACCCCTTCAGGAGTTTCTGGTCTTCAATCAAGAGTTCCTGGCCCTCGTGAAGGCCGGGCTTCCGATCCTCAAGATCTGGGACCTGCTGATCGAGCGGGCGAGGCGCCCCGCGTTTCAGGCGGTCTTGCGGGCCGCGCGCCAGGACATTCGAGGCGGGACTGCCGTGTCGGAGGCCCTCACGCGCCACCCGCTCTTTTTCCCGGAGCTCTACATTGCCTCGCTGAAAGCCGGCGAACAGGCTGGGAACCTGCCGGAAGTGCTGCAACGCTATATTGCCTACCTGAAGCTGGTGATGGGCCTTCGCCAGAAGATGACGAAGGCGTTGGCCTATCCGGCGTTTCTGGTGATCGTGGGCGTCGCCGTGGTGGCCTTTTTGTTGACGTATGTGCTGCCGACGTTCTCGGCGATCTACGGGGAAGCCGGGACGGATGTGCCGGAAGCCACGAGGGCGCTGCTCACCCTCATCGAGGCGATTCAGTCGCATCTCGTCGCGATTGGGCTGACGATAGGGGCGCTGGTCCTGGCGTTCAGATGGTGGGTCCGCACCGAAACCGGCCGGGCGCTCTGGGACCGCACCACGTTGACGCTGCCGCTCATCGGCGACGTGCTCGTCAAGCACCAGACCATTCAATTCACGCGGACCTTGGCGACTGTGCTGGCCGGCGGAACGCCGCTGGTGGCTGCGCTCCAAACGGTCCGTGGGGCTTTGACCAACCGGTTTCTGGCGGACGGGCTGGCCACGGCCACCGAGCGAGTGCGGGAGGGGACCACGCTCTCCGCGGCCTTGGAAGGGGTGAAGGTGTTCCCCCGCATGGCCTTGGAGATGTTGGCGGTTGGGGAGGAGACCGGCTCGCTGGACGCGATGCTGCGGGATGTCGCTGAACTCTACGAAGGCGATCTGGACCAGCGGCTCAGCCAGCTCACGACCTGGATCGAGCCGGTGTTGCTGTTGATCATGGGCATCGTCGTCGGCGCCGTCGTCATCATCATGTACCTGCCCGTCTTCCAGATGGCCGGGGCCGTCAAGTAGTCCACCTCGAGCACGTCCGATCTCCGGAAACAGTGGCACGCGCGGGAGAAACTCGGTACAATTCTCCCAGCCACCACCCACTCACCGGAGCGCCTATGGACCTGAAAGAACCCCTCAATCAACTGGCAATCCCGCCAACGCACTTTACCCGACATCTGAAGTTCCCGGACCCTGCAAAGATCCGCATCTACGACGACACCTTGCGGGACGGGGAGCAAATGCCCGGCGTGGCCTTCTCGCCCGAGCAGAAGCTGGAGTTGACCGAGCTGCTTTCGACGATCGGCGTCCACGTCATTGACCCGGCCTTCCCGGCCGTTTCTGAATCCGACCGCAAGGCCTTGCAACTGATCGTGCAGGCCCAGCGGCGGGGCCAGATCCGTCAGGACATCGAGGTGCTGGCCATGTGCCGGAGCCTCAAGGAGGACATCGACGCGGTCGTGGACACCGTCACGGCCGTCGGAGCCAAGCCGGACGACGTGAGCGTGCTGGTGCTCTCGACCTTGTCTGACCTGCACCTGAAGTACAAGCTCGGCAAGACGCTGTTGCGCCGGGCAGGTCAGCCGGAAGATCAATGGCTGGCGAGGCCGATGGACTACTATAGGGAGCAGAACCTGGGCCTGATCACCGGCGCCATCCGCTACGCCCGGGAGCGTGGGTTCTCGCGCGTGGAGTTCGCTGCCGAGGATGCGTCGAGGTCGGACGTCGCGTACGGCGAGGTCTGGGCCAAGGCCTGCGTCGCGGCCGGCGGGACGCGGATGTGCTTTTCGGACACTTGCGGGGTGTTCACGCCCGAAGGCGTGGATCATTACATTCCGCGGCTGGTCAAGGTCCTCGGACCCGTGCCCATGACGGCGCACTTTCACAACGATTTCGGCCTGGGGGCGATCAACACGGTGCGGGCCATCAGCCACGGCGCCTTGTACGCAGGGGTGACGGCGAACGGCATCGGCGAGCGGGCCGGCAACTGCCCGCTGCATGAATTCGTCATGATCCTCAAGATGCTCTATGGTGTCACGCTGCCCGGCTTCCGCTACGATCTCTTGACCGAGCTGCGCCGCAAGATCGAAGTGTATTCGGGCATCCCGCTCCAGCCGCACGAACCGATCGTGGGCGAGGGGGTCTTCAAGCACGAATCCGGGATCCATACGGCCGCCATCGCGATCCATCCGGCCATCTACCAGTTCATCGCCGAAGAATCGGTCGGGGGCGAGCAACGCTTTGTGTTCGGCAAGCACAGCGGGGCCGCTGCGGTGGAGTCCGTCCTGGCAAAGCACACCAAGGCCTTGCGGGAACGCGGCGTGGAGATCAGTCCGGACCTCGTCAAGCAGGTCCTGGATTGTGTAAAAGCCCTGCGCGAGCAGATGCTGCCCGAGAAGGGCTATCCCGAGGCTATCGAGAACCATTACCGGCACTACTACGCCCTCGGCCTGTCCGAGGAGCGGATCGTCGAGCTGGCGCTGGAGACGCACGCCCGGACGAAGGCGCCTTGAATGAGCGAGGCGCCCGCACTCATCCTTCCTGACAAGACCCGCTCCATCGGCCACGATCTCCGGCGTACGCTCGGCGCCGACAAGGTCAAGGACGACTTCCCGACCATCACGGCCTACTCGGTCGACGCCAGCATCTACAAAGTCGTGCCGAAGGCTGTCGTGACGGCTGAGACAGAGGACGACATCGCCGCCACCGTTGCCTACGCGGTGTCCGCCGGCGTGCCGATCACCCCGCGAGCCGCGGGCACGAACCTCACCGGCTCGGCGGTCGGCGAGGGGATCATCCTCGACTGCGGGCGGATGAATCGCATCCTCGAGTTGAACGTCGAGGAGCGCTGGGTGCGGGTCCAGCCGGGTCTGAACCTGAACGAGTTCAACAAGAAGCTCGAGCCGCACGGCCTCATGTTCGGGCCCGATCCTTCCAGCCGCGACATGTGCAAGCTGGGCGGCATGCTCTCGAACAATTCGGCCGGTCCGCACACGCTGCGCTACGGCTCGGTCAAGGACAACGTCCACGCCCTCCGCATTCATCTCACCACTGGCGCGTGGCTGGACGCCGAGACGCTGGCCGACGGCGATTCCGCGACCGACGCGCTGCTGGCCGCCCACCCGCCGCTTGCCGAGACCCTCACGCTGGTCCGCGCGCGCGCCGACCTCATCCGCAGCAGGAAGCCCAAGGTCAGCAAGAACAGCACGGGCTATAACCTGTTCGGGCTCGTGGACGGCCTGGATCAAGGCCTCGTGGACCTGCCAAAGCTCTTCGTCGGCAGCGAAGGTACACTGGGCGTGATCAGCGAGGCGACGCTCAAGCTTGTCGAGAAGCCGACGGCGACGGCGACCGCGCTCATCCATTTCCGTCACCTGGAGGAGGTGGGCCAGGCGGTCTTCGACCTCCTGCCCCTGACCCCGATGGCACTGGAAGTGCTGGACGCCAACACGCTCGATCTGATCGGGCGTGCGGCCCACAGCGTGCCGGCTGATGCGGCGGCCATGCTCCTGGCGGAGTTTGATGGAAGCCTTCTTCCCATTGCCGCGATTCTGGATCAGGTCAAGGCGATCTGCCGGAAGTACCGCCTCTGCCAAGACCCTACGATCGCGGTCGAAAAGGAGCACCAGGAGCAGCTCTGGAAGGCCCGGAACGCCCTCTACCCGACGCTGTACCGCTACGATGCGAAGAAGAAGCCCATCAACTACGTGGACGATGTCGTCGTGCCGGCCGATCGGATTGCGGAGCTCGTGTCGTACCTCTCCACATTCTTCAAGAACCAGGATGTGAATGTCGCCATCTTCGGCCACATCGGCAACGGCAACGCCCACATCGTGCCCCTCCTGGACGTCAGCGACCAGCACGATTTCGAGGCGATGGTCGCGGGCTATCATGAGATCCACCAGACGGTCGTCACGCGGTTCGGCGGCTCCATCTGCGGCGAGCACGGGGACGGGCGCGTGCGCGCAGAGTTCGTGCCCAAGTACTTCGGGGAGGAGCTCTACACGCTCTTCAAGCAGGTCAAGGCGGCCTTCGATCCCCGGAGCGTCCTGAACCCCGGTGTCAAGATCAGCACCACCCCCTTCACCGAGCACATCGACTATGTGCGGCTCTCCAAACCCTGCGCGACCTGCGGCAAGTGCAACTCGGTCTGCCCGGTCTACGACGTCTTCCAGTCGGAGGATATGAGCTCGCGGGGCTGGTTCGAGATCGTCACGGCGCCGGGCTACGACTATCTCAATTCGAAGCGGGTCGTGGAGGCCTGCGTCAACTGCAAGTCCTGCCGGACGATTTGTCCGGCCGGGGTGGATGTGTCAGACCTCATCTTGCAACGGCGGGCCGAGCATCCCAACAAGCTAGCCGGGGTCATCTTCGCCTGGCAGGGGACGCCGTGGCTCTTTGAGCCGTTCATCAAGCTCATGGGAAGGACGCAGGGGCTGTGGGATCGGCCTCTGCCGCGCAAGTTGCTGGAACTGGGGTGTGCGCCCGTGCTGCGGTTTCTTGCCCAGACGGCGAAGCTGCCGGCAGACATGGTGTTGCCGCGGCTGGCGTCGCGGCTGCTTCGCGAGCGGCACGCCGAGTTGACGGAAGAGCAAGGACACCAGGGGCCGGTGGCTTACTTCCACGGGTGCGCGGCTAACTATTTTATGGATGGCGTGGGCGATGCGGTGATCGCCGTGCTGCGAAAGAACGGCATCGAGCCGGTCCTGCCTCGGCAGAAGTGCTCGGGGACGCCGATCGAAACCTACGGCCACATGGATCGCGTGAAGACCTACGTCCGGTTCAATGTCGAATCACTGAGCCGGTACGAGACGATCCTGACCGGCTGCGCGTCGTGCACGTTGAGCCTGAAGGACTATCCGAAATGGCTCCAGGGCGAGGAGCGCAAAAAGGCCGAGGCGGTTGCCGCCAAGGTCAGGCACATCTCGGAGTTCCTGGCCGGCGAGGGGTTGAAAGTCCGGCCGACCAAGCCCTGCCCGAAGACGGTCACCTACCACTCGTCATGCCACTTGCGGGCGGCCGGGGTGAGCAAGCCGCCGCGGGATCTGATCAAGCGCATCCCCGGGGTGACGTTCGTCGAGATGCCGGACGCCGACCGGTGCGCCGGCGGGGCGGGGACCTTCATCGTCAAGGATTACGACACCTCGCAGAAGATTTTCGAGCGCAAGCGCGCGGCGATCCGGGACAGCGGCGCGCAAGTGGTGGCGACCTCCTGCCCCGCTTGCATGATTCAGCTCAAGAACGGGCTACGCGGCGAAGTGGACGTGCGCCACATCGCGGAGTTGCTCCGAGAGGCGTATGGAGATGAACCCTTCCGCATGTAGGGGCGGGATTTATCCCGCCCGTCATGGGCGCAATGAATTGCGCCCCTACGATTTGTAAATGTCCTTCAAGAAATCCGATCTCGTTGCCATCGGGTTGGCGCTGGCCGTCATCATCGTGCTCATGCTGCTGCCCTCGCCCAAGGACAACAATCCGCCCGTCCCGCCGGATTCCAAACACCGAGCCCTCAAGATCGAGAAAGACTGTGTGGTGTGTCACGCTCCGCAGGGAGAGCGCCCCTTGTCGGTAAAGCATCCCAAGCGCCAGGACTGTTTCCGCTGCCACCGGATAGGAGGAGCGTAACAGTCTCACAGACTCAATAAATACGGATTGACAGACTGCTCTCTCCCGCGTAGTATGAACCATGACGTGTTGAGCTCCGCTGGCTATCCGATCCCTCGCGTTTCTTGATCCTTCCTGACGCGAGCGATTCCCCGGTCTCCGCCGCTCCTACGCCCGAGTCTCTCTGAAACGGTGTGCTGACACTTTGAGCTGTGTCGGCCCCCGAGGGAGGTCCGCAGTTGAACTGCCTACGTTGTCATGGATTGATGGTGCCTACCCGGTTGGAGGAAGCGGTCGGCGCCACAAGCGGCGAATCCATCTCCGGGTGGAAATGCCTGCTGTGTGGTGAGGTCATCGATTCCGTCATCGCAGCCAATCGAAAAGGTCACCAGGAACCGATGGCTGGCCGGGCCCGTCTTCCCTATGGCACCGTGCTGGCGAAGTCTCGTGGTCCCAAGGACCTACCATGAACGAGACTGAATTAAGCGAGTTACTGACCGCGCCGGGCTTCTTCCGATTCCTGGCCCAACAGGCGAAGCTGAGCCCTGAGGAAGTCAAGCGGATCTACCTGCGCGGGAGGCCATGGGGGCTG
>Ga0209377_1003313_pt1 | contig 10381 bp, 6 predicted proteins | sample GraSoiAngelo_141_FD_185898 | JGI IMG/M metagenome (GOLD analysis project Ga0209377, IMG submission 185898) | Grasslands soil microbial communities from the Angelo Coastal Reserve, California, USA - 14_0929_12_40cm (SPAdes) (version 2) | ecosystem: Environmental > Terrestrial > Soil > Grasslands ...
CTAGTGCGCTGCTTAGCCCGGAGGCAAACGTGCTTTGCACTCCGACCGGACTAAATTTATAGATGTAGCTGCCATCGGCCACAAACAGATTGCGCGTGCTGTCGAAAGCCAAGCCTTGGGGGGCACCCAGTCCGGAGGCAAAGATGCTTTGCACCCCGTCCCAGGTAAATTTGAAGATCTTGCCGCCGCCGGCATCGCCGCCTGTCACAAACAGGTTCTGCGCCAGTGCGCTGGAGCAAATCAGAATACCCGCTCCCAAACACGCTACCCTGCTGAATAGCTGGCCGGCAACGCCAAGGGGAGATTTGAATTTCGCTTCCATTAATTTGTTTTTCATCGTTCTACCTCTCTTTCACTAGTCACTACCGGAAACGACAGGCGAGATTCCTAACTAATTTGCTTTGATCACAAACCGCGGATTAGCCGGATGTCACGGATGGGAAGATGACCTTGACATGCCCATAAATATGGGCAACGATCGTTTGTGAAAACGACACTCGAAATTCCCGAGCCGCTCTTCCGCAAAGTAAAAGCCACTGCCGCGCGGCAGGGGCGCACGCTCAAGCAACTCGTGCAGGAAGCACTCTCGGAGAAGATCGCACGGGTAGATGGCGTCAGCAGGAAGCAAAAGCCGTGGATGGTCCTGTCCGGCGGCTTAAAGCATCTCCACAGCGAAAACCGCCGAATCGAGCGAGTAATCGAGGCGGAGTTTGAGAACATCGAGCCAGAAGACCGGCAATGATTCTCGATACCAACGCTCTCTCCGCATTTGCGGACGGCCTGCCTCCGGTTGTGAAACAGATCGCGACTGCCGACGAGCTTCACGTTCCGGTCATCGTGCTGGGAGAATACCGCTTCGGCATCGCGACCTCGCGTCGCCGGCGTGAATACGAAGCATGGCTGGCGCGTGGCCGTGCGTTTTGGAACGTGCTTCCCGTAGTCGAGGAAACTGCCACGTACTACGCGTCGATCCGGCAGCAACTAAAGAGAGCCGGCGCGCCCTTGCCGGCCAACGACGTTTGGATCGCCGCATTAGCGCGACAGCACGACCTGCCGGTCCTAAGCCGTGACGCCCACTTCGACGCTGTGTCCGGTCTTACTCGACTCTCCTGGCGCTAACTAGCAAGCTTAGTGGTTTCGGTTGGTAGCCGAAACAATCTTCTCTCGGGCAAGCTAGGAAACCCTTCATAACCTTCGTTTCCTTCTGTTAGAAAAGACGTTCAGTTTCAGAAACGCCTCTTTAGCGCTACATACCAGGTTCGCCCCCTGATATTGGCTTGCCCCTGGTCCTAGCCGTTTTCAAAAGCGGCGGGTGAGGCGACGTAGTAGGTCATGGAGTCGGGCGCGGCCGCGGAGTTGGGCGTGGCCTCGGTGTCGGGTCACATCTTCCCGTGCATGGCGTCGGCGTGGGCGTTGGAGTAGGTGTAGCTGTTGGCGTCGCTGTAGCTGTTGGCGTCGCTGTAGCAGTAGCCGTCGCCGTCGGTGTCGGTGTGCGCGTCGCTGTTGCTGTGGCTGTCGGTGTCGGAGTCGGAGTGGGTGTGGGCGTAGGTCCCTGCACCTCAAACGAGCCGATGTCGATCCGACCGTTCACTACGCGATTAAAACCGGGGCCGCGCTGGTCATAGACAGGCGGCGGCGTAAAGTTCGGATTGCCGGCGTCAATGGCAGGGCTGCCGGGCAACAGCTTATGCGTGAACGTGGGGCCGCCATTATCTTGCAGCGGGCCAAGCATCGGATCCCTATTGATCTGATCCCCGGGACCGGTCAAATAACCGCCGCCGTTATCGCTGCTGAGGTTGTACCCCAGCGATGTGACCCTGCTAGACTCATTATATATATTTCCGCCAGCCGCGCCGGCCTTGAGAATCGTGTTCGCTAGAACGACCGTCGCGTCGCCGCCTGCAATGTTAGTGTAATTCCAGATACCACCGCCTTGTTGAGCCGAGTTGCCAGAGAAGGTCGTGTTGGTGATCTCTACCGTGGCGGTGCCACCTTCATTAAAATTAGCGATTCCGCCACCGTGCTGAGCGGAGTTACCGCTGATCGTGCTGTTGCTAAGCGTCAGCATAACGCTCCCAACTTGCTCGTAATTCATGATTCCCCCGCCGTATCCACCGGAGTTGCCGCTAATCGTGCTGTTGCTGACTTGCAATACAGCGAGGGCGCCCTCAGCCTGATCACTGCCGTTGTTGAAGATGCCGGCGCCGTCGTTGAAGATGCCGGCGCCGCCATATGAAGCGATGTTGCCGCTGATCGTGCAATTGTTGACGCTCAGTCTAGCGAACTCATTGTCAATGCCAGCCCCGACATTATAACCTGCGGTGGCGAGGCCGTTCGTAATGGTCAGGCCGGAAATCGTGACAGTGTTACCGGGAGCGATGTAGAACACACGGTAAGTGGCGTTGCCGTTCACGGCCAGATTGTCGGCGCCAGGTCCTGAGATCGTAATGCTCTTATCCACCAGCAGTTCGTCGGTGGTCAACCCAATGGTGCCAGTTACTGCGAAGGTAATTGTGTCACCGTTATTGACGTCGGCGAGTGCCTGACGCAACGACCCGGCGCCGCTGTCGTTGGTGTTGGTAACTGTGATGGTGGCCGCATGCGCGGGGATTGCTACTGCGCAAAGCAGCACCACGGCAATCCCGGCGAACGTGATATTGGGTGTGATTCTGATTTTCATTTCACTGCCTCTACGGGAAACACGAGAGTGACACGATTCCATTGGTGTCCAGGCCGAGGCGGCGGAGTCGGGCGTGGCCTCGGTGTCGGGTCACATCTTCCCGTGCATGGCGTCGGCGTGGGCGTTGGAGTAGGTGTGGCTGTAGGTGTTGCAGTTGCAGTAGCTGTAGCTGTTGCTGTTGCTGTTGCTGTCGGTGTTGGGGTGGGTGTAGGCGTAGGCGTAGGTCCCTGCACCTCAAACGAGCCGATGTCGATCCGGCCGTTCACTACGCGATAAAAGCCTGGGCCGCGCTGGTCGTACAAAGGCGGCGGAGTGAAATTCGGGTCGCCTGCATCAATGGCCGGGCTACCACTTAACAACTCATGCGTGAATGTGGGGCCGCCATTGTCTTGCAAAGGGCCAAGCAGCGGATCGGTGTTGATTTGATCGCCCGGACCGGTTAAGAAACCGCCGCCATCATCACTACTGAGGTTGTAGCCCAGCGATGTGACCGTGCCGGAGCCATTGACAATATTTCCTCCTGTCGCACCCGCGTTCAAAATGGTGTTCTGAAGCCCCACTGCAGCGCTGCCGCCGCCAGCATCGTTGTAAATACCGCCGCCGACTGAGGCCGAGTTGCCGCTAAAGGTGGTGTTGCTGATCTCCAGCATAGCACTACTAAATTGGCCAACGTTGTAAATACCACCACCATTCGATGCAGCGGAGTTGCCGCTGATCGTGCTGTTGCTGAGCGTCAAGGTAGCGCTCCCGTAATACCCCCAATTGTAGATTGCCCCGCCATTGCCCAGAGTCGAGTTGCCGTTGATCGTGCTGTTGCTAACCTCCAACACACCGGCGCTCTGCTCGCCGCCCCGGTTAAGAATGCCGGCGCCGGAGTTATCGTTGATCGTGCAATTGCTAAGCGTCGCGGTCGCGCCATAGTTGACGAGCCCCCCGCCAGAGTTGCCACGAAAAGCACTGCTGCGAACGTCCAGCGTCGCGGTACCGTAATCCCCGTCGTTGAAAATACCACCACTTGCGCCAAACGCGACGTGGTTATTGACAAAGATGCTGTCGTTGATCTCCACGCTCGCGCTGCCATACTCGCCATCAATATACATGCCAGCGCCGAAAGCGGCCGAATTATCGCTGATCGTGCAATTATTGAGCGTGAACGTCGCATGGTCATCGTAGATGCCGCCGCCGTAGTAACAGGGGTACATGTTGCAGGTAATGCCGTTCGTGATAGTCAGTCCGGAAATGGTGACGGTTCTACCAGCGCCGATGTAAAGCACGCGACTCTTGGCGTTCCCATTCACAGCCAGGTTGTCGGCGCCAGGCCCTGAGATCGTAATGCTCTTATTGACCAGGAGTTCCCCGCTGGTCAATCCAATGGTGCCAGTTACTGCGAAGGTGATCGTGTCACCGTCATTCGCGATGGCGAGTGCCTGGCGCAGTGAGCCGGCGCCGCTGTCGTTTGTGTTGGTAACTGTGATGGTGGCCGCGTGCGCGGGGATTGCTACTGCGCAAAGCAGCACCACGGCAATCCCGGTGAACGTGATATTGGGTGTGATTCTGATTTTCATTGCACTAGTCACTACAGGAAACGAAAGATCAGATTCCCAAATAATTTGTGTCGGCAACAACCGAACGGCATTGGCAAACTAAAATGTCTAGCTCGTAGCTAGTTGCAGTTTGCTTAGTTCGCACCCGCGAAGTTACACGTCTCAGCGCCTGTTAATCTGGGGCCAGCACGGCATCGGGCCGTGCTGGTTACTTGACATGGTCTTCGTTATTGTTTGGTCATGGTACCGATGCTGGCCATCACGAAGTCGCCAGCAGCGTCCGTATTGGTCCACTTGAGCTCAGCGCCTCCGTTCACAATGTAGAAATCGCGATGATGGTCTTGCCATGTCATCGTCCCGTGACCATTGGCGTCCACGGTATAGGTACCATCATGGATCTGGGAGTGATTTTCTCCATCGTGTCTCAAGGTCCAGTCCGCGTGGAAGCTGGCCGTTCCCGGATAAAACGTGACGAGACCGATGCCCATCAAGGGGCTGTAGTTAACGGGCGAGTTGCCGTTCCCGAGGATCTTGAGCCAGCCGTCGACCTGATCGACGTAGTTTCCCGACACGTCGTTGATGCTATAGGCCTGGGCGCTAGTCGAAAAGGCTGGCGACAGGCCGATAATGCACATGGTTAAAGCGAGAAGCAAAGCAGCTCGCACAATAGATTTGCAGTAATGTTTTGTTATCATGGGTGTTCTTTCTTGTTGAGGTTTGGGTTGTTCTGTCTTTCACCCGGTCTATACAGGAAATGAACGGCGAAGTTCCCAATTGATTAGGAACGCAGGAACAGAGGAAAGGTCCGCTAGATCTTTCGACAGAATTCACAAAATGGACAGAATGTCTTGATCCCGCAAGATTCTGTAAATCCTGTCTGGCTTCTCTCCGTGTTCTCCGTGTTCTCTGTGGTGAATAGCTTGTCGTGGCTACAGAAATCCAGATGCGAGTGGTGGGATGGCTTTTAGAAACGCTTTTTCAACGCCACATACCAGACTCGCCCCCTGATATTGGCCATCCGCTGGTCGTAGCTGGTTTCGAACCCACCAGCGACAAACGGCGGATCCTGGTCGAACACGTTGTTCATCCCAAGCGTGATCGTGATGTTATTCAGCCATGCGCGCCACCCACATGGATTGTACTCCGCCGTAGAAACCGGCGTGACGTTCTTATTTTTGCTATCCCTTGTCCCCGCGTCCTTGCCGCCGTCCCTGGCGTAGCCAGCTACCTCGTTTTGCGCCACAGAAGCAGGCAAGTTGAATGTGTAATTCAGAATGAAGTCCAGTGTCGTCCATTCACGAATTTTGCGGCGCGACTTACCACCGTCAAAGGTGGTGACGCCGCTACTGTCCCAGTACTGCCCGATGTAGTGAGCGATGAGACCAACATCGAGCCCGCCGAGCCATGAGCCCGCCGGGCCGTCGTAAAACACGCTCGAATACCAGCGGTTTCTCGGGAACGAGCCAAATCTGTTCCCTACGAAAGTGTTGTCCATATGAAATCTGTGTTCCACCGGGCTAGCCTGCGATACAAACCGGGCCAGGTAGTTGCCATTGAAAGTGAACGTCAATGTTCCGAAGTTGCCCCGGCCGAATATCGAGGTATCCAGTTGATAGAAAGCCTCGTAATCGAGACCTTCGGTGATACGCCGAGCCAGGTTCTGCTCGAGAGTGTTCACGCTTAGGATCGCGCCGGTAACGGGATCGCGCTTAATCAGGTCTGACCAAAAACCACCCTTGGGAGCGCCGTTGGGCAGGGTCCCTGTACGAGTGTCCCAATTCGTACCCACAATGATGTCGGGGGGTTCACCGAAGGTGGCGTTGCGCAAATCGATGTGGTAAAAGTCCGCGCTTAGGGTGAGTCCCTTGATCAATTTCGCTGGCGTCCAAACAACACCGTAGGTCCATTCATACGCTACTTCCGCGTTCACGTTCGGATTGCCGCCAATAGTTTCTTTAATCGGAGAGTTCGGAGGAGTTAAGCCAGCTGGGTCATCCACGAGCACTGCCCGCTGCGCTTGCGAAGTATACACTTCGGCAAGGGCCGGAGCGTGATAAGCTTCGCTGTAAGTCCCGCGCAACGTCAGCGATGAATCGATTGGCTGCCAGCGAAAGAAGAACTTGGGCTTTTCAGTGGGGCCGAAATCGCTGAAGTTATCATATCTTTCCTGGTACCCTAATTCCAGGCTGTAGAGACCAGGGCAGTTCCAAATGGGGCTCGTAACAGGAACACGAACCTCCCAGTAGAGAGACCACACATCCCGGCTCCCTCTGGTTGGTAGAAAGTCCGGCACCGGCTCGGTTTGCCAGTTAAGAAGTCTAGTCGCGCCTATTGTTTGACGGGAAGCAATTAGCGAGTCGGGCTGATCATTTTCGTGCTCGGTCCGGTGTTCACCGCCAATCGCAAAGGAGACGGGCCCTGCTGGGAGATTCCAGAGATCCCCGTATAACTTGAGGTCTTCGAGTATAAGCGAGGTCGTGCCGAGGCGATGGGTCGTGACAAAAATTTTATCAATCACGGCGGGCGAGTTCTGGTTAAGGCCGAATGGATTGAAGGCAGTTGCGGGATTGGTGTCGAGTAACGCCGCCCGCAGCGCATTGCTGTCCACGATTCCGCCGCGGAGCTCGATGCGACTATCTTGGTTATAACGGAACCCGCTTTCCCAGTTCCAAGTCTTAAAGTAATCGCCGAACTCACCGAGATTACCCTTGAGACCGCCTGTGAACTCGTAATTATGGGTTGTAATCTTATCGGTACGCAACCCCGCTTCCAAAGCACGGTAACGCACGCCGGTGGTGAGTTGCGTTCCGGCAGGCACAGCACTTATTTGAGTTCCCGGAGCCTTCGGGTCCGCTCCTCCCGGGGAGGTGTAATCCGCCACTGTGAATGGATTGAATGGATTCTGAATCGGCACGCTAATGCCCACGGGACTTATCCCAAATGGATGAATCGCATCCGTGAATACATCGGTCGAAAATGGAGCCGGCTCCTGTGCGCCATCCCAGAAGGTGCGCACGTATTTAAGATCACCAAAAAGCTCCACGTATTGGCCGCAAATTTTGCGGTCCAGCGAGCCGTAGAGATATTCACGGTCCACTGGGGCCATTGCCGGTGTGAAAGCTGCGAAGTTAAAGGCCTGTTGCGCCCGCGGTAGGCTGGAGAGCGGCACGTATTGCGGGTCGCTGGCTACATCTGGAAATGCATGCCGCGTCGGTGACCTCGCACCGCGGTTAACGCGCGGCTGGTAAACGAAGTCTCCGACACGCCCGGCAAAGTCTGGCAACCGATCATCATCACCGCCAAAGCGGGTAAAATCAGCGTTGGAGGTAATATCGCGGTCGCGGTTGTAGATGGCGGCGCGATCGTACACCTCAGCGTAAACAACAATGTCGGTCTTGTCGTCACCGGTGCCGGCGAGGAGGTATGCCCGTTCTTCCCCCTGATCGTTGGAGGCGCCGAGATTGGTGTTCCCATAGCTGGCGTAAATTTCGAGGCCGCGAAACTTGTGGATTAACCATACGTTAAACACACCGGCGACCGCGTCACTGCCGTAAATGGCGGAAGCGCCGTCCTTCAAAATGTCGATGTGATCAATCAGCCCCAGTGGAAATAAGTTGAGATCCACTGTGGGACTGTAGAAGAAATTGATGGGGACTTGATAACCGGCAAAGCCGTCAGTCGCGAGACGACGTCCGTCCTGCAACACAAGGGTTTCTTTGGCAAAAAGACCGCGCAGGTCAATCTCCGTTCTGCCATCCCCGATAGTGTTTAGATTGTCATTGAGCGACGATCCAGTAGCCACAGGTAACTTCTGAACAAGGTCAGTGGCACTGCGCACACCGAGCCGCTCGATATCGACCTTGCGATAGGTATCGACCGGTTGTGGGCCAACTTCTTCAGCGGTAGGAATGTTTGAGCCAGTTACGATAACCTCGAACGTGGTAGCAACAGGTTCGCCGCTTCGCTGCGGCGTGGGTGTGATATCCTGCGCGGAGGCTGCAAGGAGCGGACAAAAGATGATCGCGATGCCTAACGGACAGAGGCTAGAAGCCATCCTATAAATCCAGATGACGGCCTGAGGGCAGGCCATCTCCAACGTTCGTCGTTGGTGCGTGCCGATGGAGCCAGGCCGCCCTCGGCCTGCAAGATGCGTTCTAACAAAGCCGGTGTGTTTGCAGCTGCGGTTAGCGGCCAGGGCTGGCATTCTGGGGAGAGGTAAGCTGGTCCTCAGTCGGAAAGAGTGTTAGCAGATCTGGCGGACTCGCTCGCGAATCTTGTAACTGGCCGTCGAAATAGGCTCGCACAATAAATCCGCCATATCGCCGTGCACCAGCGGAAAGCGTTTGAGTTTTCGGACGCACGTAAGTGGCTTCGAGAAACCTTGGGGCTGCTTCGGCCCAGCCGGTTGCGGAGGTAAGCCAATGATAACCGACTTGCGCATCAGTTGGCATCATCTTGTTATCTTTCGTTAGGTCATAAAAAGAGACGACAATTCTCACAGCATGGCCATTGGGAGTTCCTGGTCGTGGCCTTACTCCAACTTTGAGAGTAACGTGTCTCTGTGCCTTTGGATCGGTTATCTCTGATAGAGTTGTCTCGGTGATCTTTAAAATCGTGTCCTGCGAAGCAGTGATCCGCTGTAGAAGATGAGGGAAGCATGCATCCGAATGGAGCGCCCGAAATTCCGGAAGGAACGCGATCCACTGTAACACGCCCGAATGCTCTTCGTACGCAAGTTCGAGCCAGCGGAAAGCATCTTCTTTGTCGCCTAGCGCTGTCGAAACTGCGGCGATCAAAGGTGCCGAGACGTATCGCTTCGCCCTTGCTTGCACAAGCTGCGCAAGAATATTGCGCGCCTCCATCTCGCGGCCCATGCGCGTGTAGGTGATGGCAAGGCCGCTACTCGGCAGATGCGTTGCCTCCTGGGCTTTGGTGTAGAGGGCGATCGCTTCCGGGAACTTACCTTTCTCGCGATAGGCAGCGGCAAGATCCGAATCCAGATAAAAGTAATTTGGATCGAGCTGGAGCGTCCGCTGACCTTCACTAATTGCGTCGTCGATCTCGTCGTTGGCGAGGTAGGCGGCGGTAGCAACGTAGCTAGTGATGGGCGACACCGGATCCAATTTCTCAGCTTCCAACACAAGCCGGAGCCCTTCTTTTAATTCGCCTCGGAAGAGAGGCAGCAGCGCCGAGAAGAAGTGGGCTGGTGCCGAGTTGGGATCGAGCTGGAGCGCGCGCTTCAACTCTGCATCCGCGCCGGCCAGGTCCCAATCAAGCACACGTTTCGCTTCGCTAAGGTAGCAATGCGCTTCAGCATCTTTCTCGTCGAGCGCAATCGCCTTCAATGCTGCTTCTTTTGATGCCGGGTAAGCTTCGAGCGGTTTTACATAGACGTCGGCCAGAAAATACCAAACCTTTGCAATCCCAGTCCAGGCACGCGAAAAAGTCGGATCTTTCTCGAGAGCGCGCTGAAAGAAATTGAGCGCCCTCCGCAAATCCTCTTCGCTGCTCTTGTTCGAGAAAAAGAGGCCTTGCAGATAAAGATCGTATACCTCTGTGTTACGCTGTCCACGGGCTGGAAGCGAAACGGCCAGCTTGATCTTGAGCGCGTCAACAATTGAGCGAGTTATTTCATCTTGCAGCACAAAGACGTCCTGCAGCTCGCGATCATAAGTTTCCGTCCAAAGGTGAAAACCGCTGCGTGCATTAATCAATTCGGCAGTAACACGAACGCGGTTACCCTCGCGTCGCAAACTTCCTTCAAGCACATTCTCAACGTTTAGCTTTTCCCCAAGTTCCCTCGGGTTCACGCCCTTCCCTTTGAATGAAAATGACGAGGTGCGGCCAACGACGCGCAGCCCATCAACCTTTGCCAGCGTGTGAAGAATTTCCTCGCTTATCCCGTCGCAGAAATATTCCTGGTCTTTTGCCTGGCTAAGATCGAGGAATGGTACCACCGCGATACTTTTTTCAGGAGGATTAAATTGCGACGTTCGGAAGAGTTCGCCGCGTAACAACCAAATCGCGGCCGCGCCTATAAGGAGACAGGCAGCGCCCGTTGCCACCAACTTCGGATTACGCCGCGACCAGCGCCAGATCCGCGCCGGGGGTGAGACTGGCCGGGCGACGATCGGTCGGCCATCGAGCCAGCGCTCCA
>Ga0209377_1003317_pt1 | contig 10375 bp, 8 predicted proteins | sample GraSoiAngelo_141_FD_185898 | JGI IMG/M metagenome (GOLD analysis project Ga0209377, IMG submission 185898) | Grasslands soil microbial communities from the Angelo Coastal Reserve, California, USA - 14_0929_12_40cm (SPAdes) (version 2) | ecosystem: Environmental > Terrestrial > Soil > Grasslands ...
CGCCTCGCATCGCCCGCCCTTGACGTTGAAGCTGAACCGCCCCGGCTTGTAGCCGCGCATCTTGGCTTCGGGCAAGCTCGCGAACAGCTCCCGCATGTAGGTGAACATCCCCGTGTACGTCGCCGGATTCGAACGCGGTGTGCGACCGATCGGCGACTGGTCGATGTCGATGGCTTTGTCGAGATACTGGAGACCCTCGACCTCCCGATGCGGTCCTGGTTTGTCCTTGGCCCTGTAGAAGTACTGCGCCACCTTCCGGCTCAAGATGTCCGTCACCAGCGACGACTTGCCGGATCCGCTCACGCCCGACACCGCTACAAACGTGCCGAGCGGTATCGCGACGTCGACGTCCTTCAGGTTGTTGGCGCGCGCCCCACGAACCACGAGCTTCTTGCCGTTTCCAGTGCGCCGTCGCGCAGGCATTGGGATCTCTTTATCGCCACGCAGGTACGCGGCCGTGAGCGAGTTCGGATCGTTGATCACCTGCTCGACCGGCCCCGCGGCGATGATCTCGCCACCATGCTCGCCGGCTGCCGGCCCGATGTCGACCATGTAGTCGGCCGATCGAATCGTCTCCTCGTCGTGCTCGACCACGATCAACGTGTTGCCCAGATCGCGCAGCCGCAGAAGCGTGTTGATCAGCCTGCGGTTGTCCCGCTGGTGAAGCCCTATCGACGGCTCGTCCAGGATGTACAGGACGCCCATCAGCTTGGATCCGATCTGCGTGGCGAGCCGGATCCGCTGCGACTCGCCGCCTGAGAGCGTGTTCGCCGCACGCGAGACGGTCAGGTACTCGAGCCCGACGTCGATCATGAACTCGAGCCGCTCGCGTATCTCCTTCATGATCCCGCGGGCGATCAGCTGCTCGCGATCGGTCAGTGGCAGGTTGTCGAAGAAGTCGATCGCTCCGCCGATCGAAAGCGCGCACACGTCCGCGATGTTGCGATCCGCGACCGTGACCGCGAGCGACTCCGGCTTCAAGCGGCGCCCCTTGCACGCCGGGCATGGCTTGTCCGACATGTAGCGCTCCAGCTCGGCCTTCAAGAAGTCCGACTGCGTCTCCTCGTAACGACGCTGCAGGTTCGCGACGACGCCCTCGAACGGAGCCTCGTACCACCGCTCGTGGCCGTACTGGTTCTTGTAACCGAACCGGATCTTCTTGTCGCCGGTGCCGTTGAGCAGCACGTTCTGGTGCTGCTTGCCGATCTTCGACCACGGCTTGTCCATGTCGATCCCGAAGTACTTGCTCACCGTCTCGAGAAGCTCGGGATAGAAGAACTGCGATTTGCTCCAGGCCGCGATCGCGCCCTCCCGTAACGACAGAGAAGGATCAGGAACGACCAGGTCGCCGTCGACGACAAGCTGCGAACCGATTCCCGTGCACACCGGACACGCCCCATGCGGGCTGTTGAATGAGAAGTTGCGTGGCTCGGGCTCGGGCACGTTCGTACCGTCGTACGGACACGCGTAGTCCTGCGACATCTGGAGCTCATCACCTTCCGCGGGCACGATGATCACCGACCCCCCGCCCAGCCTCGCCGCCGTCTCGATCGAATCAACCAGTCGGGTCCGTTGATCCGGTCCGACCACGATGCGGTCGACGACCACCTGGATGTCGTGCTTCTTGTTCTTGTCGAGCGGGATCTGCTCGCCGAGCTCATACAGGCTGCCATCCACGCGGACGCGAACGAAGCCCGACTTGCGCACGTCCTCGATCAGCGACTTGTACTCGCCTTTGCGGCCCTTGACCACCGGGCCCAGGACCATCACGCGCATCCCCATCGGCAGCTTCTCGACGTGGTCAGCCATCTGCTCGACTGTCTGGCGCCGCACCTCGCGACCGCAAACCGGGCAGTGCGGGTGGCCGACCCGCGCATAGAGCAACCGGAGGTAGTCGTACACCTCAGTCACCGTACCCACGGTCGACCTCGGGTTTTTCGACGTCCCCTTCTGGTCGATCGAGATCGCCGGCGACAAGCCTTCGATGACGTCGACGTCCGGCTTCTCCATCTGACCGAGAAACTGCCGGGCGTACGCGGACAGCGACTCCACGTACCGCCGCTGGCCTTCGGCATAGATCGTGTCGAAGGCGAGCGACGACTTGCCCGACCCCGACAGGCCTGTGAAGACGACCAGCTTGTCGCGTGGGATCGACAGCGTGACGTTCTTGAGGTTGTGCTCGCGCGCCCCTCGAATCGTTATCTGGTCAATCGGCATTCGAACCTTGCGTTATTCCTTTTCTCGCGTTACTGCAAACGTGGCGCTGCCTGTTGCCACCAGCCGGCCGTCCCCACCTTCCACCCGGCACTCGGCCACCACCGTCCGCCGTCCGGCGTGGATCACATGGCCGCTAGCGCGCAGGTCCTCGCCGACCTTGGCCGCGTTGATGAAGTTGAGCTTGAGGTCGAAGCTCATGGCGCGAACGACCCCAGGCTTCAGCGTACGCACCGAGCGCCCCATGGCGGAGTCCGCCAGCGTGCTGATCATCCCCCCGTGCACGAAACCGGAGTGGTTGGCCATGTCTTCCGTAGTGGTCATCTCCACCACGGCGGTCCCGTCGCCGGTCTCGACGAGCCGCATGCCTAGCCACGCCCAGGCACGGGATGGCGCGGCTTGCGTGATGTCACTCACGGCCCTGGCCCTCCGGCACGGGCATGCAGGTGGAGGACGCGCGCGCGACGAGCCGGCCCTTGTCGTCGAGAACATCCGCCGCGCTGAACAGCAACGTCTGCTTCATCTCGACGACGCGACCCACGGCGCGAAGCCGTCCCTCGACTACGGGACGCAGGAAGTTGATCTTCAGCTCGATGGTCGTGTTCCACAGGCCATCTTCCTGGAGCGTGGCCAGCGACATCCCCATCGCCGCGTCAGCGATCTGCGTGATGACGCCGCCCTGCACGACCCCGCCGCCGTGCCGGTGCTGCGGCCCCGCCTCCAGCTCCAGCACCACGCGGCCGGGCTCGGCTTCGGTGATGCGCGCGCCCAACGTCTCCATCCATCCGGCGGGCTCGGCAGAAAGCAGCGCCTGCGCGCGGTGCACGTTCTTCACGGGCCCCGTCGCGTTTTCCTCCAGTTTCGGACCGTCGTCCGCTGCTTCGGTGCCGCCGCAATCGCGAGGGCAACGTCGGAATCGTCTTCTTTGACAGACTCCTCGCCCGATAGCCGTTTGCGCAGCGCGATGATCCGGTCCCGTACGCGAGCCGCATCCTCGAACTGGAGCTCCTTCGACAATCGCCGCATCTCCTTCTCGAGGTCCCGCACGATCGCCAGCAAGTCCTCACGCGGCACTCCCGCGCCGATCATCAGCTCGACCGCGTCAGCCTGGATGTCCTTGTCCTGGAGGTCGATCGCATAGATCGCCTTCTTCACCGACTCGGGGGTGATGCCGCGCTCGGCGTTGTACGCGATCTGCCGGTTGCGCCTACGCTCCGTCTCGTCGAGCGCCATGCGCATCGAATCGGTGATCTGGTCCGCATACATGACTACATGGCCCTCGACGTTGCGCGCGGCCCGGCCGATGATCTGGATGAACGACCGGTACGCGCGGAGGTAGCCCTCTTTGTCAGCGTCCAGGATGCCGATGAACGCGACCTCCGGCAGGTCGAGACCCTCGCGCAGCAGGTTGATGCCGACCACCACGTCCACCGCGCCTGTGCGCAGGTCGCGCAGCACGTCGATGCGCTCCATCGCATCGAGCTCGGAATGGAGGTAGCGGACCTTCACCCCGTACTCGCGCAAGTAGTCCGCGAGGTCCTCCGCAAACCGCTTCGTCAGCGTCGTCACGAGTGAGCGCTGCCCCAGCTCGGCGCGCCTCTTGACCTCCGCCAGCAGGTCGTCGATCTGTCCGTTGGTCGGGCGAACCTCGACCGTCGGGTCGACGAGACCCGTGGGCCGCACGACCATCTCTACGGTGCGCTGCGATCGGCGCATCTCGTAATCGCCCGGCGTCGCCGAAACATAGACCACGTTCTGCGCGCGCTCCTCCCACTCGTCGAAGCTCAGCGGCCTGTTGTCGAAGGCGCTGGGTAGGCGGAATCCGTACTCCACCAGAGCCGCCTTCCGCGATCGGTCGCCGCCGAGCATGCCGCCGATCTGCGGCACTGCCACGTGCGACTCGTCGACGAAGATGATCGTGTCGTCCGGGAGGAAGTCCATCAGCGTGTAGGGAGCCTCTCCAGGCTGCCGGCGCGTGAGGTGCCGGGAGTAGTTCTCGATGCCGGCGCACGTGCCCGTCTCGCGCAGCATCTCGAGGTCGAAGTTGGTGCGCTGGCGCAGGCGCTGCGCCTCGAGAAGTCGACCGTGCTCCTCGAACCATTTGCATCGCTCTTCCAGCTCGGCCTCGATGTCAACCATCGCGAGACGGAGCTTGTCCGCGGGAGTCACGTAGTGAGACGCGGGGAAAACGGTGAACTCGTTGCGCGCGCCGAGGATCTCGCCGGTGACCGCGTCCAGCTCCTGGATGCGCTCGATCTCGTCGCCGAAGAACTCGACGCGGTAAACCTTCTCTTCATTGGCGGGGACGAGGTCGACGACATCGCCGCGCACGCGAAAACGAAGACGCGCAAGGTCGTAGTCGTTGCGCTCGTAGAGCATCTCGGTGAGCTTGCGAAGGAAGACCTCGCGACGGATCGACTGGCCCTTCTCCACCTTCAGCGCCTCGCCCATGTAGTCCTCGACCGAGCCGATCCCGTAGATGCAGCTGATGCTGGCGACCACGAGCACATCGCGCCTCGTGATCAGCGACGACGTGGACGAGTGGCGCATGCGATCGATCTCGTCGTTCCGGCTCGAGTCCTTCTCGATGTACGTGTCGGTGCGCGCGATATACGCCTCGGGCTGGTAGTAGTCGTAGTAGCTGACGAAGTATTCGACCGCGTTGTCGGGCAGCAGCCGGCGGAACTCGGCGCAAAGCTGCGCCGCGAGCGTTTTGTTCGGGCTCAGGACCAGAACGGGGCGCTGGAGCTGCTCGACGGCCCAGGCCATGACGTTCGTCTTGCCGCTCCCTGTGACGCCCAAGAGGACCTGCTGCGAAAGCCCCGACTGCACGCCTTCGACCAGCTGCGCGATGGCTTCCGGCTGGTCGCCGGCAGGCTTGAAGGGTGCGTCGACACGAAAACGGGAAGGCATGGGACTCTTAATTCTAAGTCGAACGGACGTTCGAGAGCCATCTCCCATGGGGAGTTTTTTTGGCGGCGCGTTATACAAATATGGGGAGGCGGAGCGCTCACGACATCCGGCAGGACGTCCGCGCTGAGGCGAGGCGGCGTCGCGAACGCAAGGCGGACCAGGAGCTTGACCGGCCGCGGCTAGGGCAGGGCCAGAATGATGGCCTCCACGACCCTCCCGGCCTTGACGCCCAGGTCTCCGGGCGCGATGCGGACCAGGGCGTGAGCGCCGGCCAGCGACAGCAAGCGCGATGAGGACTGGGACCCGGTAGTTTCGGCCACCAGCTCCGCGCCTTCGCGCCTGAGGGTGACGCGCTGGTATTCAGTGCGGTCTGCCGTCGCGCGCGCGTCGTAACCAAGCCGCACCGGCAGCGTCGGCCGTTGCAGTCGGGCAAACCCCTGCATCTTGCGGAGCGACGGCCGGACGAAGACTTCGAACGTCACCAGAGACGAGACAGGGAATCCGGGCAGCCCGAAAGCCAGCTTGCCTTGGGGAAGCGTTGCGAACGTGAACGGCTTCCCAGGCTTGAGCTTCACGCGGCCAACATGCACCGTCCCCAGCGATTCGAGCAGCGGCTTGACCAGGTCATGCGTCCCCACCGACACGCCGCCAGAGGTCACCAGCACGTCTGCGCTCTCCAAAGCATCGACCACGAGCCTTCGCAGCGCCTCAGGCTCGTCTGGCGCGATGCCGAGCAACGACACATCAGCGCCGGCCTCGCGCAGCGCTGCGAGCAGGGCCCATCGGTTGGAGTCTTGGATCTGGCCCGGGCCGGGTTTCTTCCCCACCTCGACGAGCTCATCGCCGGTCGACATCAAAGCGACTCGCGGGCGCCGGCGCACCGGTAGCATCGCCTGCCCGATCGCGGCGGCGATCCCGATCTCCGCGGCCCCGAGCTGGGTTCCCGCGCTGAGGACGCGATCGCCTTCGTGCACATCGTCGCCCACCTTGTGGTAGTTCGTGCCGGCTCGAAGCGGTGACGGCACCTTAACCACCTCGCCGTCGACGTGCACGTCCTCGACCATGACGACGCAATCGGCGCCTTCGGGCACGACGCCCCCGGTCAGAACTCGTGCGGCGGTACCCGGCCCGACCGGCCCGGCAAGTGGACGGCCCGCCGCCGATTCGCCGATCACGCGCAGCGTGCGCCCCGCATCGACAGATCGCACCGCGTACCCGTCGACCGCGCTGGACGGAAATGCGGGCAGCGCCGACGGAGCGATCAAGTCTTCGGCCAGCACACGTCCGGCGCTTTCATCCAGGCTGCGGCGTTCGACGCCGAGCACCTGTGTGCGTTCGAGAACGAGCGACGCCGCTTCATCAGCATCGACCAGCGGATACGTGGACGCCCTCACGGCGTCCTGAGCTTAGCTATTCGTACCGCAGCGCTCGACTCGGATCCTGACGTGCGGCGCGCACGGCCGGCAGCAGGCCGCTCCCGGTGCTGATGATCACAGCCACGAGGAGCGCGACGACGGCGATGAGGGCGTCGGTCCTGAACACCTCGATGCCGGCGCCGGCGACGCTCTGGGCCAACCGGTCGACAGCAGCGTTGCCGGCCTGGGCCAGCGCGACGGCGCCGAGGGTTCCGATGATGCCGCCGGCGAGGCCGATCACCGCCGCCTCCGCGACGAACAGCAGGAGCACGTCATGCGACCTCGCCCCGAGCGCCTTCAGCACACCGATTTCTTTGGTTCGTTCCAGCACGGCGCTGTACATCGTGTTGGCGATCCCGAGACACGCGAGGAGGAGCGCGACCACGGCAAGTGCCAGGAGCGCGATGCGCAGCCGGCTCAACAGGTCCTCGAATCCGCGGAATAGATCACCGAAGCTCTGGGCCTGGAAGCCGAGCGCGGTGACACGATTGCGCAGGCCGTCGACCGCGCCTCCCGAGTCCGCGAGCAAGGTGATGTTGGCGAACTCGCCGTTCTTCCAGCCGTTGTTCAGCGCCAACCGCGTCCAGTACTCCTTGGCCAGTGAATAGGGCACCATGCCGCCCGCGGCGCCCGCGGGCATGTACTGGGTCGAGATGATGCCTACGACCTTGAGGGGAAGGACGAGCTGGTGGCCCACCGGGTTGGCCGGCGGACCCGACACGACCAGCGTCCCCGAGGTGGCGCTGTAGTCGACCGTCGAGCCGATCGCCCACGCCGGATTCAGGAAACCGAGGGCCATCGCCGTCCGGTCCGTGAGCACGACCTCGGTCGCCGAATCAGAGGTCGGCATGCGTCCGGCGATCGTGTTCATGAGTGGTGATGTGCTCCTGGGTGGGAGCGAGACCAGCGCGCCTTGAGGCAGTACCGCCGAGGCGGTGGAGCCTTCGACCAGGAACGTTCCGGTCATGGCGACCTCGCCCCATGCCGCACGCACGTGCTGCAGCCGGCCCAGCGTGGTGAGCGTGCCGGAGCCGAAGCCGACCGGAGCGCTACCCGAGGGGTAGACCGCGACCTGATGCAGCTGGCTGCGCGCCAGCGCAGGCGACGAGAGCGCTCCCTGCAGCCCGCCGGCGAGGGCGGCGATGAGCGTCATCGCGGCGATCCCAATCGCGACGCCGGCGGTCGTCAGCAGAGTCCGCAGCGGCCTCCGGACCGTCCCGCGCATGCCCACCTTGAGCGTGTCCCGCCAGTGGAGCCTGTTGGGCGGAGTGACTGGGTCCTGGTTGCGGATCGTGTCGTTGCCACGTTCCAGCTCGATGGCGCGGCCGTCGACCATCCGGATCACCCGGTGCGCGCGGCGTGCGACCTGGGGGTCATGGGTGACCAGCACGACCGTGGCACCCCGCCGGTTCAGGTCCTCCAGGAGTTTGAGGATGACTTCGCCGGCAGCGGTGTCGAGGCTGCCGGTGGGCTCGTCGGCGAGGATCAACCCCGGCCGATTCGCGAGCGCCCTTGCCACCGCCACCTTCTGCTGCTCGCCACCCGATAAGCGGCTCACCCTCGTCGTCGCGCGGTCGGCAAGTCCGACCAGCTTGAGGAGGTGTCGAGCCCTCTTCGTCCGCTCGTCGAGCTCGATTCCCGCGAGCGTGAGCGGAAGCGCGACGTTGGCCTCGGCGGTCATCGACGGGATTAGGTTGAAGGTCTGAAAGATCGTGCTGACCCGCTGCAGGCGATAGTTCGCGGCGTCGCCGTCGGACAGCTGGTCGACCGGCAATCCGGCCGCGTAGACGTGGCCGGACGTCGGCTTGTCGAGGGCGCCGATAAGGGATAGCAGCGTCGTCTTCCCGCAGCCGGAAGGGCCGACGATCGAGACGAACTCGCAGGGTCCGATCTGCAGCGAGATGTCTTTCAGGGCGGTGACGTGCATCTCGTCGCGGCCGCCGAACTCACGCCACACCGAATCGAGCCGGATCCCGACCGCCTGGCCGAGGAGGTCCGTGAACTCCTCCGCCGCCGGGGCCTCCGTTTCCGGCAGCAGGACCGCCGGCGCCAGGTCCGGCGACTCGACGGCGCTCTCCTGGAGAAGCGCCATAGGTTCCGGAGCGTTCACCAACGCGACCGTCTTGGCCAGAGTCTCGAGGTCGTCTGGGGGTTCCGGCTGAACCGCTTCTACCGGCGGGATCTTGATCTCCTCCGCCGCGGCACGCTTTCGCTGGCGACGCTTGCCACCCGAACGACGCCCCCCGCGATCGTCAACTGCGGTCGCCAACCCATGAGAGTCTAAGTGTTCACTTAACGCTTCCGACCCTGGTTATACCGGTCGTTCGGCGACCTGCTCTGCGAGCCACTGCAGATACCGAGGCAAGCCGTCTTCGATCGCGACCTGGATGATCTCGGGCAGCTCGTAGGGGTGATTCTTGCGCACATAGTCCTGAACGGCCTGGGCGCGCGATTCGACGGTCTTGACGAGCAGCAGCGACTCGTGCTCGCGCCGCAGCTGGTCCTCCCAGTAATAGAAGGAATGAACCATGGGAATCACGGTGCAGCAGCCGGCCAGGTGCTCGACGACCAGGCCTTCGCCCAGGCGCTCGGCGTCATTGCGGCCGCCGGTCGTGACCAGGATCATCACCGGGCGATCGTCCATTACGCCCTAATTGTCGGTGCTAAGGGGTCGGTCGAGCCACACGGTGCCTGCGACCAGGCCGATTGCGCCGAGCAGCAGCCCGCCCACCACGTCCGACTCCCAGTGCACGTCGAGGTACAGGCGGTCGAATGCGACCAGCAGCACGACCACCGTCGCCACGGGGATGGCAAGAGATCGCGCGAGCGGCCAGGGCGCGAGACGCTGGACGACGAATGCGATCAAGCCGTAGGCGATCACCGCTCGCACCATGTGGCCGCTTGGAAAGCTGTTGGCCAGGGGCCCATTGCTCGAGACCAGCTCAGTGATGCTCGGACCGTCGGCGTGCGACACGCTGCGCGGAGGCCCGAGGTGATGCAGGTTGGCCTTGTAGGATGAGGAAGACGGCGAGCCCGATCATCAACAGCGTCGTCACCTCGAGGCCGCCGAGCTCGGCGATGGCCTGGAAGAGCGGATGCAGCGGCTCGCTCCAGAGGCTCGCCATCGCCTGCAGCACCTGCTTATCGAGGCTGTTCAGGGCCCCGGCGGCGAGCGCCATCGTCAAAGCGACGAATGCGACCGCCAGCGCGGAGGCGGCAACAAGCCGCGCCCTCAGTGCTGGCAAGGGATCAGTGCTGGCAACGGCGACAGAAGACGGTGGAGCGTCCCGCGATGCGAACTATGGACAGCGGCCGGCCGCATGTCGTGCAGGGCTCGCCGGCGCGGCCGTAGACGAGAAGCTCTTCCTGCTGGCTGCCCATTTCGCCCCACGCGTCGCGATACGTGTCGACCGAGCTGCCCCGATTGCGAATCGCGACCTCGAGCGAATCGCGAAGCGATTCGTGCAGGCGCCGCACCGATTTTCGGCTCAAGCTCCCGGCGGCGCGATCCGGCCGGAGGCGCGCGCGGTGCAGCGATTCGTCGGCGTAGATGTTGCCGACGCCCGCGACGGTCGACTGGTCGAGCAGCACCGCCTTCACTGGTGCTCGCCTTCGACGAAAACGCTTGAACAGCGCTTCAGCGTCGAACGAGGGATCGATCGGCTCCGGTCCGAGCTTGGGCAGCGTCCCTGAGATGAGCAGCTCGTCCTGCGTGCCCAGCAAGAGGCGCCCGAACCTCCTCGGATCGCGATAGCGAAGCTGCCTTCCATCCTCGAGGTCGAAGATCACGTGCGTGTGATTGAGGACTTCGGTTGCGGCGTCGACCAGCCGTA
>Ga0209377_1003318_pt1 | contig 10374 bp, 8 predicted proteins | sample GraSoiAngelo_141_FD_185898 | JGI IMG/M metagenome (GOLD analysis project Ga0209377, IMG submission 185898) | Grasslands soil microbial communities from the Angelo Coastal Reserve, California, USA - 14_0929_12_40cm (SPAdes) (version 2) | ecosystem: Environmental > Terrestrial > Soil > Grasslands ...
GAAGAAGTCCCGCGCCGCCGCCCGCAAGATTAAAGACAAGTGGAAGGCGAAGGTGTGGTACAACCTCCTCGCGCCGGAAATGTTCAATCGCCAGGTCCTGGGCGAGACGCCTACGGACACGCCGGACAAACTCGTCGGCCGGGTGACCGAGGTGACGGTCCAGGACCTCACCGGCGACTTCAGCAAGATGCACATCAAACTCCAATTCCGCGTGAATGCGGTGCAAGGCCAGGACGCGCTCACGCAGTTCGTCGGGCACGACATGACGTCGGACTACATCCGCCGGCTCACCCGCCGGAAGCGGACGCGGACCGACCTGACGGTCGACGTCGTGACGAAGGACGGCTGGAACGTCCGCGTGAAGCCGATGGCGATCACCGATCGGCGCATTCAGACGTCGAAGCAACGCGTCATCCGAACGATCATGGCGAAGCTCGTGGCCGACGTCGCCGCGAAGCAGTCGATCGGCGAGTTCGTGAAAGGCGTCATCAGCGGCGACCTCGCGAAGACGATCGCCCAGGCATGCAAGCCGATCCATCCCGTGTCGCGGGTCGAGGTCCGCAAGTCCGAGGTCTGGGCGATAGGCGAGATCCCGCCGCCTGCCGAAGTACCCCCTGCCGCGACGGAGGCACCCCCGCCTCCACCGGCCCCCGAAGAGCCATCCCCTCCCCAACCGCAAGAGCCCGAGCCGGCGCCGGAGGAGTTGACCCCGGAAGAGCTCCCGCCGGACGATATCTGAGCGTCTCCAATTAGTCCGGTCGACCCTCATCGATACTTGGCTCTCCGATTCCTTGTCTCCGATACTCCCGGACATGGACCACTTTGATTTCCCGCGGGGCAAGCGCCCGCCGCGACTGTGCCACTTCCCGGTCCGTGCGCGGTGACCCGGGGAGCCATCGCCGCTGCGCAAACCAGGATCACCGGGAAGACCGCGGCGCGCCGCGTTCAACGACCTCCTGTTAGGCTGATATTAAAAGTCGGGATGAGGTCAAAGCCGTCGAAGCGAGCGAAGCGCGCGTCGATGCGCCAGGTTCCGGCCCGGGACATCGCGAGGGTCGTGATGAAGAAGTGGTTCCCGTGCGGGCCGTCGAGTCTCAGGGTTTGTGGGGACAGCGTACTGTTCTGCAACGTGAATGTAACTGCGCTCGTGTTCTTCCCCAAGTCGTAGTTCGATCCATTCGACGCATAGTACAGGTAAAACTCGAGCGTGTAGCTGATATTCGCGATCGTGGGGGCTGGGGTGACCACCATGTGAACGCGGATCCCGCTGAGCGTGTCGTCGAGCGTGAACGATTGGGGACCTGCCAGGACAGACACGGCAGGGGTCAGGGACGCTAGCAGCGCCGCGAGGACGAGGACCGTGACCCCAAGTGCGGTTTCGTTCCGCACATTCCAGGTGAGCTGCCGGAAAGCCTCCGCCGGCTCGGAGGTCTCCGAGGCTCGCGGGATCAGGCGGTACCGGTTGTACGCCCCGAACGCGACCATCGGGGTGAAGAGGGCGACCTTCGCGAGGATGACCCATCCGTAGCCGAATCGGAAGAGGGCGTCCACACTTCCGACAAGGAGGATCGCGAGGAGGAGTCCGCCCAGGAGGACGAGCCCGACGCAATACGCGGCCAGGCGCGAGAACCGTCCGATCACGATGCGCGCGAGCGGGACCGAGGCAGGCTCTCGAAGGAATGAACGGACCCCGAAGATGGTAACGAGACCGCCGACCCAGAGCGCCACCCCGATGAGGTGAACGGCATCCGCGACGACTCCGACCCCGGTCAGTGTGAACTCGATGAGCACGAAATCCCGGGCCGCGGCATGAGTTCCCGCAACGCCGATCCCGATCGCGGCGAACCCGAGGCCGACTCCGATGAGCAGATGTCGGCGTACGGTCTCCGGGGATTGCTTGCGGGACTGCGCGAAGGCGCTCGATAACACGACGAACAACCCCGCGCCGACGGCGAGGCTCAGGACAATTGAGAGCTTGTACGTCGACCCGACGATGGACCCAGCGCCTCCACTCCCCTCGAGGACGTCCGTCAGCAGGAAGAGGCCGGCGAAAGCAAGGGCGAAGAGAAAGGCGCCGGCTCGGGCCACGTTCGTGACGACCTGGAATCCCAAGCCGTACGCGGGTGTCGCCTTTACATCCGGGTCGCGGCCGGCGGGGATCCACATGAACGCGCCGAGCACCGCGGCTCCGAGAGCGGCGGCGAGGCCCAGGAATCCGACGAACCGAAGGCCGACCTCGAACGGCGATACCGGCGCGCCCGTGGATGTCGGGCCACCCGGTGGGAGGGAGCCGGGTAGATTGCCGTTCGCGTCTTGCACGCCGTAGGCGAACGACCCGGCGGTAAAGTGGCCGTCCACCGCGGAGGTCGCGGTCCACGCGACCGTGAAGATGCCGGGTCCGGTCGCGTTCAGGCGGACGGACATCGTGCGGCTGTCCCCCGACAGCGTCACCGGAGGAAGGTCGAACCGAGCCCCGGTGCCGTTCGTCACTTCGATCGTGGCCGCGCTCGCCTCGATGGCCTCGGAGAGGGTCACGCTCACCGACGTGGGCGTCGAGTTGTACGGGAGGATCGCGTCCGGAAGGGGATCTGACGAGACGTAGTTCGCGTGCGCGGTCGCAGCGCCGGGAAGGAGCGCCGCGAGGAAGAGCGCTGCTCCCACCAGGATGAGCGAACGGTTCATGGGACACGACGCATCGAGCGGGAGGTTCGGATGGCGAACGCGAGGGAAGCCGCTCCGATCAGGACCGCGAGGACAGCAACGCCGATGAGGATCGTCACGAGGGTCTGGAGCGCCGCGAGCTGGGCGTTGAGCTGCGCGATCGAATTTTGAAGGTCGGTTGCGGTCGGCTCAGTCACGGGGAATTGATATTTCGATGCCTGGTCGACCGGGTCGAGGTTGACGGTCACGTCAACGGGTGTCGTCGCGTTCAACCTTCCGGCGATTCGGACCGAATAGGCTCCTGCGACCGTGGGGATGACGTCAAACGCATACCAGCCCGGCCGGCCGAACTGGGGCTCCAGCGCCTTCACCGTCAAGGCCGGGCCAGTGGCCAAGGACGCGTTCAGATCGTTCTCGATCCCGACGACCGGCGCGGTGGTCCCGTTCGAGAAATGGTGCGCGATCCCCAGGTCGAGGCCGTTCAGGATCCCGGCGATGGCAGGCTCGCCGCGCCATCCGACCGACAGTTCGTACTCCCCCACGATGACGTGTTCGTGTGCGGCTACGGGGGTGGCCACCGAAAGCAGTCCGGCGAGGGCGATCAAGAGCGGCAAGACGCCGACGATGGCGATTCGCGACCCGTTCATTTTTTGTGCCCGGGTGTCCGATGACTCGCTGTGGTATTTGGTTTATGGCACAAATGTAAACCAACCGCGTCGAGGCCCGAAAACCGGTATCAGGCAGCAGGGCCATTTCGATCTCGACCTGTTAGCCAAATCTTCGAGCGACGCCCCAAGCGCCGAAGCTCCGCTTTAGCTTGAAAAGAGAAAAGGGGGAGCAGCACCCGATCGGGCTGCCCCTCCGTGGCTGGGGGGTTACGGGGAGCTGCTCGGTTGGACGTGCTTCTCGACGAGGAGGTAGACGTTGTCGTACGTGCCGTCCTGGTCGACGTCCTCCGCATGGTAGTCGACGGAGACCCACTCGTGGGTGTCCGGGACGCCGTCCTGGTTCGGATCGGTCATCCGCTCCGCACGGAACGTGAGGTCGACCTTCTCGAAGACGCCGTTGGAGTCCGCATCGGTCCATTGCGCGTCGAGGCGCAGGTACGCGGTCTCCTCCGGCACGCCGTTCTGATCTTCGTCCGTGACCTCCGAGCCGCGGGCCGTGAGCGTCACGAGCTCCGGGTGGCCGTCGTCGTTCGCATCCGTCGCCTGTGCGTACAGGACGAACGCCGCGGTGTACTCCGGGATGCCATCGTGGTTCGCGTCGCGGACCGCCGTCGCGTGGACCGTCACGTTCGTCGACTCGAACGCACCGTTCGAGTTCGCGTCGACCGCGAGGACATCGATCGTCGCGCCGCGGGTCTCGTCGACCATGCCGTCGGAGTTGAAGTCCTTCTCCTCGGTCGCGACGAGGTGCAACTCGACGCGGTCCGGGTGCTGGTCTTCGATCGCGTTCACGACGACCCCGTCGACGGCCGCGAAGGAGTGATCCTCCGGGAAGCCGTCGCCGTTCCGGTCGATCGCGGCCTCCGCGCGGATCGTCAGGGTGGCCTTCTCGAAGATCCCGTTCGAGTTGTCGTCGAGGGCCTCGAAGGTCCCATTCAGGCTCGCGCGGTACTCCGGCGTGCCGTCCTGGTCCATGTCCCGCACGACGGCGGCGGTCAGCGTGAACCGGACGAGTTCCGGGTAACCGTCATCGTTCGAGTCCGTCGCGAGGGCCGTGATCTCGAGCGCCTTCCGGACCTCGAGGACGCCATCGGAGTTGGGGTCGGCGCGGGCGTAAATGTAGATCCGTCCCTCGACTCGCTCTGGGAATCCGTTCGAGTTCGCGTCCGTTGCGGCGAACGAGACTTCGATCCCGCGGGCGAGCTCGTCGAAGCCGTCGCCGTTGCGATCGAGGGCCTCGTATGCGGTGACACTCACCTGCGCAGTCTCATTGTGCCCGTCGTTGTTCGCATCCCGCGTGCTCGCGGCGAGGTCGATCGCGGCGCGGTACTCCGTCGTCCCGTTGTCCCCGATGTTGTACGTCTGGTAGACATGGACCTCGAGGTCCATGGCGTCCGGGGTGCCGTCGCTTGCGGTGTCGGTCATGCAAAGTTCCGCCGTGACCGTGCGGACGAATTCCGCGTTGCCTCTTTCATTCCGGTCGAACCGCTGCTCGCCGACGAACGTCACCATGACGGATTCCGGCTTCTTGTCGCCGTTCGCGTCCTTGACGCTCAGCGTCCACAGGGCCTGGGCGGTGTATTCGCGGACGCCGTTCTCGTTCGGATCCGCAAACGCTTCGATCCCCTGGCGCCCTTCGAGCGCGTTGAAGGTCCCGTCGGAATCGTTGTCCCAGACTTGGAAGTCGCGTGCGATCGTGAAGCCGGCCTCAGGCACGCCATTGTGGTTCGCGTCCAGGACACAGGTGCCGAGCATCCGCCCGTGCACGTACTCCGGGTTGCCGTCGTGGTTCGCATCCGTTGCGGTGAACTCGTTCTTCCAGGTGCAACCGCTCTCGTTGTCCTGCGGGGCAATGAAGTGCATCAAGTCCGGTGCACCGAGCACGTGGTCCGCATCCTTCGGCAGAACGCCGAAGCCGAATGCGTCGAGGGAATCGTTCGCGAGGTCATCGCGGGTCTGGTTCACCTCGCGCAGGGCCGGCACATCCGTGCCGACGGGATCGGGCTGCCGGTCCGAATCGCTCGCGGGGGCCGATTGGGAGCCGGCGGGAGCCTCGGAGGGGCTCGACGACGCGACCTGGGCCGCGGGCGGGGCCGGCGTGGGGCCGGGCGCGCTGGACGCGGACAGGACCTCGTGCGATTGACTCGAGTCCACCGCACCCTGGGCGGTCAAAGTCGCGCCGCGATTCGAGGGCGTGTAGCCCAGGAGGCGCAGATACGTTCCATCGCGCATGAGTCCGCCGCCCACCATCGGGAGGACGGCCGCACTCACGGCGACCACTCCAAGCGCCATCGCCAGCGCGAAGAAGAGGGCGCGGGGCGGGCGTTTCGAGACGCAGTAGGCTTGCATCGGAATCCACCTTTGCAATGCATACGCCAGGCCGGGGGCTTATCAAGACCCGCAAGAGTCTTTCCGATGGGTTTATCTTCTAGAAGGGGCGGCGTCAAGGGCGATCGTTTCCGGTGCTGACTCCGGTAGCCTCCCGGGCCGCCCGAGCCGTATCGGCCCGTCCCCACGATCGAGTGCGTGGACCCCGATTTCGCGTGGAGAAAACCGTGCGGTTCGCCTCCAAATTATCCGGGTACCACCGGATGTATGCTGTCTTCCACTCACACCTACATGAGCATCCACGACCATCCTCACAAGCGTAAGGGGGAGGCGAGGTGCCAGGAATTCGTGGCCGCACCGTGGAGGCGCTTCGGGCATACTTGCTGCTCCGAGGCCCCGCGACCGCGCAGGACCTCCGTGGCAGCCTGCACCTGTCGCGCGCGGAAACGTATCAAGTTGTCCGCAAAGCGGCGGACCGAGGTCTCATCAAGGTCGTCGCGCACGTCCACACGGACGACAACCACCGCTCTCTCGCGTGGGACGTCGACTCCCCGGACCGGGAGCTCGTGTGGCTCCGCCACGAACAGCGGGTTCGAGGCCGATACTGCACGTGCCTGCCTACGGCACGGCGGGGCGGGAGGGTTGGAGTGGCATGACGACGAACTATCTCGTCGTCTGGTGGGTGGCCCAAACTCCCCACGCCGCGCTCTTCGACCACCAGGAGGCGGCAAAAGCGGCGGCGAGTGTGCGGAATGCGCTCATGGTCACGATCTCCGGGAACGGGGTTGGAGTCGACGAGGTCGTCGACTGGTACCGGCGCAACGAAGAAGGTTCTCCGCTCCCGGCGGAATGGCGCGACAGTTTGGGGCAGCCGCGCGTCCCCTGGGCTTCCAAGGGAAATCCACTGCCGGGAGTACGGGCGTTGAGCGTCCCGAAGGGTTGACGAGGGCTCGAATCCTAGCCGCGCCGACCGAGAAGGCCTCCATGGCTCGTTCCGCGAATGCCGAGAAGAACGCATTAAGTAGCGTAGCCCACATCGGCGCGACCACCCCATGCCGTCCCGGCCGTACAAAGATCTCGTCATCTACGGCTGCTTCGTGTTGAACCGGCTCGTTGCGGAGATGGGAATTGACCTTTACCAGGATGCACTCGAGGCGAAGCTCGCCCTCGTCTTGCCGGACCAACACGGCCTGTCAAAAGAAGAAGTGAAACGCGAGATCAGGTCGAATCACTTCATGACGGATCGGGTGATTGAGTCGCTCCAGAAAGAGGGCCACGCGACCGTCGAGGTCGTCGAGGGTCACTACCGGATTCGCATCACCCGGGAGGGCGTGCTCCACATTCGTCGCTTCAACGAGTTCTACCGGAAGGTGTACCAGGAGCAAATCCGGGACCACTATCGGTTCACGAAAGCACCGTTCTGGCTTCGCGACTGACCACCGTCGAACACCCCGTGGAAGCGGAGCAAGTTAACCTTAAACAAGGTTGACTTGGAGGAACCCGGCATTCTGAATTCCGGTCTTCCTGGGCGGCCGGCCTCGATCGCGATTCAGGCGGCCGCAGGAGTGCCCGTCCCACTCGTCACGGGTTCGACGACGACCGGGATGAAGTCGTACGTGCCATCATCCCGTTCGATCGCGAGCTCCAGGGAGCACACGAATGTCGAGCCGCGGATCTTCACGCGGGCGGATTCTTTCGTCAAGAAGTCGTAGACATCGGGGGTGACGCTCTCGTCTCCCTTCGATTGCCAGAGGACGAGGATCCGCGCCGGCGGGATTTTCGTGGCGGCCGACGTGTCTTCGATCGCGGTCTTCAGGGCCTGCAAATCCGCGAGGGTGGGTGCGCGCTCGAAGGCTTTCACGAACACCGCGAACCCGGCCGAGCCGAGGCTCGTGAATCGCCACAAGCTCGAGGGCTCCCGCCGAACGTACGCGTCGAACGAGTACGTGAGGCCGCTTTTCCCGGTGAGCAGCGCCGGCGTCGCGACGGCGCCGAGGTGTGTGAGGATGCGTTGAACCGTGTCCTTTCCTTCGGGAACATACACGACCGGATCCGCCTGACGCACGCGCTGGATCACGCGATGCCGCAGGGCGAAGTAGTCGAAGAACGATCGCAGGTCCCGCATCAATTCGAGGATGCTAAAGCCGAGGATCAAGAGCGCCACGAGGACCGCCCCGAGGAACAGGAGCGGGCCCATGGACAGGGCCTGCAGCGCTCCAAAGACGATCGCGAGTCCCAAGAGGATGAGCCGGGCGGTCGACGTCTTCGCGAGCCGAACTCCGAGCAGGAAAATCAGGATCGGGAGGAACAAGAGGAGGGTGAGGCCCGCGCCTCCGCCGGGAAACGACACGAGGAGGATCAGGAAGAAGTCGAGGAGGAGCCACACGGACACGAACCACCGCACGTAGCGCAAGGTCTTGCGGATTTTCGGCGTCTGTCGGTCCACGGACTCCGCGAGATCGAAGATTGCGGCGATCGGATCTTCTACCGCGCGCGCATCGCGAGTCGGTCGAACGCGGTCCATGGTCGAAGACGAACCTGATTGTATATAATGAGGTCGGGAAGATTCCGAGCTCCGCTCGTCACGAGCCCTCAGGAATGCTTTTCCCCGAACATTCCCTCCCCATGAGGAAGGCGACGACATGCCAGGAAGCCCTCGACAGCCGCCGTTCCCCCGACTCGCTAAGAAGATCCTCGACGACTATTGGTCGTTTCACCCGACCACCGCGGCGGCTGCCGGGATCCATCGATACGATGGGATTCTGCCTGTCTATACCGCGGCAGCGCTCCGTGCCTACACGACGCGGGTCCGCGGATACCTCGGAGCGTTAGGTCGGCACGACCGCGGCGACCGCCTCTCCCGGCAGGTCCGGCTTCGACTCGGCGTCCTTCGCGGTCTCCTCCTCTCCGAGCTGTCCGAAATCGAAGACCAGCGACTGCCGAGGGCGTTCCCGCTGTACTTCCTGCTCCGCATGAACATCGTCAACTATCTCCTGAGGAAGTACGCTCCGCTCGACCGTCGCGTCCGGGCAATCGGAAAGCTGGAGGCCCAGGTCCCACGCTTTCTCAGGGACTTGCGCTCGACGCTGGACCGTCGCCTCGCGGAGACCTTTTTCGAGATCGGGGAGATGGCCGCGACCGGAATGCTCGACGCATACGCGCGCGAGCTGCCTGAGATCTTGGGCGGCGTTTCGCCAAGCGTTCGAACGTATGTGGAAGGCACGAATGAAACGGCGACCGCGGAACTGAAGGCCTTCGTGAACGACCTCGCCGCGAAGTACCGCCCGCGACTGAAGACCGATTTCGCCCTCGGCCGACGCAAGTACGAGCGGATGATTTTCGCGGAACATCTGGTTCGCATTCCGGTCGAGCGACTCCTCGACGTCGGCCGAGCGGACCTGGACGCCAACGGCAGACGATTCGAGGAAACCGCGAAGCGAATTGATCCCGGAAAAGAGCCGGCGCAGGTGATCGAAGGCATTGCCGCGGACCATCCGACTGCGGAGCGCTTAATCGACGACACACGTGCAATGCTCGAGGAGATTCGACAGTTCGTCATCGCCAACGACCTCGTCGCGGTCCCATCGGAGGAGCGGGCTCGAGTGATCGAGACCCCCCGATTCTTCCGCTTCGCGACCGCCGCGCTCAATCCTCCCGGGAGCTTCGAGAAGGTCGCGCGGGAGGGCTTCTACTATGTGACACCCGTCGAGGAATCGTGGCCGCCGGAAAAACAGGAGGAATGGCTTCGCCACTTGAATTACACGATGCTCCGGAACATCTCTGTCCACGAATGTTATCCCGGACACTATGTCCACTTGCTCCACCAGAACCGCCTTCGCGACACGGTCCTCAAGAGTTACTTCTCGTACGCGTTCACGGAGGGCTGGGCGCACTACTGCGAGGAGATGATGGTCGAGCGAGGATTCGGCGACCTCCGACTCAAACTCGCCCAGCTGCAGGACGCCCTCCTGCGCAACTGCCGGTACATCTCATCGATCATGATGCACACTGCCGGATGGTCGTGGGAGGACGCGACCCGGTTCTTCATGGAGAACGCCTATCTCGACCGGTTGCCCGCGGAACGCGAGGCGAAGCGCGGCACGTGGGACCCCGGATACTTGAACTACACGCTCGGCAAGCTCATGATCAAGAAGCTCCGCGCGGATTGGTCCCGACAACACCAAGGTGCCAGCCTCCGCGAATTCCACGACGCGCTGCTCGGACTTGGCGCGCCTCCGCTGGGACTCGCGCGAGAGCATCTGCTCGGCAAGGATGCGGGACCCGCCCTCTGACCTCCTCCGCAAAGCGCCGAGCAAGGCGCGTCGCATCCTTTATTAAAGCCCGGTTCATGGGCCGCCCGTCGGGGTGGCTCAGCCTGGTGGAGCGTCGGACTCATAGGGTTCTGCCGTAGCCTGACCGCGGCGCTCCTGGGACATCCGGAGGTCCGGGGTTCGAATCCCCGCCCCGACACTTCCCGTCGGGGCGTTCCTCGCAAACGTTCATCCCGTGATCGTCCATCGAAGTCGAGTCGGAGAAGCATGGTCGGAGGATCGGGTCCGGCGTGGCCCGCCGGCGCGACGTTCTTCAGGCTGTCCGGGCCACGACTGCGGCAAGTTGGGATCGCCTTGGTCGGCATCGGATTGCTTCTCTTCTTCTTGTCGTTCGTCCCAATCTTCCTCGCGTTCAACAGCTTCATGCAGAATCCGTTCGGGAGTGC
>Ga0209377_1003324_pt1 | contig 10367 bp, 15 predicted proteins | sample GraSoiAngelo_141_FD_185898 | JGI IMG/M metagenome (GOLD analysis project Ga0209377, IMG submission 185898) | Grasslands soil microbial communities from the Angelo Coastal Reserve, California, USA - 14_0929_12_40cm (SPAdes) (version 2) | ecosystem: Environmental > Terrestrial > Soil > Grasslands ...
GGCATGCTGCTGAGTGGCGATACCAGCGATGTTCTCAGTTTTGAAGGCGAATCAATCCGTGACGAGACCTTTCTGCTGCTACTTAATGCGCATTACGAACCGATCCCTTTTGTCCTGCCTGGCCAGGAACATCTCGAGTGGCAATTGATTCTCGACACAATGGACCCAAACGGTTTTCTAATAGAACCAAAAAAATTCGCCTCAGGCGACGACGTCGATCTTGGCGGTCGCGCTTGTTGTTTGCTCCAACTGGTAAGCGGGACGCAAGCGCAGGCCCGCGAGGAATCCTGGAAAAAACGTCACGTCGAGTTTCCTCCTCTCAGTGCAGAGGAAGAACGCGCTCGCCGGAAATAGCCCGTTGCACTGAAGAGAAATTCAGCAACGCAATCTTGTTGCCAGAAGCGAATTAGTTTATAGAGATAGAAAGCGCACGTTTTGATGCGCGGCCAAATTTTTTGGTCAGTGATTTACCATGACACCAAGTTCTCTTGTTATCGTCACTGATCGAGGCGAGTTAAAAGCATATCGGGTGAACGAAACGCCGACGCGCGGACCGAGCCTGCAATTAGTACAGGCATTCAACATCACCGACGCACACGGAAGGTTGGTCGATAAACTGAGCGATCTGGCCGGACGCTTTCCGGTGACCAACGGCGCGGGCGCTCATCATGGCGCGGGCTCCATTGCCGAGCGGACGCAGTTGGCAACAGAAATGGACCGCCGCATTCATAAAGAGCTTGCCGATCAAATTACAAAAATTGTTTCCTCCAATGGAAAGGAAGGCTGGGCGTTTGCCGCGCCGGCCGAAATTCACGGGGCGATTGTCGATCTTCTGCCTGCCGCTGTCCGCGACCGAATCGTCGAACATGTGAAGTCGGATTTGGTAAAAGTGGAACCGGCGAAACTCGTTTCGCGGTTTCGTTCGTTGCAGCAAATGTGATGGCTGATACTGGATACTGGACGCTGGATACTGGATGGAAAACAGCGCCGTTTGCCCCATCAGGCATCAAAAATCCAGCATCGAGTATCGGATTTATTTTGTTCCCTCAACATTGGAAGGCTCATTAGTATCTAATTAATCATGCAACTGCCTGTTAAGATCTCGTATCGGGGTCTGGAAAAGTCTGACCAGATCGACAATCTCGTTTTGGATTATGCAGCGCGACTCGAGAAATTTTGCGATCATATCAATCGCTGCGATGTGGCCATTGAACAAACCAATCACACACATCAAAAAGGAAATCCTTACCGATGCCGGATCGATGTGACCGTGTCGCGCGGCCACGAGCTGGTTGCTGACGAAAGACAGACGGACAATGGCTCGCACCAGCCGCTCAACAAGGTGATCCACGACGCGTTCAAAACGATGGAGCGCGAACTGCGCCGCGTTGTGGACAAGCAAAGACGCGACGTCAAAACGCACGCCGATTCACGTTCCCCGAAATAGCTGCAACGATGTTCGCAATCAGGTAGGGGCGATTGACCTCAATCGCCCGCGTCACGTGAACCACCCCACCTCGACGCGTCCGGTGCGAAAACAATTGGACCATTCGGCTCATTTTCACGGTCGATTCGGCGCGACCTATTTCATAACAATTTGCTGTCAACGTCGCGGTGTAAATCAGGTTTGCCTGAATGCTGCCTCAAGCATCTTGTTTGAAACGGCTCGACGCTATCATGTGTCGCAGCGGTGTTTGAAATTACTTCTGCTGATGCCCGATCACCTGCACATGTTGATTGGCGTGCCGGGCGATGCGCAACTTTCAAATCTGATCCGCAATTTCAAAAGGATCACGACCCGAATTGCGAACATCTCCTGGCAGCGAAATTTTTTCGATCATCGACTGCGGCATGACGAGAGCCTCGACGAGAAAGCAGCATACATCCGTGCAAATCCCGTCCGCGCTGGATTGATCGCTGAAGGCGAAGAATGGCCATACGCCATCGATGCCCGTGATCTAAATTCGCGTCCTGAGGCGTCGATTTCGCGCACAGCGGGCGATTGAGGCCAATCGCCCCTACCTAAATTCGGGAGCTTCAATGGCGTGTCCGCGCGCGTCGAGCTGGCTAGTCGACGAAAAACTCAGTTCGAAAACCTAGAACCATCTTCTCAATCCGAAAACATTGGGTCATCGGTGGACTGGAAAAAGCGCTTCGAGTCCGGGCGACTTGGTGCCCGGGAGATAAACGTACCCTGTAAATCGAGGATAATTGTCGGGGTCAGACTGCCAGCGGTAGGTGGCATCATATTCCTTACCACCGAAATGAAAACGGATTCGCAGCACTGGAATCTTATCGTTGCCTGCCACCGTATCGAATCGAGCAACGCATTTGTCGGCCTTACCGTCTATCGTCCGTGTGACTTGTAGAATGCCGTTGACGTCTTGAATTGTCACATGCCCGCTGTAAGTCGCAGTCGAATCAGGCTTGCGGCCAATGAGCTCATAATCTCCGGCCATGTAGCCACGCAAGGACTCGTCATCGAGTCGTTTGCTGTCAGCGTCCGCACAGACTGCGGAATTGGCGAATAACACTATCGCCATGATTGCCAGAAACGCTCTCATGCCACCTGACGAGAAAACTCTAATCACGACGTCTCGCGAATCCCCAATACGCGAGAAACCCTGTCAAAAGCAGCAGAGGAGCCACGACCGAAAAGAAACCGTACGGGTGTTGAGCCAGAGGAATACCACCTACATTCATGCCAAACAAGCCCGCCACCAGGTTGATCGGCAAGGCTAACACAGTTACTAACGTTAACACAAACAGCGTGCGATTAGTCTGTTCGTTGACAACGGCGGCCAATTCTTCCTGAAGCTGTTTGACCCGCTCAACCAAGGCCGCTGTGTCGCTGATGGCGGTGGAGAACTTCTCTGCGGCTTGTTGGAGGTTTCGAAGCTGTTCTTGTGTGATCCAATCAGGAGGCCGATCAAGAAGGCGAAAGAATGCAGCCGGTTCCGGGGCCAGAAGCCGTTGGAGTCGAACCAACATCCGCCGCAGAGAACCCAGTTCGCTGCGACTGACGGAAATGCGCTTAGCCAGCAGTCTGTCTTCCATTGGGTCCACTCGCGCGGTGGACCTGCGCACAATGTCAACCAGCACACTGGCCTGATCTCGCAACAAGTGCGACAGAAGTTCAATCGGCGAGCGAAAGACTTGACCCGCTTGCACCGCCGCCCGGAGTTTGTCTACCGAGCGCAATGGCCGGATGTGCGCGCTTACCAGCAGGCGCGACGTTATACATAGACTGGTCGTCGCAACTGCCGAGGCCTCAAATGTGAAATCAAAGAGCACGTCATGGATATGCGCCAGCAGTGAATCTGCGTCCTGCTTCAGACGAGTGGAGCCTACATCCCTATGCAACGATTCGTAAAAGGCATCGGGCAAGGTCACATACCGCCGTAGCCAGGGCTCAGAAGCCGCATGCGAAAGCGAAAAATGCAACCAGAGGAATTCACCCGGTAGGCCCGGGCCCGGCGCGGTCAAAAACTCAACCGCCGCCTGCGAAGTGATTGGCTGCGCTGGCTGGTCGGGGCCAAAATGATAGCCCCAGATCAGCCCATCCTCCTGGTCTGAACCGGAAGTGGGATCAATATTTTCCCTGGTGTTTTGAGCAGCCATCAGATCACTGGTCAGCTTGTTTTCTATAACAGGAAGATACCCAACCAGAAGGCGCTGAGCCATCCAGCACTTTGAGGATTGATGCGCATGAATCGAAAGCTTACAACAAAGTGCTGGGTTGCTCCCAGCGATTAGTTAAGCTTACCGAGGATGCTGTAGCGCGTTCGCAACGCAGCACAAACTTCTGCTGAGCGACAGTGAATGAGTCAAGTTGTACGGTCACGGGCCAGTCTGCTCGCAAATGGAGCCGCAGGGACGCGAGCGACATAGATGGGCAAACCGACAGGTCGAATGGAGCTTCTGGGAAAAGCGACATAGAAGGCAAAGCCGCGATGGGTAGTGGCGAGCGAGCTGGGAAGCGAACGAGTTTCAAATGAGTGGAAACGAATGAGTCAAAAGCTTCGGAGTTGGGTTCATCGATGGTTAGATGCGCACGACGTTATCATCCGCGCGGCGCGGGTGGCCTGCCACTTCGAATAAAAAAAACCAGCGATATGGCAAAGATGATCAATCCGACAGGACAAACGATCAGAGCCAGCAGCTCGGTGAAAAAAGAGATATCCGGCGCTGTCATCGGCTGTGGCCGCTCAGCGATGAAGTCGCTCAAATAATGCAAGGTCTTTCCGAGCGGGCCGAAAACAGGAGCAACTGTTACCAATCCGCCGACGATCATCGCTACCAGGCTTATTCGACTCGAAAGTTTTCGCGAGTTAGCTACACTAGGTGGACAGGCCCAGTGCTTTCGAATTTCGCGCACGAATCACCAGCCAAATTTTCCGCGCGATGAAGAGCGCGACCTGACTCAGGATAGCCGCCCCAACTCCAGATAGGTAATATGCACCGAGCCATACCGCGACGCCAATGATGGCGAAGCATACGCCTGAAAACATCCAATATCCCGAAAGGATAAGTACAGGAACGAAGACAAACCGAACAACGGGGGCGTAGTTTGGAAGTTCTACAAACGGACTATAAACATAGCCGAGTATCGGAATGGTGAAGATGAGGTGAATCCAGCGAAGAATCGAACGTTTGCTGGCATTACTAATCATTCAATCCCTTTCCATTGAGAATTTGCCGCATACATTTTTCAATCCTGGACTCCCGAGTTTTGGATTGTTTCGCTCCAGAAAAATAAAGGATGTATCCTCTTTGCCGTCCGGGCGTCAATGCAGCAAAAGCAGTTTTCAAGGCGGGGATTTCATCCAATTTATTTTGAAATTCTTCGGGAATAGGTTCTGGATTCTTTTTAAGATTCACTTTTAAGCCGGCCTTTTCCGCTTCCATGGCTTCATGGATATAGGCTTTCAAGATGGGTTCCATCTCAACTATTTCTCGAACATTGGTGAACGGTATCCGGCGTGCCGCCTGCCAGCCAAATTTTTCAAGAATACCCTTGGGATCCTTTAACAGGGCACCTTTGGTAAACAAAAGCGCACAGAATTTTTTAAATCCTTGTATGATAACTATGTTACTGTTCTGAAACGTGTAACAAGGTTTACCCCACTTCAATTCTTCGGTCAGTCCACAATCAAGACTGATCCTTCTCAATTTCTCCATTTCTTCCCGCCACTCTTTGGCTCTTCTTAAATATGCATCGACCTTGGGATTCATTCGTTGAACAACATCAGGGGCGTCGCTTACTGGCCGCAAGCATCGCACAAGCTTTCTCGATCCGGCGTCTATGTGCCTCCGGGTCTTTGGGTGAATCCATCCAACTGATAAAGTCCCTGCGCTCGGTCGGCGTGAGATCGCTCCACTGAGCCTTCGCCATCGGGGTAGCCGCCAGGGCCTTGTGAAGATCGAATGACACTATTGAATAACAGCAGGGGCGTCGCTTTCCGGCCGCAAGCATCGAGCAGGCTCTCTCGATCCGGCGTCTCCGTGTCTCCGGCTGTTTGGCTGAGTCTATCCAAGTAATAAAGTCCCTGCGCGCGATCGGTGTGAGATCGTTCCACTGAACCTTCGCCGTCGGGGTAGCCGCGAGGGCTTTGCCAAGATCCGTTGGCACTCTGGGCTCTGATTCTTCTTCAGCCCGCTTAGGATTCATCTTGTTCATTTATTGATCGTCCGAAATAAAGTGACCTTGTATCTGCCTACAATTCCTTTTTCTTCTTGGGCATTCATGATTCGCTTGTAAATCTATTTATCGGCGAAACCGCGCCATTTACTCTGGCCTAACGATCAGCGCTTCAGTCGCGAACGCCTGGAGGTCGTTCCCACTTTCTGACGCGCTTTCGTAGGCTGCAAGCGCTTGTTAGGACGCCGCTTCCTGGGTCCTTTTCGCTGGGGCGCAGAGAGCGCACTGATCGTGACGTAGTATCCCTCCGGATCCCGGAGTGAGAACTCCCTTGTTTGAGTGTTCGGGTTCACGTGGGGCTCCTCTTCGAGCCGGGTGACGAGAGCGCGGGCTCTCTTTAGTGCCATATTGAAATCGTCGACGCGGAAGAACAATAGGAGCCCGTTGCCAGGTGACGCCTCGTCCGGGCTCATCAAGGAGGGATGCCCGTGTGCGCCCCACTGATGGAGGCAGAGCAACACGGTTCCATCCGTATCCAGGATCTGACCAAAGTCATCATGGCCCGGAGGCAATTTTCCCTGGCCAAAGAGCGACTGGTACCATTTGAAGCTGCCTGGAACGTCGCTTACGCCGATGATCGTCCATGTGCGTTTCATCGCATTTCCGCTGTTGGCCTAACGAGCTTGATTTGACTCTCAACTATCATCTCTCAACCCTCAACTTTCCCAGTACAACGGCCCAGCGGTTGGTTCGAGCGATTGATTAGGTCTGATGCGCTCTGTCATCAAAGATCAAAATACGAAATCGTATTACGTGCACAGAATACCACCCCAACTCGCGGGATCAATATCATCGATCGTTTGAGAAAACGTCCAAATGTGACCGCCACAATCCTCAGCCGTGTATTGCCGTTCGCCAAAAGGATAGCTCTCGGGCACACGAATAATTCTAACTCCGGCTGCCGAAGTTTTGGCATAATGCTGATCGACATTTTCGACGCGCACCAAAACGGAATGAACATTGTCAGCCTGCGCCGCAGCCGATCCCCGCTCGGTAACTACAACCGCCCCTCCTCCGAGCAATAGCTGAATACGATGACTGGCAATCCGAAGTCTTTCTCGAAACCCGAACTTCTCGCACAACCACTTAGCCGCTGCAGGTACGTCAGAATATGCAAGTTCAGGAATAACTACGGCATTGGGAATTGAGCGATTGTGGCGCATTGTGATACTCGGTCCTGACCTAGCGAGACGGAGCTGAGCCACCGCTGGCGGTGACGACCTTTGCTTTACTATCAACTATCATCGCTCAACTCTCAACCTTCTTAGTACAACGGCCAGCGGTTGGCTTCATCATTTGGTTAGGCGTTGATGTTCATGCTGACAGCGCAACCAGGAAAAGTACCATTCCCGCAAGCGCTGTGTTCCAAAAAAGAACCGAACGCAGCAGGCCATAGCCGGCCGCCGCAGCCAATACATACCCTAAGCGTGCCCAGAAATACAGGTGTGCACCCCACAGGGTGAGTAAGCCGTGATGATGAGTGACATGCGCCACGAAGACGAGAGTGGCGAAAAACGGAAAGGTTTCCAAGAAATTCGTTGTTGCTTGGTCCACCCGGTTCGCCAGCCCGCGCAATGGCGGAACTGCCTCCTCTCGGCTGCTCGCAGTCCACCGGTAACCATACTGAAAACTGATCAGGTGCGAAGCAACTATCAGCTGCACAAGGCCAAGGATGATGCTGGCGACTGAAAGCCATAGCTCGGTGGTCATAACGTGCTGATTACCCCTAACGAGGCGGCGCTGAGCCACCGCTGGCGACAGCGAGCTTTCTTAAACTCTCAACAATCATCTCAACTTTCGTAGTACACCGGCTCGCCATTAGCTCCATCGAATGGTTAGGCGTTTTGCTCCTCATCAACCACGGCGTCAGCCTCAAACTCAACCAACCAATCAGGATCGATAAACCGCGATACCTCCATGATTGTGTTCGCGGGTCGAATCTCCCCAAAGAACTCACCGTGAACTTTAGCGACGGCCTGCCAATCCTCGATGCGCACAAGAAGTGTGCGAGTGATTGGTTAGATGCAGCGCTCGAACTACGGGCGCGGCGAAGGCGTCGACTGACTCTTCGGGGTCGGGGTTACTCTTGGCGTAGGTGATTTACTCTTCCCGGAAAGGCCTTTCTGTAACTCATCTGTGATTCTTTGTTTGACCATGTTCTGAATGGCATCGGAAAACGAAGAGGACGCCGTAGCGCTTGGTTGAGGTGCTGACGTCGCTCTGTTCTTATCAACCGAGCGCATGATCGCCGGCGCGAAAATCACTGACACAATGGCAAGTGTGAGGAGTAACGCCGCGATGATAAAGATCGCAAGCGCAACCGGAGAAAATCCTTTGCGCGTTGTGGCGGGAGGCTCGGTGCGTCGTGCCCCGGCGACACACGCCGGGGGCGCGGGATTACCAATCGTCTCGGCATAAAGGTTGACCAACGAAACAACAACTCCGTGTTTCACTTCCACATCGCCCAGTCCATGCAGGTAAGGCTGCCAACGACGATGCTGCGCCAGATCATCCGCGAAGCGTTTGCTCACCAGAATGTGACCTGCATCGCCGCAATCCATCACCCGACGCGCGATATTGATTCCGACTCCGGAAATGTTTTCGCGCGCGTTAGCATCCTTGACATGCTGGACCGGCCCGCTGTGGATTCCCATCCTTATCGGCAGGCTCGGTTGCGCGCGCAGAGCCTGGCTGACTTCTAAAGCGCACTCGGCAGGTCCCTCCACTGAGCCAGTGAAGGCCAAGGCCATACCGTCGCCGGTCGGTAAAATGATCAGTTGCCCCGCTCCTTCTGCTTCACGCACTACTTCGGTATTGCGAACAATCTGATTCAACTCCTGAAGCGCGTCTGATTGTTCGTCGGTCAGCAGCTTAGAGTACGCGACGATATCGATGAACAAGACATGCGCGATCTCCAGGCGCGGCTTGGTTTTCTCGTCATGCTGCATTTGCCCGGAATGTTAAGTGCACTCCGTCTATTGCTCTAGACGATTTTTTCGACCGTCATTTCGCCGATGGCAGGTTTTGCGAACAGCGCACTCACGATCTAACGAGAATCGAGCAGATTGGGAATTTGCGAGATGGACGGGATAGCCCGCGAGGGCGAACACCGTGTGATGGGAAGCCACGGGGTAGACGGAAAAGCCGCGAGGTAGCGGTGACAGAGCGAGAGCGAACGCATCAATGAACTGGGAAGATCATGAGTCAAAGAGAATGGAGTCCGCGGGAATGGAGCCGCTGGGATGTGAGCGACATGGATGGGCAGACCCGAGAGGGAGAGGCTTTCGGGCTGAAGCCGAATCAAGCGGTGCGACATGGACGGGAAGCCCGAAGGGTGTTTTCGCGGGAAGAAAACATCATAAGCCACGACTAGCGTTGAATACATGACGACGGGAGTGCGTGAGCCTGGCGAATGGAGGCAGCGGGCCAAGCGACATCGAAGGCAAAGCGACGAGGGTAGGACCGAGTGAGTGTGGGCAACGAACGAGTTTCAATCGCACTAGGGTAGCCGGGCACATGGATGAAATCCAGGGTGTCGTGGCAAGCACGCTGAAGTTGCCTTGCGATGGGGCCAGCCTGCTCGCGAATTCTTTCGGAGTTGGCTTCATCGTTTGGTTAGGCTGGCGGGGTGAATGCTCCCCGGCATGTTAGGCGTCGGCGACCACGGGCCTCGCTGTCGCCCGAGGAATCAAAAATGCCATCGCCGTGCCGACAACCAAGCCAATGATGTGGCCGATCATGCTGACGCCAGGGAAGAATGAGTAGGTTACTCCCGCTGCCAGTACGATAATCAGGCGCATCCGAGCAAATTTAGTTTGTGAGGGGACCCGGAAGGCGAGCACGAGCGCGGCCCCGAGAAGGCCGAATAGTCCGCCGGACGCGCCAAGCGAGACGCCCTGCGATGGCCAGAGCTGATGTTTAAAGAGAATACCGGCGCCGCTAGCCATTGATGCAGCGAGGAACACCAGCAGGAGCCACGCGGTACCGGCGCGGCGCTCTACGATCAGTCCCAATATGAGCAGGAGGACACTGTTGAGCAAGAGATGCGTGAGGTCCCAGTGTGAAAACCCGAACGTGATCACACGCCAGTACTCGTGACCAATCTCACCGCTATCAGGTAGCGCGCCGAGCCGAAGGAGACGAGCGTCGTTTCTGACTGCCCCGGTCGCGAGTTCGACGAGAAATATGGCGGCCATAACGCAAAAGAGGGCTGCCGATCCGACACGAGTGCGCATTTGACGTGAGTTGTTGCCGGCCTGCTGCCGCCTAACGAGACCAAGCTGAGCCAGGGCTACCGAGACCGGGGCCGAAATGCGAGTTGAAAGTTTTGATCATGGAAAATGTGATTGCATAGCGGGTGGCCGTTGGTTCCAGCGTCTGGTTAGGCTCTTTCACCGTTCGAAATAGTGTCTGCCTTTTTCGGTCAGAGTCACAACTGTGGTAGCCGAAATCTTATTTTGAAGCGATGGAATATCACTTTCGACGGATGGCTACCTTCTCGGCTCATACCGCATCGCCACTGCCCCCGAGCCGAACTCCAGCCGGCTTACGAGCTTCAAGTCGACATGTTTCGATAGCCCCGCGAACAACGTCGGCCCGTGGCCCGCTAGCCTGGGCTGCACCACGAGCCCGTACTCATCGATCAATCCCAGCTCCGCCAACGCCA
>Ga0209377_1003325_pt1 | contig 10366 bp, 9 predicted proteins | sample GraSoiAngelo_141_FD_185898 | JGI IMG/M metagenome (GOLD analysis project Ga0209377, IMG submission 185898) | Grasslands soil microbial communities from the Angelo Coastal Reserve, California, USA - 14_0929_12_40cm (SPAdes) (version 2) | ecosystem: Environmental > Terrestrial > Soil > Grasslands ...
CAATGATAACCTTGCAGAAGCACACACTGCACTCGCCGCCGTTCTGATGATTTACAACTGGGACTGGGACCTGGCAGAAGAACAGTTCAAGCACGCGATCCAGTTGAACCCGAACTACGCAAACGCGCACTATTTGCATTCCGTGCTCTTGCAAACGACAGGAAGGCTCCAAGAATCGGTGACAGCAGCGGAAAAAGGACAGGTACTCGACCCTCTCTCTCCGGTAATCGGGATGGGCGTCGTATCGGCCTACTTCTTCTCAGAACAATACGACAAAGCCCTAGATGAATGTCACAAGTATCTTGAAATGAATCCTAACTTCGTCGTAGCCCAAGACTATCTAGTCCACCTGCATGTACGAAACGGACTCTACGAAGAGGCCCTTAAAGACGCGAGAAGATTGACTGACATTAGTCAGAGAAAAGCGGAAGCTACAGCGCATCTGGCATACGTATACGCTGCGTCAGGAAAGACCGAGCAAGCTAAGAAACTTTTCGACGCATTGATGGCAGATTCAAAGCTTGGATATTCAAACCCGACAATCTTCATCACAGTCTACTCGATTCTAGGAGACCAAGATAACGCGTTCCTATGGGCTGAAAAAGCTCTCGAAGCCGGCAAGATCGCCTTCCCTTCTCTCAGGTTTAGCCCTGACCTAAAGAGGTTCAGAACCGACCCTAGATACAATTCGCTGCTAGCGAAGGCCGATTTGTAATAGAGTAGTAGACGATTGGTACCTCGAGACTGAGATTCCTATACGGTTAGGATTTGATGATCTTTTGCCGCGACTATTCTTCCATCAAAAACTGCTGAAGCCTGAGTCAGATAGCGCTTTTCAGCACCCTCGTTCGCAGGGGAGAAATGTGTTAGGACGAGCTTTCTCGCCTTAGCAAGCTTTGCCGTGTTTGCCGCGTCTCTCGCGGTAGAATGCTGAGTTAGAGCTGCCAGTGATTCTTGTCCATCGAGGTAGGTGGAGTCGTGAATCAGCAAGTCGCATCCTTTTGCGAATTCTGAAATCTTCTCGGACCTTGCTGTGTCTCCGATGTAGACGAGATCGCCTCGGTCTGTCTGGAAGCGATAGGCCAGATTCTCAGGGTCATGGACTGTCGTGACAGACTTGACGCTGACATCTTCCGGCCTCACGAAAGAAATGTCAAATTTCACCCATGCGTAAGGAGTCGACTGGAGATCAAGGATTCGGTCTAGTGCGGCTCCTGCGCTGGAGGAGCTGACGACTCGTAGGGGTTTGGTTCTGCCTTCCATCGCCATGGCCCAGACAAGTCCGGTGAAGTCTCCGATATGGTCCGAGTGAGTATGAGAGATGTAGAGATCATTGATCGAATCGAGCTTCTTCCCTGATCTTACCAAGTTCGTGAGAACTCCGAATCCCACATCCAGCAGCCTATCTTCGAACAGGATGCCAGCACACATTCTCTCCTTGGTCAGGACCGAGCCGCTGGTGCCAAGGAAGGTGAGATTCGGCATACGGCATGTAATCGAGAGGCGAGTATTTGGATTTGTGCTGAATCAATTTCTCCAGATATCAACGGAAATGTCGCGAAGAGGGTTGAAAGAAGCGCGAGCCGAGGAATCCGTGGGGCTAACGCTTTAAGTAAGCAGACAAAAACGACTTACTGTTAGTTGAGATAATCCTTGGATAAGAAAGCCAATCCGCAGACAGCTAAAATGCTGGCAGAGGTTCCACTCTTTGCTGGCTTGAAGGGGAAGCAGATCAAGTCGGTTGCAAGCGCGTTCGCCAGAGAGCGGTCCTACGACGCTGGAGAGATCATAGAGAAGGAGGGAGGGTCCGCGGTTGCGTTCTATCTCATAACAGGCGGGTCGGTCGAAGTCCGTAAGGGAGAGAAGCTGGTTACGAAGCTGGGTCGAGGCCAGTTCTTTGGAGAGATGGCCCTCATCGATAAGCAGCCGAGGTCCGCCACAGTGGTCTCGGCGGAATCCGGAACTAAGGCGCTGGTGATGCCGCTCTGGAACTTCAAAGCGGCGATTGAGACTGATCCCAAGATCGCCATGGGCGTCATGAAAGAACTCGCAAGGCGCCTGCGCGAGACAACGAACGCTCTCACTGAATAGGAAAGTCTCGCTTCAATCAGTTTCTCACGCCGTTCGTCTCAGTAACCGGGGCCCTGATCCCCGACCTGAATAGCTCTTCCTATGGAAAGAACAGAGTTTGCCGGGCCGCATTTCACAAATTCCAATCTGAAAAGCCAAGATGACAAATGTTAAATTGACAAGTGGGACCCTTTAGAACTCGGTAAGTATGACGAAAGAAGTTGCGTGTTCCCAGTGTGGCTTCCGAGTACGAGCCGATTCCGACGACGAGTTGGTAGAGGACTTCCAGCAGCACAACAAAGCGTTTCATAACATGGACCTAAGCCGGGAGCAAATCCTGGCCAAAGCCAAGACCGTCCAAGTAGCAACCGCCTAAGAAATCTAGAGAAATTCGTCACGAAAACCGCGTTGTCAGGTTAGCAGGAGCTACGTTCAACGATGCGGGTCGATCATGGCAGATCATCTCTCCCCAAGCATCTCAGTTGGTCTACAGAGCATAGCGGCAATTCGGGCATTCCCACCTCAAGATTACCCCCTCAGTGTTCGTGATCCTTTCCAAGAAAGCCTTTCGACAATTGGGACAGAGAACTTGCTTGTCTTCGGGCTCCTCACGAGCCATTAGCGCCTTGAGTAGCCGTGGTTTTGAGAACTCTCTCGCCAAGTCAGTGAGAGTGACCCAGCCGAGGAATTTTTCACCTTCGAAAACACCGAGCCTGGTGATTCGGTTCTCGACCATTGTCTTCGCCGCGGTTTTCGTTGATTCGTCCGGACCTATCCTAAAGAACGGAACCAACATCTCACCTACGCTGACCTCGTCCGGTCTCTTGTTTAGTGGAACAAACTTCCAGAGTAGTGCGCGCTCGGTAATCAAGCCCACGACTTTTTCTCCCTCAACAACTGCTGCGCCGGAAGTTCTCTCACGATTCATTACATTGGCCGCTTCGAGAATACTGTCGGAGGATTTCACTCTGGGAACGCTGGTTGACATTACCTTCTTGACTTTCGCCAGCATAGTCTCTCCCTCGGCGCGGTTAGGATTGCGCTCTAAGCTGGCGGCGGGATTCCGTTTAGCTTCTGCAACGTTACTGCGATAGAGCTGAAATCCATTTCGCCCTGGCCTTGGTTCACGCTGGTGGTGAAGAGTTGCTTCGCGAGGCTTCCAGCGGGAAGTGCTACCTTCTGCCGTGTAGCTTGGTTCTCCACCAGGTTGAGATCCTTCAAGAGCATATTCACAGTGAAAAGTGGAGTATAGTCTCCTTTCGCGATCAAGGGTCCTTTGACATCCGAGAAATAGTTCTTGTGAGGTGTCTTGTTGAAGGCATCGACGAAGGCCTTAGGTTCGAAGCCGAGCTTCTGCGAAAGTACGAAGGCTTCTGAGAAGGCTATGCCGATGGTTCCGAGAAAGAGGTTGAGGATGAGTTTCATCTTATGTCCGCTCCCAAGTTTTCCAAGGTAGATTACAGTCGTGCCGAGCTGGTTGAGAAATTCTCTATTCTTCTCAAACACGTCCTTGTCGCCACCCACGAGTAGGGATAAGTGTCCTCCAGCGGCCATCTCCGGGTTGCCTATGACCGGGACGTCAAGCCTATCGACACCCGCCCTCTTCGCTTGCTCTGCCTGCCTGATAGATGCATCTGGATCGATGGTACTCATCTCGACCCAGAGCGCTCCCTTCCTCATACCTTTCAGCGCCCCATTGTCTCCCATGACCACGCTGTCAACGACGTCCTGGTCTGGTAGAGAAGTAATTACAACATCGACAGACTTGCCCAGCTCAATCGGAGAGGGGTGTGATACCGCTCCCTTCGAAACTAGCCCGCGCAGCTTATCTTTGCTCCTGTTGTAGACATGGACCTCGTTTCTCTTTGAGAGAAGGTTGGTTGCGAACGCGCTTCCCATCTTGCCAAGACCCAAGACTCCGACTCGTGCCATTTCGGACAAACCTCGTGGTGGCACATTCAACCCTGTGAAGATAAGACTAGTTGCTAGCTCAAGGGTCCGCCGTTCTCAACTACAGTCTCTGAGGTTTGACTAGCAGACTCAACTCCTTTCACCACTGGAGAGGTCCCGATATCTGAGAGAGAGAAGAGATCGGGATGACCGCTTCGATAAAGGCCTACTAGTCCCCATATCGGAGGACCAGAGAATCAAACGAAACAAGTCTGGGCTTGAAGACATAGAAACTGGACAAGAGGCTCTGGGAGATCCAAATTGTGTCCCGCGCAAGCCTATCGTTGCTACTTGCAGCGACGCTGTTGCTACTAATCTTAACAAGTAATGTATCGGGTCCAAGAGATGGAATATCGTTCCCTACTCGAGGAACCGATCATGGCTACATTTCGCAATTGGGAAGTCAGCCTGACTTTCAGATGCAGATTCCACCGAACCAGTTTTTGGTGAAAAGTGGGACCAGTGCTAATATTTCGATATACTTCACACCTCTCAACGGTTTTTCCGGAAACGTAACCTTGAGCGGCACTGTCTCCCCCAATGGGTCCTCATCTCCCACCATCAGTCTTCCGCCTATCGCCATGGTGAATTGGACAATCTCGGGGATTCCCCACTACTTCATGATTGTCAATACGACCATAGCAACACCGTTGGGATTTTACACAGTCACCGTTTATGGTGTCAGTGGATCAATAACACATACCGCGAAGGTGACACTTGGCATAACCAGCGTATTTGTCCCAAGTAATGGCTCCGAGATGTTGTACAAGGCAAATTTCACCAATGTAGCGTACGCGGGCCACTCAACCGTTCTGAACAATACTTTCGAAGACCTTGGCTACTTATCGATAGGCATCTCGAGTCTGACTATCGCTACAGCCTTCGGGACCTTCCAAGACAGCAATGGGACTTACTGTACGCAAAATTGTTGGCTTGCAATAGTCAGTCCCTTCGCGGAAAAAACCGCCTCCTTCACAATCCTGATTCCTGCAAATACGAGCCCTGGAAACTATTCAGTGACAATGACAATCAGCTGGGTTCTCCAACCAGCAAACTTCCTTTATCAGACCGCTGCTCCCGATCTAGTTACGCAGGGCAGCATCATAGTCTACTCCAGCCCTCCAGGACCCTACAAAGCCCCCTGGTGGACCCCATTCGCGATCCTCGGAGGAGTAGCGGCCGCCGCCCTCCTACTTACAATGCTACTACTCTGGAATGAAAAGAGGCGTAAGGTAACCCTGCAGGGCCAGACGGCGACAATTGGAGGAGCTGAACCTGTGAGCATAACGAAGACTTGTCCGATTTGCGGCGCGACTGCCCCTGAAGCTAAATTCTGCAGAAAATGTGGCAATGAACTCGCGTAGAAAGACGAAAATAGAATCTTTCATCATCCAGGAACAAACTGAGCGGTACCATTACTCTCCTCGTTGGCATTAGAAAAAAAGACGATGTTTTCGTATCGTCGTCCTGTGCCTATGTTAGTCTGCTAAGACTAGCTTAGGGTCGGACGGCTCCTCTTTCATATCCAGTAGAGGCTTGGCGAAGCTGTAGATGAGCGTGCATTCTTTCTCGTCAATCTTGAAATTGACGCTACAGATCTTTGAGGCCATCACTCGGAGGAGCTCTGCGACATCTCTCGGAACCTGCAAGTAGGTTGAGTCCCGGATCCTCACGGGTTTCACCGATAGTCCCATCGATTTTCTCCAACATTCACTACAGCATTACCGGACTATCGGCATTTTGGGACTAACAGACCACGAATTTGGGGCTCCTTGAATGACGACGGTGTCAGACTGTGTGTGTCTGTTCTCTCAAATCTCAGTGCCTTCGTTGCTAGCGAAGAGATTTACAGATGGACGATGAATCTATTGAGATCGAGTCCGCGGAACGAAAACTTTGGTGGCTCCCGTACAGATGTTCTTGTGAACTCTCTCGTAGAAGACCCTATCGAAGGTTTCCCCGCACTTTTCACAAGTCGCCTTTCTAGACTGATGAGCCGACTTGAACGGCGACTTTTTCATAGGAGCGTTGCCCATCGGCGGTCACCTATCCGGTGCGCTAGGACTCCTCTAAATCTTACTCTGACTCATCCTAATTAGTAGAGCCAAGAAAATTCAATATTTGCCCAGAGGAAAACGGCAAGGCTCCGCATTCGTAGGAGCGACCGCCCTCTACCTGGTGCGTGTGTGTGTCTATTTTCTGGGATATTCTAGTTGACTAATTTCGGGCGGGAGAAGGTAACAATTTTCCTATGGATTTGTTGCCTCCTAGATTGTGCTGTGGCCTAGAATGAGTGTAACACGCGGTCAATCTCAGCTGGAGGGTCCAGTGGACCTCGCCCCTGTTCAGCCTGATACGAGCTTAGAGTCCGTGATGTTTGATCTCATTCTCAAATTCCTGCAGACTCCTGGTCAGGTCCTACTCGTTCAGGGACCTCCCGGTTCAGGCAAGACGACCTTTGCGCTTGAGATTCTCAACAGCCTAGAGGAGACCCACAAGATATACGCGTCGAGCAGGGTGGCCCCGGCCAGACTCCGACAGCATTTTCCCTGGATAGACGAAGTCATCGACACGATGTCCGGCAGAACAGCGAGGGCAAGCTGGATAGACGAGCTTCACGATCTCCGCCGGGTCGAACCCGACACTATTTTCAACCAAGTTCTCAGATTGAAGCACTCGAAACAGAGAGCCGTCTTGGTCGTTGACAGTTGGGAAGGTGCTATCCGAAACACGAACGATGAGGGCAGAAAGATGCTCGAGTCAGCGGTCCTCTCGGAGCTGGATGAGAGCAAAGTTAGCGTTGTGATAGTGGTCGAAGATTCCAAGAAAGCTGGTGACCTCGGCTACCTTGTGGATGGGATCGTAACTCTCGATCAGTCAGAGCTTGACGGAAGGAGGGTTCGAACCATCGCCATGAACAAACTACGCGGCTTCAGCGTTCCCACAAAACGGGGAATATTCTCGCTCGACAAAGCAAGGTTCACCATACTTCCTAACGGACTGCGAACGCCAGGAACTAACTTGCACCCGAAACCATTGGAGCCTGTTCCTAATCCGAGCGGAGCCTTCTCTCTCGGCAGCAGAGGCATGGACCAGATGCTGGGAGGCTCGATCCCGAGAGGCTCCTTTCTGCTCATAGACGTTGACAGCAGCGTCTCCCCAGTCGAGATTCGGACCATTCTTAACATGGTGCGGGCGAACTTCATCAACCAGAAGGGCCCCTGCGTCATCGTCCCAACCGCCGCGTATAGCTCCGATACCGTCGCGGAGTCTCTCAGCAAGTACGTCGGATGGGAGGCTATCGACGAGAGAGTGAGAATACTAGAGTATAACCAGTCCCTCGCTCCGAAGAAATGGAGACTCGTGATGAAGAGCAATCTCTCGGACGATGTCAAGACGTTTGCCCATGCCTGGGATGAACTCGCAAAGATCTCACCCCACAGAATGCTCGACATCAACGTCGACAAAGCAGTACAAGTCTACGGTCGCGACGAACTCTCAGTTCCAGGCCTCACCGAATTAGGCGCGAACATGCGAGACACCGAAGGCTTGAACATCGCAATCGCTTCTACAGATTCCAAACTCCGGGACCAATGGCTGTCGGTCGTCGACTACCACCTCAAAATTAAGAATGCTGACGGTTCACTAGTCATATACGGCGTGAAACCCTTCACACCACTCTATGGGGTCGACCTAAACTTCGACAAAGGGTACCCTGTGCTCAATCTAATGCAGATAGTCTGATTCTCAAAATCCATGAACATGGGTACTGCTTTCTCCTAAAGCGGGACCTGTCGACTCTGATTTCACGTTCGATCAGCCTCTTTCGGGAAAGGAAAAAACTGAGAGACAGGATATTCTGTTGGTAGAACGAGAACTCTGATACTTGGACTCGTCTGTTTCCGATGTGCTTCTAAGACCTGGCTAAGACGCGTTTGACGGCGTCTCTGTCACGAAGAATGTACGAGGTAGCCTGACGGGTTCGGAGACTGATTCTGCTGATTCCTTCGGTTACGAGACGGATCAGTTTGGTCGGATGTGTCTCGACGTCGTGCCACTGCCATCCCTGATAGCTTCGTGCCTCTCGGCCTGATTCTTCGTGCGTCAGGGCAAGTCTCAGAGTCTTACGATATTCGGGAAATCTCTCGAGGAAGTATGCGAGCCGGTTCTCGGTTGCTTCAAGGGCTTGTACGGTTGCGCCTGTCAAGGACCCGCCTTTGCCTGCCCGTAGATCATTGTATCAGATTTGACCGAAAACATTGTGATGCCATATGGGTGGCAGGGCCGGTAACAATTCCTGAAGGCGAGCACGATTTTTGAGCGCATACTATGAGTCTGCTCCCTTAGGTTACGGCTAGTTTTTGCTTCCGACCGAAAGCTGTCCTATCACCGACAAGGCATTTCGGGACCGAAGGGAGGCGCTAAAGATAGTAAACATCATCTCAGTTCAATCATTCAAAGGCGGCACCGGAAAGAGCACTATCTCGGCCAACCTCGCCGTTACCCTTGCACAATTGGGAAAGAGGGTGGGAGTAGTTGATCTAGACCTAGAGGGTCCGGGTCTTCACGTTATCTTCGGAGTCTCTGATGCTGATATTAAGGCGACGATAAACGATGTGCTCCAGCACAAGGTCCCTGTTAGCCAATCTGTTGTGGATCTGACAAGCAAAATCCAGTTGAAGGCTGGTTGCCTAATTTTCTGCCCTGCGGGGCATAAGCTCGACGAGATTCTGTCCATTCTCGACACCGGCTTCAACCTCTACACATTCAAGAGAGTTCTCGAAGACCTTGCAAGAGACTACAATCTTGACTATCTCCTAATTGACAGCCATCCCGGCATCGAGAAGGACACCCTTCTCTCAATGGCGCTCTGCGACTACCTAGTCCTGATCTCGAGAGTAGACCAGCAGGACCTCTTCGGCAGCGGAGTCATGACAGAAGTCGCCAGCCAACTGAGAAAATCAGTAGTCCTCATCCTAAACATGGTGCCCAGCTCAGTCAGCGAGAAAGAGGCAGCCAAGATCGCGGAGAGGCTCGCAGAACTCTTCCACCTTCACGTTCTGACGGCTCTTCCGTTCAACTCGGATGTTCTAGAGAACCTCAGCAAAGGAGTCTTCGTTTTAGAGAAGCCGAAAGACCCGCTCACGAAAAGGTTTACTGAGATAGCGATGAAGATGCTTGAAGCGATCGAAACGGGCCCTGCGGATGACCCTTCCACAACCCAATCGACGTCTCAACCCGTCGCGTAGGAGCGCCCAGTGTCTCAGCTCTCCTCTCGAAGAATAAGTTATTCTTAGTATTTCTTGATTGATAACGGATCTGGTAACGATGAATGGTAACAATTGGGACAAGGATATTGCATCGCGCCCTAATTCTTAGATCATCTAAGGTGTGATTCTGTTTCGGTCTCGAGGGAACATTGTGGCCTCGCGAATGTTCTCTCGTCCGGTAATCTTCATAGTCAGCCTTTCTAGTCCTATAGACCATCCTGCGTGGTAGGGGGCTCCGTAGCGGAACGCATCCACATACGATTTGAAATTGTCCAGATTCAATCCCTTAGCCTTCAGTCGGCTGATCAACCAGCTCGGCACGTGAATGCGCTGGGTCCCTGAGGACACCTCAAGCCCGTTATAGATCAGGTCGAATGCTCTACAGGTCTTCCCATCCGGATTCGGCATAGCATAGAACGCCTTCAACTCCAAAGGCCAGTCGACCATGAAGAAGGCCTTCTTCCCTAGAAGTCCAGCAAGCTTTCGCTCTTGAGTCTTCGAGAAATCCATCCCATATTCTATCTCTTCGCCACTTTTCTGGAGCATGTTTACGGCCTCAGAGTATTGAACTCGCTTCAGCGGCAGGGTCAGCAGTTCCAATTCTTGACCGAGCCGTTTCAATTCCTCACTAGAAGCATCGTGCACGGTCTTGACGCAGTGTGCCATGAATTCCTCTAAGACCTTCATCACGTCCGCATCCGTCGCGAACGATTCTTCGATGTCCATCTGCCGGACCTCGTTCAGATGGGTCGGCTGCTCGAACTTCTCAGCCCTGAAGATCGGAAGAACGGTGAAGACCTTCTCGAACGATATCGCGCACATCTGCTTGTACAGCTGCGGCGACTGAGCAAGATACGCCTCCTTCTCGAAATACTTCAACGAGAACAACTCCGCACCCCCTTCACTAGCTGAGGCGATTATCACTGGCGGCTGAATCTCCACGTAATGGCGCTGAAGAAAGAACTCCCGGAAGGATTCTAGAATCTTCGACTGGATCTTGAAGATAGCATTCGACTCCTCACTCCGAAAATCCAGGACCCGCCAGTTGAGCCTCGTCTCCAACAGCGTATTCTGAA
>Ga0209377_1003333_pt1 | contig 10354 bp, 9 predicted proteins | sample GraSoiAngelo_141_FD_185898 | JGI IMG/M metagenome (GOLD analysis project Ga0209377, IMG submission 185898) | Grasslands soil microbial communities from the Angelo Coastal Reserve, California, USA - 14_0929_12_40cm (SPAdes) (version 2) | ecosystem: Environmental > Terrestrial > Soil > Grasslands ...
CTCGCTATCCAATTCGCGCGCCTTGCTCGCCAGCACCTGCCGCACGATCGCCCGCATGTGCTCGCGAATCTCGGAATATCGCCGCGCCTTCGCCGCCTGCCGTTTCAGCGAGCCGAGCTGCTTCTCGACTTCGACGATGATGTCGTTCACCCGCGCCAGATTCGCCTTGGAAGATTCCAGCTTCGCTTCCGCCAGCCGCTTCTTCGTCTTGAACTTCGTTACGCCAGCGGCCTCTTCGATGATCGCGCGGCGCTCCATTGGCTTGCTTGAAAGGATCATTCCGATGCGGCCCTGTTCGATGATGGCGTAGGAGTCCGGCCCCAGCCCGACGCCCATGAACATTTCCTGGATGTCGCGCAACCGCGCCACGCGCCCATTGATCAGGTATTCGCTTTGTCCCGAACGATACAGACGCCGGCTCACCACCACTTCGCCGGGCCGCGCAACCGGCGCCGGCGCCTCCGCAGCTTTCTTCCTCCGCCGGGGATTCGATTCGACTCCCGCCGGCGCGCCGCTCAGTGAATCGTCGCTTGCTGCTGCATCAGCCGGCGAGTTGACCCCGACCCTGTCGGGGTCACCCTTGAAGTTGACCGCGGAGCTTACCCCGACCTGTCCCGGCCCGGTCGGGATAAGATCGGGGCGGTCACGCGTAAAACCAACGTTTTCGGCGCTGGCTGTTTCTGCAATCGGCCCAGCCATTTCGCCGCTTTCAGCAGGACCTGCATTCCCCGCTTCGCCTTCAACTGCCGCGCCTTCCAGCACAAACCGCGCCGCCTCCGCCAATTCCGGGTCTTCCAGCGTGATGGTCACTTCCGCCAGGCCCATCGGCGGACGCTTCGTCGTTCCGTTGAAGATGCAGTCCGCCATGCGCTCGGCGCGCAGCGTTTTGTGGCTCTGCTCGCCCAGCACCCAGGAAACTGCGTCCACCACGTTCGATTTCCCGCAGCCGTTCGGCCCGACGATGCACGTAATCCCGCTCCCGCTGAACGTGACCGCAGTCCGCTCGCAGAACGACTTGAAGCCCGTGATCTCGACTTTTCTCAGCTTAAGCAAGGTTCCCTCTGTTTCTCTCGTATGCCGTCGGAACGGCAAACGTCGCCCCAAGCCACGAGAGACGTGCTCTTCTTCGCCGTCTGGAGGAGGAAGCAGCGAACCAAAGCGCAACCGCTATGCGGTTGCCCTTAAAAACGTTTGGCAGGTACCTAGTCAGAGGCCCAGCCGCCTGGCGCGTCGACCGCTTCGCGGTCGCACAAGAAATTAACCGCTTCGCGGTCGCATTTGGTACGGATGGCGGTACAATCCGAAACGCTAACATGGAGCCTTCTGCCTGTAAAGCCAAACTCTCTCGCGATGCCCGTGTCGTTACCTCTCCCGAATGTCGGCTCGGTAAGGGCCGCTATGAATATCAGCCTGGTAACGCCTGCTTTGAACTTCGGCCCGGCAAGGCCCGCTCTTGAATCTGATGCCGCTGCCACACTCAAACGCCGCCTCGGCCGCCAACTCTCCTCCCAGCCCATCGCCTCCCGTAGGAGCACGATACATCGTGCCCTTCTCGTGACTTGCCTTCATTCTTTTCTGCCGCTCCTGCGCTATAATCGGTGGAAATTGCGAGTGGTCGATCGCTCTGCGATCGCACACCAAATTGATCGCTCTGCGGTTGCACGGCAAATTGACCGCCGTGCGGCCGCGCAGAAAGAGGTCGCCATGCACGCTGATCGTGTGGAACTCTCTTGGGATTCCGCCAAGTCGAAGTGGCTGGTTCGCATTCAGGCGGGCGACGAGGTCATTCGCCGTCATTCCGCTCTGCCCAAGGATGCGGACGAACAGGCGCTCCGTTCGCTCGCCCAAAAAACTGTCCAGGACGAAGGCTACGAGCCTGTCCCCGCCGAACTCACCATCCGCCGCTGACCGTTTCGTCTCGACGGTGGCACAGCCCCGCAAATCCGCTTACGGCCTTCCTACGACCCGTTCGATCGGGTATTCCTTCATCGGCCCATCGACCTTCTTAAACGCAATCGCCGGAAAGATGTACGCTTTTGCGTTCGCGTCCCATCGGTAGCCCGCTCGGAACCGCCACAACTTCCCGGAAGCTGTCGGCCACTCGATCAGCAGATGAGGATGCCGGGGATCGATTCTCATGGAGGTCTTCCCAAAATCCAGAAGCCAAATCTTGCTCGGCGGCCGGGCGCTTTCGATGGTCAACATTCGCTGAATCCAGCACCCGGCTCTCCCAAGCAGCCGATGGTCTGGACCTTCGTGCGGGCAATCTTGCCCCGCCCATCCGAGACAAAATCCCAATGCGATCAGTAAACCGGCTGATGCTTTCTTCCAGTCGCGCGCCCGGTTCATTCATTTCATCCTCTTCGAAGAATAGGCAACGGTCGCGAGCCTTTTCGATGGACTAAAAGTGCCAATAAGCCGGTACCAGGGTCATAGCAGTACCGATTCCGAGCGCCCGGCGCCTGCCCGCCGCAGCTTGCCTGCTGCCTCCGTGCGGTAGGCAGCGGATTGCTGGGGATCCATGGACACTTTCGCAACGCAATGCGTTTTCTGATGTCCCCGGGCGCGACTCGTTGATGTAAAGTCTAAGTGATCTTCACGCTCGAAAAGGAAATTCCGACATGCCTAAAATCGCGGCTGTGGCAGTTCTGGGGTTCGGAATGGCGCTCGCATCCCCGCAGCAATCTAGACAAGACGCGATACTGGGGTGCTTTGAACGTTGTAGAAGCGAAGCTTCCCACTCCGAGCTGCAAGCGGTGGAGATCCACAACCTGGAGAGAGAATGCGTGCGCGCGATTCAGTTGAACAACGGTACCTTCTTCCGCCGTGTCCTCAGCGACGATTTCGTCGGCACACTCTCTCACGGCCAGCCGGTGAACAAGACTCAGTGGATTGATATCGTCGAGTCGCCGGCGCTCAAATATCAGTCCTTTACCATGTCTGGGATCGGCGTCCGCTTCTATCAGGACACTGCTGTTGCCACTTCCGTCTGGTCATTTTCTGGCGTCTACGAGGGCCGACGCGTGACCGGCCAGCTTCGCGCCATCCATGTGTATGTGAGCGGCTCAGGGGGATGGCATGTCGTCGCCAGTCAGGCGACCAACCTCCTTCCCCCCATGGGACAGCCGCTGTAGGCCGGGTAGCCTGGACACCGCGCAGGGCAAGGTCAGGGTGCCCCCACTCGTGCGGAGCCGACTGAGGTCACCATCTTTGTGTTCTCCGCGTTGACATCTTATGCGTAACCCCATTGCGCCATGTCGCTTTGCACGAACGACGTAATTCCGGAACGGGCGTCCTCCGGGTGCTCGGCTCGCCTTTGATATAATCGCCTCTCTTTTTCCACTCGTAATCGGAGCCATCTTGATGTTACGCCAGCATGTTCCCTGGTGGCTGTACGTGGTGGCGGCGTCGTTCTGCGGGTACTTTGCTCTCATCGTTTACGTTGATTTCTGGGGGCCGACGCGGGTGGGCATCGAAGCTGAATACAGAGACGGACGAATGGTGTTGCGGGATGTTCTCCCCAATTCCGCAGGCGCCCGGGCGGGCCTGCGGCCCGACGACCGTGTGGTGAGTGTGGAAGGGCAGCGCATTCAAGGCGGTCGGGACTGGGTGCGGGTGGCGAGTAACTTCGAAGTGGGCATACCGCGACGATTCGAGATTGAACGGGCGAACAAAAATCTAGAAGTTGTGCTGACCCTCGGACGACGCCCCTTGCAGTGGCCCGATCCTGCTTCGCTCACACTCTACGCCGGTCGAGTTATCTGCCTGTTGCTGGCCTTTGTGGTTGCCTTTAGCCGTTCGCATGACTCGGTAGCCCTGTTGGGCTCGTGGCTTCTGGCTGCAATAAGCACCTTGGGGGAATCGTGGTATGGCTTTGCGGTTCTATGGCGACACTTGCCCGCGCCGATCGGGATTCTGCTATGGATCGCCTTCGCTAGTGGTGTTCTCGTGGCCGTTATATTTTTTACTTTTTTCGCCGTGTTCCCACGCAAGCTGTTCCGCTCGCGTTGGCCCTTGTCTGTGGCATGGGCATTGGGCTTGGCTGCCGTGCTACCAGACTTCTTGGAAGTGTATCAGCAGGTTTATGCGCCCGAACATGTAACGGGAATGTGGGAGAAGCTGTTCTCGTTGCCATTCCCATCATGGCTTGTGTTCCTCGCGGCCGGGTTGATTGCTTTGGCCGTGAATTACCGCAGGCTCGAGGACCTCAACGAAAAGCGGCGGATACGCGTGCTCGTAGTGGGAACTTCAGTGGGGAGTTTGGGATATATACCTTTTCCCCTTTTTTTGTATTTCATTCCTCCCCGTTTCGCGAACATCTTCTTCTCCAGCCCCGCTCCGATCGTATGCGCTTTCCTTTTCCTTCTCATGCCGCTCTCATTTGCTTATGCTCTGCTACGCCACCGGTTGTTCGACATTCGCGTAATACTGCGGCAAGGCTTGCAATATGCGCTGGCCCGCAGGGTCGTATTGGCGGCGGTTCCGCTGCCGGCGGCGCTTCTGCTCCTGGACCTCTGGTTGCACGCCGACCAGCCGCTCGCCGCCATCCTCCGGGCGCACGGCTGGGTGTACGCCGGCCTGGCCGGGTTGGCGCTTCTGGCGCACTCCCAGCGACGAAAATGGCTCGAATCGCTTGACCGGCGCTTCTTCCGCGAGCGCTATGACGCCCAGCGGTTGCTGCGTGAGGTAGTCGAAGACGTGCGTGGGGCGCAAAGCTTCGAGCGCATGGCGCCGGGCGTGGTGGCGCGCATCGAGGCCGCACTGCATCCGGAATTTGCTGCCCTGCTGGTCCGCGAGCCGCGCCAGCCGGCCTATCGCGCTCTGGCTGTGACCCCGGCGGGGCACCAGCTCCCAGCGCTTTCGGCGCAGAGCAAGCTGATGGCATTAGTGCGCCTGCTCGGCAAGCCGCTTGAGATGCCGCACACGGATTCCGGATGGCTCCAGCAGAAACTCCCGCACGAGGAGACCGAGTTCCTCCGCCAAGCACGCATTGACTTGCTGGTGCCGGTGGCGGCGTCGCCCGAGCGCACCGAAGCGCTCCTGGTTCTTGGTGGGAAGCGTTCCGAGGAACCGTACTCGGGTGAAGACCAGGATCTGCTTGTCGCCATCGCTGCAAGTTTGGCAATCCTGCTCGAAAAACCCCCGGCAGAGGTGGCCCCCCGGCGCGATGTCTTCGAAGAGTGCCCCCAATGCGGAACCTGCTATGACAGCGGGATCACGCGCATCGCGCTGCCCCGCTTGCTCGCAGGGCGCTATCAGGTGGAACGCCGCCTCGGCCGCGGCGGCATGGGCACGGTGTACGAAGCCTCGGACGTGGCGCTCGAGCGCCGTGTCGCCGTGAAAATGATCCGCGACGACCTGCTAGGCAGCGCCGAAGCCGCGGAGCGTTTTCGCCAGGAGGCGCGGGTCGCTGCAGCGTTTGCGCATCCCAATGTCGTGACGGTGCACGATTTCGGCCTGGTCGCGAATACGCGCGCTTTCCTCGTCATGGAGTTGCTCCAGGGCGTCACCCTTCGCCAAGAGTTGCATAAAGAGAGGAGCCTCCCACCCCGTCGCACTCTGGCAATTATGCAAGGTGTCTGCGCGGCAGTCGAGGCTGCCCACCAGCGGCAGTTGCTTCACCGTGATCTCAAACCGGAAAACATCTTTCTGGTCCGCGGCGACTCGCGCGAGACTCCCAAGGTACTTGATTTCGGCGTCGCCAAATTCTTGCCGAGCGCTACCGAGGAGGCTACCGTTGATACGGGCTCTGGCGTGTTGGTGGGAACGTTGCAGTACATGTCGCCCGAACAATTGCGTGGCGGCCCGGCCGCGCCGGCGTGGGATCTCTGGGCATTAGCGGTCGTGGCCTACGAGATGCTGACCGGCGCTCACCCGTACGCTGAACGCACCGCGGCTGAGTTGTGCCGGGCGGCGGCTGACGGACGTTTCATCCCAGTTACCGAGCGTCTGCCGGACGCGGGTCCCCGCTGGCAGAAGTTTTTCGAGCACGCCCTCGCACCCAGCCCAGAACGCCGTCCGCTTTCAGCGAAACTGTTCCTCGCCGAATTCGAGAGCGCCCTTGCATAGAACCCATCCGGTGGCCCTGTGCGCGGGATCTTCAGTGGCGCAGGTCTGCCCGCCGTAGGAGGGCTTGCCCTGAGCGGAGTCGCAGGGCACTCTTGCCTGTGCGCTTCGCTCCGGTTCCTTCACCTCTTCGCCCGTAGCGCCGCCCGGAACCTGTCCCGGCCCGGTCGGAAGGGCCACATGTTTCCCGCCCTGTAGCTCAGGCCTTCAGGCCTGAGGCCTTTCGTATCAAAATGTCGCTATATCTCAGGCCGGAATTTATCTCTGGCTTGTGGAGTCCGGTGGACACCTTCGGGGTCCTGAAACCTGACGCGACCCGGTCGGGAGGCCTGAGGCATCTTCCAACCCGAACTCTATCCTCCCTGCGGTAGGCAGGCCGAGTTCAGGTCGAGAGCCGCTGCCTTCCTTGTTCAGGTTTCAACTACGCGCGGGGCAACCTCTTCACGGCCTCCGGGAAAGCAGTAGGCAGCTTATTGAGTCACTAGCTCTTTCAGCTCTTCGACCGTAATCCAAGGTATGCGATGTAGCATTCGATGGCAATTAGAACAGACCATAGCTAGGTCTTCAACTCTCAATATCGCGACATCCGACATCTCTGAAATAGACATTTTATGATGTGCTTCAATGTTTGTTCCCAAGTTGTTCCCAACCTTGTCCCATTGCTCGAAAGGAAGGGTTTCCCGCGGGTTTGAGCACCGTCAGACCGACGGCACCTTCTTAATTCGTGCCTGGACGCCCAGTTCCAAAGTGTCCCACTGGTTGTAGGAGACGCTTAACCGTTACGTTCAAGTCCTTGACAGCGGCAGATTTCAGCACATAAGCGTCAGCTCCGGCTTTCTTGGCAATTTCTATGATCTGAGGAGAATCGTGCACACTGAAGAGAACAATTTTCGTACGAGGTGCGAACCGACGTATTTCCCGAGCGGCTTCGACGCCGTTCATCACGGGCATACTGACGCCGAGAATTACCAGATCGGGCTTTAGCTCCCTAACCTTCTCAAGCGCTTGCTTGCCATTTTCGGCTTCGCGGCAAATTCCCAGAGAGTCCCGGGTAAGAAGAGACCGGATACCACGCCGTATAGCTTCATGGTCGTCGACAATTAGAATTCGTCTCACGACGCCATTCGCGCTTGCCTCGGCCAGCCACTCTTCGAGAACCGCTTGATCCTTGGCCTCAACCTGGACAAACCCGATGCCTATCCCTTCGTCGGACAGGTTATGGGTCACATTACCTACAGCAGAGAAGTTCGCTCTAGAATTTGCGATTTTCAGGCTAACTCTTGTCCCTTTGGGGAAAGGAGTCTTAACTGTGACGAAGCAACCGCAGAGACTCAGGTCGCGAGTAAGGGAAATGAGTTGCTTCTGTGATTCTACATTGATCACTTCGACGGCGCTTACGAAGTGATGGCGGGTTGCGCGACGCCGTTCGATCTGCGTGGGGCTTCCGATGCTCGACGGGTTTTTCTGTGCTGGGTTAGTTCCGTGCTCGCTGTAGTAGGCCATGTTCACTTCACCTCTGGAGCTGAGTGCCTTTTTGCGTCGGTTTCAAGAGGGGGGCATTAAGGCCTCTTGCTGCTCCGATCCTAGGGTGCACACGATTACGAAACCATCCAGGAAATACCCTAATGTAGTTATTCAGTTACTGTTCAATTAAAGTATAGGGGTATGAAATGAAGGTGTGCAAAACTGCTCAGAATCGAGGAATCCATCAGGAAACCAATTGTACTCTGCGGCTGCCCTACATTGCCTTACGCGATGAGGCTAGTCGTGCAGGACGATATTTAGAAGGGACCTGTGCACTCGCAATCCGTGCTTGTAATCGATAAAGCCCAACTTCTTGAACTTATTCATAAAGAAGTTCACGCGTGACCGGGTTGTGCCAACCATTCCTGCTAGGGTTTCCTGGTTTATCTCCGGAACTACTGTCTGGGGTGTGCTTTCCTTACCGTAGTTGGCGAGCAACAAAAGAGTGCGGGCTAGCCGTTGCTCGCTGGAGTTAAAAAGTTGATCGACCAAATCCTCCTGGGCGCGCACGCTGCGTGAAAGCACGTACGGTATGAAAAGGTCTGAAAACGTGCGCTCCTCGTGGAGCACGCGCTGCATTTCTTTCTTGTCTATCCGAAGTATAGAGCTAGGTACAATCGTCGTAGCCGTCGCCAGGCAGACTGTCTGACCTATTAGGCATGCCTCCCCTAAGAAGTCACCCGCGCCTAGGATCGCGATGACCGCTTCTTTGTCCTGTTTGGATCTGACCTTGAGTTTCACCCTGCCTTGCTGAATATAGAAAACACTCTCGGCGGGATCACCTTGAGAGAAGATTTTGTAGTCCTTGGGACACTGCGTAATAGTTCTTGCCAGGCCCACTGTCGCAAGAAACACTTGGGGATCGAAAGAAATCCCTCTCTTGTCTTTCTTAGCCGTCTTCGGTAGCGTGCTCACCGAACTGCCTCATTGCGGGCTCAAATTTTTCGTAGCACAAAATCCAGTTACAGTCAACTAGTATTCTGAGATCGCAAGTGAGCCATCTTTGTACTTCTTAGTGGCCTTCGGTAGCGGGCCCACCGGCTGCCTCGCGGAGTTACTTGCGTAGTACCGCAAAATCCAGTTGCACACAGCAAGCCCAGAACTGGTGGTCACATTTGGGACACATGGCCTCCTAGCAAGGAGTGCAATTTTGAACACACCCCAGAAGTAAGTCCTTGACCATTGCTGTAAATCAAGAGTAGTTGTGTTGGATTAGAGGTGGTCCGGGTTAGGGATGCAAGCTTATGAATCCAGGGTGGTCACCTAAGATCGTCGCAACTGCAGCGGCCTGAAGCCGATAGGTCCCCTTGTTGGGGGCGGGCTAAGTCCGCCCCCTTTAGTCCTTCGATGAGGGACGACTACAACAAGGATTTTCGATGTTCATGAGAGCTACAAAGCTGGCCGGGGAAGCCCCGAAGAGTAAGACGCTGCGGGAGAGCCAGGCGAGCTTCCACTTCCTAGTCGAGACTATTGCAACGCCGATATTCATTAGCCGCGGAGAGCGATTACATTATGTAAATCACGCCGCGGAGGTCCTCACCGGCTACACGCAAAAAGAACTCTTATCGATGAATTTCCGGGATCTTGCCCCTCCTGATAGTCGAGAACCAGTCGGACTCGCTTCGCGGGGTGAGGTCAGGATTCTTACGAAGAATCATGAGGAACGTTGGCTTGATATCACTGCAACACCGATTGATTTTGATGGCGAGCAGAGCAGGCTGATTTCAGCCTTCGACCTGACTGAGCGCAAACGAGCGGAATCGCAGGCACAACTTTTGGCTATTACGGACCCCCTCACTGGCCTGGGCAATTACCGCAGGCTCCTAGACGTCCTCCACGCAGAGATCGAACGGTCCGGGCGCACGGGACGACCGTTTGCCGTTTTGCTGCTCGACTTGGATGGGCTGAAGAAGATCAACGACTGCTACGGCCACTTGGCCGGCAGCCGGGCACTATGCCGCGTCGGCGATGTGCTCCGTTTGTCTTGTCGGGCTATCGATACAGCCGCGCGATACGGGGGCGACGAGTTTGCCGTCGTGCTGCCCGAGACAGCCGCCAGGGCCGCAGGGCTTGTCGCGTCTCGCATTCGCAATCGGCTTGCAACGGATGGTGAGCAGCCGCCACTTTCGGCAAGCATTGGTGTGGCTGCCTTTCCGCAGGACGGCGAAACGATTGAAGCGCTCCTGCAAACAGCAGACCGCGAGTTGTACAGAATGAAGAGTCGCGGTGCGGAAGAATCTTCTTTGTCCACAGCCATATGATTTCACCGGCCGGCCAACTGCTAGTGCCAGTTGCTGCAGAACAATGAACCACTGTGGACGCTGAGGAGACCCCAAATGTCAGACACAATCAAAACGGGGACCATCCTGATCAAGGACGGCACGCTCTTGCCAGAAGCCGTGCGGTTCGAAAGTGAGTGCAGTGTTCCGGCCGGTTGTGCAGCCTAATTGAGTCAGCAAGATCGGGGTAGCCTACCCTTGCGGTTTGGGCACGCCTTTCGTGTCCCGGGAGCCTCTGCCGGACAAGTGCGGGGGAGAGCGAAATCTGCCGGCTGAGGCTACTTGTGGTTCCCCTCGATCCCCTACTTTTCCACAGCTGAACATCCGACGAGGAACTTGTGGTGAGCCCAGCCGAATCCATGCTCATCCCGACAGAGCGCAGCGACGAGGGACCTCTCTTCAGCTTCTATTTCCTCTTGATAAATTTATACTAGTATGTTACCATGCGTTCAAAACTTGGGTCAGTCTCGCACCCATGCTGCTTC
>Ga0209377_1003347_pt1 | contig 10323 bp, 9 predicted proteins | sample GraSoiAngelo_141_FD_185898 | JGI IMG/M metagenome (GOLD analysis project Ga0209377, IMG submission 185898) | Grasslands soil microbial communities from the Angelo Coastal Reserve, California, USA - 14_0929_12_40cm (SPAdes) (version 2) | ecosystem: Environmental > Terrestrial > Soil > Grasslands ...
AGGACGTGGACGAGCTCCGGTGGCGCGGGCCCACCGGTGCCTTCGTCGCGTGGACGGAGCGCGTGGGAGACGCCCGACTATTGGAACGCTGCCGCAAGATGTGACTCCGCCTCGAACATTCCACGCCGTCTGGACGTTCAAAGTGAGTGTTTGGAGCGGGTGCGTGTCGATTCTGTCCTCCTCTAAACGTCTAGATAGCGTGGACAGCCAGTTCAACACGATGCGGAGGGAGTTATGACTTGCGCGGTGCTTCAAAGAGACAGGCACGAGGGGGAAGTGCGGACTGCAGGGGCACCGGGGGAGCACCCGATGACCGGCAGATATCAGCTCCAGCCGACCGTGTTCGTGGACGCCGTTCCCGAGCTTGCCGCCGAGCGCAGGCGGAATCGCGACTGAGATCACCCTCATAACACAGACGTGACCCCCCGCGCATGGTGGCTCTTCGCCGCGAGCTCGGCGATCTGGGGCGTGCCCTACCTGTTCATCAGGGTCGCGGTGGATGCCGGCGTGCCGCCCGCATTTCTCGCCTGGGCGCGGGTCGCCCTGGGCGCCGCGCTCCTCGTGCCTCTGGCCCTGCGGCGGGGCGCGCTCCGCGGCCTGCAGGGGCGCGGTGCGGCGATCGCGGCCTACGCCGCGTGCGAAATCGCCACGCCTTTCGTCCTCATCGCCATGGGCGAGCGCTACATCTCGTCGTCACTGACCGCGATTCTCATCGCGACGATGCCGCTCTTCGTGGCGCTCTTGTCGGTGCGTCTCTCGCCCGCTGACAAGCCGACCGGACTCCGGTTGCTCGGACTCGTGATCGGGCTCGGCGGGGTCGTCGCCTTGCTCGGGCTCGACGTCGCCGGTCGCTCCGACGAGCTGCTCGGTGCCGCCCTCGTCCTGCTCGCGACCCTGGGGTACGCCACGGCCCCCATCATCGTGAGCCGCCGATTGGCCGATCTCGACCCGCTCGGTCCGGTGGCGGCGAGTCTGACGCTGTCGACAGTCGCACTACTCCCCGCCGTGTTTGTAAGCCCGCCACACGCGATCCCGGCGTCCGCCCTATGGGCTATCGCGGTGCTCGGTGTGGTCTGCACGGCGGCGGGGCTGGTCGTATTCTTCCAGCTCATTGCGGAGGCCGGGCCGAGCCGCGCGAGCGTCATTACCTACATCAACCCGGTCGTGGCAGTCCTGCTCGGCGTCGTGGTGCTCGACGAGCACATGGGAGCCATGTCGCTCACCGGACTGGCGCTGATTCTGGGAGGCTCGTGGCAGTCCACCGGTGGTCAGGTCCCCTTCCACTCAACCAACGGAAAGTGAGACGCGTATCATGACCGCTCCAAGCATCCCCGCGAAATGGCCGACGTGGGCGCCGTACCTGCTCAGCGTCCTCCGGGTCGTGGCCGCATTTCTCTTCATGCAGTTCGGGACGGCCAAGCTGTTCGCGTTTCCGGCGGCCATCATGCCCGGCGGGGGCACCGCGCCGATCGCGTCGCTGCCCGGCATCGCGGGAACCCTCGAGACATTCGGCGGCCTGTTCCTGCTGCTCGGACTGTTCACCCGGCCGGTCGCCTTCATCGTCGCGGGCGAGATGGCCGTCGCGTATTTCCTGGGCCATGCGCCACATGGCTTTTGGCCGGTGCTGAACCAGGGGCATCCGGCCATCATGTTCTGCTTTGTCTGGCTCTACATCTCCGCCGCCGGGCCGGGGCCATGGAGCCTGGATGCCAAGCGGGGGAAGTAAGCCGCTCGACCGGTCCATCGTCGAGGGCCCGCTGGCGCGGGCCGTCTGGATGCTCGCCTGGCCCACGATGCTGCAGAACCTCGTCGCCGGGCTTCAGGGCGTGGTCGATCACGCCCTGGTGGGACACTTCGTGGGGTACGCCGGCAACGCCGCGATCGGCGTCGGGATCCAGATTTTTATCGTGGTCATCGTGTTCGTGATATCGGTGTTCAGCGGGATGGGTGTGCTGGTCGCCCGCTTCGCCGGGGCCAACGAGCGCGACAAAGTGAATCGCACCGTCTACCAGGCATTCCTCGCCGCGGTGGCATTGTGGGCATTGCTGCTGGCCCCGCTGGGGTGGCTCCTGGCGCCGTCGCTGCTCGACGTGGTGAACGCCGCGCCCGCCGTGCGGGCCGAGGCGCTGCCGTTCCTGCGTATCATGTTCGTGGGCAGCCTCGGGATGCTGCTCTTCTTCATGGTGAGCGGGGCCCTGCGAGCGGCGGGCGACGCGCGCACGCCGCTGCGCCTCGGTATCCTCCTCACCGCTCTGAACATCGTGTGCAACGTGGCGTTCATTACGGGCCTCGGGCCCCTGCCCCGATTGGGCACCGCCGGCGCCGCCGTCGGCACCACGGTGGCGGGGATGGTCGTGAGCGGCATCGCGGGATACCTGCTGCTCTCCGGGCGGCTCCCGGTGACGTGGCACCGCGGCATGAGCTGGCGACCCGACTGGCGCATCATCCGCGAGCTGTTCCGCTTCGGGCTGCCCACCGGCGTTCAGGGGATCGCGATGAACATCGCGGGCGTGCTGCTGCTCCGTTTCATCGGCTCGCTCGCGCAGAGCGCCCAAGCGCAAGCCGCCTATGCGGTGGGGTACACCGAGCTGTTCTCCTTCATCACGTGGACGTCGGTGGGGCTGATGAGCGCCGCCGCGACCGTGGGCGGTCAGAACCTGGGGGCCGGTCGTCCCGACCGCGCCGTGCACGGCGTGCACGTCGCGGCGGGGATCGGGCTCGGCCTCGCAGCCGCGATCGGCGTCTTGTTCCTCACGATCCCGCACTGGCTGCTCGGGCTGTTCGGCATGACCGACCCGGTGGTCGTCGGCCTGGGCGTGCAGCTACTCCGCTTCCTCAGCGTGTCGGGGCTGTTCGTCACCGTCGCCCTCACGTACACGGGGGGACTCCAGGGCACGGGCGACACCCGGTCGCCGCTGTACATCTCGATCGTGTCCCAGATCGTTGTGCCGCTCGGGCTGTGCGCGCTGTTCCAGGCGACGCGCGGCCTGCGCCCCGCCGACATTTGGACGGCCATCTTGTTGGGGCACATCACGCGCTGCGCGTTGAGCGTGCTGCGATTCCGTCAGGGAAAGTGGCGCGGGATCAAGGTGGCGGTGGAGCCGGCGTGAGCGGCCCCACAGCAACGCGCCGCGAGTGGATCGGACTCGCCGTCATCGCCCTGCCGTGCCTGCTCTACTCCATGGACCTGACCGTCCTGAACCTGGCGGTGCCCAAGCTCAGCGCGGCACTGAAGCCGAGCAGCGCTCAGCTCCTGTGGATCGTGGACATCTACGGCTTCCTGATCGCCGGATCGCTGATCACGATGGGCACGTTGGGCGATCGCATCGGCCGCCGCCGGCTTCTCTTGATTGGCGCCGCGGCGTTCGGCGTTGCCTCGGTGATCGCCGCGTTCTCGACGACCGCCGAGATGCTGATCGCGACCCGCGCGCTGCTCGGAGTTGCCGGGGCGACGCTGGCGCCGTCGACCCTGTCCTTGATCCGCAACATGTTCCTCGACTCACAGCAGCGCACAGTCGCCATCGGGGTGTGGGTCACCAGCTATTCGGTCGGGGGCGCGATCGGCCCGCTGCTCGGCGGAGTGCTGTTGCAGTATTTCTGGTGGGGCTCGGTGTTCCTGATCGGGGTGCCGGTGATGCTGCTCCTGCTGGTGCTCGGGCCGGTGCTGCTCCCGGAGTTTCGCGATCCCGCAGCGGAGCGCCTGGATCTGTTCAGCGCGGCGCTGTCGCTCGGCGCCGTGCTCCTGGTGATTTACGGCCTGAAGCGCATCGCAGAGCACGGGCTGGGGTGGGTAGCCGCGCTCACTATCGTGACGGGCCTCGTCGTCGGCATCGTTTTTCTGCGCCGCCAGCGCCTGCTGGCCCACCCGCTGATCGACCTCCACCTGTTCCGGTCGCGCGCCTTCAGTGCGTCGTTGGGAGTCTATCTGCTGGCGACACTCGTTGCATTTGGAGCGTACATCTTCATCGCGCAGTACCTGCAACTCGTGCTGGGTCTTTCGCCATTGAAGGCAGGGCTGGCGACGGTGCCCTCGATGGCCGCGTTCATCGTGGGCTCCATGGTGGTCCCAGTACTCGCGCGCCGGGTGCGCCCTTGGTCTCTGATAGGGGCCGGGCTGGTCGTCGGTGCCGTTGGATTCGGGGTGCTCACTCAGGTAGACGGGGCCGCCGGGCTCGGGGCCATCGTGATCGGGTCCGTCATCTATTCGCTGGGGTTATCGCCGGTGGTCATCCTGGCGACCGATCTGATCGTCGGGAGCGCCCCGGTCGAGCGGGCGGGTGCCGCATCGGCGATCTCGGAGACCAGCTCTGAGCTGGGCGGAGCGCTCGGCATCGCGGTGCTCGGCAGCATCGGTGTCGCGGTGTACCGTGGCATGATGGCTACTGGGATCCCGATTGGCGTTCCCCCCGAGGCGGCGGAGGTCGCGAGGGCCACGCTGGGCGGGGCGCTATCGGTGGCCCAACAGCTACCCCACCACCTCCGTGTCGAATTGCTCGACACGGCCCGGGACGCATTCGCTCAGTCTGTACGGTTAACGGCGGCCATCAGCGCGGCGATCTCACTCACCATGGCCATCATCGTGGGAGTCTTGCTGCGACAGCGAACCAGCTCTTGAAAGTGCCCTGGCCCGGATTCGAACCGGGATGCCTTGCGGCGCTGCCCCCTCAAGACAGTGTGTCTACCAGTTTCACCACCAGGGCGGGTGAAGAAAGGTAGAATCGGCCCTTTGGGGGGTCAACCGATGCGGCGCCGCGCGCCGGTGTGCACTAGATTGGTGCCCCATGGAACTCTGGGTCGCGTTCGGCTTCGGGGCGCTGATTGGCGCGTTCATCGGGACGATCATCGGCCGACAGCGCGCGGCGGCGCGCGGCGCTGCTGGGCCGCCGGTCTTCCCGCCTCCCCCCGCCGCGCGCTTCGCTCCCCCCGAAGTGCAGCACGTGGTGCTGGACGAGGGTTCGGCGAACGTGCTGAACGCCCTCAACAACCGCCTCGCGGCGATCGGGGCCCTGGCGGATCTGCTCCACGGCAGCCCGCTCGACCCCGAGCGCGCGCGGGCGCTCATGATGCTGCACGGCGAAGTGCGCCGGGCCGCCGAGATCACACAGCACTTCCTGGAGCTGGCGCAGCACCCCATCGGGGCGGCGGAGCCGTCGGACTGCTCCATCGTGCTCAACGGCGTGCTCGCCGAGCGCGAAGGGACGCTGAAGGAGCTGGGCGTCAAGCTGGTCCGGAGCATTCCTCACGAGCTCCCGATGGTCGCCTGCCCCATGGCCCAGCTCACGGAAATGCTCATGAAGCTGTTGGACTTCGCGCTGCGACGGTTGCGCGACAGCCAGCCGCCGCGCGAGCTGCGCATCGCGGTGAGCGAGACCGGGCCCTCGCTGACGATCTCCTTGTGGGACTCAGGGACGCCGCTCTCGGTCGAGGCGGAGCAGCGCCTCGTGACGCCGTTCCGCTTCACGCAGAGCGCGGGTGGGGGCGAGATCGAATTCGCATTGGCGCGCGCGCTGGCCCAGTCGTCGGGGGGTACCTTGCGACTCCGCCCCCGTCCCGGAGGCGGCGCCGAGGTCGTGGTGACCCTCCCCAAGAGCGTGCTGGCACCGCTGGCGCGCGCCACCGCCGCCACGCCTTCGCTGCCCAAGCTGCGCATCCTCGTCGTCGACGACGACGCGGTGAACCGCCAGGCGATGCGCTTGCTGCTCGAGCGCGAGGGTCACGAGGTGGTCGCGGTCGAGAACGGCCTCGAAGCGATCGAGCGGCTCGGGCCCGCGAGCGACCGCTTCGACGCGGTGGTGACGGACCTGCAGATGCCGCGGCTCGGCGGCCGGGCCTTGTACGAGCAGCTGCGCGAGCAGCGTCCCCTGCTGGCCGAGCGCTTCGTCTTCGTCACCGGCGACCGCGCGCGCGACGAGACGCGCCGCTTTCTCGAGGAATGCGGCCAGCCCGCCGTGATGAAGCCTTACGACTTCAACGACCTGATCAGCGCGATCGGGAAGGTGGCGGGGAAGACCGCTTAGGGCATCACGCTCCCGAAGAAGATCTCCAGATTGTCGTTCAAGGTTCCCGTCTTCGGCGCGACGCCGGTCCACGTCATGACGGCGTGGTCGGCGAGCGACGCGATCCCGTTGTAGTCCCCGATGAACGGCCGGATTCCCGTTGGGCTCGACGCATCGGGCACGCCCGAGGCGCCGGGATCGAAGCCGGCGGTGCTGACGCGGGTCGTCGTCCAGGTCGCACCCCCGTCCGTGCTCGACGCATAGGTCACGTCGACCAGTGCGTTGCCGCTGTAGCTCCGGTCGTCGAACATGACGTCGATCCGGCCATTCGTGGTGACGCTGATTTCGGCACCGAACCGATCACCCGTGCCGGGCGCGATCTCCACCGGCGGGGACCAGTGCCCCAGGTCGCTCGCCGCGGCCGACGTGAAATAGATCCTTGCTAACCCGTTCACGAGGTCGGCGAACACGACGTCCACGCGGTTGCGTGTCGCGTCGAACGCCGGCGCCGGATACGAGCCGGGTCCCCGGAACGGCGTGCCCGAGGGGCCGACCGGGATATTGAAGCAGAATGAAGGAAAGATGCAGACCGGGTTGGCGTACACGGAGAACGCGAACGGCGCCGCCCACGTCGCGCCACCGTCGCGCGACACGGCGACGTAGTTCGCGGTGCCCTTCCCGCCCTGGATACCGTTGTCGAACGTGAGATACAGCGTGCCATCGGGCCCGCTCACGATGCGCTGGTCCTGATTGTTGCGGATCGGACCGGCGGTCACCTTGATCGGCGTCGAGAACGTGCGTCCACCGTCCCGCGAGAAGGCCACCAGCACCGGGGAATGGGTGCCAAATCCGTTGAACTGGGCCCACGTCACGTAGATCGAGCCATAGAACGGGCTCGACGGGCTGCGGTCGATCCACAGCGCTTCATGGTCGGTGAACTGCCCGTTCGAACCCTTCGTTTTCCCGTTGCCATTCCAGCTCGCGATGACCGTGAGGGGCTCCGCCGTCCCGCCCTTCAGCCACGAGCGGCCGCCATCCGTCGACCGGCTCAGCAGGAGGTTGATCTGGAACGGCGAGGTGAAGTTGAATCCCTGGCACACGAAGTAGGCCGTCCCATCCGGCCCGAAGGCGACCGCGGGATCGCCCCCGGCGTCGAAGAATCCCGTCCCGGGAACGTTGGGATCGTTCGTGAACCTGGTGGCCCCCGGAATGAACCCGTTCGGCAGGGTCGCAGTCCACGTCTGGCCGCCGTCGAACGAGGCGTTCACGGCGCACCCGTCGTTGAAGTTCCAGTCGTTGGCCCCGGTGATCAGATTGCTCGGGTTGAGCGAGTTGACGGCGATCGGCGTCTCGTTCTGGGCGGTCGTGTCACGACTCACGTCCACCGCGACGACGGCCGGTCCGCGCGCGCGGGTGGCGAAGGCGGGACCGACTGCGGTGGGGGCGGGTGCCTCGGTGCAAGCAGCGAGGCCGAGCCCGAGCGCCAACAGCTGGGCGCGCATAACAATTCGGGGCATTGCATAACTCCGCGAGCGGGACGGTCTCGAGAATATGCCCAGGCCCGTCGGGCCCGCCAGCGCGCCTCACGTTTCGGAACGCACCACCTCCGGCTCGTACGCGAGCCGGATGCCGAACTGTTCCTCTACCCCGGCTCGAACCTCCTCCGCCAGCGCCAGCAGATCCGCGCTCGTGCCGCCGCGATTCACCAGCGCCAGCGCGTGACGGGTCGAGACCCCCGCCCCGCCCCCGCTCCGGTATCCCTTGGGAAACCCGGCGTGCTCGACGAGCCATGCGGCCGGGACCTTCACGCCCCCGTCCGCCGGAAACGAGGGGATCTCCTTCCAGCGCTGCGCGAGGTCGGCGAAGGCGGCGGCCGACAGCACCGGATTGGTGAAGAACGAGCCGGCCGAGCGGGTGTTCGGGTCCGCCGGATCGAGCACCATGGACTTACGGCGCCGCAGCGCGAGCACGGCCTCACGTACCAGACGGACCGCCTCGCCCGGAGCAACGGTGTCGAGCCCGCCGAGCTCCGCCACGGCGCGCTGCAGCTCCGGATAGCGGATGCGCGGCCGCTGATCGCGAGCCAGCCGCAGCGTGACCTCGAGCACGACATACCGCCCTCGGTCCGCGCGCTTGAACCGGCTGTCCCGATACCCGAAGGCACATTCCCGTGCGGTGAAGGTCCGGCGCTCGAGCGTGGTGCGGTCGAGGCATTCGACTCTCACCAGACTCTCGGCGATCTCTTGCCCGTAGGCGCCCACGTTCTGTATCGGCGTCCCGCCGACCGTGCCCGGAATGCCAGACAGGCACTCGACCCCTGTCCAGCCGCGCTGCACCACGTTTTGCACGAGCGTGTCCCAATCGACGCCGGCGCCGGCGCGCACCTCAGGGCTCGGCCCGTCGCGCAACTCGATCCCACGAATGGTGAGGCGCAGGATGAGTCCGGGGAACCCTGAGTCGAGGAAGACCACGTTGCTGCCGCCGCCCAGGACGTAGGCGGGCAGGCGGCGCTCGGCCGCGTATGCCAGGGCCGCGCGGACCTCGTCCTCTGAGCCGCACTCGACGAAGTAACGGGCTTCTCCTCCGAGCCCCAGTGTCGTATACGGGGCCAGGGGCACCTGTTCGCGCAGCTCCACGCCCTCATCCTCCATGAACGTCGCCCAGTGTTGCGGTGGCGCTACGGCCACTCCGTTACGGGAGGCTTGCATGGAATGTACGGCCTGTCATACTTCTCATCATGTTGGCGAAGCGCGCAGAGCCCGCCGTTACCATCCCCCGCGAATCCTCGGAGACCTTCCGACAGCTGGTCGATGACGTCCAGGACGTCGCGATCTTCATGCTGGATGGCGCGGGTCGCGTCTCCACCTGGAATTCCGGGGCGGAGCGCATCAAGGGGTACCGGGCGGAGGAGATCGTAGGGCAGCATTTCTCGCGCTTTTACCCTCCGGAGGCCGTGGCAGAGGGAAAGCCGGCGCGGCTGCTCGCGATCGCGGCGCGGGACGGCCGGGTGGAAGACGAAGGGTGGCGGGTGCGGAAGGACGGCGCCCGCTTCTGGGCCGAGGTGATCATTACGGCCAGGCGGGATTCCGAGGGGGCGGTGATCGGGTTCGCCAAGGTGACCCGCGACTTGACGGCTCGCAAGGAAACGCAGGACGCGCTGCATCGGAGCGAACAGACGTTCCAGCTCCTGGTCGAGAGCATCCAGGACTGCGCCATTTTCATGCTCGACCCCGACGGGCGGGTCGCCAGCTGGAACGCCGCTGCGGAGCGCATCCAGGGGTACCGCGCCCACGAGATCATGGGTGAGCACTTCTCGACGTTCTATCCCCCGGACGATGTGGCGCAAGGCAAGCCGCAATGGGCACTGGAGATCGCGGAGCGCGAGGGCCGTCACGAGGACGAAGGGTGGCGCGTGCGCAAGGACGGCACGCGCTTCTGGGCCAATACCGTGATCAGTCCGATGCGGGACTCGCAGGGCGGCCTCATCGGGTATGCCAAGGTGACCCGCGATCTCACCCAGCGGCGCCGCGCCGACCAGGCGCTCGCGCACACGAACCAGGAGCTCGAACGATTCAGCTACTCGGTATCCCATGATTTGCGAGCACCGCTCCGCGCCATCAACGGCTACGCGCAGGCGCTGTGGGAGGACCACGCCGCCCGGCTCGACGATGAGGGCAAGCGGCTCCTGGCGGTGATCCGCGACAGCGCGAAGCTGGGCGGCGAGCTGATCGATGGCCTGCTCAGCTTCTCCCGGCTGGGACGCCAGGCGCTCGCGCGGGCCCCCGTCGACGTCACGGCGCTGGCGGAGAGCGTGGTAGCCGAGCTGCGTCAGACTCAGGGCTCGGTCGCCGTCGAAGTGGTGCTCTCACCGCTGCCTCCCACCAGCGGGGATGCGGCGCTGCTGCGCCACGTGCTCGTCAATCTGATCGGCAACGCCTTCAAGTTCAGCGCCAAGCGGGCGCACCCGAAGGTCGAGATCGGCGCTGAGCAGCACGGATCAGAAGTGGCGTATTACGTGAAGGACAACGGCGTGGGATTCGACATGCAGTACGCCGGCAAGCTGTTCGGCGTGTTCCAACGGCTGCATCGTCCCGACGAGTTCGAGGGTACTGGGGTCGGCCTGGCCCTCGCGCAGCGCATCATCCAGCGACACGGCGGGCGGATCTGGGCGGAGGGGAAGGTCAACGAAGGCGCGACGGTCCGATTCACCCTGACGGGGGCGGTCTAGGCAGTGTAGGTCAGATTTCGCCTTTCGGGGTTGCGCGGCCCAACCTCCCTTCCAAGATTGGGCAGCGTGACGACTCCGGGCAGGCGGCCCCTCCCTGCG
>Ga0209377_1003351_pt1 | contig 10319 bp, 10 predicted proteins | sample GraSoiAngelo_141_FD_185898 | JGI IMG/M metagenome (GOLD analysis project Ga0209377, IMG submission 185898) | Grasslands soil microbial communities from the Angelo Coastal Reserve, California, USA - 14_0929_12_40cm (SPAdes) (version 2) | ecosystem: Environmental > Terrestrial > Soil > Grasslands ...
CGACTGCCGGTAGACGCCGACGCTCAGCCGCGAGTAGTCCGCGGTCCCAGGCTTCGCGATCATCCGCCGCGCGAACTCCCATTGGTACATCAGGACGGCACGGCGGAATGGCTTATCGAGCAAGCGGAACGTGAGCGGGGACGAGATCTGGTACGGCAGGTTCGAGGCCATGATGTCGAAGCGAGGCCATTGGATGGTCAGTGCGTCGCCCTCGATCACCTCGACGCCAGGGAGACTCTCGCGCAGGTACGCCGCGAAACGGCGATCGGCCTCGATCGCCACGACGTGTCGCGCCCGCTCGGCCAACAGGCGAGTGAGGACGCCGAGCCCCGGGCCGATTTCCAGGACCGTATCGGACGGACCGATCCGGGCGTGGTCCACATGCCGCAAGGCCACGCGGGAGTCGACCAGGAAATGCTGACCCAGGCTCCTCCTCGGGCGGATTCCGAGCCGGTCGAGTACGCGGCGGGGAGCCTCGTCCACGCCGGGCGGACGGACTCCGGGCGCTTTAGGGTTGCGCGGGGCCGGTCGCGTTCGCGTCGAAGTCGGTCGCGTGATACGCCATCGTCGTGTACGTCGTCGTCGGGTCGATGCCTCGCAATGTCGCCTGGTACGGACCGTCGATCCCGCCCGCGCGGATGTCCGGTCCGGCGAACGAGAATTCCGCCCACTGCGTTCCCTCTTGCAACCACACCTGGCTGAAGGACTTGGCGATTCCCGGGGACCCGGACGAGGCCGCGAGCAGTCCGGACAAATCGAAGCCCGCCGTCGCGAACACCTCGACCTCGGCCCGGATGATGAGGGCGTCGAACGTCCCGTCTCCGTTCCGATCGGGGGTGAGCACCTCGAACCGGCCCGTGTACCGGAGGAGCTCCACGGTCGGGTCGAAGTCCGAGGCCCGATAGGTCGACGTCGTCCCGCACAGCGTTTCCGGATAATAAGCCGGCTGCGGAGGGAGGATTGTGCCGATCGGGCCCGGCGTCACGTTGCCGCGTGCATAGGCGAGCGGGGCGTAGTACAGGGCGAGGCTGAAGTCCCACGGACCGTCGACGCCGGCCTGGAGGATTTGATCCCCGCGGAACCGCAAGACCACACTCGTGTCGGTTGTCGCGAGGTCGAAATCCCGATACGCGGACGCGATGAACTGCACGACGTTCGTGCCCGCGCCCTTCGAGAGGTATCCGCTCAACGAGTAGTGGCCCGCCAGGTTCACGTGCACATCGGCCCGGAGTTCTAGGAAGTCGGCGAGGCCGTCCGCGTCGAGGTCGACCGCGAAATCCGCGTGGCCTCCGGTGAAGGTCGCAGGCCGCACGGGCTGCTCGAACTGCGAGGCCGCGTACGCCTTCGTCGTGTAGTTCCATTCCACGACCGGGCCGCCCCAATCGCCGATCGGTCGCAGCGTCATGTACGGAAGGCCCCCGATCGACAGACGGGCGTGGACCCGGTACGGTCCATCGATCCCGCTGCGGGCGATATCGGTTCCCGCGAACGCCATCCGCACGGTGTGGGTCCCGTCCGTGAAGAAGTATCGTTCGTACGCCCATGCGATCGGGTATACGGAGGGAATGGGGGAGAGAGATCCTCCGGGGAGGTCCGCCATCGGCAGGGGGGCGCCGTACCCGCACGATCCGCTCGGCGGCGGATTGGGACTCGACAGGTCCGCCGAGATGTCCCAGGTCCCGGCTTGCGGGATCGCCACCTGTGCCTCGACCACGAGCCAATCGAACGTCCCGTTGCCGTTCGTGTCGAGGCCGTAGTCCGTGCCGACGTCGCCGGCCGCACCCATGAGGGCATGCAAGCCGAAGGCCGCGCCCCCGGAGGCCAGGGCCATCGTGACGAGCAAGACGATCGTTCGACCCGTCAGCATCATCTTCACACCGCCCGACGTAGATGGCGCGGAGCATATCACACCGCGTTTCTCGTTCGGCTTTCGTCTAACCGCCGATATTCCCACCGCTCAGTATTTGAACGAGAACCCGACATCGGGGAACGTGCCCGTATCCTGGTCCATGCTCCCCTTCCAGGACGACGGAAGCCTCCAGTGCTGGATGGTCGGGCTGATCATCGGGGCCCTGGTCCTCGTCCTCGGCATCCTGATGGCCTACCAGCGGTACGTCGCCGGCAAGAAACCGGTGCAGCACCTGTGCGACTACTGCGGACACATGGTCACCGCGGTGAGCGACTGCCATCACGCGCCGGTCCGAGAGCGGTTCCTCCACGGCACGTGTCTGGAGTGCAAGCAGGACTGCCGCCTCGTCTGCGCCCGGTGCAAGAATCCGCTCTGAGAGAATCGCGCCGCCAACATTATACGCCGAATGCGTTTGCGAACCGAGCGCATGTCCGCTCCTAGCGCCACCCCGAGCGCCCCGAAACCGCCCGCCCCGCGCAGCGTCCTCCTCGCCGATGCGAAGGTCACGATTCGCGCCCCGATCCCGCGCGTGTTCGAGGCCCTCCTGGATCCGGCGCAGCTCATCCAGTGGTGGGCGGACGATCCCCGGGTCGAGGCCGAATTGGGCGGTCGGTACGAGGGGACGCTCACCGACGGCCGGGTCGAAGGTTCGATCACGGCGATCGACGGCCCCGGCACGCTGTCGTTCATGTGGCCGGTCGCCCAAGACAGCGGACCGGTCGAGACGAGCGCGGCCTATGAGCTCAGCCCGAAAGGCCCCGAGACGTTCGTCCATCTCCTGCATCGATCCCCCGTGCCGGTCCCGGGAGACTGGAGCGGTTACTGGAATGGAGCGCTCGCATCCCTGAAGGAATTCCTCGAGTCGAGCCTCCCGACGTACGCGTAGCCGCTCCAAGAGAACTCCCGACTCGATTGTGTGTCGCCCGCGTCATTCGCCGACCCATTCGACGATCGTCGCTTCTCCCTGTCCCACGCCGACGCAGAGCGTCGCCAGGCCATAGTACGGCCGCCGTTCGCGGGGCGCGCGTCGCTCCATCTCGTGGACCAGGGTGCAGACGATCCGGGCACCGGAGCATCCGAGCGGGTGACCGAGCGCGATCGCGCCGCCGTTCACGTTCGTGATGTCCGCGCGGAGGCCGAGCTCGCGCATGACGGCAATCACCTGGACGGCAAAGGCCTCGTTCAGCTCGATCAGCCCGAGGTCCTCGACGTCGAGGCCCGCCCGGCGGAGGGCCTTGCGCGTCGCAGGGACGGGACCGAGGCCCATCGTCCGCGGCTCGACCCCGGCGGCGGCGGAGGACACGATTCGCACGAGCGGACGTAGACCGAGTTCACGCGCCTTGCGATCGCTCGTCATCAGGACCGCCGCGGCGCCGTCCGTGATGCCGCTCGAATTCCCCGCGGTCACGGTCCCGCCTTCCCGGAAGACCGGAGGCAGTTTCGCGAGGGCCTCGAGGGACGTGTCCGACCTCGGCGGTTCGTCCCGAGAGAGGAGGCGAGGCCCGCCCGTCTTTTGCGGGATCGGGACGGCCACGATCTCGGACGCAAACGTGCCCGACTCGATCGCGGCGACGGCCCGTCGATGGCTCTCCAACGCGAACCGGTCTTGGTCCTCGCGGGAAATCTCCGGGCCTCGCTCTCGCAGGTTCTCGGCCGTCTCGCCCATCGAGTCGTTTCCGTACTGCGCCTTGAGCCGCGGATTCGGGAACCGCCACCCGAGCGTGGTGTCCCAGGCCGTCAGGTTCCCCACCCCGCCGTCGAGGCTCTTCGGGACCGCGTACGGTGCGCGGCTCATGCTCTCGACGCCCCCGGCGACGAAGACGTCGCCTTCGCCGGCCTTGATCGCCCGCGCGGCGGCGTTGATCGCCGAGAGGCCGGAGGAGCACAGGCGATTGAAGGTCACCCCTGCGACGGAGACCGGGAGGCCGGCCAGGAGCGCGGCCATCCGGGCGACATTCCGGTTATCCTCCCCCGCCTGGTTCGCGCAGCCGAGGTAGACCTCCTCCACCATCGCCGGGTCGAGGCCCGCGCGACGCACGACCTCCCCGACGACGAGCGCCGCCAGATCGTCAGGCCGGACGTCCTTCAGGCTGCCGTGATGACGCCCCATCGGGGTCCGGACGGCTCCCACGATTACGGCTTCGGTCATTCTGCCTCACCGAACGGTCGCCATCATTCCGTCGTGGGATTTGGACTTCGGGGTCGATCGTTCCTTGGATCGCTCGAACAGTTTCGCGCACCTCCTACCGGAAGAGCGAAGCCCGAGGAGATTATACCTCTACTTAGAGGTACGAAAATGGAAATCGGCTGTGGCGCCCGGATCCGGAGTTTCGATGGCCGGCGGTACTTCTACTTCTGGCACTACGAGCGAGCGAACGGACGGTCCACGAGGAACGAGGAATACGTCGGCCGCGTCGACTCCGAAAAGGCCCGATCCGATCTTCTGCGTAGGATGGCACTCTACCATCGGAAGGCCGAGCAGGAGTTCGCGAGGAAGCGGGCCCGGATCGAGGGCCTGATCGCCGCGAGTTATACCTCTACTTAGAGGTACGTGGTCGAGCCGCCAGGGGCGACCGGCTCGGCCCACCGCCCCCGAGGTGAGGAATCTTTATCCCGCCCCGACCCTTCGTCGCGGCGTGCGCCTTGAGGAACGACCGTTCGGCGGGTTCGCCCGCGGGGCCCTCCCGGTCGGGTGCCGCCAGTGCACCGATGGCTCGAAGATGGTCCTCTTCGTCACGGGCATCTGTTCCTTCCACTGTTTCTACTGTCCCGTGTCCGACGAGAAGATGTACAAGGACGTCGTGTTCGCGGACGAAAAACGCGTGACCCGGGACGAGGACGTCCTGGAAGAAGCCCACGCGATCCAAGCGACCGGCGCGGGGATCACGGGCGGAGACCCGCTCGACGCCGTCGAGCGCACCTGCCATTACATCCGCCTCCTGAAGGACGAGTTCGGACCCCGGTTCCACACCCATCTGTATACCATGTCGACTGACGCCGACAAGATCCGGTCGCTCGGGGCCGCCGGCCTCGACGAGATCCGCTTCCACGTTCCGCCGGGCCTCTGGTCCCGCGCCCATCGGAGCGCGTTCGTCGCAGCGTCGCGCCTTGCCCGGTCGCTCGGCTTGACCGTCGGGCTCGAGGTGCCGCTGATCCCGGAGCGGGAGGCCGACCTGGTCCGCCTCATCGAATGGGCGGGCGATGAGGGGCTCGCCTTCGTCAACCTGAACGAGATGGAGTTCTCCGAGGCGAACTTCCCGCGGATGAAGGTCCACGGGTACGAGATGAAGCACGAGCTCTCGTACGGCGTCAAAGGCGCGGACCCGGTCGCCCTGCGCATCCTCGGACGGAAATGGCGGACGACGGTCCACTACTGCACGAGCGGCTACAAGGATGGCTGGCAGCTGCGGTCGCGCATCAAGCGCCGCGCGGAGAACGTCGCACATCCTTGGGACGTCATCACCAAGGACGGGACCCTCCTGAAGGGAATCGTCGAAGGGTCCGATCTGGAGCCGCTGCGGAAAGTCCTCGAGGGGACCTACCACGTCCCGCCCGACCTCATGGGCGTCGACGGCCCGCGGAAGCGCCTCGAGATCGCGCCCTGGATCCTCGAGGAGATCGCGCCGAAGCTTCGCCGGCCCTCATTCCTCGTCGAGGAGTATCCGACGGCGGACGGCCTCGAGGTCGAGCGGACCCGGCTGGCGTAGGCGCGCAGGTCGCGCATCGCAACCCTTCCGGCGGAGACCACCGCCACGGCCCGTCGGTCCCGCCGCAATTCGAGCAGATGAGGCCCCGCAACCGCCCGGACCACCCGTCGAGCCGCGCGTCGGTCCCCGATCCGTCCGGGAACCCGAGTCGGAGGCGAGCGGTCGGAACCTGGATGGCCCGGATTGAACAGAGGGAAGCAGCGGCCTTCGGATCGAACCGCTCCACGGCTTCGGAGAGGCGGCGGTCCCGCTCCGCCATGACCGCGCGGAGCAGCTCTTGAGATCCATCCGGATCGGATTCGCGGAGCCCTTCAATCGTCCGATCGAAGTATCCGAAGATCCGACGCACCTCCTCTTCCAGGAGGCCGAGGCTCCGGGTACGGAATCGGTCGACTTCTCCCGCGGTAATCGATCGAAGGGATTCGGCCGCAAGACGATACCCCGCCTCGAGATCCGCGGAATTCCCTGAGGAAGGATGCGGGATGAGCTCTTGGTCCGGCCGAACTGGGTCGACGGTCCACGCGCACCGCTCGGACGGCGAGACCGCGACGAGATGGAAGCTCTCTCGTTTCTCGTCCGACAGGAGCGTCACGCGGAATGCGAAGAGCCACAGGAGTCCGTCCTCGATTCCGTTCACGTGCGAACGCACCCCGGTCTCCGGCCCCAGGCCGGATTCACGGAGCCCGCTCAGGATCCAATCCGTACCGGAGACCGCGCACCGGGCCGCATCCCACTGGCCCCGACGAGCGACGACGGCGATGAGGCGCTCCAGGAAGTAGCTGCCCGGGGCGACGAGCTCGGCCTCGAACTCCCGACTGCGCTCCGCATCGAAGGTCAGCGCGAAATTCGCGGGCACCTCGAGGTCGTGCTGGACGGACTCGGGTGCCTGGACCCATACGAGCGATTCGCCCGGGGACACGACGGCCCCGAGGTCGGTGAGCGCTTCGACGACGAACGGTTGCAACCGCGGGGTTTCGCTCACGCGGAGGCCGCCTCCTCCGCACCGCCGAGGACCGCCTCGTTGACGTCCTTCGCGTCCTCGTACTGGGCCCGAGCGCGAACCAGGGAATCCCCGAGGCGGCGCAAGGCGGACCGCCGGTCCTCTGCCTGCCGGAGCACCCAGATGTCCATCATCAGGTCTTCGAACGACCGGCGCTGGTCGAGGTTCCCGAGGATCAGATCGAGTTCTCCCACGACAAGTTCGAACATGTGGATCTTGCGATCGAGGAGCTCCATCAGGTTCGCTTCGACGGTGTCTTCCGCCCATACGTTGACGACGTGGACCTCGCGGTCCTGGCCGAGGCGATGGACCCGCCCGATCCGCTGCTCGATCCGAAGCGGATTCCACGGCAGGTCGTAATTCACGACAGTCCGGGCAAACTGGAGGTTCCGGCCCTCGCCTCCCGCTTCGGTGCTCAGGAAGATGTCAGCGTCCCCGCGGAATGTCCGCACCGCCGCGTCCTTCGCCGCGGGCGAGAGGCCGCCATGGTAGGCCGCGACGCGATGTCCATCGGCCTCCAGGACCCCCTGGAGGTACTGAAGCGTCCGCAGATACTGCGTGAAGATCAGGACCTTCCCGTCGACGGACTCGAGGAATTCGCGGAGCCGGGCGGCCTTCACGTTCGAGGTGATCGCCGCGGCATCCTGACGGAGGTCCTCGAGACGCTCCCGTTCGTCCGACCGGAAGAGAGGGCTCTGGGCGAGGCGTCGCAGCGTCTCCGCCACCGCGAACGTGCTGCTGCCAATCTCACGTTGCAAGACGATCAAGGTCAGTCGGGCGGTCCACGGCAACCGACCGGAGGCGGACCAGTAGGCGTCCCGCACGAATTGCGTGACGTCGTCGTAGAGGCGCCGTTCCGCGGGGCTCAGGCGGACGGCGAGGCTGTGCACGCGTCGCGGCGGCAACGTGAACGCGATGCCGCGGCGGTTGCGGACCATCACGTCCCGGAGGCGTCCGCGCAGCTCCGACACCCGCATCGGCACCCGCCGGTCCGGGCTCGCCACGTACCGCTCGAGGAACCGATCGTACGTGTGCAGCTGGCCGGGTTTCAGGAGGGTGACGAGGTTGAAGAGCTCGTCCATGTCGTTCTGGACCGGGGTCGCGGTCAGGAGCAGCATGTACTTCTTCGAGAGTCCGGCCACGAAACGCCAGTTCAGGCTGAAGCGGTTCTTGAGTCGATGGGCCTCGTCCACGACGATGAGATCCCACGGCCGGGCCTGGGCCGCATGCCGATGGGGCTCGCGCTTCGCGGTGTCCATGGACGCGATGAGAAAGGGCCTTCGGTCCCAATCCCGGACCGACCGGAGGATGGCGAAGGGCAACGCGAATTTCGTCTCCATCTCTTCGCGCCACTGGTCCGTCAGCGCGGCCGGGGTGAGGACGAGGACGCGATGGATGAGCCCGCGGACGGCGTACTCCTTGAGGACCAGTCCCGCCTCGATCGTCTTGCCGAGGCCGACCTCGTCGGCGAGGATCGCCCGACCCCGCAAGTCACGCAAGACCCGGAGCGCCGTGCGCTCCTGGTGATCGTACCGCGCGACGCCGCGGAGGACCGGCCACGCGAGGAGGCGGTCGAATCCGTCGACGAGAGAGATCCGGTGGGCCTCGCCGTTCAAGCGCCACGCGCGGGGTCCGTCGCCGGGAGACCCAAACGCGCGGGCGAGGAGGTCTCGATCCGAATCGTCAAATCGCAAGGGGAGAGAGGCATCTGCCGAGGGAGGGGGCTCCCTAGCCGGGAGGGACATGGAGGGGGGATCGTTTGGTTGACGACGACGCACGTCCGGAGAGGTTGCGACTCAGGGATCGGCGGCGATGGATGGGCTGGCGTCTCCGTTCGATCGCCGGCCCCGGAGCAAGGACGGCAGGATCGCGAGCGTGTTGATGCCCGCGAGCCACAGGTACGTCGTCTTGATCCCCTGCGCGAAGAGGATCCGGTCCGCCTCCGAGATTCCGGCGGTGTTCCCGGAATTGATGATCTGCGTGACCAGCGCATACGGCACGCTGAAGGTCGTGATGAGAATCGCGAGGTTCAAGCTGATCGTGTATCCGACGTTGAAGAACGTCGCACGGAACCCAGACGCGATCCCGCGTCGCTCCGGCGGGACGGACCCCATGATCGAGCTGATGTTCGGAGATGCAAAGAACCCGAGGCCCGCGCCGAAGAGCAACATGTACGCGACCAGGTGCGAGTACGGCGTCGATTCGTCCGTCGTGGAGAACAGGAAGAGGGACAGGCTGATGACGGCCAAGCCGGACGTCGTGAAGGGCAGGTGCCCGAACTTGTCCGACAGGCGGCCGCTCAACGGTCCGGCCGCGAGCGTGGCGATGTCCAGCGGGATCATCAGGAGGCCCGTGGTCAGCGGGCTCTGCTTCAACAGCACGAGCTGGAAGTAGAGGCTCAGGAGGAGCAGGACCGCGCCGAACGCGATCGCGTTCAGGAGCTGGGCGACGACGCCGCCCGTGAACTCGCGGATCTGGAGGAGCTTGAGGTCGAGCAGGGGGTGGGAATGCCGACGCTCGAGGACGACGAACAGTCCGAGACCGACCATGGCCACGGCGAACAACACGACCACGGTCCCGGTCTCGGCTACCCCGTACGCCGCGAGCGTGAGGGCGAGGAGAAGGCCCATGATGAACACGGTGAACGCGGCGAAACCGCCCCAATCGATCGGCGCACCGCGCTCGAGCTTCCCGACCTCCCGCAGGCGGAAGCGAGCCCAAGCGGTGCCGAAGATCCCGATCGGCACGTTCACGTAGAACAGGGCGCGCCAATCGAGGAACGAGAGGATGATCCCGCTCAGCGTCAGGCCGGCCATGGACCCCATCCGGAAGGCCACCTGGTTGATCCCGAGGGAAAGCCCGAGCTCGTGAGACGGTGTCGCGTCGACGATCATCGCCGCGCTGTTCGTGAACAGGATCGAGCGCCAAGCTCGTCAGGAGGGAGCCAATCGTGAACACGGCGAATCCGCTCGTGTACAGCTTCACGCGGCCGACGATGTCCGAGATGCGCCCGACGAGGAGGAGCGCGACCGTACTCCCGAGGACGTACGACTGGGTGATCCAGATCGCCTGTTCCAGGTCGGCCCCAAGGCTTGCGGCGACCTGCGGGAGGCCGACGATCACGATGCGGGAGTCGATCCCGGCCATGAGCACGCCCACGGTCGTGACCGTCAAGACCGTCCACCTGTACTGGATCCGGCTCGCCTCCGTCGGCGGAGTTCGGGCCCTCGCGGGCGACCCGATTTCGCGCGACGAAGCAACCGGAATACGTTAAGGTTCCTACTCACTCGCGGTGACGAGCGAACCCGGTGCCGTCATGCGACGCTCACACTCTGGATCGGATGATGGCGGGCGATCAGGTCTCTCGAGACGCGCAGGTTCCTTCCGTCCTTTCCGATCGCACGCCCCTTCTTCGTCGACTCCACGGTGACGGTGGCGTGGACGACCTCCCCCCGTTGTTCGATCGCGACGGACTTGACGTCGAAGTTCCGGAAGACGTTCGCGACGAACTTGTCCGGTTGCTCCGAATACTCGACGACGTGGATGTCCTTGTTGATCAGGCGCTTCAGCTTCGCAATGTTCTCGCCCTTCTTGCCGATCGCCTTGCCGATGTCGCCTTCCTTGACGACGAAGATGAGCTTGTCGCCGGCGTCGACGCAGTCCACGACCGTCGTCCGCGTGAGATCCTGGAATAACGCGACGT
>Ga0209377_1003352_pt1 | contig 10314 bp, 10 predicted proteins | sample GraSoiAngelo_141_FD_185898 | JGI IMG/M metagenome (GOLD analysis project Ga0209377, IMG submission 185898) | Grasslands soil microbial communities from the Angelo Coastal Reserve, California, USA - 14_0929_12_40cm (SPAdes) (version 2) | ecosystem: Environmental > Terrestrial > Soil > Grasslands ...
TTCTTGTTTTGCGAATCCCGGCGCTTCGACGGTCACACGGAATTTCGCCGGACCTACGTTCATGCGGAATGCGAACTCGCCCAGCCGATCGCTGACCGCCTGTTTTAGCAACTTTTTCTGCTGCTTTGGCTGGATATCCATACGAGCAATGCCAACCTTTGCTCCCGGAACCGGCCGTCCTTCCGGACTGAAGACAGTACCTTTGACCAAACAGAAGTTCGTTTGAGCAAAGACAGAATTAGCCACAAAAAGGGACAAAAGACACAAGAAATTCACGTGAATTTTGTGCATCTTTGTGGCTATTTCCCGCTTCCTTTCGCCAGCAATTTTTGAATCACCTTCTCCGTGTCCTCGTATCGTTCAGTTCCGGAGTGGCTGAGTTGAATCACGCCTTCCTGATCCACAACGAAATGACTGGGCCACGTGTTGCAGAGATAATCACTCCAGATTTGATACTTGTTGTCGACGACAACGGGATACTTTATCCCCTTCTTAGCTACAGCCTCTTTGATTTTGGGGATGTCCTTCTCATAGTCGATGCGAGGGGTATGGACGCCGATAATAACGAGCCCATCCTTCGCATATTTATCATAAAGCTCTTTGATGTGGGGCATCGCTTGAGCGCAAAAGGGACAGTCCCAGGCCCAAAAATCAATGAGGATCACCTTGCCCCGAAGTTGTTCCAGTTTGAGCGGGTTCGAATTGATCCAGGCATCGCCGGTCTTCAATTCGGGTGCCTTTTGCCCAACGAAAACGTCATCCGGATGTTGCGCAAATCCGATACCAGCCAAAAGTAACCATGCGAGAACCAATCTAGGCAGCATCACTGGTCTCCTTCGCTTAATGAGGATTGCCGTATTCTGTCATAACTCCCCCGTTTGGTCTAACCCTTGCTGACCCTCTCCCTCTGGGAGAGGTCGGCCGCCGCCAAGCGGCCGGGTGAGGGGTGAATGAGTGACGGATCTGGATTCTCTTCGCCTCTGAAGGAGCGTTCTCGTGAGTTACGACGCTTGCAGACCATCGCCGAAAAACATGCATGGTACCTGTTACGAGATCGCCGGACGCTGGGTTTGAAATTTCGGCGTCAGGTTCCGATCGATGACTTCATCGTCGACTTCTATTGTGATGAGCTGAAGTTGATTGTCGAGATTGACGGCGATGTCCACGAGAGGGAAGTGAAAGCGGGACGGGATCAAACGCGCGACGAAAAGCTACGAAGCTGGGCTACACAATCCTGCGATTTCACAAATCAGTGATCATCAACAATCCAGACGTCCTCATTGAAAATATTCGCAATCTTGTGACCCTCACCCGGCGCGCCGAAGGCGCGCCGCCCTCTCCCAGAGGGAGAGGGTTATGAAGGCCGCCTTACGGTTGTTTTTGGTTCGAGGGTTGGGGCTTCGGTCGGCGAACGGCCTGATCAAGCACTTCAAGGAGCCGGAACGTGTATTCCAAGCGACAACCGATGAACTGGAGGCGCTCGATATCCCGCCGGAAATCGCTGAGGACATCCTATCGCCAAAATCTGCGGAGCGGGCGGAAATCGAGGCTGAGAAGGCCGACAAGCTGGGTATTACGATCATCGATATTCTGGATGCGCGGTATCCCCCGCTTCTGCGTGAGATCTTCGATCCGCCGATTGTGCTTTATCTGCGAGGGAAGAAATGGAATGCCGAACTACCTCAGCTCGCCATCGTCGGCACGCGAAGGCCCACCGGATATGGCCTGAATTGCGCCGAACGGCTTGCCGAAGATCTTGCGGCGAGGGGACTGGCAATTACATCGGGTTTGGCCAGAGGGCTTGATGCGGCGGCGCACCGCGGAGCCTTGCGCGCAGGGATCACGTATGCCGTTTTCGGCAGTGGAATCGACTTCGTCTATCCGAAAGAAAATCGCGAACTCGCCGACTTTGTGGAAGAAAATGGCGCGATTATCTCGGAATTTCCGTTGGGAACGCCGCCCTCCCCGCAAAATTTTCCGATCCGGAATCGGATTATTGCCGGCATGTCGCTTGGCGTGACCGTGGTTGAGGCCGCAGAATACTCCGGCTCACTCATCACGGTCCGGCTTGCGCTCGAAGCAGGCAGAGAGATATTTGCCGTCCCCGGCAACATCACATCGCCCAACAGCTTCGGACCGCACGCGCTGATCCGGCAAGGCGCCAAACTCGTCACCAACTGGCAGGACATTGTCGAAGAGCTTCCACACCCCATCCGCGAGAAAATTTTCGCGCCGCTTATCGCCAAGATGCAGGCCCTGCCTGAGCCGCAGCTCGATGGGGCCGAAGCGAAAGTGTGGCGGGCATTGTCGCTTCAGGAAGCGGTGTCGATCGATGCCTTACTCTCGAAGTTGCCATTATCCACGTCCGAAGTTTATAGTGCGCTACTTGCTTTGGAGATGGCCGAGCATATCCGGCAACTGCCTGGAAAGAAATACATTCGCCGTCTTTGAAAAAAGGGCTTGTTGATTTTTCGGCCGAGACCACTTATTAGATAAGCGAAAGGCAAAGAAGAGAACTACAGACCAAAAATGGCTTCTAAAAAATCATTGGTGATTGTCGAATCACCCGCGAAAGCGAACACGATTAATAAATACCTCGGCGCCGAGTATGTTGTGAAGGCCTCACTCGGTCACGTGAAGGATCTACCCAAGAGTAAGCTCGGAGTGGACATCGAAAACAACTTCGAGCCGGTGTACGACATCATTCCCGGTAAAGAGAAAGTCGTCAAGGAACTGCGCACCGCCGCCAAATCCGCCCAGCGCATATTCCTCGCCGCTGACCCGGACCGCGAGGGCGAAGCGATTTGCCAGCACTTGAAAGAAATCCTCGACAGCAACAAAGGTGAGGTTTTTCGAGTGCTCTTTAATGAGATCACGCCGAAGGCGATTCGCGCCGCAATCGAAAATCCCGGCCGGATTAATCAGCACATTGTTGACGCGCAGCAGGCGCGCCGGATCCTTGATCGTCTGGTTGGCTATCAAATCAGCCCTTTATTGTGGGACAAAGTACGCCGAGGCATCTCTGCGGGCCGCGTTCAAACGGTTGCTTTGCGCATGATCGTGGAGCGCCAAAACGAAATTAAAGCATTCGTCCCGCAAGAATATTGGTCCATCATTGCAAAGCTCGAAGGCCACGAGCCCCCGCAATTCGAGGCGCGGTTTGCGAAGATCAAAGGCAAAGCCGCCGAAGTCAAGAATCAGGCCGAAGCGGATCACATTCTTGCGGCCGCTAAGAATTCCGAATTTCTCGTCGAATCGGTCGTCACGAAAGAAAAAAAGCGCAATCCCGTTCCTCCTTTCACCACCAGCAAATTACAACAAGATGCGTCGCGCCGTCTTCGCTTCACGGTCAAGAAAACCATGATGCTGGCGCAGCGGCTCTATGAAGGCATCGAGTTGGGCGAGGAAGAGCGCATTGGTTTGATCACGTACATGCGCTCGGATTCTACCCGTGTTTCGGATGACGCGCTCGATATGGTCCGTTCCTATATCTCTGATGTCTACGGCGGGCCTTATTTGCCGGACAAAGCCGTCATCTACAAAAGCAAGAAAGATGCGCAAGACGCGCACGAAGCCATCCGCCCGACGTTCGTCGGCCGGACGCCTGATGATCTCAAGCCGTATTTATCCGAAGACGAATTCAAGCTCTACCGTCTGATCTGGACTCGGTTCATTGCGTCGCAAATGAATCCCGCAGTGTATGACCAAACGACCGTCGAGATCGGAGCAAAGGATTATTTGTTCCGCGCGTCCGGCCGTGTCATGAAGTTCGACGGATTTCTAAAAGTTTACGAAGAGTCCTCCGATGACGACGGCAAGCCTCTGGAACCGGATGACGAACAGGACCTCACGCTGCCTCCGCTCCGTCAAGGCGAAAAACTGCGCCTCATCGACATGACGCCACGCCAGCACTTCACCGAGGCGCAGCCGAGATACACCGAAGCCTCGCTCGTGAAAGCGCTCGAGGAGAAAGGCATCGGACGTCCATCGACATACGCGACTATTCTGACGACGATCCAAGATCGAGAGTACGTCACCAAAGACCAAGGCAAATTCAAGCCGACCGAACTGGGAGCGGTCGTAACGGAAATGCTCGTCAAGCATTTCGAAGACATCTTCGACGTCCAATACACGGCGCGCATGGAAGAGGAGCTTGATGAGGTCGAAGACGGCAAGATGACGTGGGTCGAAGCGCTCGATGAGTTTTACAAGAAGTTCGAGAAGGACCTGAAGCGCGCTTCGAAGAACATGGAGAATCTCAAGAGTCAGGAACTCCCGACCGACGAGATCTGTGACAAGTGCGGCAGCCCTATGGTCATCAAGTGGGGCCAGTTCGGCCGTTTCATGGCGTGCTCGGCGTATCCCGAGTGCAAGAACACGAAAGAAATCGCCAGCGATGAAACCCCCAAGGAAGGAGAGGCCTCGGCGGAGTCCGAACCCGAGCCGTGTGAAAACTGCGGCCGGCCGATGACGCTGAAGCGCGGCCGTTTTGGCCAATTCCTCGCCTGTACGGGTTACCCCGAATGCAAAACCACCCGAAAGCTCGCGGCCGGAACGAAAACGCCGAAGAAACCGGACGTGCTATTGGAGGAGATTTGTCCGCAGTGCGGCAAGGCCAAGCTTGCCATGAAAGAAGGCAGGTTCGGCGAATTCATTGCTTGCAGCAATTATCCGAAGTGCAAGTACATCAAACCGAAAACCGTCGGAGTTGCGTGTTCCAAACCCGGTTGCGGCGGCGAACTGATCGAGCGCCGATCGAAACGCGGAAAAGTTTTCTACGGCTGCTCCAAATACCCCAATTGCGACTTCGTCGTATGGAACAAGCCCGTCCCCGATCCCTGCCCCGAATGCGGAGCGCCGTTCCTGCTGGAGAAGGCAACAAAGCGGGAGGGCCTGATCCGCTACTGCAACCAAGAGTCGTGCTCGTACAAAGTGCCCGTTGAAGCCCAGCAGGTCTCGTAAGAGTTAGAATATGGGCAGTTTCAGATCAGACTTATTGGCGTGATCACTGCCGACCTTGCGTATCTTTACTCCGTTAGTAACGAGTATCGATCCATCCGATATGACCTGCGGAATATGCAGGCGCTGGCTGCCGCTCTAGGTGATCCCCAGCGGGCATTCCGCTCGATTCTGATTGCCGGCACCAATGGTAAAGGATCCGTAGCGAAGTTATTGTCCTCAATGATGCCCGAGGCCGGATTGTACACGTCGCCTCATTTGGTACGGCTGAATGAACGCATCTCGATCGGTGGACGGGAAATTTCCGATGACGAGTTGAACGAAGTCTTCGCAGCCGTCAAGGACGCGGCATCGACGGCGAAAGAGTTGCTTTATACGCCGACATATTTTGAGCTTGTTACGGCGATGGCGTTTCTCTACTTTCGCGATCGCGTGAAGTTCGTCGTTCTTGAAGTCGGTCTCGGCGGAAGGCTGGATGCGACGAATATCGTCACGCAGGATGTCTCGGTCATCACGAGCATTGGTTTGGATCATCAGCAGTTCTTGGGAACGACAATCGAAGCCATCGCCGCCGAAAAGGCCGGCATCATCAAGTCCACCGAACCGGTGATCATCGGGCCGTCGGCAGATTTGCCGGTTATCCGCGAGCGAGCCGGAAACCGGCTCATGCGAGGCGCCGACCTCCGTCGGTATCCGGAACTGCGGCCGCAGCTTTTGGGGCGTCATCAGCTTGAGAATATTGCTGTGGCGATTCGAGCCGCGGAGTGTTTGGGAATTTCGGAAGAAAATATTGTACTCGGGGTCAACACCACAACCTGGCCGGGCAGGCTGGAGCGGTTCGGCCGCTTTCTTCTGGACGGCGCGCATAATGTGGCAGCAGCCGGTGCGCTGGCGGCATTTCTGGGAGAGTTTCATCCTGAAGGCGTCTGGGTCATATTCGGCGCGATGGCCGATAAGCAGTTTGAAGAAATGATCGGAATCCTGCGGCCTCACGCGCGGCAATTCATATTTACGAGACCGAAGAGCAGCCGTGCGAAGCATCCGGCAGAGCTGCAGAGACTGGTGGAGGGGTCGCACGCGGAAGAAACGGTGGCGGGCGCAATCCGCTACGCGCGGGTTAACGCGCCAGAGGGCGTGACAATCCTGATTTGCGGTTCCCTCTACCTCGTCGGTGAGGCGCGGCCCATGCTAGAGTAGCCCTCTCCCTCTGGGAGAGGGCGGCCGCCGAAAGGCGGCCGGGTGAGGGTCACAAGATTCGCGCAAATCCTGACACCCTCACCCGCCGCGCTAGGCTGCAGCGCTATCGCGGCGGCCTCTCCCAGAGGGAGAGGCGAAAACCATGCTCGATAAGCTCAGCTATGCGCGCTCGCTGTTGATCACGGCGCCGCTGATTTTTCTTTACACGGGGATTATGGGATCGTTCTCCGTGGCCAGTTCGCTCTTTGATTCTCGGGGCCGGATCCAGCACGCGTGCGCTCGAATCTGGGCGCGCATGATTTTGTGGACGGCGCGAGTTCGCGTCTGCGTTCGTGGTGTGGAGCGTTTCGAGCGTGGCCGTCCATACGTGCTTTGCGTGAATCATCAGAGTCATATGGACATTCCAATCATTCTGGCCGCACTTCCGTTTCAATTTCGATTCGCGGCGAAGAAGGATTTATTTTGCTATCCATTCCTCGGCTGGCACCTGCGGCGTTCGGGTCACGTTCAGATCGATAGAGAAAATCCGCACGCGGCCGTCAAATCATTGCGGGACGCGGCAGAAACGATCAAGAACGGTACGCCCATACTGATTTTTCCCGAGGGCGGAACGAGTCGCGACGGTAGCATCAAGCCTTTCAAAGGCGGCGGCTTTATGTTGGCCACTAGGTCCAGCGCCGACGTGGTACCAATGACCATTCGGGGGTCGCGAGCGGTTCTTGTTCCGAAGACGTATCACATACGCGGCGGAGCCGTAGAAGTCATCATCGGCGCGCCGATTCCTTCAGAAGGTGTGGCATCGGCGGAATTGGCCAATCGCGTTCGCGACGAGATCGTAACGACATTCAATTATGGACAAACCCTGGATCGGAATTCCTACTCGCTATCACGAAAAATCTGAGTACATCGGCCAGATCCGGCATTACCTCGACGCGATCCTCTGGGCGGGCGGCCTGCCGCTGATGATACCCACTACCGGGGATCGCGAAATCATCCGGGAATACGTCACCCGGGTGCACGGCGTTCTTCTTCCCGGAAGCCCGACCGATATCGACCCGAAACACTACGGAGCAGCCCCGCTCGCCAGTCTGGGTGAGCTTTATCCCGAACGCGACACCACAGATTTCGAGATCCTGCGGCACGTAGAGCAGGAAGCCTTGCCTATGGTCGGCATTTGCTTCGGCATTCAAAGTCTAAATGTCTTTCGCGGTGGTTCACTCGTCCAGGACATTCCGGCATTAGTGAACGCCGCCGTCACGCATGAAACCGACAATGGTCGGCCGCCGGCGCGCCATACGGTCCGGATTGCGGAAGGCAGTCTCATCGCGCGGCTCGCTGGAGGGTCCGATATTGAGGTCAACAGTTATCACCATCAATCGATCGAAAATCCTGGCCGCAATCTTCGGCCGGTGGCTTTTGCGCCCGATGGCGTCATCGAGGCGGTCGAAGATACAACAGGGCGTTTCGTGCTCGGTGTGCAGTGGCATCCCGAGCGTGGCTGGAGGGACGATCCGTTCGCGAAGGCGCTGTTTACAACGTTTATCGATCAAGCGCGACTTCGCTCGGTGTAGCGGCCGTCGGGTCTCAAATCGTCCATAATAGAGGTGAGGTGCAGAAACGTGGCGTTCCTGTCTGAGGAAAATCAAAGGGAAATTAAAACAATTTTTGAGCAACTTGACCACGACGTCCATCTTGAGTTTTTTACGGAACGCGAGTCGCCGATCATTATCCCCGGAGGGAATTGCCCGACTTGCAAAGATACACGGCTGCTTTTGCAGGAAGTGGTTGCCCTATCCGATAAGCTCCATCTGGATGTGCATGAGGTGACAACGACGGGCGAGGCCGCACGCCAGCAGGGCATTGATCGTATCCCTGCGTTGATCATGTCGGCGGAGGGTGTGCAGGGAAAAATCCGCTATTTTGGTTTGCCGTCCGGCTACGAATTTTCCGTCCTTATCGGCAGCTTGGTGGACGTATCGAGGGCGGACGCGGATCTCGCCGACGAAACGAATGAAGTGTTAAGCAAATTGGACAAGGGTGTCCACATCCAGGTGTTCGTTACACCGACTTGACCTCACTGTCCGGATGTGGCCAGGCTGGCCCACAAGATGGCAATCGCTAACTTGCACGTTGTGGCCGACGTCGTCGAAGTCAGCGAATTCCCGGACCTCGCCAATCGATACGGCGTGCGCGGCGTTCCACAGACCGTCATCAATGAGAGTGTCCAGTTCGTAGGTAACGTTCCGGAAGCGGTCTTCCGGCAACACCTGGAACGCGCCGTCTCGGCCGGCTGACAACTCGGAAAATGAGGGGTTTCGCACGCGCGTGTGCTTTCTTGCTTATCTTCGACGTCGGGTACTACCTTCAAGCCATCAGGGGGGAATTCCAGATCCTGGTGCATCGGCATTCCATCGAAAAGCTGATCGCCAACTCTAAAACACCGGTAACGCTCAAACAACAATTGGAGCTCGTTCGGCGGCTGCGGACGTTCGCGAGAACAGAGCTCAAATTGTTGGTGGACGGGAATTATGAAAAGTATGTCGACGTACACCGGAAATATGTTGTGTGGGACGTCCAGGCCGCGCCCCCATTCTCACTCGAGCCGAAAGTGTGGTGGTATCCATTTGTCGGCCGTCTTGCCTATCGCGGCTACTTTTCCGAGAAGCGCGCTCGGGAATACGGCAGTCGCTTGGCGAAGCAGGGATTCGACGTCTATGTCGACGGCGTTGAGGCGTACTCCACGCTGGGCTGGTTCAAAGACCCGCTGTTGAACACCTTCATTTACGACGGCGAACCAGAGCTGGCAGAACTGCTGTTCCATGAACTCGCGCACAAGCGTGTCTTCGCCAACGGCGACACCGATTTCAACGAAGCCTATGCGACCACTGTCGGCCGGGAAGGCGCCCGCCGCTGGTTACGCTCCAAAGGCGAGGCGGGTCTGGCCGGGCAATATGAAGTGGCAATCGCGCGCGAACAGCAGTTCGTGCACCTTATCCTGGCGACGCGCGAGCAGCTGGCGCAGATTTACGGCGATGCGCACCGCACCGAAGATGAGATGCGCCGCGAAAAGCAGCGCGTTTTCGACGACCTGCGCCGTCAATACGCGGAGCTGAAAAGCACCTGGGCTGGGTATTCCGGTTATGACGACTGGTTCGCCCATGATTTAAACAATGCGAAACTGAACACAGTCGCGAATTATTATGACGACGTCCCCGCCTTCCAGCGACTGCTTCAGCAGAATGGCGGGGATATGCAACGGTTTCACACTGCTGTCGAGCGTCTATCAAAAGAACCAAAAATCCGGAGGCATCAACAGCTTCGCGAATTGGGAGCCGAATGCGAGCCATCATTCTGCCAATGAGCGGGGCTTCCATCGATTGTTGCCATCCGTATTCACCTCAAGGCGCGTAGCGGACGATGTATGCTCTGTCATTCATGATACGGGTGTTAAACTCGCAGCATCCAACCGCTGATAGGAGGAGAGATGAAACGAATCGCTCTATGCATTCTGTCGGTAGCGGGCTGCGCTTTGGCGCAGGTAAGGGTACCGGCTGGCCGGATTTTGGATTTGACTCAAGAGATAAGCCCTACGTCGCCGGTGTTCTTTCCGACGATGGCTTTCTCGGCACAGCAGGACACGGAAGAAGCCAAGCTCCATATCTATAGCCGTACCTTCAAAGCATCTGAACACCTTGGGACGCACGTCGACGCACCATCGCACTTCGGCGGCGACAAGAATCGCCAGATGGTGAGCGAGCTGACACTGAGGCAACTCGTCGCGCCGGCTATTGTCGTAGACATCACCTTGGCCGTGAAGAAGAACTCGGATTACCTGCTGAGCTTGGCAGACCTCGATGCGTGGGAAAAGGGGAACGGCACGATTCCCGCGCAAAGCGTGGTGATTGCCAACACCGGATGGAGCGCGCGTTGGAAGCAGGGCGAACCATATCGGAATGCCGACGCGAAGGGTGTAATGCATTTTCCCGGTTTCAGCGTGGAAGCGGCCAGACGGCTGGTGGAGCGCAAGGTCGCGGGACTCGGCATCGATACGCTGAGCGTCGACTACGGACCATCCAGCGATTTCAAAGTGCATTACACCACACAACCCAACGGCATTTATCACATCGAGAATATGGCGAACCTCGACCAGCTCCCCGC
>Ga0209377_1003353_pt1 | contig 10310 bp, 10 predicted proteins | sample GraSoiAngelo_141_FD_185898 | JGI IMG/M metagenome (GOLD analysis project Ga0209377, IMG submission 185898) | Grasslands soil microbial communities from the Angelo Coastal Reserve, California, USA - 14_0929_12_40cm (SPAdes) (version 2) | ecosystem: Environmental > Terrestrial > Soil > Grasslands ...
GCGCCGAAGTTGCAGCCGATCTCGTTCAAACCGCTCACTTGACGGTGCGTGATGCCGGGCGCGTGCTGGGGCTCTCCCATCAACGGATCACCCAGCTGCTCAAGGCAGCTTCAGGGAAAGGCAAGGGGTCCCATGGGCGTGGCATTCGCGTTGCTGGCGCCGGCCGATCCCAGGGCGATCGCAGCGCTTGATCACGCTGGAACTCGTTTGGACGACCTGCACTCTGTAGTACTTCATGTAGTAATCCGGCTGAAGATTCGTGCAAATCTAGACGCACCGGGCGCGTCGACTTGAAGAATCGAACTGAAAAACGCAAAAACCGACATGTTTGGATGAACTGTCGTGTGATTCGGGACCGTGCGGCCCCGGGTTCAAATCCCGGGCCCCCGACCAATCAACTGAACTCAAATTCGCGTTCGCGAGCCTGAACTCCGCTCGTACTGGAGGGCCTGACGGTTTTCAGCCGTGCGCGATTGATCTCGATGGCGCCCACGAAGGGCGCCTGATGTAGCACTTCATGTAGTAATCCACTCGCGCGAGGTCGAAGCTCTCGATAACCACTGATACCAAGCAGACCGACGGTCGGCCATGAGTTGGGTATCCAATGCATGGGCATTTGTCTAGGTCTCCAATTGCAACCAACCACCCTCTCTCCGTCGAAGGTTTGTCGCGGAGGTCACTCCGTCTGCCGGAATCTCCTTCAAGCGCTATGAAAGCATCACAGGAGAAGGGCTTCATCCATCCTTGAGAGCAACTCGCGCGGTGAGAACGGCTTGGTCAAATAGAAGTCAGCGCCTGCAATTAACCCAGCATTGATGTCGGATTGTTGTGCCGATGCGGTAAGCAATATCACCTTCGTGTCAGTGAGTTCGGCATCTGCCTTGATTGAACCCAATATCTCGAGACCCGTCCGGCCGGGCATCCTGACATCGAGCAGAACCAGTGAAGGCCGGTGTTCCTGGATGAGAGCCCATGCCTCGTCGCCGTCGCAGGCTTCCAGTACTTTGTAACCTTCAGCCTCGATAGTTGCCTGGACGAGCAGGCGGACGCTGGGCTCGTCGTCCGCAATCAGTACCGTGTGTTGCATCTCAACTACGAAGCGGAACAGCAATCCCTGAAGAACTTGAGGAATTCAGGGCGTTCGCGACGAATCCAGCGGCCTCCTTCGCCGCTCCCGAATGCTTCTTCAAGACCGCGACCACGCCGGCAGTCCGCAGCGCAAGTGTTTCGGTGGCATCGAGCTCCTGGATCGTTACCACAACCACCGGGACTGGGCTCTTGTGCGATGAGCGCAACCGAGCTAAGAATTCCTGTCCGCTCGCTCCCGGCAAGATCAGGTCAAGCACAACAGCACGGGCTGCCATCCGATCGATAAGTTTGTCGGCCGTTTCGGCGTCCGGCGCCCACACCGAGTTGAGTCCATTCACCGTGAGTTCAGCTTCTAGGAGTTGGGCGAATCCGATGTCATCCTCGACGATCAGTACGTCGCCCGATCTGGCTTCCAATTCGGCTGCGCGCAAGGTGAAGTAAAACCTAGAGCCTTGTCCCAATCCTTCCGACTCGGCGCCCACACGGCCGCCGTGAGATTCGATGATTCTTCGGCTGATGGCTAGGCCGAGGCCTGTACCTGAGATCCGGCGACGGTCTGAATTCGGAACGCGATAGAACTTGCTGAAGAGCCTGGGAAGTGCATCCGCGGGGATGCCGAGTCCGTGGTCTCGAATGGAGACTTCGACGGCGTTGTCTCGGACCTTGGCCTCCACCACGATTGTTCCGCCACCTGGCGAATACTTCCTGGCGTTCGACAGCAGATTGATAAGAACCTGAAGGATGGCGTTGGCGTCCGCAACGACAAGAGGAAGGTCTTGGGCCATGCTGACTTCGATCGGAGTCTGCGGGTTATCACCGGCAGTCGCCACAGCGCGACTGATCAGGGTTGGCAAGTCAGCCGGGCCCAAATTGAGCCTCGTGTAACCACCCTCCATTCGCTGCAGGTCGAGGAACTCGTTGATCAGATCAGTGAGACGGCGACCCTCGTTCAGCATCGTTTCCAGATATTGCTTTCGCTGGGCCTCTGCAAATTCGCGGCTGAGCAGCAACTCCGAGAAGCCGACCAAGCTCGCCAGAGGTGTTCGCAGCTCGTGGCTTACCATCGCAATCAATTCGTCCTTTGCTCGCTCGAGCTCCTTGGCGGCCGTGATGTCATGAAGGACTATCACCAGGCCAACCTGGGCTCCGTCTGATGTCAAAACGGCAGGCGACACCGTGACATCGATCTCGCGGTGCGGCTGCCGGATGACCATTGGGAAGTGCGACTCCGCGGTAGCGCGAGGTGCTTCTTCGAGATGGGACTGAAGATCGAGATGATCTTCCACACGTTCGGTAAGAGCTTCGCCCAACTCCCTCAGAGTCAGTTCCACAGCCCGTGCAGTTTGGATTCCGGTTAATCGATTGGCTTCCTTATTCCAGTGCGCCACCCGACCCTCGCCATTGATGAGAACTACGCCGACACCGATCGCGTCGATGAGGGCCGTAAGCAAGGCAAGGCGAGTCGCCGCAGCTAGGTTTGCCTCCACAAGTCCACCTTCGAGCTCGACTTCGGGTGTCACGTCGCGCGCCATGGCGTAAATGAGTTCATCGGACCCCGTTGGCATTGCCGACCAGGCCAGCCAGCGGTAACTGCCGTCCCGGCATTCGTATCGATTCCGGAAATGGATGACCTTGGCACCGAGTCCCAACTTCTCGGCTTCAGCTAATGTGGCCGGCCGATCGTCGGGGTGGACGAAATCCAGGTACGGCCGTGCCATCAGCTCGCTCTGAGTGAAGCCGAGCGTTTGCGTCCAAGCCGGATTCAGACGCTTGAAGTAACCGTCGTAACCAGCGAGGCAAAGTAAATCGACCGAGAGATTGAAGAAACCTTCGTAGTCAACTTGGCTCGGGTTCGACAAGGATGCCCAGCCTAGGCTTGCTGCTTAACAGGCGCCCATGGCTACGCCGTAAATATTTGTGAAGCACCCCTGCATCTTCGAGATGCATTAGAAGCTAGACCAACGCGAGAGTTTTCAGGGGCTGCCGATAACCCGTCGTTATCGGAGCAAACGAGAGTGAGCGATCAGTTCCCCATAATGCCGCGCATCATTGCTGGCATCCCGTCGCGCACGAATCCGCTTACCTCTACCGCATGCTGGCGGATCGCATCAGTCAACCGTGGATCCCTCGATGTCTCTGTCACAACGACACCTTTGGCGCTCAGGGTCAGCTCCCTTCGGTAATCGCTCGAATCGCGGAACAAGGCCGGCAGGCTGGAACTCATGCACGTTACCTCCGCTCATTAGTAGCAGCCAGACGAAACGGGGAGATCCTCAGCTACGCGGCTAAAGCTCCCTAACGGTCGTGTAGTGGTTCATGCAGTAATCGGTCGGAAGAATGCCTCAAATCTGGACGGGGCGGTTGGCCACCTCAGAGCTTTCGAACTGAAATCGATCGTTTCCGGCAATCCTGGACGAGAGTTCGCAGAGTTCGGGACCGTGAGGCCCCGGGTTCAAATCCCGGGCCCCCGACCAATCTTGATTCAAAATCGGCGATTTCCGAGTCTCTCTAGAGTCAGCTGCACACAGCCGGATCACAATTTCCTACGGAGCAACCAAGCCGAGGCGGCGTAAACGGTGTGGTTGTGGGGCAATGTGAGATCGCAGAGCAGCTTCCGTGGCCACGCAGCGTCCCAAGCCGGCGGACGCACAGGGCGGGACCGTGAGGCCCCGGGCGCTCAAAATCCGGCCCCCGACTCCGTCAATCTTTGTGAGTGCGCCCCACTCGGTTAATCTTCACCAGCGCGGGCATTTGCTACGAATTGGTAGTCCGGTGATGCTTTGACGGGTCTTCCGGGAGTGGCCGGAAGCAAGAACGGGAGGCCATAATCGTTTTAGTAATCACTGGTTGCGCCCCTGGGAACCAGTGGAGGAACGGAATGGGTGACATAGCTATACGAAGGCCTGCGACTCTCTTTGTCGTATTGCTGGCCGCTATTGTGCTGCTGGTGGCAGGAGCGAACATTGGTCGCGCCACACTTGCTGCCGCCACGTCTGGTCACAATGGGCCCGTTCCCAGTGTTATTGATGCTGGCACCAGCAACCACATGACGGTCACAGTCAAGGCAGCGCCAACGCACGAGAGCGATACGCACGAATCCAGCGATGGAGAAGGCGGAGACGACTAGGCCTCGGGTCGCTGCCGTCATAGGCAATTCAGGCGGGTGCTGATACTGCTGGTCGAAGACGAAGAGCGGATCGCCGCCTTCGTTAGCAAAGGGCTTCAGGCGGAAGGCTATTCGTGTGTCCGCGCCCGCGACAGTGGCGAAGCCCTTGCTCTGGCTAGGACTGAACCTATCGACCTGGTCGTGCTTGACCTCGTGCTGCCGGATGGCAGCGGGCTTGATGTCCTGACGGCGCTGCGTGGTTTCAAAGCGGGTTTGCCAGTCTTGATACTCACAGCCCTCGACGACGTGAGCTCGCGTGTTCGAGGTCTCGACGCCGGTGCCGATGACTACCTCGGCAAGCCATTCGATTTCGATGAGCTACTTGCTCGGATTCGCGCCCTGCTGCGACGGGACCAGGCTAGTGGAGTCGAGCTGCGTGAGCATGCGGCGAGCTCGACTTCCGGTCGTGCGGATCTGACCGTACGCGAGTCTGCACTGCTCGAGTATTTCCTGCGTCATCCCAATCACGTTGTTACTCGAACTCAGATCAGCAGCGGCGTGTGGCCGTACGACTCTTTCAGCGACAGCAATGTGGTCGACGTCTACGTCGGCTATCTGAGACGGAAAGTGCCTTGGCCGGCCGATGTTCGCATCGAGACGGTTCGCGGCGCAGGATATCGGTTGCGGGTGTCATGAACATCGACTACCACCTCGGGCGTTGGTTCGCAGCTATGAAGGTAGCCGTCCGGCGCGTCGATCGACTTCTGGCTCGACTGGGTCTGCGTGTCAGGTTGAGTCTGACTGCGGCGGCCTTAGCGCTGGTCGCACTCATCGCAGTCGAGCTTGTCACCCTGGCAATCCTCCGAACTCAGCTCTACGGGACGGTCGATGCCAACGTTGCGCTCGAGGTTCGCGCATTTCAGCAACGAGTGTCATACGCGGCTACGGCCACAGACGTGGACGTCACGGCTCGCGAATTCATCGCGAGCGACCCAGCTGCCGCCTCCGGACTTGCCCCCGTCATTCGTGTCCAGCTGACTGGCGCAGCGATTACCAACACCACCAAGGACAGCTCTCTGCTAGCCATGGTTGGCGGCTCGGCGATGTCCGGCGCGATTGCGACCGTGACCGGCAAGCATGGTGATTACCGGATGGCGGCGGCAACCATCTCGCTAGGCGGCAAGAGAATTGGCGATGTACGAGTGGCCCTACCGCTTCACGACGCGCAGGCGATCCTGGCGACGCTAGCGCCTGTGATGACCTTAATTTGCCTCGGCATAGCTGCGGCTTCAGGGTTGCTGACATACGGTGTCGTAGGACGCGCGCTCGCGCCGGTAACGAGGATCAGGTTGGCGGCTGCGGGCATCACCGAGAGGGACTTCGGCCACCGCGTCGAGAATCGCGGACCCCGAGATGAGGTCGGACAGCTGGCGGAGGTTTTTGACGACATGGTGACGAGGCTTGAGCATGGTTTCCACCAGCGGGAGAAAGTCTATGCGCTCGCCTCGCATGAACTGAGGACTCCACTCACCGTAATTCGCGGTCATCTTCAGGTGCTGAAGCGGCAGAAGCAGCCTTCGTCGGACGAGGTGCAACAAACCCTTGACGTCGCCCTCGAGGAACTGGAGCGAGTGACTGAAGACGTCAACGACCTGCTCTTCTTGAGCCGGATCCAGGTGGACAAGGTGTCGACCAAATCTGTCGACGTGCGTGAGCTTCTGCTCGAGGTGCATCGCCGGGCTCGAGGCGCATCGACCCAACATTGGGTCGTCTACGCCCCCAAAGCCGTCGTAGTACGAGGCAGTCGTGAGCAACTGGCCCGCGCCGTCCTCAATCTCGTCGTCAACGCCGCTCGCCATACTCCGGAGAGCGGCGAGATCTACCTGAGCTGCCAGTCGTCAGGAGGCCATGCATTGATTTCGGTGGCGGACTCTGGCAACGGGATCGCGCCCGAGCACCTGCCGCACGTGTTCGAACCCTGGTTCAAAGATGGACAGAGCCGCTCCGATGGCGGCCTCGGCCTGACAGTGGTCTATGAAGTTGCCCGCGCACACGGAGGCGCTGTGCAAGTCGAGAGTAAAGCTGGGGCGGGAGCCCGATTCACGATCGAGCTGCCTCTCGCCTGACCGCTCTCAGCGATCCAGGTTGGGGAGAGCGCCGTACGCGAACGCGAGGCCGAACCAAATCCAGTTCTGCTCGTAGTAATTGGTCGACGTGCCAAAGTACGTGCCGTCTTGGCCACCACTCGTCGCCGTCGCCTCCATACGGGACATCATTTGATCCGCGGCATTCCTGTCGACGACCAGGAACGAGGCGATGGCGCCACCGTAAACGGTCGGATCTTCGTTTGAATTGCGGACAGCGCCGTCATGTCCGTATTCCGATGCGAGTTTGCCCTGCTGGTGCCATGAATCGAGCAGAACCGTTTTGTAAGAGCTGAGATATCGCACCGCTCGTGGCTCGAGATTCCAACGGGCGTCCAGGGCCACCCGCCACATAACGCGGAAGGCATCGTATCCGTAGTCGCTGCCTTGTGACATGCCGGGCGCCGAGTGCGCAGCACCGGTGGCGACGTCGAGAGCGCACCAGTTGGGGGGCAATCGGCCGGCGCCGCTGTCGAGTGGTGCGTCGGTGCATGCGTGCAAGGCCTTGTACGAGGTATCGACAAGCTCTCCCCAACGGTGCACGCGGTCTTCCCGAGCAAAGATCCGATACTCATAAGGAGCGAGGTACGAAGGATTCAGGACCGGGCCTCCGGCTGCTCCCGGTCCCCAGTTGCCGGCCGTGAGGTAGGGCTGGCCCGCGACCGTGGCCACCTCCTCACTCCAGATCCGGTCAAGCAGCGCGATGGCGGCCGGTCGGTAGGTTGAGCTCCACCGATGGGCAGCGAAGAGCAACGCGAGGGCAATGTCCTCATCAGCGTCGCTAGCGCTGTTCGCATCCAGGAGACGCCAGCTCCCGTCGGGGGCCTTGCCCCATAACCAGCCGATACGACTGCGTGTGGGATCACCCAAGTTGTCCTGCGTCCAGCGCCACGTCAGGTCGAACGTGGGTCGATCATCCATCCACACGGCCCGAAGCATGGCGTAGGACTGGCCTTCGGATGTGGTCACCTGATCGCGCTGAAAGTCAATGACGCGACCGTCGGGCTGAATGAAGCGATGTTTGTAGCCGATCCATGCTGCCGTCAGCAGCGCTGGACGAGGTGACTCGACAGGCGGCACTGCTATTGGCGCGGTCGAGGCCTGAGGCAGGGTCGCAGGCAACCTGCCTGGGCCGAACCCGAGTTGATAGACGAGAGCGCTCGCCCCCAGCGCAATCACGATGCCCACCGCCAGATATACCAGCCTGAGCCGCATCAATCGCCGCCTCCGCCCCCCCGATACCGGGGCGGGATCAGCCATGGCGGCGTGCAGCCAATACCGAAGTAGGCGATTCGTTCGGAGGTCGGTTGTCTACCCCCAGCCCTGACCACCCGAAGCTCGTAGTTGCCATAACCGAGCTGCCGAGCTGAAATCGAGGCGATTCGTTGAATGCCTCCCTTTCGAATGTCGTAAGTCCAGCCGCCTTGTACCGCAAGCTGCTGACCGCTTGCCAGATAGCGGCTGACGGTGAAGCTGCCCGAGCCCATTTGCATGTGCGAGGCCCATATCTCAGCGCCGCCGCACGGCAGTTGCACCAGTTGGGCCGGCGTGGGCGGCTGAGGCCCACCTGCCCAGACCTGACCGTCGTATGCCTGCCCGGAAGGAACTCGAGCGTCCCACCCGTATCGCTTGATGATTTGCTTACCAGACAACTCAGTTCGATTCGCGGTCACCGGAAGTGATGAGATGACAGTCAGCGCTAGGCCAACAGCCCGGCTGTCCCAGTGGGTCAGGCTGTATTCGAGGTCGGAGAGCGCGGGGACCGCGATCTCGGTGACGATGTCACCCAGCTTCCAATGCGCCTGAATCTGGATCTTGACCGCACTTCGGTTTGGGTTGAAGACACTGATGATGTCGTCAGGCGCCGGCGGTGACAATGCACCGAACCCCCAACGAGGCAGCGGCTCCGGTTCGGGCGTTGACCACCCGATCGGTCGCACCATCTCGCCCTGGCTGCCGAGCACGGGAGCATCCGGATATCGGGTCGTCGAAGGCGATCCCGTGAGCCAGTCCAGCTGACCCAACGTGAGTGGCCTCGCCTGGACGGGTTGTTGCGGCAGATCGGGAATCTCATACAAGACAAGCTGCACGTTGACGAAGCTGGCGGGATCACCCGCCTGGTTCCGGCCGTAACGGCCACCGATCTCGACAGTGCGTCCGCGAAAGTGGTAATCGAGATAGTGCCGGACGGCTGCCGAGCCCTGGTCCTCAAGGTAGTAAACCATCCACAGCCGTTTGTAGCCCGCAGCTAGGCTGCGTACGTAGCGGTCGATTGCGGCTTCGTCGAGCTTTGTCTCGGGGGCAGCCGTAGGAGCAGGAATGAGGTAAGTAGGCAGGTTGTCGTTGGAGTAGTACTCGTACGTGTATCGATTGAAACCAGCGCTGATTCCGACTACATCGCCGGCTGCAGAATGCTCGTGGACAAAGTCGGCGACCTGATGGAAGTCCTCGGCAGCCGGGTTGTAGGGACTGGTTCGTTCAACGCCCAGCCCGAGCAACATCAGGGTTGCTATCAAGGCGATGGCGGCCAGATGGATCGGCCCGCGAAGGATTCTCTCCACCGCGACCGCCAGAAGAATGAAGAGACCGATTGTCGGCACGAGAAGGATGGTCCATAGCAAGAGGCCCCGCCAGCTCGGATGAGCACCAAAACTTCCTGCAGCCAGGGCCAGGAACACAAGCAACGGCCAGGCAGCCATCACCTGTGAGGTGGCCGCGACGTTGAGATAGCCGAGTAGGAAGTCGGACAGCAGCAGCAGTGGTGCGTATGCGTCCGGGGGAGCCAGATTGGGATCGCCCGCTCCGCGATAGAAGTGGACCAGCATCCAGATCCAGGGAAGGTAAGCGACTGATAAGAAGGCCAGTACCAGAGCCGCAGGTTTCAGCACCGAGAGTCCTAAACGTGACGCGCGAATCCCGACGTAGACCAGATGCGCCGCCAATACGGCGAACGCGAAATAGTGGAAGTAGATTCCGAAGCCGGTGGCGAGCGTGAATAGTACCCATCCCCAGATGCGGCGGTCCTCGATCGCATACACCAGCCCGAGCGTGGCTGCAGTAGCGAACAGGACCAAAAAGCTATACATGCGCGCTTCCTGTGCATGCCATATCCAGAATGGCGACGCGGCCCCAAGCGTCGAGGCAAGAAGACCGATGTGGTGGCTGTACAGCCGTCTGGCCAATAAATAGAGAAGTGGAATCGTCGCGATCGCGGCCAGCTCGCTCGGTATGCGCAGAACAACGGTGTCGGTGCCGAATCGAGCTATCCACTCGTGGAGCAGCAGTAGGTATCCGGGTGGGTGTACGTCTGCGGCCGCCGCCTGGAACAGGGATGGGGTGTGCTGGTAGGTTGCGTCATAAGGCTTAAGCGACAGGAGCGCAAAGTGCAGGCTCTGGCCTTCGTCGAGGCGAAGGCTGAGTCGACCCCCGTCGAACAGGCGAAGCGCCGCACCGACGGCGACCAAGCAAGGAAGCGCCAGGCGGTTGACCCACGTGGTTATGGAGGCGCCGTTCATGAACGCGCGTGTGCGAACACGGAGGTCGAGCGCGATCACCGCCATCAGGCAGCCTCCTGAGCCCTGGACAACATGGGCTCCGCTGCGCGGCTGCCACTGGCCGCCCGCACGATGCCGGCGAGCATCGCGATGTTGAACAATGCCCAGCACGAGTTGGTGATCGCACTGGCATCGACAACGCGGTGCAGACCGACCGGAATTGAGATCAGGCTCAGCGCAATGGCAGCCAGCTGAGGGATGACCAGCGTGTAGGCCGACCCCCCCTGCGCCACCTTTGGGGTGACCGCAAAACCAATCTGTCGTCCAACTATTGCGGAGACCAGTGCCGAAAGATGCACTGGAAAGAGACCGAAGGAAACCTGCACTGAACGCAGCCGCAGGTGGCCGTCGAGCGACCGCACGAAGATGAAAACCGTCAGAAAGATGTAAGGGAGAAAGTGAGCTATGAAATCGTCA
>Ga0209377_1003356_pt1 | contig 10303 bp, 8 predicted proteins | sample GraSoiAngelo_141_FD_185898 | JGI IMG/M metagenome (GOLD analysis project Ga0209377, IMG submission 185898) | Grasslands soil microbial communities from the Angelo Coastal Reserve, California, USA - 14_0929_12_40cm (SPAdes) (version 2) | ecosystem: Environmental > Terrestrial > Soil > Grasslands ...
CCGAAGGACTGCGAGCTGCGTTGGACCTGGTGGGCGGCGCCAGGCTGACGCCTTGAGTGTCCGTGAAAACACGACGGCCAGCGTCCGGGGGGGGGCGCTGGCCGTCGTTCGCTCTGCGGCGAGAGCATGCCCTGGCCCGGATTCGAACCGGGACGCCTTACGGCACTGCCCCCTCAAGACAGCGTGTCTACCAGTTCCACCACCAGGGCGGGCGAAGAAAAGTAGAACCGCCGCCAGATGGGGTCAACCGGGCGATGTGATGCACGCCCTACGGCGCGTAGCGCCGTCCTACACTAGATTGACTCCCCATGGGGCTGTGGGTGTCGTTCGCCTTCGGGGCGCTGCTCGGAGTGTTTCTCGGCGTGCTGATCGGCCGCGCTCGAGCCGCGGCGCGCGGTCAGGGCGCGCGTGCGCCGTCGGAAGGTCACGCTCCCACCGCGACGCCCGTGGCACCACCGCGATCGCTTCCCCCCGAGATCCAGCACGTCGTCCTCGACGAAGGCTCGGCGAACGTGCTGAACGCGCTGAACAACCGCCTCGCCGCCATCGGGGCGCTCGCCGACCTGCTGCACGGCAGCCCGCTCGACCCCGAGCGGGCGCGGGCGCTGATGATGCTGCACGGGGAAGTGCGGCGCGCGGCGGAGATCACGCAGCACTTCCTCGAGCTGGCGCAGCATCCGATCGGGGCAGCGGAGCCGTCGGACTGCGCGATCGTGCTGAACGGGGTGCTCGCCGAGCGGGAGGGCACGCTCAAGGAGCTGGGAGTGAAGCTCACGCGCACCATCCCCCACGAGCTGCCGATGGTCGCGTGCCCGATGGCGCAGCTCACGGAGATGCTGATGAAGCTGCTCGACTTCGCCCTGCGGCGGCTGCGCGACAGCCAGCCCCCGCGCGAGTTGCGGATCGCCGTGAGCGAGAGCGGGCCGTCGTTGAGCATTTCGCTGTGGGATTCGGGAACGCCGCTCTCGGTCGAGGCGGAGCAGCGGCTCGTGACGCCGTTCCGGTTCACGCAGAGCGCGGGCGGCGGGGAGATCGAGTTCGCCCTCGCCCGCGCGCTGGCGCAGTCGTCCGGTGGGACGCTGCGGCTCCGGCCGCGGACCGGCGGCGGGGCGGAAGTGGTGGTCACGCTTCCGAAGAGCGTGCTCGCGCCGCTCGCGCGCGCCACGCCCTCCATGCCCACGCTCCCCAAGCTCCGCATCCTCGTGGTGGACGACGACGCGGTGAACCGCCAGGCCATGCGCCTGTTGCTCGAGCGGGAGGGGCACGAAGTGGTGGCGGTGGAGAACGGGCTCGAGGCGATCGAGCGGCTCGGCCCCGCGAGCGACCGCTTCGACGCGGTGGTGACGGACCTGCAGATGCCCCGGCTCGGCGGCCGCGCCCTCTACGAGCAGCTCTCGGAGCAGCGCCCGCAGCTCGCCGAGCGGTTCGTGTTCGTCACCGGCGACCGCGCCCGCGACGAGACCCGCCGGTTCCTCGACGAGTGCGGGCAGCCCGCGGTCGACTTCAACGACTTGATCAGCGCGATCGGGCAGGTCGCCGGAAAGAAATAGGGCCCGGCCCCTAGTTCCGCACCGTCGCGCTGAAGACTTCCTCCATAATCCCCCGCCCGCGCCCGCAGGTCGGATCGCCGGCGCGCTCCGTGTTGCGCCGGCTGTCGGTCCAGATCGGGTGTGACACGCCGCGGAAGGTCACCAACCCTTCGTAGTCGCCCTGCTGGTTTCCATAGTTGATCGAGGCGCACGGAAAGACGCCGGCACAGTCGTGCTCGTCGGAGCTTTGCGTCGTGACGCGCACGTCCGGCAGCCATGTGGCGCCGCCATCGGTGGAGCGAGAGAGATAGGTGTCCGTCATGAAGCGCTCGCCGGTCACGTCGTTCTGCGTGTCGTAGTAGGACACCGTCACGTCGCCGCTCGCCGGATCGACCGAGAGCCAATGATTGAAGCGGTCCGTCCCGGGCACCTGGTGGCCGACGGAGGCCGGCGTCGACCAGCTTGCGCCGGCGTCGTCGGAGAACGCGAGCACGATGTCGGTGTTGACGCCGGTCAGGTCCATCCACGCGCAATAGAGCCGCCCGCGGTGCGCGCTCTTCGAGCGGTCGGTGTCGCAGGCGGGGTAGACCAGGGCGCGGCGCACCACCTCCGCAGGAATGCCGATGTCGAACGGGATCGCCTTCGGCGCGATGGTCCGTTGCGCGTCCCAGGTAACGCCGCCGTCGAAGGAGCGGTTCAAGGCGATCACGTTGGCAGCGATATCGTTCCAGGCCACGTAGAGCGTGCCATCGGGACCCACGAACGGAACCGCGCCGATCGAGTTCCCCGGCCCGCTGGGGGTGTCGGCGCGATTGACGGCGAAGCTCACGCCATGGTCCGTCGAGCGGCCGACGCGGATGCCGCCGCTCGTCGAGCCGCCGATCGCGGCGTCCCACGCGACGTAGACATTGTCGCGGAAGGCGCTGGTCTGGCTCACGTCCACGGTGATCATCGGCTTGTCGTTGAAGTGGTTTTCCCCCGGCTCGAACGAAAACTGGGTCAGGAGCGGCCAGGTGCTCCCGCCATCGGTCGAGCGAGCGACTGCCAGCTCGGTGCCGTTAATGGCGACGCCGTGGTTCGGGATGTTGAACGCGGCGCTGAAGAACACCACGATGAACCCGTAGAAGACGTTGCCCCGCGTGTCGAAGGCGAGCGTCGGGTCGGACCCGAACAGCGTGTCGTTGGTGCCCGCCAGCGGCGGGGGCAGCGGTACGTCGACGCCCCCCCAGCTGCTGCCGCCGTCCGACGAGAAGTACGCCCGCATCGGCACCCGGAAGATCTCGTTCGACCCGGCCGTGAGCATGCTGGGGCTCTTGGGATTGAGCGTGACGTATGTCTCGCTCTGTGGACCGCACTCGTTCGACACGTCGACGTTCGGGCCGACGAGCGTCGAGGCGGTGAGAGCGCCGCCGCTCATCGGGCCGTTCTGGGCGAGATACAGATACTTGTTCCACCAGGTCGGGTTGTGTGAGCTGTCCGCCGGCTGGGCGGCGGCCAGCGGCCGCGACGGCGCGGTCGCTCCTGGGGGCTCGTGGCACGCCACGGCCAGAACACCGACGGCGAGCGCGAAATAGCGGGTGCGGATCATAAATGCCTCCCACGCGGGACGTCTCGAATATGCCCGTCCCGGGCGAGCTGGCCAGACGTTACAGAACGAACGGGCCTACTTGCAGTCCGCGTGGAAGTTCACCACGGTCACGGTGGCGTTGCCGTCCGCATCGAGGTGATGCGCAGCGTCTCGTGGGCGACGATGTTGCCCGCGGCGCCGGAGCTCGTCACGTGGAAGTTGTTCACCATGTCGTAGTCGAACGGCAGCGCGTCGACGTCGAACGTGAACTCCTCCTGCGTGCCGCCGTTCATGTGGTACGCGTCGCCGGTCACGAGACCGACGCCCGTGATCCCCTGCGCGTTGGTCATCGCCTTGACGCGCGCGTGGCCCGTCTCGCTGACCGTCTCGTGCAGGAACAGATGTACCTCGCCCGTGAACACCGCGATCTCGATCCCGTTGCTCGAGCAGGGAATCTGCAGACCGCGCAGGAACGGGACGCGCAGCTCGTTATCGGTGAAGGCGGAGGCGGAGAAGCTGGGGCCGGTGAAGGGGGCCCGCGCTGCGGCGGTGGGACCGGTGGGGCCGGTGCTGCACGCCGACCAGGGTCCGTGGCACCGGGTCTCTCGAGTCCCTATCTTGGCCCGCATGCGCGACATTCGCTCGCGTGCCAGCCATCGGGGTCATCGGATCGCTGGAGTCGCGCTGACGCTCCTCGCTGTCTGTCCGGCAGCCCGCCTCGCCGCTCAGACGATCGATACCATCGTCGTCGTCATCCACAACGTCTACGACCGAAAGCGCGACGCCCCGAAGCTCGTGGCGCGAGTGGGGAATGCCCTCCATGTCCCCACGCGCGCGGGGGTCGTCCGGCGAACGCTGCTCGTCAAGGTGGGAGATCGCTGCGACTCCGCCAAGGTGGCCGAGAGCGAGCGGGCGCTGCGAGCGCTCACCATTTTCCGCGCGGTCCGCATCGACACGGTCCGGGTGGACGGACGTCTCGCCCTGCGGGTGGAAACGGACGATGCCTGGAGCACGATCCCCGATTTCGACTACGCGTCGGTGGCCGGGGACGTGCTGTGGGCCGTGGCGTTCACCGAAGCGAATGTCGCGGGCACGGGCACGGCGCTGACGGGGCGCTACGAGAAGACGCCCGATCGTCACAGCCTGAGCATCGGGTACAGCAGCACCGGGGTGCTCGGTCGCCGCACCGTGCTCACGGCGCAATACAAGACCATTTCGGATGGCCGCAGCGGACAGTGGTCCGTCGGCGTTCCCTTCTACGAGACCGTGGCGCCACGCTCCCTCACGACCGACGGTGCGGCGGCGACGGAGCGCGTGCTGCGATTTCTCGACGGCCGGCTGGCCGACAGCCTGCAGCACCGGGAACTGCGCTTCGGCCTCGCGGGCGGCCTGGCGCTCCAGACCAGTCCGTGGAGCTACACACGGCTGTGGGTTGGTGCCGGGTGGCGCCGCGAGGATTTCGCGCTGGCTGCGACGGTGCCATTCCCCCGCACACAGCTCGGAACGGTCGGGGCCGGGCTCGAATTCAAGCGAGTGCGCTTCCAGGTGCTCGAGAACTTCAATTCCTTCGCGCGCCAGGAGGATGTGGACGTGTCGCAACTGTTGCACCTCGGGTTCTGGGCGGCGCCACGAGCGTGGGGGTACGGGCCGGGTCAAGCGGGCATCGGACCCGAGGCGCGGGGGCAAGTCAGTGGCCTGTGGCACGGCGGTTTCGCGGTGTTCCGCGGCCAAGCCGGGGGGGTGGTGACGGGGACGGGGGTCGACTCGGTTCGACTCGCCGGCAGTGTCACGGTGGCGAGCCAAAACCTGCCGCGTGAAACGCTGATCTTCCACTTAGAGGGTGGCGTGTTACGGCGGCCCAAGCCGGGCGACGAATTCGACCTGTGGCGCGATAACAAGGGGCCGCGGTTGTTCGGGGCGCACGCCCTCACCGGCACCCGGATGGTCTGGCTCGCGCTCGAGGACCGCGTGCTGGTGAGAGACGAAGTATGGGGACTCCTGGGCGTGGCCCTGGCACCGTTTTTCGACTGGGGCGGCGCCTGGTACGCCGACCCGGTGGGAGGGAGTGCGATCGCTCCCGAGCCAGCACGGCTGGGGGGTGATGTGGGGCTGGCGCTGCGGCTCGGCCCCACGCGGTTGACCATCACCGATGTCGGGCAATTCGCGTTCGGGTATCGCTTCGGCGCGGGACTCGGCGGCGGGCACTGGGCCTTCACGGCGGCGGGGAACATCGCCTACTGAACCGTCCGCACGCTTCAAATGGGCCGACTCGGAATCGAACCGAACACGTCCTGATTAAGGACTTGCCCCGGACCTAGCGCGTCCCGCGGGCGCTCGTACTGTTCTGCTCATGCCCGCCCGGTCTCGTCCCGCTCGCACCGCCATCCTCGTCATCCATGGCATCGGCGAGCAGAATCCGTACGAGACCCTCGACAGCTTCGCGCGGGGGTTGGTGCAGTACTTCGCCAGCAGCCGGCCCAGCGCGAAGGTCAGCCTCGAGCCCGAGCGGATCAATCATGGTGACTGGACCGAAGCCGCAGTCCATGTCGACGGCGTGAACTCGGCGGACCCGCGCGACACCCTGCGCGTCAGCCTGTTCGAGTTCTATTGGGCGCCCTACACGGAAGGCAAGGTGACCTACCGGGGCGTGCTGTCGTGGCTCGCGCGATCCGCCCTCACGCCGCTGCGGTACTGGAGCGACAACCTCGCCACCTTGCTGGCGGCCCGCGCGGAGCCAAGGAAGGAAGGAAAGCCCGCCGCTCCCGTCGCCTGGCTGTTCGTGCGAGAGGTGCTGCGCGCCGTCGGCGTGTACGTGCCCGTGTTGGGGCTGGTCGCGCTCATCGCCTGGCTGATCACCCAGGTCGCCCCGCAGGTCCGCCAGCTCGGCACGACGCTGGCCCCGACGCTGGCCCCGGCGCTGGCGCAGCACCCGTGGCCGCTCGCCGGATGCGCCGCATCCCTGATTCTCGCGCTGACCCTGGCGTGGTTCATCGTGCAGGAGGTCGTGGGCGCGGTGCGGCGGACCTCCCGGAGCATCGAGCGCCGCGCCGACGTCCTGTGGCTCGCGTTCGCGATTCCGTTGTGCGCGGTGTTCGTCATCGCGACGCTTGCCCTTGCCGCCGCGAGCGGCCTGCCGCTGCAAGGCCCCGCGCTCCTGAAGCTGCTCAAGGGGGTGGCGCCGGCCCTCGCTGTGGTGTGGTCGGCATGGCTGCTGCGCCGCGTCCTCGTCGGCTACCTGGGGGACATCGCCGTGTACGTGACGGCCGACGCGAAGGCGGCGAGTTACGCCGCGCGCACGGCGATTCTGGACCAGTCGACGACCGCCCTCGCGCGGCTGCTGCGCGACGACCGCTGCGGATTCGATCAGGTCATCGTCGCGGGCCACTCCCTCGGCAGCGTGATCGCCTACGACACGATCAACGAGCTGCTGTCGCGGGTCTGGGCCGCCGGCGACCAGCTCGGTCGCGGCGTGGAGCCGCTGGTGCAGCGCGACGATCTCACCCGGCTGCACGGCCTCGTGACGTTCGGCTCGCCGCTCGACAAGATCTACTACCTGTTCCGGGAGCACGTGGGGTCGGACCAGGCGGTGCGCGCGCAGATCCTGTCCTTCCTGCATTCGTACCGCCGCGGCCGCTCGGGCCGGGACTACGGCTCCTTCAAGTTCACGTACCCGCCGGACCCGAAGCCGGGCGCGTCGCCCAAGCGAGGCGAGGAGCCGCTCGCGTTTCCCCAGCTGGACAGCCCCTTCAAATGGCTCAACGTGTGGTCGCCCATGGATCCGGTGAGCGGGCCGCTGCATTTCTACGAGGTGGATGAACGGCGCATGCGCTGGTACGTCCCGTGGTGGGGAGTCGCGCACATGCGGTATTGGTCCGACAAGGCGTTCTACGCGGCGATCGCCGAAGCCTTCTTGGTGTGAAAGCCGGTGGGCAAGTAGTGGGCCGACTCGGAATCGAACCGAGAACCTACTGATTAAGAGTCAGTTGCTCTGCCAGTTGAGCTATCGGCCCGAAACCCTAAACTACGTCACGGGAAATTCGTCGCGTCAAAAACCGTCACGCACAGACGTCACGGGAAACCGTAGTCGCGGCGCAGACGAGGTTCCGTGACGCCTGTTCGCGACGCCCTTCCCTCGACGCCTCTCGTGATGTCTGCCCCCAAGGGGAATCGAACCCCTGTTCCCACCTTGAAAGAGTGGTGTCCTAACCGTTAGACGATGGGGGCGACGATAGCGGTAACGGGATTCGAACCCGTGTTTGAGCCTTGAGAGGGCTCCGTCCTAGTCCCCTAGACGATACCGCCCGAGCGCGGGAAAATATCACTAGCCTCTGGCGCCCCACGCAACTAGCCTTAATCCCCGCCGCCCCCCCGACCCAAGGAGTGTTGCGACCGTGAGCGGAGACGCGGACCAGCGGAAGCAGGAGACGTACCGCCTGGTGTGGAAGATCGTCTCCTACGGCTTGCCCGAGGTGCCGATCATCCTCGCCGCCGTGCTCTACACGGGCTCGCGCGGCCTGCAGGATCTCGTCTCGCCGCTCGCGCCGTTCTACCCCTACGCCGTGTTCGTCGCGGGGGCGCTGCTCGGCTGGCGGTTCCACCGCAGCCGGCTGCTGTTCGCCCTGCTGCTGCTCACGCTCGCCGATCGCACGGTGCTGCACTTCGCCGCGGGCCACGCCCTGGTGCGCGACCGCGTGGCGTTCCAGGCGGTCGGGCTCCTGCTGCCGCTCAATCTCGCGGCCCTGTCGCTCACCGCCGAGCGCGGGTTCGTGACGCCCCCCGGCCTGGTCCGGCTCGGCCTCATCCTCGGCCAGGTCGCGGCCGTGGGGATCCTCGACCGGTCGGCACCGGCGCCCACCGCGGCGATGCTGCACACCACGCTGTTGCCCCACGTGCTGTTCAAGTGGACGGCGCTCGCCGACCCGGCGCTGATCGCGTTCTTCGTTTCGGCCGGCCTCGTGGTCGCGGGGCAGCTGCTCTCGCCCACGCACACCGGGCGCTCGTTCGCCTGGGCCCTGATCCCCGCGTTCCTCGGGCTCTCCAGGGTGCAGCCCGGCAATCCGGGGCTGTCCACGTTCTGGTTCGCCACCTCGGCGCTGATTCTCATCGTCGCCGTCGTGGAGGCCTCGTATCACATGGCCTACGAGGACACCCTGACCGGGTTGCCCGCGCGCCGCGCGCTCAACGAGGCACTGCTGCGGCTGGGGGGTCAGTACAGCGTGGCGATGATCGACGTGGACCACTTCAAGCGGATCAACGACCGCCACGGCCACGACGTGGGAGATCAGGTCCTCAAGATGATCGCGGCGAAGCTCGCGCAGGTGAGCGGCGGCGGCAAGGCGTACCGCTACGGCGGCGAGGAGTTCGCCGTCATCTTCCCGGGCCGGAAGGCGGAAGAGTGCCTGGCGGACGTCGAGGCGCTGCGCGGGGTGGTCGAGGAGACCCGCTTCATCCTGCGCGCCCGGTTCCGCTCCAAGAAAAAGAAGGAGAAGGTGCTGACCGACCGGGGCCCGGGACAGCGCGTGCCCGTGACGATCAGCATCGGGGTCGCCGAGAAGAACGACCGCTACACCAAGTCCGAGCAGGTCGTGAAGGCCGCCGACCGGGCGCTGTACCGCGCCAAGGAAGGCGGCCGCAACCAGGTCCAGACCTAGGACGCTACATGCCCCGCCGGGCGGTCGGCGGCAGGTGGCCGTTCAGCCGCAGGTAGATCGCCAGCTGGCTGTAGTGATCCGCCCAATCGGCGACGGTGACGAGGACGGCCACCCCGCGCGTGACCTTGCGGCCGCCGAAGAACGGGACGCTGTCGCCGAGCTGGGCGTCCTGGATCGATCCGAGCGCCGTCGAGCAGAACTGGAACGACTCTTTCAGACCAGCCACGAGCTTGTCCTTCGGGTCGGCCCCCGTCAACTTCGGTCGCGTCGGCGCCTTCTGACCGGACGCGGCGCCGCACAGATTGTCGTTGCCATCTTCGATCAGGTGCGCGATCACGTCGCCGAAGCTCATCTGGGCGGGCGTGGGCTTGAAGCCGTATTTGTCCGCGGGCATCTCCTCCGCGGCGTCCGTGATGTTCTTTGCGTGACGCTGTTCCATCGACCGGAACGCGTCGGCGACGGGATTCTGCTGCGCCGCGCCAACCGCCGGCGCCGCACAGAGGGCGAGCGCCAAGGTGCCAACACAGGCCTTCATGGATCGTCACTCCGGATCGGGGAGGGTACATTCTGCGCCGCCCGGGCGTGGCTGTCCAGAGCGGCGAAGTGGGGTCGCTCGACCAGCCGGTAGAACGCGAGAATCGCGGCCTGGTCGAACAGCGCCATGATCAATCCGAAACGCGATCCCACCAGCAGCGCGAGACCGTAGGTCTGGAGGTACCCCACCGTGTACATCGGATTCCTGAGGAATCGGTACGGGCCCGTGGTGGCGGGAACCACCGGCACGGGAGGCGCGAAGAAGTTGCGCCAGTAGTAGGCGTCGCCGCCCAGCGTGGCCGCGGCCCAGAGTTTCGTGGCGATGCCGACGAGCAGGAGCAACACGCCCGCCGCGATCGCCGCCGCCGACGGCTGCCCGAGCGTCCGGCGGCTCACGAGACACAGGACGACGAAGCTCACCGCATCGTTGCTCATCAGCAGGAAGGCCGCTCGGCGAAACCGCCGGAACCCGGCCTCCGCTCCGTAGCGGCCGGTGAAGTACCCGGTCCGCTCCTGCCGCCGCAGCATGGTCCCGATGTAGAGGACATAGGCCAGACGGCTGGCGAGGTGGTAGCCCAGGGCGATGAGAGCCACGGCAGGAGCATACGACAGCTCGCCTGGCTCGGCCAGCGCCGCCGCGCTAGCTTGGCGGTATGAAACGGCTGCGGCTCGCTCCGCTCAGTCTCCTCCCCCTCTCGGCCGCCCTGGCCTGCGGGGGCGGGGGCAAGTCAGGTCAGGCGCCCACGCCGGCCACCGCGGCGGCGGCCGCGCCGACTCGACTCGTGCTCCACGTCGTGCGCGTCCGTGGGACCGACCTACGGTTCGTGGAGCGCGGCACCGGCATCCCGGTCGTGTTCGTGCACGGCAGCCTCGGCACGCTCGAAAGCTGGGGGCCCCAGATCGACGCGTTCGCGACCCGGTTCCGGGTGATAGCCTACAGCCGGCGCTATCACTGGCCCAATGCGGCGCAGCCCGACGGGCAGGAGTACTCGCTGTCGCTGCACGCGGACGATCTGATCGGG
>Ga0209377_1003359_pt1 | contig 10293 bp, 8 predicted proteins | sample GraSoiAngelo_141_FD_185898 | JGI IMG/M metagenome (GOLD analysis project Ga0209377, IMG submission 185898) | Grasslands soil microbial communities from the Angelo Coastal Reserve, California, USA - 14_0929_12_40cm (SPAdes) (version 2) | ecosystem: Environmental > Terrestrial > Soil > Grasslands ...
CTGGTCTCACGTTGCGCTCGGCGCTGAGCCCGCTTCACCACCCCGCCGCCCCACCCCGAAGTGCGAAATGCGGAATGCGGAATGCGGAATCGCAATGGAGGTTTGCACCGCGGGCCGACCTTCCAGGTACATTCCGCATTCCGCATTCCGCATTCCGCATTGGCTTCAGAACACGCTGAACGTGAAGTACTTGCGCGGATTGGCCTGGATGTCGGACAAGAGCTGCCGCAGTTGGATCATGGTGAGGGTGGTCTCGCGGTACAGAGTGGAATCGGCGACCAGCAGCCCCAACGTCCCGGTCCTGTTGGCGATGCGGGACATCACGCTGTCGGCCGCCACGAGCACGCGCACCAGACTTTCCTGATTCTTGTGCGCCGCGTCGAGCAGCTCGCGAAAGTCTTGGGAGGCGGCGCGCAGGTCCGTGCTCGTCGCGGCGGAGTTGTTGAGGATCGTCGCGAGCTGGCCCTGGTTCGTGGCGGAGTCCACCCGCCCGAGCGTCACCTGGAGGTTGGTCGCCGCCTTGGCCAGGACTTCCGAGCCCTGCTGCAGGTTCTGGCCGACCGAGCCCAGCACGTTCGCCTGCTCGTTCGTCACCCGCGCGATGCGATTCGCGACCTGCCCGAAATCCTTGATCGAGGAGCGCAGCTCGAGCACCGCCTCCGAGTCGAACGCGCTTTGGATCCGGCTCGAGACCGTGGCGATGTCGGTGGCGATGCGGCTCGCTTGGGCGGTGAGCTGGCCGATGTCGGGCAGGGTCGCTCCGGGCCACTTGTTGCCGCCCGCGGCCACGGCCTCGGCGATCGCCTGCCGCACGTTGGGATCGTTGGGCAGCTGTTCCAGCGGCACGAGGCTCGCGGCCCACTCGCCGAACAGCGATGCCGAGGCCGCGATCACGGCGGGCTTGGGGGGGGCCTGCACGCCGGCGTAAATCTTCAAGTCCGCCTCGACCCAGTTGCCCTGCGCCAGGCGGATCCCTTCCACCCGCCCCACCCGCACGCCCCGCAACACCACCGGATCGCCCACCGAGAGGCCACCCACGGTGCGGAAGCGCGCGGTGTAGACGGCCTCGGCCTTGCCGAGATGGGCCCCCGAGAGCCACAGCGCCCCGGCGACGACCACCGCCAGCGCGGCGATCACCACGAGACCGACGGCGAACTCGTTCTCCCGCCTCACGCGGGGCGTCCCTCGATGAACTGGCGCACGACGGGATCCTCCGACGCTTGAATCTCGGCGACCGTGCCGACCTGCCGGATGCGGCCCTCATACAGCATGGCGATGCGGTCGCCCACGGTGTAGGCGCTCCGCATGTCGTGCGTGACCACGACTCCCGTGGCGCCGAGGTGCTCCCGCGTCCGCACCATCAAGCGGTCCATCACGGCCGAGGTCACGGGGTCGAGGCCCGTGGTAGGCTCGTCGTAGAGGACGTAGCGCGGCCGCAGCGCGATCGCGCGGGCGATCCCGACCCGCTTGCGCATCCCGCCCGACAACTCCGCGGGATAGCGCTCCTCCGTCCCGGTGAGGTCGACCAAGGCGAGCGCTTCCCGCACCCGCTCGGCAATCTCCGCTTCGGCGAGTCCGCGGCGGCGCAGGCCGAGGGCGACGTTGTCGGCCACGGTCATCGAGTCGAACAGCGCCGCGAACTGGAACACGAACCCGATCTCGCGCCGCAGCGCAGTGAGGGCTGGGCCGTCGAGGGTCGAAACGGCGCGGCCGTCAACGATGACGTCCCCCGCATCGGGGTGCAACAGGCCGACGATGTGCTTGAGCGCCACGCTCTTGCCGCTCCCCGAATAGCCGATGATCACGAGCGTCTCACGGTCCCGCACCTCGAGCGTCAGGCCGGCGAGCACCGGCTTTGCGCCGAACGCCTTGTGGAGGTCCTGGAACTCGATCACCGCAACAGCACCAGGGCCCAGAAGGCATCCAGCACCAGCAGCAGGATGGCGGAGTAGACGACCGCCTGCGTGGTACTCCGGCCCACGCCTTCCGCCCCACCCCGCGTCCGTAGCCCCACCACACAGCCCACCAGGGTGATCGTGAACCCAAAGGTCGCGCTCTTGAACAGGCCGAACCAGGTGTCCTTGAAGCGATAGAAGAGCTTCAGTCCCTTGATGAACTCCTGGGTGGACAGATCGAGCAGCACGAGGCTCGCCACCCAGCCGGTGACGATGCCCGTGAGGATCGCCAGGGCCACGATCACCGGGAACATCGCGGTGCCGGCGATGACGCGGGGCAGGACGAGGAAGCTCTGCGGATCGTAAGCGAGCGTTTCCAGCGCGTCCACCTGCTCGGTCACCTTCATGGTGCCGAGCTCGGCCGCCATGCTCGCGCCCACGCGACCGGCGAGGGCGAGTCCGGCCAGCACGGGACCGAGCTCCAGCATCATCGTCTTCCCCACCAGGGTACCGACGAAGTACAGCGGGACGGTGCCCGTGAAGGTGTAGGACGCCTGGAGGGCGAGGACGACGCCGGTGAAGGCGGCGATGAAGAGGGCGACCGGCAGCGAGTCGACGCCGACGCGGCGCATCTGCACGATGGTAAGGCGGCCCCAGGTCGCCACGTCCGGGACGGCCCGCACCATGTCGCCCACGAAATGGCCGAAGCGGCCGACCGCGTTGATAGCGCGGACGGTCCCCCGGCCGACCCGTTCGATCACGGGCTAAAAGCTAGACGCTAAGACGCCAAGTGGCCATAAGCGACGAGTGGCCAGGGGACTCCCTGACCACTCGGCACTCACAGCCCCTCGGCGTCTCAGCGTCTGTGCGTCTATGCGTCTAGCATTTAGGCCGCGAAGCTCGCGAGCGCCTTTCCCACATCGCCGTCGCGCAGCCGCTTCAGCGCGCGATCCCGCAGCTGGCGCACCCGCTCGCGGGTGACGCCCAGCATGCCGCCGATCTCCTCCAGCGTGTGCTCGCGGCCGCCGTCCAGGCCGAAATAGAGCCGCAGCACCTTCGCGTCGCGCTTTTGGAGCGTGTTCAGCGCGCTCTCGATCTCGTCCGACAGGAAGCGGTCCATCGCCCGCTCCTCGGTGTCGGGGAGATCCTCGGCGATGAAGCGCTCGATGAGCGAACGGTCGCCGTCGGGGTCGAGGGGCGCGTCGAGCCGCACGTCGCCCGTGTTGAGGGCGGCGAGCGACTGCACGACCTCGAGCGACAGGCGCGTCGCGTCCGCGATCTCCTCCGGCGTGGGCTCGCGCCGCAGCGTCTGGCGCAGGTACTCGGCGGTGCGCACGATGCGCGACAGGTCGGCCGTGCGGTTGAGCGGCACGCGCACCGTCCGGCCCTGGCGCGCCAGCGCGGCGAGGATCGCCTGGCGGATCCACCACACGGCATAGGAGATGAACTTCACGCCCTGGTCGGGGTCGAACTTGCGGGCGGCCGTGAGCAGGCCGACGTTGCCCTCCCCGATCAGGTCGGTGAGCGGCAGCCCCCGGTTCTGGTACTTCTTGGCGACAGAGATCACGAAGCGGAGGTTCCGCTTCACGAGCTCCTGCATCGACTCCTGATCACCCGAGCGTACCTTGCGGGCGAGCGCGATCTCCTCCTTCTGCGTGAGGAGCGGCGTCTTGGACACCTCGTGCAGGTACTGATCGAGAATGTCGCGCTCGTGCTCGTGCGTGGCGAGCCCGTTGAGCAGACCCCGGCGCCGACCGCGCCGGCGCGCGGCCCTGGGCGGCGCCACCGAGCCGACGGGCCCCGCCGCGGTCGCCTTGGCGGCGACCGCGCGGGCTCGCTGGGGAGCGACCGTCGTCTTCTTGCGTCGGGTCTGCTTGGACATGGCTATCGGGCCTCGCACCGCCCGGTGATACCGCTCAGGAAGCGAAAAGTTCACAAAAAAGCCTGAAAACGCTTGACACCGCTAGAACGCCCCGGTAAGATGCCGTGTTCCCGCCGGGGCGCTTCGGGGGCGCCCAATATAATGGGGGCGTAGCTCAGTTGGGAGAGCGCGTGAATGGCATTCACGAGGTCAGGGGTTCGATCCCCCTCGCCTCCATAAAGGCTAGACGCACAGTCGCCGAGACGCCCAGACGCCTAGGTCCAACCGGGAGCAAACGGTTAGATTGTCAGCCGCGGAGCAGATCCTAGGTGTCTCGGCGTCCACGCGCTTCGGCGTCCGGTCTCTTGCGGGAATAGCTCAGTTGGTAGAGCACAACCTTGCCAAGGTTGGGGTCGCGGGTTCGAGTCCCGTTTCCCGCTCTCCCATGGCGACGCGGGGTGGAGCAGTCTGGTAGCTCGCCGGGCTCATAACCCGGAGGTCGTGGGTTCAAATCCCACCCCCGCTACCTACTAGACGCCGAGGCGCCCAGACGCCGAGAGGCCGGCGACTCGGCGTCTCGGCGTCGAGTCTTTCGGGCGGTTAGCTCAGTTGGTTAGAGCGCCACGTTGACATCGTGGAGGCCACTAGTTCGAGTCTAGTACCGCCCACTCGCGCCCATAGCTCAACTGGATAGAGCGCTTGACTACGGATCAAGAGGCTGGGGGTTCGAGTCCTCCTGGGCGCACTCGGGGCGTAGCGCAGTCCGGTTAGCGCGCCTGGTTCGGGACCAGGAGGTCGGTGGTTCAAATCCACTCGCCCCGACTGCTCGTAGCATGCAAACCTATCGGATCTCCGGCCCGCCGCGCCGGTCGTCCGCGACGAAGCGATCGCGCGCCGGCATCACCACGCGCGGCAGCGTGCGGGCGTCGATCACCGCCGTTTCCGGGATGATCTCGTTGCGCCATAGCAGGTACGCTACGAGGCTGTAGACCTCGTCCGGCGCGAGCGATCCCGGGGCGCCGAGCGGCATCGCGCGGTGGACGTAGTCGTACAAGGTCGTCGCGTAGGGCCAGTAGTTGCCGATCGTCCGGGCGGGGCCTTGGTCGCGACCCACCAGGCGATCGAACGGACCTTCCGTCCCGCTCGGTCCATGGCAGGCGGCGCACTTGCGCGTGTAGATCTTCACTCCCCCGGCGGGCGTCCCGCTGCCGGGCGGGAGACCGTCACCGTCCGGCATCACGTCGATGTCCCACGCCTTGATCTCTGCGGCCGTCGCGGCACGGCCCAACCCGAACCGCGCCGGGAGACCCGAACGGGGCGCGCCCTGCTTGGCGCTCGCGTACCCTGTGGCGAGCGCGGCCACGGCGACGCCGATCACTGCGGCGCGCCGCATCACCCCTCCAACCCCCAGCGCACGGTGCCGTCGCCGCGCACGCTCCAGGCCCGGATGTTGTTGAAGTGGTACGGAGCGCCGGGGCCGCGCACTTTACGGAGCTCGGCGAGGGTGGGCTGCACGTAGCCGGTCGCATCCACCGCGCGGCTCATGAGCATCGCGTCGCGCCCGTCCCAGTTCCACGGGAGGCGGAATCGGGTATGGCACTTCGGTAGCACGGGCTCCTGCAACTCGGCAGGTACCCAGGTCTTGCCGGCGTCGGTGCTCACGTCCACGCGGGTGACACGGCCGCGGCCGCTCCAGGCGAGCCCGCGGATCTCCCACCACCCTCGCTCCGTCAAGGCGGCCGGGTATGCCGGAGACGTGATGATCGACTTCGCGTCCATCACGAAGCTGAACATGCGCGCCGTCCCGTCGGGGAGCGGGTCGGTGTACTTCGCCGTCTCCTCGCGCGTCATGAACGGCCGATCGGCGAGCTCGATGCGACGCATCCACTTCACGTTGGCGCTGCCTTCCCACCCCGGCACGAGGAGCCGCGCCGGGTAACCCTGCTCGGGGCGGAGTGGCTCGCCGTTCTGGCCGTAGGCGATCAGCGCATCGTCCCAGGCTTTTTCTACGGGAATGCTGCGCGACATCACGGCGGCGTCTTCTCCCTCGGCGAGGAACCATTTGGCGCCGGGCTTCACGCCCACCTCGCGGAACAGCGTCGCGAGGGGGACGCCCGTCCATTCGCTCGTGCTGGTGAGGCCGTCGATGATCTGGGGAGTGAGGTCGGGCCGCAGGCCGCGGTAGGCCGCCGCGCCGTTGCCGGAGCACTCGAGGAAGTAGAGCCGGGAGACCGCCGGAAATCGCCGCAGCGCCGCGAGGTCGAAGACCGTGGGGCGCTCGACCATGCCGTGGACAAGGAGCTTGTAGCGGTGCGGGTCGATAGCGGGGACGCCGGCGTGATGGCGCTCGTAGTGCAGGTCCGACGGGGTGACGATGCCGCACAGGTCCTGGAGCGGCGTCAATGAGGTTCCCTGGTTCACCCCACTCACCAGGCGCCGCGGCCGCTCGAAAGGCGAGCGCTGGCCCAGCGCCGTGAGCGCGCGGCCGGGCACTTTGGTGGGGTCGGGTGGCACCTCGATCTGGGTAAGGGCGACGCGCTGCAGCACGGCGATGCCGACAGCGCCCGCAGCGCCGGCGAGCAGCCGCCGGCGCGACAGGCTGACACGGCTCATGAGCCTCCTTTCTCCGACCGCGAAGGCTTAGCGAGAAACCGCACTGCCTCAGCGAGTCCGGGCAGGTCCGGGTCGGCGCGATGCCAGATCGCCCGCAGGTCACCGTAGGCGCGGGCGGCCGTCCTCCGGTCCCCGGCCGCCGCCGCGGCGCGGCCGAGGCCCAGCAGCGACCTCGCGCGCCTGGGGGCGAGGCGGAGCGCCCGCGCGCACTCGACCTGCGCCTCCCGCGGGCGGTCGGCTTGGAGCAGCACCTCACACAGCAGCTCGTGCGATGGCTTGACGACCGCAGGCGGCCCGAACTCGAGCGGCATCGCGTCCTCGAGCGCCGTGGCCTCCCGCAGCAGGGCGACCGCGTCGTCCTCGGCCCCGTCCGCCTGCCGCAGCAGCGCCCGCAGCCCCTTTTCGAGGATACTCGGCACGCGATCTTTCTCCGGGCCCGTATCGATCGCGGCACGCATCTGACTGAAGGTCGCGAGGTCCGCCAGGTTGCGCTCGGCGCCCGCGCGGTCGCCACGCTTCACGGCGCTGAGCCCGAAGACGAACGCGTCCACCGCTCTGTCCCTGAGGCGCGCTTCGGCGAGGTCGATCTTGCCCCCCTGCAGAGGCCCACTGTCCCAGCGCTCGGTGTTCACGACGTAATCGGCGCGCATCAGGGCGAGCTCGGCGCGTTGCCGCGGCCGGCTCCAGTCCATGTTCCTGTGCATCAGGTTGAGGTGTCGCAGCGCGTCTCCGTACCGACCTTGCTGCAGATAGCCGTAGCCCAGCCAGGCGGTGTAATGGTTGGCCGTCCAGGCGGCTCGGTCCCGCCCGGACGCGAGCTCGTTCTGCGATACGACCTCATCCCACATCCCCAGCGCGAGGAAGATATGGGTGGTCATGTGCTGCGCGTGGGCGGCGTCCGGCGCGATCTTGGAATACGCCCGGGCCGCCCCCAGGCCCAGGGGCGCATGGATTGGGTCGTCGTAGCAATGGATCAGGAGGTGGGCAGCGCCTGGGTGGTTGGGATTGTCCCGGAATACCTTTTCGACGATCGCAGCGGCCCGCATGTAGGTCGGAACGTCCCGCACCCCCTGACTCAGACCGAGCAGCGAGAGCGCATAGAATACCTGGGCCTCGCGGTCCGCGGGGAAGCTCGCAACCAGCCGCTCCAGGGCGAGCGAGTACGCCGTATCTCGCTTCGCTTTCGAGCCGTCGCCGTAGAGGATTTCGACGGTTTCGAGATACGCTTGCTCCCGGGGTGTGGGCGCCTTGGCGCGCCGGGCGGCGGGCGTCGGGCCGAGGCGCCGGAGCGCCGCGCGGGCGGCGTTCACGTCCTGCTCGTTCCACAGCGGATGCGTGTAGGTCAGCGCCTCGCCCCAGTAGGCCAGCGCGAATCCGGGATCGAGGCGCTGCGCCTCGCGGAAGGCCTGCGTCGCGTCCCGGTACTCGAAGCTGTGCAGCAGCAGCACACCGCGGACGAACTGCGGCTGAGCCGCCGGGGCTCCCGACGTGGGAAACTCGATCGTCCCGAGGTGGGACGTTTGGGCCGACATCGGAGGCCCGGCGGCGAGGCACGCCAGCGCCGCGCACACGAGCCCCCGGATCGCGCGTCTCATGCGGCAAAAATACACGGAAAGCAGTCTTGACGCGCGTCGGCTCGCCGTCAGTTCACTGGCACGCGAAAGCAGCGCTGCACGTCTGCGACTCCGGACGCGCCAGCCGGTCGCGCACTCGTACCACTTCGCCCAGGACCAACGTCGCCGGCGGCTCCACTCGGGCCTCGCGAGCGCGCTCGGCGATCGTGGCGAGGGTGCCCAGCACGGTGCTAGCGTGCGGCAACGTGGCGCTTGCGGTCAGCGCCGCGGGCGTCGTGGGTCCCATGCCGTGCGCGATGAGCCGGGCCGTGATCTCGGGGAGCGCCCGCACACCCATCAGGACGACGAGCGTCGGAATGCGGGCGAGCGCGCCCCAGTCGAGATCCGACGCGCCGTCGCATTCGTGCCCCGTGACCACGGCGAACGCGGACCCATAGTCGCGGTGCGTCACCGGGATGCCGGCGGAGCCCGGGGCCGCGACGGCTGCGGTCACGCCCGGCACGACGGCGAACGGGACGCCCGCGGCAGCGAGCGCCTCACACTCCTCCCCCCCGCGCCCGAACACGAAGGGATCACCCCCCTTCAACCGGACGACGAGTCGCCCTGCGCGCGCTTCCGCGATCAGGAGGGCGTTGATCTCCTCCTGAGGGACGTGCCCGGAGGGACGCTTGCCCACGGGCAACCGGACGGCCCACGGCGACGCCCGGTCCACGAGGTCCGGATGAACGAGGCGGTCGTACACCACGACGTCGGCGGACTGAAGCAGGCTCTGGCCCCGCACGGTGATCAGCTCCGGATCGCCCGGCCCGGCACCGACGAGGTACACCATGCCACCGGGCTCCACTCGCACCGCGTCCTCCGCATACCGCTCAGGACGGGCGGCGGCGTCGATCAGCTCCGCGATCCGGCGCCGCGCTCCGGCCACGTCCCCGCGGCGCAGGAACTCGACGGCGTCGGAATCCACGATGTCGTACCACAGTTTGGCGCGCGCCCGGACGTCGGGCACGCGGGTGTGCACCGCCGGCCGCAGCCGGCCGAGCAGCTCGGCGAGCGTGGCGTACTCGGGGCCGATCGAGCGCGCGATGCGCTCGCGCAGCCGGACGGCGAGCGCCGGGCTCTGGCCCGCCGTCGAGACGGCCACCGTGACGTCTCCCTGGCGGTGAATGGAGGGCGCGATGAAGCTGCAGTGGGGCAGGTCGTCCACGGCGTTCAGGAGCACTCCGCGCGCTTCGGCTTCGGCCCACACGGCGCCGTTCACCACGTCGTCATTGGTGGCGGCGATCGCGAGGAACGCTCCCGCGAGGTCGCCCGCGCGATACGGCCGCCGCCACACCACGATGATCCCCTGCCCCACGAGGTCGTCCAGACGCCGTGATGTCGCCAGGCTCACGACCGTCACGCGCGCGCCGGCGTCCAACAGTCCCAGGACCTTTCCCTCGGCGACGGCGCCGCCGCCCACGACCACGCAGCGCCGCCCCTGCAGTCGGAGAAACGCCGGGTAGACGCTCGCCGTCACGTCGCCGCCTCGGAAACCTGGTCCGCCCGGAGCGCCGCGATTCCGACCCGGTGCCAGAAATCCCCGAACCCTTCCGCGGGCCGCCGCTCAGCGCGATAGCGCTCGAGCAACGGGCGCACGGTGGCGACCAGGCGACCGCGTGGCACCAGGTCCGCGTACGCCACGCCCAGCCGCGTGCCCAGGATCGTGCCACCGACGAAGATCGTGTACTTGTCCAGCGCGCGACCAACGAACGCGAGGTCGGCCGTGTACGGTCGGGCGCAGCCGTTGGGGCACCCGGTCATGCGCACGGTCATCCGGACGTCGGCCAGCCCCAGGCGCTCGAGCTCCCGCTCCAGCTCGTCGATCACTCCGGGGAGGGCCCGCTCCGCCTCGGCGATCGCCAGGCCACAGGTCGGCATAGCGGGGCAGGCCATCGACCAACGCCGCACCCGCGAGATGGCCCCTTCCGCGGGCACCCCGCAGGTCGTGAGGATCGCCCCGACGGCCGCCCGCCAGCCGCCCGGCACGTCCGTGAGGAGCAGGTTCTGTTGGGGGGTGAAATGGACCCCGACGCGAAACGTCTGCACGATGCGCCGCAACGCGGTGCGAAGCCGCATCTCCGTCGTGTCCCGGATGCGGCCGTTCTCGACGAACAAGCCGCAGCACCAGCGGTTGTCGCCCTGGTCGTGCCACCCGAGATGATCGTGGACGTCCCGGACCTCCACGGGCGCGGGGGGCGGCAGCGCGCGGCCGAGTCGCTGCTCCACCTGTCGCCGGAACCAGTCGAGGCCCTGCTCGTCCAGGAGATACTTGAGGCGGGCGCGCCGACGGTCGCCGCGGTTGCCGTAATCC
>Ga0209377_1003369_pt1 | contig 10279 bp, 13 predicted proteins | sample GraSoiAngelo_141_FD_185898 | JGI IMG/M metagenome (GOLD analysis project Ga0209377, IMG submission 185898) | Grasslands soil microbial communities from the Angelo Coastal Reserve, California, USA - 14_0929_12_40cm (SPAdes) (version 2) | ecosystem: Environmental > Terrestrial > Soil > Grasslands ...
TTTAATCGACCATTGTAACCGCGGCCTGCTTCAATTCACAGGGCCTGATCGTCTTTCCTTTCTCCAAGGCATGCTCTCCAACGATCTCCGGGATATAAAACCCGGCGAAGGCCAGTACGCGACGGTATTGACCCAACAGGGAAAGGTTCTCGGCGATGTTCGTGTACTGCGATCTGATAATTCTTTTTATCTGGATCTTTGGGAAGTCATCAAAGACAAAATCGTCGAACATCTGAATCGCTATCTGGTGGCGGACGAAGTCGAGATTGCCGACCGGTCCGAAGGCTACGGGATACTATCGCTTCAAGGGCCTCAGTCTACGGGCCTGTTACGCAAGCTTGTCGGCCAAGCGGAGCTACCCGGGCGCCCGGCGCAGCACGTTATCGTGAATGTAGACGGCGCTAACATCTGTGTCGTTCAAGACAGTCATACTGGTGAGCTAGGATTCGATCTAATCATTCCGGTACTAGCTTTACAAAACGTCGCCCAAAGAGCGACCGATGCAGGGAAGCAGTTTTCCGCAGCATGGGTCGGTGAAGAGGCACAGAATATCCTTCGCATCGAGGCCGGGATTCCCCGCTACGGCGTCGACTTTACGGAAGATAATCTTCTTTTGGAATCCGGATTGAATGATGCGGTGAGCTTCACTAAGGGCTGTTATCTTGGCCAGGAGGTGATCGAGCGCATCCGCTCGCGCGGTCATGTCAATAAGAAACTGGTTGGGTTTTTACTTGACGGCCAAGGACCGGCGCGCGCCAGCGCGTTAATCTATGCGTCTGACAAGGAGGTCGGCAACGTCACCAGCTCGGTCTGGTCGCCAGGTTTGGGCCGTCCAATCGCGCTCGGCTATGTTCACAGGGAGTTTTGGGCGGCCGGAACCAAGCTGTTCATCAAGCATGACGGCGATTTAGTTCCAGCGACGGTGGCTGATTTGCCCTTCTTGCGCGCTACAGATGAAACGGTTTCTTCCCCTTGAATCCGACTCTCAAGTACGTATATTAGGCGGAAATTTTTCAGCCGCTAAGAAAGGAAGCTCATCAATGGCCAATTTCATCAAGGTTTGTAAGACAAGCGAAGTGCGGGCGGGTTGCGGCAAGAGCATCGATATCAATGGCAAGCTCGTTGCAGTGTTCAACGTAGACGGCAACTTCTACGCCATCAATGATACTTGCGGCCACCGCGGCGGCCCTTTAGGAGAAGGAGAACTCGACGGAAAGACCGTGATTTGTCCCTGGCACGGCTGGCGCTATGACGTGACCACTGGCGCGAACGAGCTTGTACCCGATTTTCCGACGGAGAAATATCAAGTGAGGGTTGAACAAGACGACGTATTAGTCGAAATTTGACTGCGCTCTCCTGCAAACCACAAAAGGCTCGCCATCTCTCCGTTGAGATTAGCGAGCCTTTTGCTTTTTGAACTAGCCGGCAATATTGCCTAGCTCTTGCTGATCTTGTCCAGCGCGGCAAATAATTCCGGGTTTTCCGGAATGCCCTTGTCGTACTCCTTGACGAAGCGAATCACTCCCTGCTTGTCGATAATAAAAACCGCCCGCTTGGGAAAACCCTGCGGTCGCAAGCAGTCATACATGGTACATACTGCGCCGTGGGGCCAAAAATCGGACAACATCGGAAAATTGATCCCGCCCATCTTCTCGGCAAAGGCTTTATGGGAGAACGGAGAGTCGACGCTTATGCTCAAGACTTGAGCATCACGGGCTTCGAATTCCTTTCGGTCTTTTTCGAAGCCGCTGAGTTCCCGCTCTCAACCGCCGGTAAAATCGAGCGGATAAAATGCTAGGACAACGTTCTTTTTGCCCTCGTAATCTTTCAATGAAACATTCTGTTCACGCGAGACTGGCAAGGTGAACTCCGGAGCTTTCTGCCCCACACTCGGCATCGCCATAAAAACCTCCTAAACGAGGATTTGGAGTACTGGAGTGTTGGAGTAATTGAGCGTTGGATTCCTCCGTTATTCCAGTACTCGATTACTCCATTTTTCTCTTCAGGTAAAGCTTGATGTAATCGTTCAACGCATCTTTCGTGCTGGCAAAGGCCAGATTCTCCCAGGGAATGTCCGAGGGCAGAAACGACCCGGCTTCGACGGATTCATCGGCTGCCGTTAGTTCTCCGCCGACCACCTCCGCCGCATAAACCACGATAATGTTGGGAGAGCCCGAGTAGGAATAAACGTTCAGCAGCGAAGAGAGCTTCACGTCCAATTGGCATTCTTCCTTCGTTTCACGAATGGCGGCGTCATCCACGCTTTCGCCTCTATCGACATAGCCGCCCGGAAAAACCCATTTCCCCATCGCCGGCTCGACGCCGCGCTTGAGCAAAACGATCCCGCCCCTCACCGTAAATATCGTTCCAGCGACGACCTTCGGGTCCTGGTAAAAAATAAACGAACAGTTCTGACAGACCAGCCGTTTCGGCTCCATTGCTTTGACGATGCGCTTTTCGAGATCTCCCCCACACCGCGGGCAGAAGCGATATTCGATATGACCATGAGTGTGGTGCTGATGATGTTCCGCTGTCATGAGTTCTTTTCTAGCGCATATTTGCTTGAAACGAAAGAATCTTTTCTGTACTCATGGACCATGCTTCGAGCCGTCATCTTTGATTTCAACGGCGTCATTGTGGACGACGAACCGATTCACTTTCGATTGTTTCAAAAAGTCCTCGGCGAGGAAGGCATCGATCTCACAAAAGATGATTATTATGCCCGCTATCTCGGCTTTGACGACCGCGGCGCATTTATAGCCGGATATCGTGAACACGGCCGGCCCTTAAGCGAACAGAAACTGGCCGAGCTCATCGAGCGGAAGGCGGTGTATTACCGGGAGGCGATTCGGAGCCATGTATCCATATTTCCGGGCGTTAAAAACTTAGTCGCCGATCTTGCTCAGCGCCTGTCGCTGGCGGTGGCCTCCGGGGCTTTAAGGGAGGAGATAGAGACAATCCTTTCGACCCTGGGATTGCGTGATTACTTTCACGCCATAGTGAGCGCGGAAGATGTAAGCGAGGGAAAGCCCGAACCGGAGATCTTTCTAAAAGCCCTGGCTCGACTCAATGCACGGCTTGACGATGACCCTCCTATCGCCGCTGCAGATTGCATCGTGATAGAAGACTCCAAAGAAGGGATTCGGGCCGCGCGCCGCGCGGGCATGCAATGCCTAGCTGTGATGAATTCTCACCCGGCAGAGTTGCTATCCGAAGCCACGGCGGTCGTGAAGAGCCTCGAGGATGTCGCCCTTCCCTTTTTAGAGAAGCTCTGTTCCTAACTTCTGAATCTCAAAAGCGTCATTGCTACCGATAAGGACTCCTTTGCGATCGAACGGTGACTTCCACCGGGCAGCAGGTCGCCGGGGAGGTCAAAATAAAATGAACGGTCTGAGCGATATCGTCGGCTTGAATCATTTTGCTTCGATCCAGTTGCCGGTTGGGCGGAATCAACGGCGTGTCGACAAAACCCGGCAGGATCACCGCTACCTTTATGCCTTCCTCCCTTACCTCCTCGTAGAGAGACTGGGTAAACCCAATCAAGCCGAACTTCGAAGCGGAATAGGCGGCGCCATTGGCTTCGCCAGTTTTTCCGGAAACCGAGCCTATATTTATGATCGCGCCTTCACCCTTTGCGATCATATTTGGCAGCAGCAATTTGGCGAGCAACATCGGCGCCCGCAGATTCAGACGAAATGTTTGGTCCCAATCCTCAAGCTTCCCTCTGAGAACCGGCGCGCGCTTTCCCCACCCTGCGTTGTTGATCAGAATATCAACCATCCCCCACATCTTTTGACTCTCTTCGACCAGACGGCTGATATCGTCATCCAAAGTTAAGTCGGTAGGAATAGCGATCGCCTCGCCACGGCTGGATTGGATCTCCTTCTTGACCTCTTCGAGCTGAGCCGAAGTCCGAGCGGCGAGAATGACACGGCATCCGGCTTGTGCAAGCGTCACAGCAATGGCTCGGCCGATGCCTCTTCCAGCGCCCGTGACAAGGGCAACCTTCCCCTCCAGCGTGGTTGCGGAAGCGTTCACCGTAGCAAATAGGTTAGTGAACCGTGGGAGGATCGGTCTGTGGGGCCTGTTGAGCTACCGACGAACCATGGTGATGGATCATGCGCCAGCCGTCCGGCCCCTTCTCGAAAATATTCGTCGTCAAAACCGTGGCCGAAATATTTTGACCCTCGACCGAACTGTTTAGGTTTTCGTAAAGAGTGACCCAAGCCATGTTGCCGCGGATTTCTATTGCAACGTCGGTCAGCAGAAAACGTATCATCGGCGTGTTCTCAAAAATTCTTCGCCAGCTCTCCATCACCACGTTCCATCCGCGCAGGATTCTCCAGCCCGGATGACCGCACTGGATAGGGCTTTCCTTAGCCCAGACTTTTTCCATTTGCTTTACGTCCAGACTTTCGAAAGCGCGATAGAAATTTTCGTTGGCCTGGGCGACGAGTTTTGTGTCTTCACTCATGGTGGTTCTTCAATGCGACGGTTTCGGCGTGACGAACACCAGGGTGACGAGGCGTTGCTGGCTACGATTGGCGACGCCGTGATCCTGCCCGGCAGGGGCAAGGGCGATCTCACCCGGCCCCAGCTCCCTCTCTTCTTCGCCCACCTTGAACACGCCTTTGCCCTCAAGGACGTAGTAGACTTTATCCTGACCGGCGTGCGTGTGGGCGCTCTGTTCTTGACCTGGTTCAAAACAGTAGGTGTCACAGAAGAATCTGTCAGTTTCGAAGACACCGTTCTTTTTCATCTTATCCGGTGAAAATCGCAGCGCATCTGAAAGCTTTTTGAAATTACCCATGACCGCCTCCTTCATGGCGTTTAAAGAGGTTGAAGCGATAGTACCATAGGCACTGAGGCATGCAAAACCAGGGCAAATTTGTTATCTGTGACCGATGGACTCGGTTTTAATCCGCTACCATGAAATCGCGCTGAAAAAAGGTAATCGGCCATACTTTACGGAGCTGCTGAAGCGAAACTTGCTTGCCGCCGTCAGAGACCTGGGAGTCAAAGAGATACGCAGTCTGCCGGCGCGGCTTCTGGTGACGTTCAAGAGCGAGATTGATACGCAAATAGCCATTCAGCGAATCCGTACCGTTTTTGGAGTGGCAAACTTCTCGCCGGTCGAGAGAACAGCGCGCGATATCGAGGTCCTTCGGACACGCATATTGAAATCTCTAAACGGGATTCACTTCGCATCCTTTCGCGTCGACACGCAGCGCGGCGATAAGACCTTTTCGCTCACCTCGCCGGAAATCAATCGACAACTCGGTGCCGCCGTCAAAGAAAAATCCGGCGCGCGCGTCGATCTTTCGCATCCCGAATTCACCGTAACCGTGGAAATTCTTCCGCAGGACGCTTTTTTTGGTTTCGACAAGATCCCCGGCGCGGGTGGATTGCCCGTTGGGGCGAGCGGTCGGGTCGTATCTCTGATCTCAGGCGGCATCGATTCGCCGGTCGCGGCTTATCGCATGATGCAGCGAGGCTGCCGGCTGATTTTCGTCCACTTTCACAGCACCCCCTATCTCGACAAGACTTCGCAAGAGAAGGTCCGTCAACTGGTGACGGCTCTCACGCGGCATCAATTTCTATCCCGCCTTTATTTGGTGCCGTTTGGCGAGATCCAAAGGCAGATCGTCGCCGCCGTGAGCCGACCGCTCCGCGTCGTGCTCTACCGGCGCATGATGCTGCGAATCGCGGAAGGTGTAGCGAGAAAAGAAAAGGCTAAAGCGCTTCTAACAGGAGAAAGCCTGGGTCAGGTCGCCTCGCAGACCCTGGATAACATGGCCGTTATCCAACAAGCCGCGACCCTGCCGATCCTGCGTCCTTTGGTCGGCATGGACAAACAAGAGATCATCGATCAGGCGCGCCGCATCGGCACATTCGAAATTTCGTCTATCCCGGATCAAGACTGCTGCCAGCTTTTTGTGCCGAAGCATCCTGCGACCAAAGCAAAACCATGGGAGGTAGAGGAAGCCGAATCCAAACTCGACGTCGCGGAACTGATGCGGATGGGAATTGAAAACACCATAAACGAAGAATTCACCTTCCCGGATTGATCGCATCTTGCCGTCTACCGCGCATTGGTCGCCGATGAACGTGCTCTTCGGGGCACAAACTTTTCCGGCTGGCCTGAAAGGACGCGAGTATCGCGCTCTGTCATCCCGAACGAATGTGAGGGATCTTGGTCCGGACGCATCAGGACGAACGGAAAGGCTTGAAATGAGAAATTTCCGTCCCTGCTGAGGCTCTCGAAACACGAGAACCATCCTTTCCGCAGCCTGCTAGCCTAGCCACTCACCATCAAAGCGTCACGCACCAGCGGCGAGCATTATGAGGTATCCAGAATACCAGCAAGATCAAGGCGGCTAGAAAGATCACTGGCGTTGGGAGCCAGCGCATCAGGGATAGAAATCCCCATAGGGGAACCCGTGGGCTGCGAGCGATCAGGTCATTGGATAAGAGATTCGCCCAACCGAAGCCGAGGATCATCATTGTTCCAGCTGTAACAATAAAAAACTTGATGTAGGCCCAGAGCCGTTGGCCTTTGGGTAAGTAAGTTGAAATTCTTTCCATCTCCAGCGCTGACCATATTTGGGAATGCATGAAGAGAGCGACCGAAACCAACAGACCAAAATAGTAGAAGAACCCGATCAGTCCTGATTTCGGCATTGTAAACGGGAGACAAGACATCAAAACCAAAAGCGGGAGCCAAAAAACCAACATCCGCACCTGTTGAATCACAAAAAGTCTCCTGTGAGAGATCGGCAGCGCGAGCAAGTAATGTCTTGACATCTGGTGCTGAGTTCGCCATGGAGAACCAAGGATGTAATTTTGGGCCATGCTTGGAAACATAAAATAAGCCGAGAAGAGCACCGGCAAACCTATCGCTCCGCTAACTAACGCTGCGATAGTGATGAACAGTAAAATGGCCCAGTATAACTGACAGTCTCGAAAGTCCCTTCTGAGAAAATGCAGAATCATAAACGTTCGAGGCGCTCTGCCACCGCGCCAGCGAGATCACGATTGCCATCTAGAAAATTACTTGTTTCCGAGAAAAGGAGTTGACGGCCTCGATTAAGAAGTAAGATCTTATCTGCGTACGTCTCTAACCCTTCAGGGATATTTGTAGCGAGCACAATGGTCATTCCCCGCTCTTTCTGTTGTTCTTGGAGCGCTTGAAGAAACTTTCTTCGTCCTAGAATGTCCAATACCGCAGTGATTTCGTCAGCGATCAGAAGTTCCGGGTCTGCGGCAAGAGCCCCAATGATCTGAAGGCGGCGAATTTCTCCGGCGGAGAGATTGCCCACGCGCTCCTCACAGCTAATCTTGAATTGCTCCGCCAACCGCTTTTCTCTCGCGAGATCGTAGCTATTGTAAAGCGACGATGAAAGGCCAGAAATTCTGCCCCATCCCAGTCCCCGGGAATATCGACCTTTTCCGATAGGTAACCAACACGCGCACGCGCTTCCCAGGCGTCATGACCAGGATCCATTTCCATGACTCTAAGCTGGCCGCCGGTGCGCCGACGGAAACCCATTAAGAGATCGAGCAGTGTCGTCTTGCCTGCTCCGTTTTCCCCCAAAACCGCGAGGAATTCGCCTTTGTTCAAGTTAAAGCTGAGTCCGTTCAATATCTCACAGCCATTGTGAAGGCAATATTGAAGATCGCTCGCAGCAACGATCATATACAGCTCAGTTCCGGCGAAGAACAAGAGAATGCATGGACAATAGTCACTGTCCGTCACACGTAGTGCTGAATCCGCTGCAGGCTGGGGGGAAAAAACAAATCTTCCGGCTCAGGTTTCTTTTTGATCATGCCCTGTTCGTATTCGTAGCGAATGGCGGCTTCTAAAGTTTTTCGATTATCCTCGAGATTGTAAGGCCAAGGGTCGGCGCCGAAAATTTCCCTTTGTTCCCGCATGAGATCCTGCACCCATACGAGAGCGAAACTGCGCGGATCCCTCATGCGCTCGTAACAAGCCTCTTTGGCGCGCTGAAAACCCTCAACCAAACTCATCGCCACCCAAGGATTTTTTTCCAAAATGTGATTCTTGACCACCACCGTGTGCATGATCGGGAAAATGCCGCTCTTTTTATAGTAGTCGATCTCGGCTGCCTTCGGGTCTGGAAAGAGCAACGCCACTTTCGGCGATCCCTTTCTGATGGAAGGCAACACCTCCGGATAAAGGGCCGCTTCGAGGTCGCCGTCAAGCAACATCTGATCGACGTTCTTCCCCTCGGGCACGCGCTTTAGCTTGATCCATTTGGCCGGCTCGAACGGAATGTCCTCTTCTTCCTGGCACCACCATTCGATGGTTTTGAGATCGACGCCGTAATAGTCCTGAAGAATGCCGCGCATCCACAAACCGGCCGAGTTTTGCAAAGTATCCAATCCCACTCGCTTGTCGTTGAGGTCCGACGGCTTTTCTATGCCGCAGCCGGTTCTCTTGATCATATAAGAGTGGCGAAAGCGACGATGCGGAAATACTGGAATAGCGGTGTAATTACATCCCCGGTCCCGAGCGACCAGATAGCCCACCAAAGAGAGCTCACAGACGTCAAATTCTTCATGACGCAGCATCCTGCCGTGCCGCTCCGGAGAAGCCATGGTTAGAACATTCAGGTCGATCCCGGGCGCGGTCACCGTTCCATCGAATAACGGGCGCAAAAGATCATAATCGCCGCAGGCGAAGGTGAGTTTGAGCTTGGACATTCAGCTTTCCTTTACGAATTGTCGGTATTCTTCCGGAGTGTCGATATCGATCGTGACCCCTTCATCTTCGGTATCGATTTCAAGCGTATCCTTTTGGTGGGCATGAACGACTGCTTTGGCGCCCTGATCGAGGGCAGCGTTCAGCAGCTCTGAAAACAATGACCGAGAAAAGATAACCGGATGTCCCCGGCGACCATGATAACGGGGCACGACGATTAGCTTCTTGGACTCGTAGAAGCGATCGATCATTACATCTACCAAGATGGGATTGACATAAGGATGATCGACCAAATGAACTAATATTCCGTCTAATATTCCGTCTAACTCGGCGGAGGACTGCCGGGATTGAATATCGCGAATCGCTGCGACTAACGATGACAGTTGTCCCTTCTTGTATTCGTTATTGACCACGATCAGTACGGGAAGATCGGCGATTTTCTGCCGCATCTCTTCTGCCTTGTGCCCGAGGACAACAAGAATTTTCCCAACTTTAGTCGATTGGAAGGAGCTAACGATCTTTTCGATGAAGCGAACGCCGTCGATGGGAAGCAGCGCCTTCGGGCGACCCATCCGGCTGGACTCGCCGGCGGCTAAGACAACGGCTGCGATCATCTTTTCTACGGATAGCGTGGTGAATTACTTGTAAAGCTTATCGATAAAGCCACTTTTTTCGAGCTCGCGCACAATGCTGTCGTCGGCTACGTCTTCGAAGCGCATGGTCGCGTTGGGCTTGCGAGCGAGCGCGTCTTTGATTTGAATTTCCGTTCCCTCCCGCGTCACCAGCGGCACTCGATCATAGAGTTTGGCGACGGCCGCATAGGAAGATTCCAGATATGCGGGGTTGTTTTGCCGGCTGTACTTGGCAATGATCTTCTTACTTTCCTCTTTATGGGTTTTAAAAAAGGCGGTGGACTCGATCAACCCCATAACGATGCGTTTTACGGTTTCTCTACGAGCGGTCAGATACGGCTTAGTCGTCGTCGCGCAGATGTAGGGAAACTCGAAGCGCTTTTGGAAATCCGCGGTGCTGATCAAAATTCGATGCGACATGCCCTGGGCCAACTGAATGACTCCCGGTGGAGAAGGAAAGCCGGCGATTCTGCCGCTGCGAAACGCGCCGGCCCTCTCCGGCGCGCCACCGACTTGCAATATCGGCACGTCTTTGACCGGTTCAAGCCCCAGTCCTTTGATCAAAACCCGCGCTGCCACGTCCGATGCGCTACCCACGCGGCTGATTCCAATGCTTTTGCCTTTGAGGTCTTCTGCCGTTTTAATCGATTCTTGAACGACCAACTCATACGGAAGCGTGTTGAGAGAGCAAGCGACCATGACAAGGCTCGCGCCTCCCACATTGGCGCTGGCAACTCCTCCTCCCGATGCATTCCCAACGGAAACATCGCCGGCGATGATGCTAGCGACAGCCGTCGTTGTGCTGGGGATGTAGATAAGCTGACTATCCAAGCCATGTTTCTTGAAAAAGCCGCCCTCCTGCGCCGCGTACCAAACCGCGTTACTCGTATCCACCGAGCTATAATCCAGCTTGACTCGTTCCTGA
>Ga0209377_1003373_pt1 | contig 10276 bp, 10 predicted proteins | sample GraSoiAngelo_141_FD_185898 | JGI IMG/M metagenome (GOLD analysis project Ga0209377, IMG submission 185898) | Grasslands soil microbial communities from the Angelo Coastal Reserve, California, USA - 14_0929_12_40cm (SPAdes) (version 2) | ecosystem: Environmental > Terrestrial > Soil > Grasslands ...
GCCATCCGCGGCGGCAATGCCGCGGGCGCGGAGCAGCCGCACCCAGCGGGTCTCGCCCGGGGCGTAGACGAGGTCGAGTGCTGCGGTGATGTCCCGCATCTCCTCGGCGGCGAGCGGCAGGGGGTCGCGGTCCTCCAGGCCGAGGGGAGTGGCATTGATCACGATCTCGGTCGCGACGGGGACCCGGGCCGCGTGCGCGCTCGCGCCCGCGCCCTCCGCCCAGCGCGCAAAGGCGCGCGCGCGCTCCGGGTCGCGGGAGCGCACCTGCAGCTCCGCCTTCGCCTCCGCCGCCGCGACCGCCACGGCGCGGGCCGAGCCCCCGGTGCCGAGCACGAGCCACCGCCCCGCCCCGTCCCCGCCCAGCGCGCGCAGGGCGCCGAGCACACCGGCCACGTCCGTGTTGTCCCCCACCAGCTGACCCTGCTCGGTCCAGAAGGTATTGCACGCTCCCACGCGCGCGCACAGATCGGTTTTCCGCGCGCAGCATCGTTCCACCGCTTCCTTGTGGGGCACGGTGACGTTCCCGGCGGCGCCGATGCCTACGAGCGCGCTGAGCAGCGAGGAGAGGGCGGCGGCGGGGGTCGGCAGCGCCACGTAGACGGCGTCGAGCCCGAGGGCTCGGAACGCCGCGTTGTACATCGTGGGAGAGAGCGAGTGGGCGATCGGATCCCCGATCACCCCCAACAGCCTGGTGCTAGCGCTGATCTCCACGCCCGGCCTCCGCGACGATGCGCTCCACCGCCGTGGCGACGAGCGCCTCGAGCTCGGCGCAGGTGTCGCGGTAGACATCGAGGTCGCCACCGAACGGGTCGCTCACCTCGGCCTCGTCACCCTCCCGGCCGGCGTACTCGCCCAGCACGAAGACGTGTCCCTCGCCCCCCAGCTCGTCCACCCGCGCGCGGTGGTGGCGCGCCATCGTGAGGATCAGGTCGGCCGCGTCCACCATCTCGCGGGTGAGCAGCTGCGCTCGATGGCCCGAGAGATCGAGCCCGCGCTCGAGCCCAACCAGGTAGGCGCCCTCGGATACCGGCGCCCCGTCCCACGCGCCGGTCCCCGCCGAGGAGACCTCGATGGCCTCGAACCCGCGCTCCTTGAGCGCGCGCTCCAGCAACGCGGCCGCGAGCGGGCTGCGGCAGATGTTACCGGTGCAGACGAGCAGGATCGTCTTCATTCGCGTTTCACGGAGCCAGCCGGCCCGCGGCGCGGCGGAGATCCACCAGCGTCAGCGCCCCTTCGCGCACCAGGCGGGGCGTCGGGCGTGTGCAGTCAACCACCGTCGACGGCGGCGAGTTCCCCAGCACCCCGCCATCCAACACCACTAGTGTACCTGCTTCGGCCGCCGCCGCGAAGTCGCGCAGGATCGCCTCCGCGCCGGGGGCCGGCGGCTGGCCGGGCAGGTTGGCCGATGTCGAGGTGATCGGCTCCTCCAGGGCTGCGACGAGCCGGGCCATCCCCGGATGCGACGTCCACCGCACGGCGATTCCCCCCTCCGGTCCGCGCAGCAGATCGGGAAGCCGGCCGCCCCCTCCGGGGAGCACCAGCGTGAGGGGGCCCGGCCAGAAGGCGCGGGCGAGGGCGCTCGCCACCTCGTTGAACGCGAGGCCCTGGGCCTCGGCCATGGTCCGGCTGCTCACCAACAGCAGGAAGGGCTTGTTCGGGCGGCGGCCCTTCAGCCGAGCGAGCGCGCGCACCTCGGCCTCGCGCGCCCGTGAGCCGAGACCATACACCGTTTCGGTCGGGTACGCGAGCAGGCCTCCGCGCTGCAGATGGGCCGTGACGGCGGAAAGGGCCCCCTCGATCTCGGCGTCGCTCCGGAACGGGACGGGCTTCACCGCAGCTCACGCGCCAGCGCCTCGGCGATTCGGAAGTCATCGGCGGTCGTGACCTTGAAGTTCTGCGGCGTGTCGGGCACGACCTCGAGGGGCACGCCCGCGCGCTCGCACACCTCGGCGTCGTCTGTGGGGGCCTCGTTCCCGCCGAGCTGTGCGTAGGCGCGCTCCAGCATCGCCCGGGGAAAGCCCTGCGGCGTGTGGGTACGCCACAGGCGCTCCCGGGGAACGGTTCTCACGATCTGCCGGTTCTCGGCGACCTCCTTCACGGTGTCGCTTACGGGGACGGCCGCGACCGCGCCCACTCCCCCGCGCGCGCGTGCGATCACGCCATCGATGGTTTCGCGGCTGACGAAGGGGCGTGCGGCGTCGTGCACCAGCACGACGGTGGCGTCCGCGCTCAGGGCGCGCAGCCCGGCGCGCACCGACTGCGCGCGCGTTTCGCCCCCGGGTACGAGCCCCAGCCGCTCTCCCCCGAGCTTCGCGAGCCAGTCGGGAGGCTGCTGGACGTGGCCCACAGGGAGCGCGACCACCACGTGCGCCACCGCCGGGTGCGACGTGAACGGCCGCAGCGCGCGCAACAGCATCGGCACGCCGTGGATCGGCCGGAACTGCTTGGGCTCGCCGGGGCCGGCGCGCACCCCGGCCCCGGCCGCCACGATCACGACGCCGATGTCAGGCCGCGACGCGGCGGGCGAGCTCACCGATCCCGTCCAGCGCGACGAGCTCGACACCCGCGGCGCCGGGCGCGATGCGCGACCGCGCCGAGCAGAAGACGCGGCGGAAGCCCTGGCGCGCGGCCTCCGCCAGCCGCCGCTCCACGCCGGCCACCGGCCGTACCTCGCCACCCAACCCGACCTCACCCAGGAACAGCGCGTCGGCGGGGAGGGGGCGATCGCGCACGCTGGAGACCAACGCCGCGAGCACCGCCAGATCGGTGGACGGCTCGACCAGGCGGATTCCGCCCGTGACGTTGACGAACACGTCCAGCTCCCCGCACGCCACGCCGCCGCGACGCTCCAGCACGGCGAGCAGCACCGCGAGCCGGCGATGATCGAGGCCGGTCGCGACCCGCTGCGGCGTGCCGAACCCGGCCTTCGCGGCGAGCGCCTGGATCTCGACGAGGAGCGGACGCGTGCCTTCCATCAGTGCGGTCACCGCGGAGCCGGAGACGTTGGTCGCGCGGCCGGCGAGGAACGTCGCCGCCGGGTCCGCGACCGGCAGGAGCCCGCCCACGGTCATCTCGAACACGCCGATCTCGTCGACCGAGCCGAACCGGTTCTTTACGGCGCGCAGCACGCGGTGATCGAGCGTGTGCTCGCCTTCGAAGTAGAGGACGGTGTCCACGATGTGCTCGAGCGTCTTCGGCCCGGCGATCCCGCCTCCTCGCGTCACGTGCCCCACGAGCAGCACCGCGGGCCCGGCCTGCTTGGCGAAGCGCATCAGCCGTGCGGCGCACTCCCGCACCTGGCCCACGTTGCCGGGCGCGCCCTCGAGCTCGTCGGTGTAGGTGGTCTGGATCGAGTCGACGAACACGACGCGACAGGCGAGCGCCTGCGCGTGATGGAGGATCGCCTCGAGCCGGGTCTCCCCCAGTACGTGCACGCCGCGCGCGTCGTCCGTCAGGCGGTCTGCGCGCAATCGCAGCTGGTCGGGGGACTCTTCGCCCGAGACGTAGAGGGTGGGGATCCCGGCCCGCTCGAGCCGCGCGGCGCACTGGAGCAGCAGCGTGGATTTTCCGATGCCGGGCTCCCCGCCCACCAGGACGACGGATCCGGGGACGATGCCGCCGCCCAGCACGAAATCGAACTCGCGGAGCCCGGTGCGCCAGCGCTCCATGCCGCCTCCCTGCACCGCGGACAGGCGGACGGGCGGACTGCCGGACGGAGGAGGCGTCGTTCTGCCCGCCCGTCCCCCCGTCCGCCCGACCGCCTCCTCCACCAGCGTATTCCACTCCCCGCACGCGTCGCAGCGCCCCGCCCATTTCGGCTGCTCCGCGCCGCACTCCGTGCAGCGGAATACGGAGCGCGCTTTAGCCACGGCTCGCCTCGGGCGGCGTGTCCCGCAGGGTGCGGTTATCGAAGCGGGTGAATTCGCGCTTGAAGTACAGCGGCACGAGGCCGGTGGGGCCGTTGCGCTGCTTGCTGACGAGCAGCTCCGCCAGGCCTTCGATGTTGTTGCCGTCTTTGTCGGTCGGGCCGTAATACATCTCGGGACGGTAGATGAAGCACACCACGTCGGCGTCCTGCTCGATCGCACCCGACTCGCGCAGGTCGGAGAGCTGCGGGCGGTGGTCGCCGGTGCGCTGGTCCGGCGCCCGCGACAGCTGCGACAGCGCGACGACGGGGATGTCGAGCTCCTTGGCCAGCGCCTTGAGCGAGCGCGAGATGTAGGAGATCTCCTGCTGGCGGCTCTCGGCGTCGGAGGGGCCCTGCATCAGCTGGAGGTAGTCTAGGACGATCATGCCGATGTCGTGTTCGGCCTTGAGGCGACGCGCCTTGGAGCGCATGGCGAGGGGGGTGAGGGTGGCGGAGTCGTCGATCCAGATGGGCGCCGTCCCGAGCAGCCCGGCCGCGCGGGCGAGCTTGGGATAGTCGTCGTCGCGGAGTTGGCCCCGCCGCAGCCGCTGCGCGTCCACGAGGCCCTCCGAGCACAGCAGGCGCTGCACCAGCGCGTCCTTGGACATCTCGAGCGAGAAGACCGCGACGCCGATGTTGCGCTCGATCGCCGCGTGCTGCACCACGTTGAGCACCAGGGCCGTTTTCCCCATCGACGGCCGCGCCGCGATGATGACCAGGTCGGCCTTCTGGAAGCCCGCGGTCAGCCGGTCGAGGTCCACGAAGCCGGTCGGCACCCCCGTGACGGCGCCGTGGCCCGCCTGCAGCTGCTCGATCCGCTCCATCGTCGGCCAGATGAGCTCCTTGAGGCGCGTGAACTCCTCGCTGCGCTTGAGCTGGGCGACCTGGAACACGCGGTGTTCGGCGTTGTCGAGCACCTCGGAGGAGCTGCCGCGCCCGTCGTAGACGTCCTGGATGATGGACGTCGCGGCCTCGACCAGCCGGCGCAGCACCGCCTTGTCGCGCACGATGCGGGCGTGATAGTCGACGTTCGCGGCCGTGGGGACGACGTCAATGAGCGAGCCGAGGTATTCCATCCCACCGGCACGGTCGAGGTCGCCGCGGCGCACCAGCTCGTCGCGCAGCGTGACCGGGTCGATGACATCGCCGCGTTCGGTGAGCGCCACCATCGCGCGGAACAGGAGGCGGTGCGCCTCCCGATAGAACATCGTGTCGTCGAGCAGCTCGGCGGCTTTGAGGGCCGCGTCCTGATCGAGCAGCATGGCTCCGAGCACGGCCTGCTCCGCCTCGTTGCTCCAGGGAGCCTGGCGGCCGGCGTACTCTGGATGCTCAGTCGAGGAGACGGCGGGCGATGCGGACGTCATCCCAGGTCGGCTTCTTCCAGTTGGGGTTGCGCAGCAGGGCTGCGGGATGGTACGTGACGATGACCGGGACGCCCCGGAACCGATGCACCTGGTTTCGCAGCGTCCCGATCGATTGCTTCGTGTTGAGGAGGGTCTGCGCCGCAGTGCCGCCCATGGCCAGCACGACTTTCGGCTTGAGGAGCTCGATCTGGCGGAACAGGTATGGCGCGCAGGCCGCGATCTCGTCGTACTGCGGCAGACGGTTCTCCGGTGGGCGGCACTTCACCACGTTGCAGATGAAGACCCGCTCGCGTGGCAGCTCGATCGCGGCGAGGATCTTCGTGAGCAGCTCGCCAGCCGGTCCCACGAAGGGGCGTCCGGTCTCGTCCTCCACCCTTCCGGGACCTTCCCCGACGACCACGAGCCGCGCGTCCGCCGGCCCCTCGCCCGGCACGGCGTTGCGGCGGCCGTCGCACAGTCGGCACTTCGTGCACCCGCGCACCAGCGCGGCGATGGCGTCGAGCGACCCGGCCTGCTGCAGGGGGTCGCTCGTGAACAGATCGCCCCCGGCGGGATCGAAGGAGATGCCGGGCGGCGGTAGTGGGTTGGTGCCGGGGGTCCGAGACGGTGATGGGGCTGGGGCGGTTGCCGACCCCGGGCGCGAGCCCCGAGTGGCACTCTCCGGTAGAATCACCGAGTCGCCCCCCAGCAGCCGCTGCTGTTCCAGGTAAGCCCGCGCCAGTGCCCGCCCGTCCGTCACGATAGCGTGTGTTCCACCGCGTCGAGGATTTTTTCCGCCACGTCGCGCTTGGGAAGAAGCGGGAGCCTCACCGGCTCGCCTCGCTTCGGTACGATCGTCACGCGATTCGTGGTGACTTCAAATCCGGCGCCGGGCTCGAGCGCGTCGTTCAAGATGATGTAGTCCAGACCCTTTTCGCGCAACTTGCCCCGGGCGCGCTCCAGGCCGTCGCCGGTCTCGAGCGCGAATCCCACCACGACGCACTGCTTGGGGCGGTTGAGCGAACCCAGAATGTCGGGCGTCGCTTCCAGCTCCACCGTGATCCGGCCGTTGGCGCGCGGCTGCTTGGTCGAGAGGGGCACCGTCGGGCGGTAGTCGGCCGGGGCGGCGGCCATGAGGAGGAGCTGCGCCTGTGGCACGGCCGCCTCAACGGCGCGCTGCATCTCGACGGTGGTCTCGACGCGGTGCACGGTCACGCCGGACGGCGGCGTCAGGTCCGTCGGGCCGGTGATCAGGATCACGTCCGCCCCGCGCGCCACGGCCGCCTGGGCGAGCGCGAAGCCCATGCGGCCGCTCGAGGGATTGGTCAGCACGCGCACCGGGTCGAGGTGCTCGCGGGTCGGGCCGGCCGTCACGACGACCGTCTTGCCGTGGAGCGGTCCTGGCGGCGCGAGCAGCCGTGCCGCGGCCGCGTGGATCGCCTCGGGCTCGCTCATCCGTCCGGGGCGATCACTCGGTCCTTCGGCGAGCGGGCCGATCTCGGGGCCCACGAACTGCCAGCCGCGCTGCGCCAGCACCTTGAGGTTCTGCTGGGTCGCCGGGTGCGCGTACATGTCGTCGTTCATCGCCGGTGCGCACAGCACCGGCCCGGTGCGGGCGAGCAGCAAGGCGGTGAGGAGGTCGTCGGCCATGCCCATCGCCGCGCGCGCCACGAGATGCGCCGTGGCCGGGGCGATGATGACGAGATCGGGCTCCTTGGCGAGCGTGATGTGCGCCAGCGCCCGATCCTTCTCCCACAAGGACGCGAGGACCGGACGCCCCAGCAGCGCCTCGAACGTCAGCGGCCGCACGAAGGCGGCGGCGGACGCCGTGAGCACCACGTCCACCGTCGCTCCGTCCTCGGCGAGCCGGCGGGCCAGCGTGCAGCTCTTGTAGCAGGCGATCCCGCCCGACACGCCGAGGACGACGTGCCGGCCGGCGAGCGGCATCAGATCTCCTGGCGCCGCCGCCGCACCAGCCGGAACGGCAGCCGCGCCCGCACCAGCTCGTCGAGAGCGCGCGTGGTCAGCTTCTGCTCGAAGTCGACCGAGCGGTCGCGGGGAAAGTCGTTCACGAAGCGCGCGAACTTCGCCGCCACGAGCACGCCGAGGTATTTGTTCCCCGTCTCGGTCGCCACTTCTGCTGGAGTGATGATCCGCATCGCGTGTGGTTCTCCTCAGGCTCCGCGCGGGGCGTTCCCGGCCGCCTGGGCCAGGTCCCGCGCGAGCGCATCCAGTCGTTGTTCGAAATCCGCCGGCCGCCGCGGCACGCCGGCGCTACCATCGATGATCGCCGACACGGCCTGGACGGCGCGTGCCAGGTCGTCGTTCACGAGCACGTAGTCGTACCGCGAGGCTTCCCGTATCTCCTCGACCGCCCGCTGCAGCCGGCGCCGGAGACCGTCGGGGGACTCGCTGCCGCGCTGCCCCAGTCGCTCGAGCAGCGCGGCGACGCTCGGCGGCAGGACGAAGATGCTGACGGACGCCGGCGGGGGATACGCCGCCCGCACCTGACGCGCCCCCTTCACTTCGATGTCGAGCACCGCGTGCCGCCCGGAGCGGAGGATCCGGTCCACCTCGCTCCGCAGCGTGCCGTACCACTCGCCGGCGTACTGCGCCGACTCGAGGAACTCGCCCACGCGCCGGCGCCGTTCGAACTCCGCGCGGGACAGAAAGTAGTACGCCTGCCCGTCCTGCTCACCGGGGCGCGGCGGCCGCGTGGTGGCCGAGACCGAATACCCGACGTCCGGCCGCTCCGCGAGCACGGCCCGCGCGATCGTCGTCTTGCCGCCGCCCGAAGGGGCGGACAGGACGACGACGACCGGCTTCACTCGAGGTTCTCCAGCTGCTCCCGGAATTTCTCCAGTTCGCCCTTCATCGCGATCACCTCCTGCGTGATCGCGGCGTCGTTGGCCTTCGAGCCGATCGTGTTGACCTCGCGCAGCATTTCCTGCGCGAGGAACCCGAGCTGCTTGCCGACCGCCCCTTCCTTGGCGAGCGCCTCGCGGCACGCGGCGACGTGGGTGCGCAGCCGCACCAGCTCCTCCGTGATGTCCACCCGGTCGGCGAGCAGCGCGATCTCCACTGCCAGGCGCTGCTCGTCCACCCGCACGCCGGCCGCGAGCTCTGCCACCGCCTTCTTCAGCCGCTCCGACTCGGCCGCCAGCCGGGCCGGGGCCCGTGCTTCCACGCCGCGCGCCCGCTCTGCAATCGCGTCGAGCCGGCGCACGAGATCCGTGGCCAGGGCCTGCCCCTCGCGCGCGCGCATCGTGAGCACGTCGCGCGCCGCCTGCTCGACGATCGGCTCGAGCTCGCCCCAGGCGACCGCGCCCGCGCCGTTCGCCTGGATCGTCAGGACGTCGGGCTGCCGGGCCACGAACGCGAGGTCCGGCTCGCCCTTGAGCTTGAGCTTCCGCTTCAGCTCCCGCAGCGCCGCCACCAGCTGCTGGGCGCGGGCCAGATCCACGACGACCGTGCCCTCGCCGGGCGGCGACTCCAGCCAGCGGGCCATGACCGCCACATGCCCGCGGTCGAGCAGCTGGCGCAGGCGCTCCCGCAGCGGGCCCTCCACCCCGGCCAGCTCGAACGGCAGCTTGAACTGCGGATTGTAGTAGCGGTGATTGACGGTGCGGATCTCGATCCGCAGCCGCCCGCCGAGGGCGCTCCCGTCGGCGGTTCCGAACCCCGTCATGCTCCGCGGCACAGACTTTAAACGTAGTCGCGCAAAGCACTTAGGTCAATGGGCCTCAGTTCGTGAACACCCAGCGCACGCCGTAGAGTTGCGGGCGTCGCGGATAGTCGAGGCCGGGCACGTAGCTGCCGCGCATCAGGTTGTTGTTGCGGATGATCCAGAAGATCGTGACGCCCACGATCTGCATCTCCACGTTCGTTTCCATGAACGTCGCGCCCGGCAGGAATAGCGGCGCCGCGCCCGTCACATCGCGCCCCGCCGTGCCGGCACTCCACGACTCCACGGCGATCTCCCCTCGCAGCGTGAAGACGCCGCTCCGGTACACGCGCCAAAACTTCGAGGCAAACGTCAGCGACGCGCGCGCGTGATGCGGTGGCTCGAAATCGTTTCCGTATGCGATGCGGGGGTGGAAATACCAACCGGCGAGCTGCAGCCCGGGGAGGGGCCGGAGGCCCGCATGGGCGGTGATATAATCGGTTTGGAGCGAGGGGCTCAGGCCGCCGACGTTCTGCAGCGCGGCCGGCCGACCGATCGGCGCGAAGGGGTCGCGGCGCACGCCGCCGAGTTCGAGCGTGAGCCAGGAGCGGTCCCACCGCACGGCGCCCCCGAGGTCCGTCACGTTCTGAGTGGAGTCGGCAGCGAGCGCCGGGGCCTGGAGGTCGTTCGTCAAGGCGATGTCCCCGTGCGCCGAGAAGCCCAACGGGAGCTCGACGCCCGCGCCGAGATGTAACGCGCTGCCGTGGCGCCCGCCGACGTAGGCGGCGTGGTGGGCATCCGCATCCAGGGTCACCCGCCGCAGCGGGATCCAGGCGACGCGCCCTTCGACCTCCCAGGGGCGGGGCTCGTCCCCCAGCCGCACCGCGAGCTCGGCGTGGGCGCGCCGCCACGTGTTGCCGATCTCGACGATGCCCTGCGACAGCGAGTGCTTGGTCACGGCCGTGTCGCGCTCCGCGGTCGCCGTGGCGAACGTGAGCTGAAACCGCGGGCCCAGCCCATCGGTGCGGGGCGTGAGGAACAGGCGCAAGATGGCGTCGCGGCGCCGCTGCCGCACCGCGTCGGTGAGGACGCCAGCCTCGCGGTGCCAGTCGGAGCTCAGGACCTGATACGACGCCCCCGCGTGCGGCGTGGGGACGTACTCGGCCTTCAGCCACAGGTCGACGTCGCGGAAGGCCGTAGTTGCGCTGCTCGAGAAGCCGTCGATCGTGTTCCAATCGTCGGCGAGCGACAAGCCGAGCCCCGAGCGCCAGCGCTTGGCGAAGGCGCCGCGGTAACCCTGGTTGCTGGCCTCGCCCGAAAGGATGCGGATCTCGCTCGTGGGGACGGTGGACTGCTGGCGCG
>Ga0209377_1003377_pt1 | contig 10260 bp, 9 predicted proteins | sample GraSoiAngelo_141_FD_185898 | JGI IMG/M metagenome (GOLD analysis project Ga0209377, IMG submission 185898) | Grasslands soil microbial communities from the Angelo Coastal Reserve, California, USA - 14_0929_12_40cm (SPAdes) (version 2) | ecosystem: Environmental > Terrestrial > Soil > Grasslands ...
CTGCCCGTTTCGGTAGTCGAATGGCTTGTGCTCGACGATCCGAGTGCGATTCAGCAAGTGCTGAAATAATATCCCGTCGCCGTTTCGCTGCTTGTCTACGCCGAGTTCAACAAGTCGTTACTCGCGCACGAGCGTCCAGTCGATTCCAACGATCCTGTTGTTTGCAAAACGCTTGAGCGATCTTGGGAAAACCAAATACCTGGCGTCCCTGCTTGCCTTGAAGTTAACGACGCCAAAATCTGTGCCGCTCTCGCTCTTCAAGATTGTCATTACGCGATTGTGTTTTATTTGTGATTGAAAGTGACGGTCGGCGGATGGCTTTTGCCAGAGTATATAAACCTGCGGTCTACCGCATTGTTCAACAATTTGTGAAAAGCGCGCTGTCTTTACCTTGAGCAATTTCATCGTAGCGCATGCTCCCTCGCCCGCCGCCGCAGGCCGGAGGCTCATGCCCCTTAACAAGTCCGCCAGAGAACTACGGCAAGGAGGATCAGACTACCGTTGCTGCATTCCTGCCCTGGCGGGATTTGTCAGTCCTCAATCCATAGCCCCTGACGGAAAGCAAATCTTCTTGCAAGAACCGTAACGCGCAACCCGGAACTCCGAACAGGCGCGCCTGTTAGCCGAATGGGAGATTCGCCTTGATGCGCGCTGCATCGGTACTGTCCACCAGCGCTGCTTTGCCCAGACGGCGTTTGCGCTTTGCACGTTTGGAAGACAACAAATGACGTCGCGACGAGTGCGCGCGCAACACTTTGCCGCGCGCCGTGATCTTAAAACGCTTCGCCACTGCTTTGCGTGTTTTGCTTCGCGCAATTGCCTTCGGCATAAGGGCGCAAGATAGCACAATTAGCGACTTAGCGAATTAGAGATTAACGATTGGCTTAAATCGCTAAATCACTAAATCATTTAATCGCTAAATGAACTCGAAACCGCATGTCGTCATCATCGGCGCGGGTTTTGGCGGCCTTGAGGCTGCAAAGAAATTGGCGTGCAAGGATGTGCGCGTGACCGTAATCGACCGCACAAATTACCATCTGTTTCAACCTTTACTCTACCAGGTCGCCACAGCCGCACTCTCACCGGCCGACATTGCTGCGCCGATACGCGCGATCCTGAGCAAATGCAGGAACGTCGAGGTGATCCTTGCAGAGGTGGAATCCGTTGACGTCGACGCGAAAAAAGTCAAAACCGTCGATCTGCAAATCGATTACGATTATCTGATTCTCGCGACTGGCGCCCGACATTCCTATTTTGGACATGGCGAGTGGGAGAAACTGGCCCCTGGATTGAAGAGCCTCGAGGACGCGGTTGAGTTGCGCCGCCGGATTCTTATGGCGTTTGAATATGCGGAAAAGATCAACGATGAAAAAGCGCGCAGGGCGGCGATGAACTTCGTGATCATCGGCGGTGGACCGACCGGTGTTGAATTGGCCGGAGCAATCGCAGAAATCTCCCGCCATACGCTGGCAAGAGATTTTCGGCACATCAATCCCTCGGAGGCGCGTGTCATTTTGATAGAAGGCGATTCACGCCTGCTGGCTGCTTATCCGCCGGATTTGTCGGAGAGCGCGCGCAAACAACTGACTGACCTCGGCGTGGAAGTGCGCACAAATACGCGGGCAACAAATCTCACTGAGGCCGGCGTCCAAATTGGCGACGAGTTCATTCCCTGCCGCGTGAAAATTTGGGCGGCGGGCAACAATGCGTCGTTCGTCGGAAAAACTCTCGGCGTACCGGCTGACCGGGCTGGCCGCGTCATCGTGAACGAGGACCTTACGGTTCCTGGTCACCCGGAAGTGCAGGTGATCGGCGATTTGGCGAATTTTACGCACCAGACTGGAGAGCCTTTACCGGGGATCTCGCCAGTGGCGATGCAACAGGGGCGTCACGCCGCGCGCAACGTACTCGCGATGATAAAAGGGCGTAAAGCCAAACGTTTCCGTTATTGGGACAAGGGAACGATGGCGACGATTGGGCGGAACAAAGCCGTCGCGGATTTGAGATTTTTGCATCTTAGTGGGCGCCTCGCCTGGCTTGCGTGGTTGTTTGTGCACATTCTTTTTCTGGTCGGTTTTCGCAACCGTCTGCTAGTTTTCATTCAATGGGCCTGGGCGTATTTTACCTTCGATAAAGGCGCACGATTGATCACGCGCAATTTTCAATCCGAACAAAGGCCGCCAGCGTAACGCACAATGTCATGTTGAGCGAAGCGAAACATCTCTGGATGATTGTTTTCGTTTGCCCAGCAGAAACGATCAGAGATTCTTCGCTTCGTTCAGAATGACAGTTCCGAAAGTTTCCGTGCGCAATCTGCAGCGAAAAATTTCAGTCAATGTTGCCGGGCTCCAAAAGTTCGCCGTGAAAGCCCTGCAGAATTGCCTGCAATTGCAAAAAAAGAAACAAACGGATTTGAGGAAATTGCGCGACATTTTCGTCTGGTTGATTTCCGATCGCCGGATGTCGCAATTACATCGACAATTTCTCGGGCAAACAGGACCGACTGACGTGCTGACGTTTCAACACGGTGAAATCTTTATCAGCGCCGAGACAGCAAAACAACACGCCCGCGTGTTCGCCAACTCGCTCATGCACGAACTTCAGCTGTACATCGTCCATGGCCTTTTGCATCTGCACGGATTCGATGATCGAACGCCAGCCGGCGCGCGAAAAATGAAGAGAATGCAGGAGAGAATTCTGAGCCGCGCGCTGTCACGTTGAGCGAAGCGAAACATCTCTGATTTTCGCTTTAGCACCCTCGGAAGCATCCCAGAGATCCTTCGCTACGCTCAGGAGGACAACCTTGTCATTGGCAATCGGCATTTGGCAATTCGACGCAGGTTTGAACTGAAGCCTGCGTATGTTAGCCTTTTCAGCATGAGTTGCGGGCCATGGCGGGACAGAAAGTGCATGGCGCAGATTAAAGAAATGCAAAGGCTCACTCATGCTTCGAACGAGCAGGCGGGGACCATAACGACCGCGGAGCCTACGATCGAAAAACAAACGCGTTCGGAAGAAGATCTCGATCTTCCGTGGCAGATAATAGTCCATAACGATCCGGTGAACTTGATGAGTTATGTGACCATGGTCTTTCAGCGCGTGTTCGGTTATCCACGCGAGAAGGCAGAGAGACATATGTTGGAAGTCCATCACGAAGGTCGATCAATTTTGTGGAGCGGCATGCGCGAGCCCGCCGAGTTGTATGTGCAACAACTGCATGGCTACCTCCTGCTCGCCACGTTGGAGAAGATCTGCTGATATGGAAATTCGCAGGCGCAACGACCACATCGAACTCTCCGAGCTGGATCCGTTCCTTGCCGAATTGCTTCGGCAAATTCCCACAAGCGCAGACCCGGGCGGTGTACCGGCTGCCGAACAACGGATCTTCAGTTCGCCAACCAACGGAAAAGAAACGGAGACTTGCGCCGAGTGGAAGACGTACGTCGAACCCGAGTTGCGGCGTCTTTTTCAGACGGCGACGCAGACTGTGGCGGGCGATTTGGAGCAATTAAACGGCAACGAAAAAAGTTTGGCGAACCGCACCCTGCGCATTCCTTCCAAACATGCTGATGCCTGGCTAAGTGCGCTTAACCAGGCTCGTCTCGTGATCGCAGCAAAAAATAACTTCACCGAAAACGAACTGAACGACCACTTCCGCTCGCCCATCGGATCGCGCCGGGACCTGAGCTTGTTCCAAGTAAACTTCTACGGCTTTCTCCAAGAATTTATTCTGCGCGAGCTGGAAAGTTAAGAGAAGGCAGGTCTTGCAACTAGGCTTCCTTCTTTGCCTTGACCATGGACATCAGCTTTTCTTTGATTGTGGCGGAGGCTTTTGCCGGGCGCAAACTTAGCGCGAACGCTTCGTGCAACGCGTAGCATTTGGTAATGAAGTCTTCGCCCTTTTTGCCGAATTTCGTCCGGGCGTTCTCGAACTCCTCCAATTCCTCCGGCTCCAGCGCGCCAATGACATAGAGCCGCGCCTGGTTCTGGAATTCGCTAAAGTTCATCTCTAAACTCCTTGAGGCCGTCATAAATTTTTTTCAGCCCCAGTTCAAGCCGGGTCTTTACCGTCCCTAATGGTGTATTCGTTTTGGCGGCGATTTCGCGCTGGCTCATGCCCTTAAAAAATGCGAGATCGATTGCCTGCTGCTGTGGCGGTGGCAGGCTGCTTATAACTTTGCGGATAAGAGAGCGCGTGTCGCTGAGCAGGATTTCTTCTTCGGTGGCATTATTCACCCAAGCATCGGGCTGCTGTTCGGTTTCGTTTTGCAAGCGTTCCTCCGCACGCGCATAAGCCTGCTTCTTACGCAGGCCATCGATCGCGCGTCGCCGGGCCAGTGTCACCATCCAGCCGAGAGGTTTGCCCTTTTGTGCAGAAAAATTTTTCGCCTGGTTCCAGATCTCCATGAAAATCTCTTGTAACAGATCATCGGCTTCAGCTTCATTATGGATGACTCGCAAAATTAGCGCCTTCAAAATGCCGTTGTACCGATCGTAAAGTTGAGAGAGCGCATCGGCATCGCCGGCCTGAATCCCTTGCATCAAGTCCAAGTCACTGGGGGCTCCGGGTTCCAGTTGCGGCACGACAGTGACCGCTCGCGGTCGCGATTTTGCCAGGCGCACGCGTTTCTCTGGCTTGCGGCGCGTGGAAGCAATTAGTTTGGATTGTCCCATGTAAGATGAAGAATTGATAGAATCAAAAGAAGATCGAGCGCGGGATCGTAACCGCGTCTCTTAATCTGCGCAGACGACTTCGTCCACCGGTTTTCCAAAACAGCGGACAATTCAAACAGGGCAAGTAATGCGTCCGATTCACTCATCACGATAAATTCTTGACCCATGGCCAGCAGCTTCACTACGCTCGCGCGAATCGTATGAAACTAATTACAACATTAATCGGCATCACTGGCTTAAGCTTCGCCACACTGGCGATGGCACAGGAACAGCAAACGGCATCTCCCGCGCCTGAGGAGAAGCCATCTACCACAGTTGAACAAGCAACCACGCCCGCACCGGAGACAACGGCGGCTGCAAAAGCTCCCGAACAAACTCCGGCTCAGCAAAAGGAAAAGCCCGCAGCTCCCGCGGCAATCCAGAAACGCCCGGGTGCAGCGAAAGCGCCTTCCTCACCTGCCCCTGCGCCGTCGAAGAACATGAGTGTCGAAGCGACGCTGAAGGACAACGAAAACAAATGGGAAGCATCTTACGCCGCTCACAATACCGCAGTTGCCGAATCATTAGTCGCCAGCGATTTCACCGGCGTCTATTGGGACGGAAGAGTGATGGGCAAGTCTGGGATTATTTCTGAGATAAAAAAAGATAAAGACACGTACAAGTCTGCCGTGAATGAAAAACTCGCGGTGCATAGTTACGGACCCGGCGTCGCAGTCGTCGTAGGCACGGCACGCGAAAAGGGTACCGGGAAAGACGGTAAGCCATTTGATCGCACATTTCGCTTCACCGACACCTGGGTGAAGCGCGGCGGTCAATGGCAGTGCGTCGCGAGCCAGGTAATGAAGGTCAGAGGATAGAGGACGCGTAGATTTTGTGAAAACGGCCACGGTAACGCGGCCGTTTCTATTCGGGCAGAGGCGATGCGGCTTGCGCGAGCAAAAATGAACCGTTGATTGCGCATCGCGTTTTTGCGTCAAAAGTTAGTTGCATGGCACAGGCAGGGAATGATGGATCTGTCGATCCGCTTTGGTACAAGGACGCCGTCATCTACGAGCTGCACGTTAAAACGTTTTGTGACAGCGATGGCGACGGGATTGGTGACTTCCGCGGCTTGATCGAAAAGCTGGATTATCTGCAGGAGTTAGGGGTCACTGCGATCTGGCTGCTGCCGTTCTATCCGTCGCCCCTGCGCGACGACGGCTACGACATTGCCGATTATTTCGACGTCAATCCGAATTTCGGCACGCTCGATGATTTTCGCGCGCTCCTGGACGCTGCACATGCGCGCAATCTGCGCGTCATTACCGAACTGGTAATCAATCACACGTCCGATCAAAATCCCTGGTTCCAAAAGTCGCGACGCGCTGTAGCCGCAACGGGAGTCGGTGCTTCCGGCCGCGCAGGATCTACCGGGGTCAACGACCCCGGCTACAGCGATGACCTCGCTTACAAGGACTTCTATGTCTGGAGCGACACTCCGGAGAAATTCAAGGACGCGCGAATCATCTTCAAAGATTTTGAAACGTCGAACTGGGCGTGGGACCCTCTTGCAAAAGCGTACTATTGGCATCGGTTTTATTCGCATCAACCGGATCTGAATTTTGATAATCCGGCCGTGCATGATGCCGTGGAGAAGGTCTGCGACTTCTGGTTGTCCATGGGCGTAGACGGGCTTCGTCTCGATGCTGTCCCGTACCTGTACGAACGGGAAGACACCAATTGTGAGAACCTGGCTGAGACGCATGAATATCTCCGGACGTTGCGCGGGCACGTCGATGCGAAGTTCCCGAACCGCATGCTGCTTGCAGAGGCTAACCAATGGCCGGAGGACGCGGCGGCTTATTTCGGCAAAGGGGACGAATCCCACATGAGTTTTCACTTCCCACTCATGCCGCGCATGTTCATGGCGCTCCAGATGGAAGATCGCTTTCCGATTATCGACATCATGGAGCAGACACCGCCGGTCCCGGAGAATTGCCAGTGGGCCATGTTTTTGCGTAACCACGACGAGCTCACCCTCGAGATGGTCACGGATGAGGAGCGCGACTATATGTATCGAGTTTACGCGACCGATCCGCACGCGCGGATTAATCTTGGCATTCGCCGGCGACTCGCGCCGCTTCTCGCAAACAGCCGCCGCAAAATCGAGCTGCTCAACACGCTGCTATTCTCAATGCCCGGCACCCCCATCGTGTACTACGGCGATGAGATCGGCATGGGAGACAATTTCTACCTGGGCGATCGTAACGGCTGCCGCACGCCAATGCAGTGGAGCCCAGACCGCAACGCGGGCTTTTCGAGAGCGAATCCGCAGCAGCTTTATCTGCCCATCACGATTGACCCCGAATATCACTACGAAGCCGTCAACGTCGAGAACCAGCAGAAAAATCTTTCGTCATTACTGTGGTGGACGCGCCGGGTCATCGCCATGCGAAAAAACTTCAAGGCGTTCTCGCGCGGCTCTCTTGAATTTCTCTACCCGGATAACGCGAAAGTTCTGGCATTCCTTCGTCGCTGGGAGAACGAGACGATAGTAGTGGTGGCGAATCTCTCGCGATTCGCACAGTCGGTAGAGTTAGACCTGTCGCGATTCGCCGGCTGCGTGCCGATGGAAGTTTTCAGTCGTAATCTATTTCGGCAGATCCGGAAATCGCGTTACGTCATCACGCTCGGTCCGCACGCCTACTACTGGTTCGCGCTGCAGGCACCGGCCGAACCTCGCCGTGCGCTGAAGAAACGGGTTGTGCCGACGCTGAAAGCGCCGGCTCAGATGGAGATCCTGCTTCACGATGGCCAGCGAGAACAGCTCGAGCGCGAAATCTTGCCGACCTATATCGCTAACTGCCGCTGGTTCGGTTCGAAAGCGCGCACTTTTCGCAATCTCAAGGTGATCGAGCAGCTTCCTATTTCGACGGATCCGAATGGCACCCAACTCTGGTTCATTGAAATCAGTTATCTGGATGCTCCCACAGAAACGTATGCCATACCGGTAAAGATCGGGTCGAACGACATCGCACGCTCGCTTTCTCAGAGCGCGCCACATGCGATCATTGCGCATTTCGCAGGCCGTGATGGAGCAGTTCTGTTCGACGCGATCTGGGACGCAACGTTCCGCTCGCAATTATTCGAAGCGATCATGCGCCGTCAGCCGATGAAGGCGCGGGCCGGCGACTTTGTCGGCGTCATCGCCAGCAGATTCGAGGCAGATCAAACCGTTACCTCTGGTAATTCACAGGTTGTCGGCGGAGAGCAGAGCAACTCGTCGGTGCTCTTTGATAACAAATTCTTTCTTAAGCTGTATCGCAAGATCGAAGACGGATTTAACCCCGATGTTGAAATCAATCGGTTCCTGACGGAGCGCACAGATTTTCCAAACGTGCCGGCATTCGTCGGTTCGATTGAATATCGTAGGGCAAAAGCAGAACCGACTGTCGTCTGCCTTTTACAACGTGCTGCTGCAAATGAAGGCGACGTTTGGACGCGCACTGTGGACGCGGTGGGTCGCTATTATGAGCGGGTACTGGAGCGCAAAGCCGATCTTCAAAATGAGACCGCGCCACCGGGTGCACTGCTCGATGAGCTGATCGGCGGTGTCTATCCTGAAAAAGTAAAGCTGTTCGGGCAACGCACCGGCGAATTGCATCTCGCGCTGGCATCGCGCCCGGATGATCCTGCATTCCGGCCTGAACCATTCAACGCCATGGCGCAGCGTTCTGTTTACCAAAACATGCGCACATCATTGCGGCGGACGTTTACTCTGCTGGAGAAGAAATTGCCGGACCTCTCCCGAGGATTTCGCGATGAAGCCAGGGAAGTGCTGGCCGCGCAGCAGGAAATTCTTGCGCGCGAAAAGCGGCTGCTCGATCGCCGAACCAATGCCGCTAAAATCCGGATTCACGGCGACTATCATCTGGGACAGTTGCTCTATACCGGAAAAGATTTTGTCATTCTCGATTTTGAAGGCGAACCGGCCCGGCCGCTGAGCGAACGCAAACTCAAACGCTCCGCGCTGCGCGATGTCGCAGCCATGATGCGTTCGTTTCAATATGCCGCTTACAGCGCGCTTTGGCAGCCAGCCATGCGTAAGGAAGACGCGCCTTTCCTCGAGCGTTGGGCCGATCTGTGGTACCGCCAGATGAGCAGCGTCTTTCTGCAAAGCTATTTGAACACGACCAGTAACGCGATTTTCATTCCGAAAAACAGCGAAGACCTTCAAATCATGCTCGAAGCCTACTTGCTCGACAAAGCTGTTTACGAAATCGGGTACGAGCTAAATCACCGCCCCACGTGGGTGGTCATCCCCATCCGCGGCATCAAACACATTTTGCAATCTGGCTGAAACGTTCAGCCAGATGAACACGGATGAAACACAGATAGGAATTCTGCAGCTTTAATCTGTGAAAATCTGTGGCAATCTGTGGCTCAAACCATATTCGGAGAAATTGATGAAGACATATCTCGAGGAAATCGACAACGACATCGCGGCCAAGCATCTTTTGAAACATCCGTTCTATCTCGCGTGGACGCGCGGCGAGCTGAGCAAGGAAGCGCTCACAGATTATGCGCGGCAATATTATCATCATGTCGCGGCGTTCCCGACGTATCTATCGGCTGTCCACGCGAAGTGCGATGATCAAGTCACACGGAAACAATTGCTCAACAATTTGATCGATGAAGAAGCCGGCTCACCAAATCATCCCGAGCTTTGGCTTCAATTTGCTGAGGGCCTCGGTGTTTCCGCCAGCGACGTTCGCAACACGGCAAAAGAACCGGAGACAAAAAAACTGATCGAAACGTTCCGATCAGCTTGTGGCGACGGATCGGCCGTGCAAGGTCTCGCAACTCTCTACGCGTACGAGAGCCAGATTCCAGAAATCTGTGAATCGAAAATTGACGGGCTGAAAAAACACTACGGCTTCACCGATCCCAAGCACTACAAGTACTTCAGCGTGCACATCGAAGCCGACCGTGAACACTCTGCTGCCGAGCGAAAGATGCTGCGTGAACATGTCGGCAGCCAGAACCTTGAATCGGTAAAAGCATCAGTGAACCGCGTTCTGGACGCGCTTTGGGAAATGCTCTCCGGCGTTTACCGGCGCCATGCGATTGCGTGCTGACGGTAGGGACATCGCGCTGCGATGTCCGGACGTGCGCAGCGCGCCGTCCCTACCGACTCTACCGAGGCCGCAGAACCAGAAACGAACGCGCCCGGTGGCGGCAAACCGATAGAACCTGCGGCTGGTTGGGATCGAGCGACCGAGCGATCTTTTTGTAGTCGGAAACAGATGCGACTGGCTGTTGATTGATTTCTTCAATCACGTCGCCTTTCTGCAATTCTGCCACACCGCTGTCGGGATCGACGTCAGTAACCAGTACGCCTCTCGCGTTCGGAGGAAGATCAAGCTGGCGCGCTTTCTCCGGTGTTAATTCGTCCACGTGAATTGATGCCAATGGACTGTCAACCGTTTCTTGATCGTTAGGTTGTTGCGGACTTTGTGACTGCGGCTGATTTTGCCGAGGAACAGCGCCTAGCGTTTGGTTATCAATCGGCTGTTCTTTGATCTGCGCTTTCACCTTGAGCGGTTT
>Ga0209377_1003379_pt1 | contig 10257 bp, 5 predicted proteins | sample GraSoiAngelo_141_FD_185898 | JGI IMG/M metagenome (GOLD analysis project Ga0209377, IMG submission 185898) | Grasslands soil microbial communities from the Angelo Coastal Reserve, California, USA - 14_0929_12_40cm (SPAdes) (version 2) | ecosystem: Environmental > Terrestrial > Soil > Grasslands ...
CGGCGAGACGCAATCCGACGGCGATTCTCGATGCGAAGCTCACCGTGGTCGTCCCCGTGTACAACGAGAAGAGCACGATCGAAGAGATTCTGAGGCGGGTGCAGGAGACGCCGCTGCGAAAAGAAGTGATCGTGGTGGACGACTGCTCGACGGACGGGACGCGGCAAATCCTGGAGGCGCTGGCGGCGCGGCAAGGCCGGGGCGAAGCGGAAGCGCCGGCGCAGGACGGCAACGACCCAATTCCGCTCGACGGGCTGCGGTTTTTCTTTCAGGAAAAGAACCAAGGCAAGGGCGCGGCGTTGCGGCGGGGATTTGCGGAAGCGACCGGCGACGTCGTGCTGGTGCAGGACGCGGACCTTGAATACGACCCGCGCGATTATGGAAAACTGCTCGAACCGATCCTAGACGGGCGCGCGGACGTGGTGTTCGGCTCGAGGTTTCTGGGCGGGCCGCAGCGGGTGCACTATTTTTGGCATTACGTGGCGAACAAGCTCCTGACGCTGATCTCCGACATCACGACGAACTTGAAGCTGACGGACATGGAGACCTGCTACAAGGCATTCCGGCGCGAGGTGCTGGCGGGAATTCAACTGAAGTCGGACCGCTTCGGTTTCGAGCCGGAGATTACCGCCAAAGTCGCCAAGGGCAAATGGCGCGTGTACGAAGTGCCTATTTCGTATTCGGGGCGCACCTACGAAGAAGGTAAAAAAATTACCTGGCGGGACGGACTTCAGGCGCTGTGGTTGATCTTCCGGTACCGAATTTTCGATTGAACTTACCACAACTTATCTCATAAATGCTTCAACACCACACCCTGCCGACCTCAGGGGTTAAAACCCCTGTATTTCCGGAGCCTTTCGGCACGGCTGAAGCCGTGCCCTCCCGCGGCACGCGCGCCCTTCCACGAGTTACCTGCCTGCGGTAGGCAGGCGCGGACTTCGATTGCGGAATTAGCCGCCGGCATAGCCTTTGGGATGCGCCTGCTTCCACGCCCAAGCGGAGGCGATGATTTCCTCGAGTGACGAGTGGCGAGGGTCCCAGCCAAGCTCGCGGCGGAGCTTTTCAGCGCTGGAGAGTTTGTGCGGGATGGCAGGGCCGGTGATTTTCCGCGCGGCTTCGAGCACTTCGAGAATGGAGTAGCCGCGGTTGTTGCCGACGTTGTAGGCGGCGCCGGCGGCGCGGTCGAGGGCTTGGAGGGCGAGGACGTGGGCATCGGCGATGTCCAGGACGTGGACATAGTCGCGGACGCAGGTGCCGTCGGGCGTGGGGTAGTCCGTGCCGAACACGTCGAGATGAGGAAGTACTCCTAAGGCCGCCTCGAGAACGCGCGGAATAAGATGGGTTTCGGGATGGTGGGCTTCGCCGCGCTCGGCTGAAGCTCCGGCGGCGTTGAAATAGCGCAGCGAGATGTATTGCAGGCCGGTGTCTGCGGCGTAATCGGCGAGAATCTGCTCGAAGACAAGCTTGGATTTGCCGTAGGGATTGATGGGATTCTTGGGATGGTCTTCGGGGATGGGGACGATTTGGGGTTCGCCGTAGGTGGCCGCGGTGGAAGAGAAAATGAGCTTCTTGACGCGGTGGCGGAGCATCACATCGAGAAGATTGACGCCGCCGGCGACGTTGGCGACATAGAACGCGCTGGGCTCGCGGACGGATTTGGCCACCTGGGCTTCGCCGGCAAAGTGCATGACGGCGTCAATGCGATGGCGGGCGAAGACGTCTTCGAGCTGGCGGAGGTCGCCGAGGTCAGCTTGGCAAAATTCGGCGGCGGGAGGAACCGCGGCGCGGTGGCCTTCCTGAAGATTATCGAGCGCGATGACGCGCATGCCGCGCGCGAGCAGGACTTCCGCGCAAATGCTGCCGATGTAGCCTGCCGCACCGGTCACCAGAACATTCAACTTCGGGGTTCCTCCTGTCAGCTAAAACCTGCCTGCGGCAGGCAGGGATGGACTTTGGAAACAGACAAACTAGCAGGTGAAGGGCGAGTTGTCAGCGGGAAATGGCCGTAGGCCTGCCCGCGGAAGTCAGACCTGGGCCAGGCGGCGCTGGAAGCACAGGAGGATGAGGTCGGCGCGGCGGCGGACGCCAAACTTGCTCAACAGGTTCGAGACGTGGAACTTCACGGTGCGCTCGGCGATATTCAGTTTATTGGCGATTTCCTTGTTGGAAAGATTCTCGAGGAGCGAATCGAGGACTTCCTGTTCGCGGCGGCTGAGATTCGCGACGGAGTCCGTCTTGAGGCGGCGGCCCTGACCCGCGAGGACGGAATCAACGAAGCTCGAGAGCACGGAGCGCGGAACCCAAAAACCGCCATTGGCCACGAGCGGAAGGGCGCGCTGAAGCTGCTCTCGCGCCTCGACGTAGGTAAGCAGGCCCTTGACGCCCAGGCGCAACAAGGAATAGCTGTTCGAGTCGTTGTGCTGTTCGCCGACGACGATCAACCGCGCGCCCGGGAAGCGTTCGAGAATGTTCGTCAGGAGCGCGCCGGTGGCCTGCCGGGCAGCATGGGCATCCACAACATAAACCTGCGCCTTGGGCGCTTCGAGATGGCGCATGTCCGGCGCCAGAGTGGACTCGAGTTGTTTGCTGATGACCTTGAATTGAGGCTTCGCCAAAAGGCGCTCGAACTCGCTCAGAACGAGCGGGTGAGGCGAGAGCAGACAAACCGTGAGGCGGCCGGAAGGGCGCTTTGTGCTCACAAATTCAGAGTATTGAAAACTGTACAAACGGGCAAGGGCTATGAGTACTGGTGTACTCGAATTGTTACGTGACGGCTACGCGGCGCTCCCCGCGGGGAACGACCCGGAGGAGAATCTCGACAATGCGTTCGGCGGCGCGCCCATCCCAGAAAGGAGGGATGCGACCCGTTTTGGCTTTACCGGCAAGCACTGCCTGCGCCCCGGCAACGATTTTGTCGGGATGGGTGCCGACGAGCTGATTGGTGCCCTGGGAAATCGTGATGGGGCGCTCGGTGTTATCGCGCAGTGTGAGGCACGGTACGCCGAGCGCGGTGGTTTCTTCCTGGATGCCGCCCGAATCGGTGAGGACCAGAGTCGCGCTGTTCAACAGACACAGAAAGTCGAGATAACCGATGGGAGGCACCAAGCGGAACTGGGGATGGAGTGAGATATTGGCGTCGGCCAAACGCTGCTGCGTGCGGGGATGAACGGGGAAGATAATGGGGAGCACAGCGGCGAGGGCATTGATGGCGCGGAGGAGGCCCGCCAGTATTTCGGCGGAATCGACGTTCGAGGGGCGGTGGAGCGTGAGGACGGCGAACTTGCGCCAGCCGTTGCCGTCGAGGAGGCCGAGTTCGGAGCCGACGCCGGATTTTTGAGCGAGCGGAAGGAATTGGCGCAGCGCGTCAATCATCACGTTTCCGACGAGATAAATACTCTCCCGCGGGCGGCCTTCCTTGAGCAGGTGTTCGATGGCATCTTCTTCTGTAACAAAGAGATAGCTGGCGATGGCGTCCGTCAGGAGGCGGTTGATTTCTTCGGGCATGGTGCGGTCGAAGCTCCGCAGGCCGGCCTCGACATGGGCGACTGGAATGCCCAGTTTGACGGCGGCGAGCGACACGGCGATGGTGGAATTCACGTCGCCAACCACCAGCACAAGGTCGGGCTTGTGGTCGAGAAGGACAGGTTCGACACGGCGAAGGATTTCCGCGGTTTGCGCGGCGTGCGAACCGGAGCCAACCTCGAGATTGACGTCCGGCGCGGGGATCTCCATCTGGCGAAAGAAGATGTCGGAGAGCTTTTCGTCGTAATGCTGGCCCGTGTGAACGAGGACCGGCTCGATCTCCGCGTGGCGCTTCATTTCGCGCATCAGCGGCGCGATTTTGACCAGGTTCGGGCGCGCGCCGACAATGTTGAGGAGCTTGAGAGGTTTGGTCATGCGAGACTCTGAATTTTTGCCGGAGGCCAGTATAACATTCCGCATTTTGTTGTAAGGCGAGGGTTGAACCGGTTTTTGTCAGAAGAACGATGCCGGGAACCATGCCTTTAAGGTGTGTGCGAAGTCCGCGTGCGACTCAGTCCCCAGGCCGCCCGACGGAGTGGTATTCAAATCCGAGTTCCTTCATGCGAGCAGGAGAAAGAAGGTTGCGACAATCCAGGACCAAGGGGCGGGCCATCATGTCACGTACGCGCTGCCAATCGAGGTTGCGAAATTCTTCCCAGTCGGTGGCGATCACCACGGCATCGGCGTTTTTGGCGACTTCGTAGGCGTCTGCTCCACAGGCAATTCCCGAGTGCGCGCGGCGAGCTTCAGCCATTGCCTGGGGATCGTAGGCGTGAATCAAGGCGCCTGCGGCTGCGAGGCGCTTCCACAATTCGACGGCAGGAGAGCCAGAGACGTCGTCCGTGCCGACCTTGTGCGCGAGGCCCAGCAGCCCGATGCGCTTGTCCTTGAGGACCCAAAGAGAGCGTTTTGCCTTTTCGAAGAGGACATCGACGCGGCGCAGGTTAATATCCTCGGCCGCCTGGAGGATTCCGGCATCCGCGCCGGCACGTTCCGCCAAACGGCAAAGGGCGCGGAGGTCCTTAGGCAAGCGGGGCCCGCCAAACCCAATCCCAGCCTCCAGGAAGCGGGAGCCTATGCGCGGGTCGATACCCATAGCTTGAGTGACCTCGTCAACGTTTCCGCCTAATCGCTCACAAAGGTCGGCGAGCACGTTGGCGTAAGAGATTTTTACGGCGAGGAAGGCGTTGGAAGCGTGCTTGATGAGCTCGGCGCTATGCACGTTGGTGAGGAGAAGCTTGGGAGGCTTGCGAGGCGGGCAATTCCGGGCATGCACCGGGCAGGGAAAGCTCTGCTTAAGAATTGGGGCGTAGAGCCTGCGAAGAGTTCTCTCCGACCGATCATCTCCCACGCCCAAAAGTATTCGGTCAGGATGAAAGAACCCCTCGACGGCTCGGCCCTCACGGTGAAACTGAGGGTTCGCCGCCACACGGAAAACGGTGCGGTGGCTTCGGCTGTAAACCGACAGAAGGTGCTTCAATTGTTTGCCGGTCTCAACGGGAACGGTGCTGCGCTCGACGATGAGTTTCGTCGTTTTCACGGCGCGAGCGATTTCCTGGACGGCGGAGTCCAGGGCAGAGAAGTCCGCCTCGCCGCTGTCCAACAGAGGAACTCCCACGCACAAAAAGACTACCTCCGTATCCCGTGCCGCCCTGCCGGAAGTGTTTGAAAATGTGAGCTTTCCCGCGGCGCGGCTCTGTTGGATCAATTCCGCCAAATGGGGCTCGTAGATAGGGAGGCGACCTTTCTCAAGCATGCGGATCTTCTCCGCCACGCGGTCCACGCAGATCACGCGGTGACCGATTGCTGCGAGACAAGCCCCCGTCACCAAGCCGACATGTCCACATCCAATGATGGCGACGCGCAAGGGCGCATGCCCCCATGCTGCAGGCGCCATTGTACGCCGGTTCCGGTCAGGGTGAATTGCGCCCGGAGAAGCGAGGTGGTAAGGGAAAGTCTGTAACGGGCAAGTCGAGCTGTCTCCTCCCGGCGCAAGTCGTTCGCTTCCAAGGTCAAGACCGCGTACAATAATGGGAGCAGCAGAGCCGGGGGCCACCCCGGGGTAGGGCTGCAAGCGGTACGGGACTTTCCCCGCGAGGAGTTATCGCCTTCCAGCGGATGCAGAACCTGAAAGAATCGGCCCGAGCACTACGAGAGTTGCTCTCCGAGCGCATTCTTGTGCTCGACGGTGCGATGGGCACGATGCTGCAGCAGCGGCATCTGACGCCGGCCGACTTCGGCGGGCCAGCGCTGGACGGCTGCAACGAAAACCTCGTTCGGACGCGACCAGACGTCGTGCTGGACATCCACCGGCTCTACCTCGAAGCTGGAGCCGACATCATCGAGACAAATTCATTCGGCGGCACGCCGATTGTGCTGGGTGAATACGGCCTGGCTGCGGACGCGCTCGAATTGAACCGACGCGCCGCGGAGCTGGCGCGGCAGGCGGCAGATGCCGCTTCGACGCCGGGAAAGCCGCGGTTTGTCGCCGGCTCGATGGGGCCGACGACGAAGGCCATCACGGTTACCGGCGGGGTGACGTTCGAGGGTCTGAGCGAGGCGTTCTACGTGCAAGCATGCGGCCTGATTGAAGGCGGCGCGGACGTGCTGCTGGTGGAGACGTGCCAGGATACGCGGAATATCAAAGCGGCCGTCCTTGCGATTCAGAAACTTTCGCGGGAATTGGGCGCGGGGATTCCACTGATGATATCGGTGACGATCGAACCGATGGGCACGATGCTCGCGGGACAAAACATCGAGGCGATGTGGACCTCGCTGCGGCACGCGCATCCGCTGGCTTTCGGGATGAACTGCGGGACAGGGCCCGAGTTCATGACCGACCACGTCCGGACCTTGAACGAGCTCACGAGCGAATTTGTGTCCTGCTACCCCAATGCGGGTCTTCCCGACCCTGAAACAACCCAGTACCTGGAGACACCGGAGTCGTTGGCTGCGCAGCTCGAGAAATTCGTCAACCACGGCTGGCTGAACATTGTGGGTGGCTGCTGCGGGACGACGGAGAAACACATTCGTGCAATCGCGCAGATGGCCGAAGGCAAGCGTCCCCGGCAGAAGCCCGCGGCGAAGCACCGAGCCGTGTATGCCGGCATCGAGATGATCGAGGCCGAGGAAAGCACGCGACCGCTGCTGGTGGGCGAGCGAACGAACGTAATCGGGTCGCGGCTGTTCAAGCAGCTTGTGGCCGAAGAAAAATGGGAGGAAGCGAGCGAGATCGCGAGGCGGCAGGTGCGCGGCGGCGCGCAGATCGTGGACGTCTGCCTGCAGAGCACGGAGCGCGACGAGAAGAACGACATTCCAGCCTTTTACGAGAAGCTGATCCGCAAGGTGAAAGTTCCGGTCATGGTGGACACAACGGATCCGGCGGCGGTGGCGCAAGCGCTGACCTACAGCCAGGGCAAAGCCATCATCAACTCGATCAACCTGGAAGACGGCGAAGAAAAATTCGAGCGCGTCGCGCCGATTGCCCATGAATTTGGCGCGGCAGTCGTAGTGGGCTGCATCGACGAGAATCCGGTGCAGGCGCAAGCGTTCACGCGCGAGCGGAAGCTCGAGATCGCGCTTCGCTCGTACAAGCTGCTGACGGAGAAATACGGAATCGAGCCGGAAGACATCATTTTTGACCCGCTGGTTTTCCCGTGCGCGACCGGTGATGAGAATTATATCGGCGGCGCGGTCGAGACGATGGAAGGCATCCGGCTGATCAAACAGCACCTGCCGGAAGTGCGCACGATTCTCGGAATATCGAACGTGTCGTTTGGATTGCCCGCAGGTGCGCGCGAAGTGGTCAACTCGGTCTTTCTGTACTACTGCACGAAGGCGCGGCTTGATCTGGCAATCGTCAATACGGAGCGCATCGAGCGATTTGCGTCCATTCCGGAACATGAGCGGCGATTGGCGGAGAATCTGCTCTTCCAGCATCCGCCGCAGGATGTGCCTGCAAATCATCCTCGGGCCGCGCTGCTGCGCAATGTTCCCCCCGACTGGAGGCAGCAGCCCCGCGAACAACGCATCGCGGTGAACCAATTGCACATTGCAGCGATCACGGATCATTTCCGGACAACGAAGAAGAAAGAAAAGACGCGAGCGGCGGACCTGCCGCTCGACGAGCGGTTGGCGAACTACATCATTCAGGGCACGCGCGACGGGCTGATCGAAGACCTGGAGCGAAAGCGCACCGAAGGCACGGCGCCGCTCGATATCATCAACGGCCCGCTGATGGCGGGCATGGGCGAGGTGGGGCGGCTGTTCAACAACAATGAGCTGATCGTGGCCGAGGTGTTGCAATCCGCCGAGGCGATGAAAGCCGCGGTCAGCCATCTCGAGCAGTACATGGAGAAGGAAGAAACAGCGGCGCGCGGAAAAGTGATTCTGGCGACGGTGAAGGGCGACGTGCACGACATCGGCAAAAATCTTGTCGAGATCATCCTGAAGAACAACGGCTACGCGGTGATTAACCTGGGCATCAAAGTGCCGCCGGAAGATTTGATCCGCGCCTTTCAGGAACACAAGCCGGACGCTATCGGGCTTTCGGGATTGCTGGTGAAAAGCGCGCAGCAAATGGTGGTGACGGCGGGCGACCTGCGCGAGGCCGGGATTACGATTCCGCTGCTCGTCGGTGGCGCCGCTCTCTCGTCCAAATTTACGCAGCAGAAGATTGCGCCGAGCTATGGCCAGGCGGTCTGCTACGCGAAAGACGCGATGACGGGGCTGCGGCTGATGAACGAATTGATGGACCCGGCAAAGCGAGAGACTGTTCTGCGCGAACACGCCGTTTCGGGCGACGGAGCGGGAGCGCCGATTTCCACGACGGTCCGCGTGAAGGAAATCGAGGTGCGATCGCCGCGTGTGCGGGCGGACCTGCCGATTCCGCGCGCCGGCTATCTCGACCGCAAAGTGAGAAGCGTTCCGGATTTGCGCGAGATCTGGAGCTATATCAATCCTTATATGCTCTATGGACGGCACATGGGCTTCCGCGGAGACTTCGAGAAGCAATTGGCGGCGCGCGACCCGAAGGCGCTGGAACTCTTCGAGGGAATGGAGGAGGTGAAGCGCGCAGCGGCGGAGTTCATGAAAATCCGCGCGGTGTGGCAATTCTTTGAAGCGGAGGCGGAGGGAAACTCAGTACACCTGTTTGCTCCGGGCGGACGGGAACCGCTGCATTCCTTCCATTTCAAGCGGCAGCCGGCTGGAGACCGGCTGTGCTTGAGCGATTACGTATTGCCGCGGCGAAACGGCGAGCGCGATCATGCGGCGATTTTCGTGGTCACGGCGGGAGAAGGCATTCGCGAGCGCTCCGAACAAGCCAAGGCAGCGGGCTACTACTTCAAGTCGCACGGTTTGCAGGCGCTGGCGATTGAGACGGCGGAGGGCTGCGCCGAATGGCTGCATCGTCGAATCCGCGAGGATTGGGGCTTCCCCGATCCGCCAGAGATGACCATGCCGCAGCGGTTCACTTCGCGCTACCGCGGGAAAAGGTACAGCTTCGGCTACCCGGCGTGCCCTGACCTCGAAGACCAGGCAGGCATCTGGAAGCTGTTGCGGCCGGAGGAGATCGGCGTGCAACTAACCGAAGGAATGATGATGGATCCCGAAGCAAGCGTGAGCGCGCTGGTCTTTCACCACCCAGACTGCACGTACTTCGCGGTCGGCGAGGGTTTCGAAGCTAGCTTGAGTTAGGCTTCGCTCTTGCTGAATCCTGACGTGAGCGACGGAAACCAGGGACAAAGTGCGGGCACATTTGTGTTCGAGGCGGCCACAGGGGCGCCAAGAAATTGGCAACCGCTTCAAGGAGTGGCCAACAAAGGGAAACGAATTGCCACTTGGGAGAATCCTGAATCCAAAGGGACTTTGGAATGCGGCGGCGTAGGGCCTTCCCTATCTCCCTGCATGGCAGTATTATTGCGTCTCCGTTCCTAAATCCAAGTGTGTGAGGAAGTTGTACGAACTGGCTCTACGACCGCCGCGACGCCTAGATGCCGTGTTTGGCTCGGGAAGTGCTCGCTGAGAGTTGGGGTAAGCCTGTGGGTGGGCGCATGCCGAGGCGGGGAGGCGTCTATGGCTCAGACTGACTGCCGAAGGCGCCAGCTTATTCGATCCCGACGAGGGAAACTCTAGCAGGAGAAGAAAGCATGCAGCACAGTACCCACAGAGGGCCGGAGTCGGGGACGATTTTGATCATTGTTCTTTTTTGCTTGACGCTGCTGCTCACGATCGGCGTGCTGATGATCCTGAATTCCGGCACTGAGAGTCTGTTGAACAGCAACTACCGGACCTCGACGCAAGCGTTCTACGCGGCCATGTCCGGTTTGGAAGAAGCGCGGGGGCGCTTGTCGCCGCGACATCCCGATAGCATCAGCGGAGTGGTTGCTGCGGCAGGCACGCCTTTGCCGGCGGGACAAGTCTTCTACATCCGCAATCCGCTTCCGGGACAAGCTATTAATCCGACCGACCTTGCCGGGAACAATCCATACGCGGATAAGGAATATGGCCAGGAATTTGGACAACCAATAACAAGCGCGAACGTTCAGTTTATTAATTCCGATTCTCCGATTGCTGGACTTAATGGTCCACTCTTTCAGTGGGTGCGCATAAACCCGGTTACGGAGCAGAGTCTCAATATGGACGTCGACGGGGACAACAATCCTCCAGACGCTGGCACACCTCTTTTCTACGGTCTCTCCGCGGCCAGCACTGTGCCTTCCCTGAATGTGACTT
>Ga0209377_1003385_pt1 | contig 10250 bp, 10 predicted proteins | sample GraSoiAngelo_141_FD_185898 | JGI IMG/M metagenome (GOLD analysis project Ga0209377, IMG submission 185898) | Grasslands soil microbial communities from the Angelo Coastal Reserve, California, USA - 14_0929_12_40cm (SPAdes) (version 2) | ecosystem: Environmental > Terrestrial > Soil > Grasslands ...
GCCGGCGATTGGTTTGAGCAGCCCTGCGGCCAGCTTGAGGATCAACGTTTTACCGGTTCCAGTCTCGCCGACGAGCACTTTGGTTTCGCGGGCCAATACGTGGAAGGAGATGCCGCGCAGGATATCGCCCTCGCCAAAGCCGAGGTGAACGTCCTCAAAAGAAATGACGGGCTCGCTCGAGGCGGCGTTCATCCGGGAACGTGGCTGAGCGGGCGTCGCCAGCACACGTCTTCGCCATTATAGATGCAAAAATGCAGAGGAGATTGAAATTTCAGAGTGGGAAAAGCCTCAGGTGTCCCGACGGCTTAGATCTGGAAGCGCTTGCGCGTTGGCGGGACATCCGAGAGGCAAAATTTTCAACGGCAGAAGACACAAGCAGATCCCTCGATCGTGCGCGCTGTTTTCGCCGAATTCGACAATGGGAATTCGGCTCAATCTCGCGGACTCTCTCGGGATGACAGTGCGAATGAGCGGCGCTCGGTCAAAGGGGCTTGCCGGCGAGGAAGAGCGCGAACTTCGTGAGGAAGAAGTCGGAAACCAGGATCGACACGGAAGAGACCACCACGGCCTGAGTTGTGGCGCGACCGACTCCCTGGGTACCGCCCCGCACGGTTAAACCCTTGTAGCAACCGATTGTGGCTAACAAGAAGGCAAAGATGACGGGCTTGGCCATTCCCTGCATCAAGTCCGAAAATTCCAGCGCGTTCAGAGCGCGCGTCCAGAATTCCACGGCGCCGATGCGCAGGGTGAAGTAGGAGACGATGAAGCCTCCGGTTAAACCGACGAAATCGGCCATAGCGGTGAGCAAGGGCAGCACGAACATGGTCGCGAGCACGCGCGGGGCCACGAGTTTGCGATTCGGATCCGTGCCCATGGCGCGCATGGCGTCCACCTGCTCGGTCACCTGCATGGAACCGAGTTCGGAGGCCATACCGGAGGCATTCCGGCCGGCTACCAGCAAGCCGGTGATGGTCGGCCCCAACTCCCGCACCAGGGCGAGCGAGACGATGTCGCCGGTAAGCGAGGTTTCGCCGAAGCGCTCGAACTGCGATGCCGTCTGCAGCACCATGACCGCTCCGATGAAAGCCCCGGTCAACAAGACGATCGGCAGCGAGCCGATACCGATGATATCCATCTGCTGCAAAAGATCATTCACGTAAACAGGCGGGGTGAACAGGCTGGCGATGGCGCGCGCGGCGAGGTAGGTGTAATCCTGGAGAATCTGCACCTGGCGCTTGAGGGGCTCGATCAAAATGGCGAACGCAGAACTCTCCTCCGCGTCCATCAATTTGGGTTCAGTGGCCATTCGCCCCCAGTGCAGTCATTACGACTTCGCAAGCGTAACGTCGCGCGCTCGGAAGCGTCAAGGAGCGGTTGCGCTAAGCGCATCCCTTTACGGTCCTGGCGGGCTCCGATAAAATGCGCAATTCCCTGCCGCCCCGCGCGACAGACCGAAGGCAGGCGTGCCGCGGAAACTTTTTCCGCAAACTGACAAAGCTGAATGCTGCAATTCGCCACCGCAGGAGAGTCGCACGGGCAAGCGCTGATCGCCTGGATTTCAGGCTTGCCTGCCGGGCTGCGCGTGGATTTCGAATTCATCAACGGCGAATTGCACCGGCGCCAACTGGGTTATGGACGCGGCGGGAGACAGAAAATCGAGAAAGACCGCGCCGAGGCCCTTGCCGGCATCCGCCACGGACAAACCATCGGTGCGCCGGTCGCTCTGCGCATCGAAAATCGCGACTGGGCCAATTGGGAACGGGCCATGGCCGTGGAGGATCGCGAGGAAGAGCGGCAAGCAAGGCGTCCTCTGACCGCGCCACGGCCGGGCCACGCGGATCTGGCCGGAGCAATCAAACTTAATCTCCACGATGCGCGCTACATTCTCGAACGCGCGTCCGCCCGGGAGACGGCGGCACGCGTGGCCATCGGTTCGCTGGCCAAGCTGCTTCTGCGCGAATTCGGCTGTGGTGGGGCATGCGCGCCTGGAGCGGCAGGCCGCCTGGAGGGAAATCCAAGCCGTCTGCGCCAACCTCGATTCGCCGCTGCGCTGCGTAGATGCAGAAACCGAAGCGCGCATGAAGCAGGAGGTGGATCAGGTATTGCGCGCGGGAGATTCGGTGGGCGGAATCTTCGAGGTGGTGGCGCACGGAGTGCCGCCCGGCCTGGGAAGCCACATGCAATGGGACGCGAAACTCGACGGACAATTGGCGCGCGCAATCATGTCCATTCAGGCGGTAAAGGCGGTAGAAATTGGCGCAGGGGTCGCCGCCGCGGGTTCGTATGGCAGCGAAGTGCAAGATGAAATTGCTTATGATGCGCAGAGGCGGCGTTTTCGCCGGCCCAGCAACCGCGCGGGCGGCCTGGAAGGCGGAATCACGAACGGCGAAGACGTGGTCGTGCGTGGCTACCTGAAGCCGATTTCGACTTTGCGCCGGGGGCTGGGAACAGCGGACTTGGTTACGAAGCAAGCGGTACAGGCGGCTTACGAACGCTCGGACGTGTGTGTGGTGCCCGCCGGAGGAATTGCGGGCGAGGCCATGACGGCGCTGGCGCTGGCGGGAGCATTCCTGGAAAAATTCGGCGGCGATTCGTTCGGTGAAACGCGACGGAATTTTGAAGGGTATATGCGGCAACTCGATGATTTCTGAGCGGCGGCGGGGCGCGCGGGAATATTGGCGATGATCTACCCGGTGGTGAAGTACGGCCATGCCGTACTGGAAAAAACGGCCAAACCGATCGAAAAGTTCGACGAGGAACTGGCGAAGCTTTGTCAGGACATGTTTGAGTCGATGTATGCGGCCAGTGGCGTGGGGCTGGCGGCGCCGCAAATTGGCATCGCCAAGCGGCTGGCGGTGATCGATGTGACCGTGGGGAAAAATCCGGAAGCCAAGATCGTGCTGGCCAATCCGGAGATTATTCACGCCGAGGGAGAGCAGCGCGAGGAAGAGGGTTGCCTTTCCGTGCCGAGTTTTCGGGGAAACGTCGCGCGACCGCAGTACGTTACCGTGCGGGCTCAGGACGCTGCGGGAAAGACTTTTGAGATGAATGGCGAAGGGTTGCTGGCGCGCGCGTTCTGCCACGAAATCGACCATCTGGACGGCGTGCTGTTTCTGAAACACCTCAGCCTGCTCAAACGCGATTTGATCCGGCGAAGAATCCGCAAGCTGCAGAAAACGGGCCAGTGGTGACGCCGCAACGGCGGAGTCAGCGAGGACAGGATGCGCATCGTCTTTTGCGGCACGCCGGAATTCGCTGTTCCCACGCTGCGAGGATTGCTCGCGAATCCTGAATTTGCCGTAGCAGCGGTGGTGACGCAGCCGGACCGGCCCCGCGGGCGCGGTCAGCGGGTCTCGGTGTCGGCGGTGAAAGAAGTGGCGGCGGACGCCGTGCGAATTTACCAGCCGGAGAGCGTAAAGTCGGATGGGGCGTACGATTTTTTCGCCGAGATCCAGCCGGATGCCGTAGTCATTATCGCCTATGGACAAATCATTCCGCGGCGCCTCTTGGAGATTCCGCGCCTGGGGTGGATGAACCTGCATGCCTCGTTGCTGCCGAAATATCGGGGCGCAGCCCCCATTGCGTGGGCCATTATCAATGGGGAGAGCACAACCGGTCTCACGACCATGCGACTCGATCCGGGGCTCGATACCGGCCCGATTCTGATGCAGCGAGAAATCGCCATCGGCAGCGATGAAACAGCGCCGGAATTGGCGAAGCGCATGGCGGAATTGGGCGCGCCTTTGGTTGTGGAGTCGCTGATCAAACTCGAGCGTGGGGAGATCCGGCCGATTCCGCAGGAGTCCACGCAGGCCAGTTATGCGCCGATGCTCACGAAAGAGCAGGGGCGCATCGATTGGTCACTAACGGCCGGCGAGATTTATTACCGAATTCGCGGCCTCGCACCGTGGCCGGGGACGTTTAGCACATTTCGCGGGCGGTTGTGCCACATTTGGGGACGGCCGAGCGCGCCCGCCGCTACGGCTGGGCCCGCTCTGAAGGCAATCGCGCAGGATGCGGGCACGCTGATCGTGAGCGACGCCGCGATCGAGGTGATTTGCGGCAAAGGCACGCGCTTGCAAATTGAATCCGTGCAAATTGAGGGACGCAAGCGCGTCAGCGGGCAAGAATTCGTGAATGGTGCGCGGCTCGGCAGCGGCGAGCGGTTCGGCGTGTAAGGCGCGTTGCCCACTTTTTTGTAAACCTACGAGAGATGCTTCACTTCGCTCAGGATGGCAACGCTGGTTGTTAGTTCGAGATTAAACTCTCCTCATGGCAATTTCCGCTGCGAGAAGGATTGCGTTTGAAGTTCTGCGGCGTGTGGCTGCGGAAGAGGCCTACGCGGCCGACCTGCTCTATGCGAAACTCGAACCCGGCATAAAGAAAGCCGACGCCTCGCTGGCCACCGAGCTGACGCTGGGAGTTCTGCGGTGGCAGCGGCTCCTCGATTTCCTGCTGCAGCGCTATCTCCAACGCCCTTGCGATCAACTCGATCTGGAAGTGCTCCTGGCGCTGCGGCTGGGACTCTACCAATTGCGCTATCTCGACCGCGTGCCGCAGCATGCGGCGATTGATGAATCGGTCGAGTTAGTCAAACGGGCGCGCAAGAGTTCGGCGGCAGGAATGGTCAATGCCGTGCTGCGGCGAGCGACGGCGGATGCCAGGATTGCCGGCGAGGACGTCGACAAGTTGATCCCCGCGGCAACAGCGCTCGAGGAGCGGCTGGGAATTTTGAACTCGCATCCAACCTGGCTCGTTGCGCGATGGCTGGGCTCCTTCGGTAAAGAACGGACCACGGCATTGCTGAAAGCCAATAACCGGCCGGCGCCGCTGAGCTGCGCAGTGCTCGAAGAAGAAGCGAGCGAGCGGGTCGCGGATTTGCTGCGCAAATCGGGTTTGGGGGTCACACCGGGCCGATGGCTTCGCGGGGCACTTCAAATCTCGGGAGGCAATGCGGCCACAAGCGAGGCTTATCGCACCGGGCAGATCAATCTGCAGGACGAAGCATCGCAGATGGTGGCGCACCTTGTGGACGCGCGGGATTCGCAGACCATCCTGGACGCGTGCGCGGCACCCGGCGGGAAGACAACGATTCTGGCGCGTGCCGCGGGCCCGCGCGGCCGCGTGATCGCCGGGGACATCCACGAGCACCGCTTGCGCATCATTCAACAACAGTTGACGCGCACAGGGATCATAAATGTGTCGCTGGTCGCTCTGGACGCAACGCGGCCTTTGGCCTTCTCACCAGGATTTGACCGCGTGTTGATTGATGCGCCGTGCTCGGGAACGGGCACGCTCTCACGGAACGCGGAAATTCGTTGGCGGCTCAAGCCCGAGGATTTGAACGAGGCGCAACGCTCCCAGACGGCGATGTTGCGGAACGCGCTGCGGTCGGCCGGCAAATCCGGGCGAGTGGTTTATTCCACCTGTTCGCTGGAGCCAGACGAAAATGAAAACGTGGTCGCGGCGGCGCTCGCGGAAGCGCCGGAGTGGCAGGTGATTTCGGGACGGGCGATATTGGCGCCACACCTGCGCGAAGCGGCATCGGCCGAGAAGTTATTTGAATCCGGCGGCTTTTTTAGGACTTTTCCGCCAGAGCACGGGACCGACGGATTTTTTGCGGCGGTACTGGCGCGAGGTTAGGTGGTCTACGCGCCGCGGGAAAATCCCCAGGGCCCCCGACCCAAATCGTCGGGGCGCCCTGGGCTACAAGAAAACCAGGCGGGCGTTTGAGGCCGCAGCTTCGGCGTGCTACTGTGATTGACTTATGAACGGCGAGAGCGTCGCGCATCTATCGATGGAGAAATGGCGAGAACGGCTGGAACGCGTCTTGCGCTTCTCCGTTTTGGTCTTTGTCCTCGCCGCGGCAGCGTTTCTCAGCGCGGTGACCACCATCCGCATCGCCATTCGCGGGCGCATCGTGAGCATGCCCAGCCTGGTCGGGCAATCAGCGCCGGATGCGCAGCGCATCCTTGCTGCTCACGGTTTGCAGTTGCGGGTGGTCGACCGCGTATATAGTCCACTGCCGGTGAATGCAGTCGTAAGGCAAAGTCCTCCACCCGGCGAAGAGATGAAGGTTTCGCAAGACGCTCACGTTGTGCTGAGCCTCGGGCAGAAGACGGTGAAGATTCCGGCTCTCGAAGGCCAAACGATGCGGGCGGCGCGGATCTCCTTGCTTCAGGCGGGACTGCAGTTCGGAGAGTTAACGGAGATCTATCTTCCCGGAGTGCAGCCCGATGTCGTGCTGAAACAAGATCCGCTGGAAGGGACAACGGCATCGAGCCCGCACGTGGATTTGCTCGTTTCGAGCGCCGATCGCCAGCCATTTTACGTGATGCCCAGTGTAGTGGGCCTGGAACAGCAGGAAGCGAGCCAAACGCTGGCGGCAGCGGGACTGAAAATTGCGAAATTAAATCACATCGGGCAAGCGGGCTCCCCGAAGGGCACGATCGTGGGGCAAAATCCGCCGGGCGGGGAACGCGTCCCCGCCGACACGACGGTGGAACTGGGCGTCGCGGACTGACAGCCGAAGGCAATTGGCGGACGTGGAACGGCGAAAATCCCGCGAAAATCACCCAGAACACGGGTTTCCCGTATGATAGAATTCTGCGAGTGAGAGCGTCGGCTGCCGTTGAAGTCGCCCCGTCGATTTTGGCCGCGGATTTTGCCTGTCTGGGTGACGCTATACGCGCCGTGGAACGCGGCGGAGTTTCCCTGCTGCACGTGGATGTAATGGACGGACACTTCGTTCCGAATATTTCCATTGGTGTACCTGTAGTTGCGTCGCTGCGCAAGGCAACCAGGCTCCAGCTCGACGTGCATCTTATGATCGAAAACCCGGAGCAATACATCGAAGCCTTCGCCACTGCCGGCGCAGACATGATTTCCGTGCACCAAGAAGCCACGCCCCACCTGGACCGCGCCCTCACGATGGTTCGGGAGCACGGCTGTAAGGCTGGAGCCGTGATCAATCCGGCCACGCCGGTGGTGATGCTTTCGGAGGTACTGGGCAAGGTCGACCACGTGTTGGTCATGTCGGTCAATCCGGGATTCGGCGGGCAGGCGTTCATTCCCGAGGCCACCGAAAAAATAAGGGAGTTGCGGGAAATTCGCGATCGGCATCATTATAACTACCGGATCGAAGTGGATGGAGGAATCGGCCCGGAAAACGTGGCCGAGGTGGTCCGGGCCGGCGCGCAGATTCTGGTGGCCGGCACTTCGATCTTCCATAGCGCTGACCCGGCCGCGGCGGTTCGGGAGATGGCGCATTTAGCCAGTGAGGCTTTGGCGCAAAGAGTTTAAGAAAGGCTGTTTGAAGCGGATGCCTACGCGGAACTACAACTGGATGGGCGCGGTCCTAGCCGTGATGATCTTCACGGGCTGAGGCCGACAAGCTTTTGTACGAGCGGGCCATCAACGACCTGCAGCACAACCGTTTCGAATTGGCCCGGCTCAGCATGCAGACGCTGATCAATACCTATCCTGACAGCGAATACCTGGCGAAAGCAAAACTGGCTATAGCCGATTCCTATTTCAAGGAAGGCGGGAGCACAGGCCTCACACAGGCCGTCGCAGAGTACCAGGATTTCATCACGTTTTTCCCATTTCTAGATGAGGCCTCCTACGCGCAGATGCAGATCGGCATGGCGCACTACCGGCGCATGGAAAAGTCCGACCGGGACCGCAGCGAAGCGCTGGAGGCGGAGGCCGCCTTGCAGACGTTTTTGCAGAAGTATCCCCAGACGGAGCTCACGCCGAGAGCCGAGCAGCGGTTACGAGAGGTGCAGGAAGTTCTGGCCGATGGCGACTTTCGCATTGCCAGTTTTTATTACATCCGGCGCATGGATAAAGCCTCGGCTCCCCGGCTTCTTGATCTAGTGAATCGCTATCCACTCTATAGCGCAGCCGACCGGGCCAATTGGATGCTGGCTTCGATTTACGAGCGCAACGAACACAAGGACGTGGCCTCGACCTATTACGCGAGATTGGTGAAGGAATACCCTCTCTCGCCGCTGGCCGCCGAGGGGAAAGCCAAGCTCGTCAAATTTGGCGCTCCTGTGCCGCAACCCGATCCCACCGCATTGGCTCGCATGCAGAGGGAGCAACAGATTCCGCGCGAGCGGCCTGGTTTGCTGAAACGACCGGGTGAGCTTCTCAAGTCCGGCCCAGACGTCAGTACGGCGGCACGGGTAGGCACACCGACATTGACGCCGCAAACAGAAGATGCCACCGATACCCTCAGTCCGGGGGCGGGGCTGAGTGTGGTGGCAGCAGGCGGCGGTTCCGGCGGAAACAACGGCAGCGGAACTGGGGCCTACGTCCAAACGGTCTCGCCCGGAGCTTCGGATCCTCCAGCCGGCCCTTCGGGAAGCGCGGCCAATTCGGGACCTACCCCGGGGTCAAATGTTCCCCCAACTGCAGACGCTTCGGCCCAGGACCAAAGCGCCCAAGGCGGCCAGGCCGCCACAAGTACGAATGCTGGACAGAACGCGAACGGCACCGCCGATCCGCCCAGCCAGGCCAGTCAAGGGACACCTCAGGGGGAATCGTCCAGCAAGAAGAAAAAGAGCAAGAAGCAGGTCCAGCTTCAGCCCCAGTAGATCCTTCCCAATCATGGTTTACGCGAGTTTACGCTCCGGCACATCCCTAAGCGAAGCTCGTTGACTCACTTGCGCGCGGGTGCTCCAATAACCCAAGCTAACGCATAGCGGCGGTCGCTTGAGACTGTTCTGGAGCTGGTGCTCGCGCGAAGGAGTCCTCGGTGTCTCGCATACTCGTGGCCGACGACAATAGCAACATCCAAAAGATGGTTGCCTTGGCCTTGAAGGATGAAGGCATCGATGTGGTGGCAGTTGGCAATGGCGAAGCTGCCATGCGTAAAATTCCAGACCTCCGCCCCGATCTGGTCCTTGCCGACATCTTCATGCCCGTACGCAACGGCTACGAAGTTTGTGAATTCGTTAAGAGCGATTCGCGCTATATGAACACGCCTGTGGTGCTGCTGGTTGGCGCGTTCGATCCCCTCGACGAACAAGAGACGCAGCGGGTGCGCGCCGACGGCGTCCTGAAGAAACCCTTTGTTCCGCCCGACCCGTTGATCAACATGGTCAAGGCGCTGCTGGCGAAAAATGGGCAAAAACCTCTGCCGGTCCCGGCGGTGACGCCGGTCAAGCCAGCAACGCCCGCGCAGATGACGCCTGTCCCCCTGAATCAACCAAGTTCAAGCAGCGGGATGGACACGACAGCTACGGAAGAATCGCGCCAGCGGAGCAAAGTCAGCTCCCCGCAGCAGCAGCAGCCGCCGCCTCCGTTCATGCCCCCCGCGAAGCAGCCCGCGCCCCAGACTGCCAAGGTCCAGGATTCCGACGAGGTGGTGACATCGGCGCGCGATGCGAACCTGGGCGACCCGTTTTGGGCAACGCCTGCGGAACCCCAGGAGTTGGAGGAAAAAACCGAAACTCAGCCGCAGGATATGCTCGATTTGCATTCCTTCGGCAAAGACGAGTCCTCGGTCGAGCCGGAAGAGCAGTCCTATTTTCGGCCGGACCCACCTCTTTTCGACAGCGCCGATTTGGGCGCTGATGTGGGGGCAACGATTGTCCCGCAAAATGAACCGGCCGTTCCCCAGCAAACGAGTTCACAACCGGCAGCGGCAGGTGAAGACGACAGCGACACCGTCTTAGCACCGTCCGAGAACGACGCGCCACCCTCGTCTGCATCGCTCGAAACGCCGATTGAAATGTTCAAATTTGACCCCGCGCTGACGTTCCCGGCCGCGACGCCAGAGGCGCCGGCCGAGGATGCTGCGCCGCTTTCGCGGCCTGCCGGGGCGCATGCAACTGCCCAGCCGCCCGCGGCGGCCGAAAAACCGCACGATACTCACGAGCAAATCGAGCCCATCGAACTGGAGTTGCCGCCGCTGCCGGATCACGATTCGGTGATTACCGCGGCAACCGAGGCTGCCCGGCTGGCCTTTTCGGAGCTGAATACCTTGCCGGGCTCCGGCGGTTCAGCCGAAAGTTCCGATCGAAATGCCAGCGTAACGCAGAAGGATGCGGTCTCTCCTTCTTCGCCGACTAAGGCATCTCCTTCTCCAAGCCCAGAAATGATCGAAGCCGTTGTAAACCGACTCCTGGAGCGCATGCAGCCGGAACTAATGGAAGTGGTGAATCGGGAAGTACTTCGACCGGCGATCGAAGCCATGGTGCGCCGGGTAATGGAAAAAGGCTGAACGTTTACGGCCGCCTGAC